>Ga0302314_10017672_pt1 | contig 11935 bp, 10 predicted proteins | sample III_Palsa_N2_3_FD_200533 | JGI IMG/M metagenome (GOLD analysis project Ga0302314, IMG submission 200533) | Peat permafrost microbial communities from Stordalen Mire near Abisko, Sweden - III_Palsa_N2_3 | ecosystem: Environmental > Terrestrial > Soil > Palsa > Peat permafrost | place: Sweden...
TCGGCACCGTCGTGACAACAGGGGTCAGGAGGGACCCAGCAGGGCCAGGGCTTCGAGGTCGAGGCACTGTTGAGCGTGGCGCCGCATGCTGGTCAGGAACATCCTGTCGCCCCGCTCGGTCTGCTTCACCAGCATGGAGGCTCCGACGGCCATGAACACCCCGCCGAAGCACTCGCGTCGGTAGTCGGCCATCAATGCCTCCAGCGGATAGTCCGCCACACCGCGGGCCACGAGGCCCTCGTGGTAGCCGGCGACCAGGTCTGCCCCGGCAGCCCGTCGGACCTCGGGCTCGAGGCTGCCCCCGACGAAGTAGGCGAGGTCGTAGGCCCCTGATCCCCAGTTGACGGTCTGGAAGTCCACCACCGCCGGTTCCGGGCGGTCGGGGGTGAACAGCAGGTTGTCGAGCCGGAAGTCGGCATGGACAACCGTGCGGGGCCCTCGCTGGCGACCGATCCAGTCCCCGATCCGGGGGATGAATGACTCGAGGAGCGCGACGTGATCAGAATCGAGCCGGTCGCCATATCGGTCGAGGAACCCGGGGAACACTTCGGTGAGCAGGACGGCCATGAACTCGTCGCCCTCCGGGGAGGAGCGGTCGATCCATTCGGTGGCGGCCAGCTCGGGGTTCTCCCAGCACGGAGCGTGGAGCGCGGCCATCTGATCGAGTGCGGCGGCGGCCACGCTGGCCCCACAGCCTTCGATCTCGTCACCCTGCGTTGCGTCATCCAGGTCCTCCAGGATCAGGGTGAACCAGGACTGGTCCGGGTCGAGCGCGGCGAACAGCAGCTGCGGGACCCGGGTGGCCACCAGCGGTGCGACCTCCACGTAGAAGCGCACCTCGATTTCGTAGGCCCGCATGATGCGGCCGGTCGACAAGCTCTGCTCGTCCTGAGAGGCGAACTTCCCGATCACGCTGGCCGGGCCCGATCCCGCGGGTTCGCAGGTCAGCGTGAAGCGCGCCGTGTCGGCCATCTGGCCCGTGCCGACCGGCGTGGCTGCGACCCCGACCACCCGGGACGTGCCCACCAACAGTCCGCGGTCACGGAGGACGTCGGTGAGCCAGTCGGCATCGACATGCTCGGCGGTCCGGCGGACCTGGTCGGCTCCGGCGATCCCCGCCGGGGGCCCGCTCACGCCCACTCGAGATCGGTGGCGGCACGGGTGATCAGACGCTGGAGATGGAGGCCGCGGGTGACGTCGAGCGGGTGCGTCCCGGTGCCGGTGGCCGACTCGACGAATTCGTCGGAGACCGTCGTCAGTACCGACGGGTCGAACTCCCCGGTGTCGACGTCGTACACGCCATCGGATGTGTGCACCTCGACCCCGGCCCGTGGGCTTCCCACCGGGCTGATCCCGGTCAACGACGCGTCACTCACCGCTCCCGTCTCATGGTCCAACTGCAGGCCGACCCAGCGGCGGGGATCGCCATGGGCCCGGATTCCGACAACGGTCCCGAGGGCGGCATCGAGCAGGTCGATCACATGGGGACCGAGGTCGAACAGGGGGCCGCGGTCGAGACGCCACGGAGTGGCGAACACTCCGTCGAGGAATCCACCGGTGAGGAAGTGCCCGCGCCCTCCGATGGCACGAGCCGACGACACGGAGTCCAGGAGCGCCCGCACGTCCTGACGGTAGCGCCAGGTGAGGAACAGCAGCGTCGGGACCCCGGCCGCGTCGACGGCGTCGGCCAAGGTCTCGGCGGCCACCAGGTCGAGCGCGAGCGGCTTCTCGAGTAGGAGAGCCTTGCCGGCCCCGGCCGCCACCACCCCCAGCTCGGCCTGGACATCGGGCGGGACGGCGAAGGACACCGCGTCGACGTCCTCGAGGAATCGGTCGAACGACTCGTGGGCCGTGGCTCCATGGGGTGCGGCTGCCCGCTCGGCGGCCACCAGTCGCCGGGACCACACCGACGCCAGGACGGTGCGCGGGTTGGCGGCGAACATCGGTATATGCACCATCGATGCCCAGGGTCCTGCCCCGATCACTCCTACCCGGAGCGGTGCTGGTATGACCGGAGCGGAGGTCGCAGGGCCCGAGCCGTCCCCACCGTCCATCAGTCGAGTCCGGCGAGTCGCGGGGAGACGGTGAGACCGCCGTCCACCCGGACGACCTGGCCGTTGACGAATCCGGCCCGGTCCGAGAGCAGGAAGCCGACCACATGGGCGACGTCCTCGGGGGTGCCGAGGCGGCCGAGCGGATTCTGCTCGGCCAGGCGGGCCCTTCCGGCCTCGGAAACGCCGCGGGCGGCCGTCTCGGTGAGGATGAAGCCGGGGGCCACCACGTTGCACCGGATTCCGTCCCGCCCGTAACGGGCGGCCACATGACGTCCCAGCTGCTCCACGGCGGCCTTCGAGACGCCGTAGGCGACCCGTCGATGCTCACCGATGGAAGCCGATCCTGAGGAGATGAGGACGATGGCGCCCTTGCCCCGCGCCCGCATTCTCGGCAGGACCGCCCGGACCAGGAGCAACCCGCCGGTGGCATTGGTGGCGAGCACCCGATCCCACGTGGCCAGATCCACCTCCTCGGCATCGAGGTCGGTGCGGAAGTCGGTCCACGCCGCGTTGTGATCGAGAAGGTCGACCCAGCCGAACCGTGACTCCACATCCGCCACCATGGCGGCCACCGCCGCGGCATCGGACACGTCGCAGGCCAGACCGATCGCCTCGTGTCCGGCAGCGGTCAGCTCGGCCGCCACGGCCAGGGCACCGTCGCGGTGGCGATCGGTGACCGCCACCCGGGCGCCGAGCACGGCCAGATGGGCGGCGGTGGCGGCTCCGATACCACGGGCGGCGCCGGTGACGATCGCCACCTTGCCGTCGACAAGGCCATCTACGGGTACCGGACCCGAGGACTCCCCGGTCACCGGGGTGCTCGACGTGGACATGACTGCACGGTAGCCAACCGGCGCGCCACCCGGGCCCACACCTCTGCATCGGGCCCACGACCGGTGGCAGAAGTGTGTCGGGACGCGAGCGAGCGCCCATCCTCAGGGTGGCGGGGGATGGGCGCTCAGCTCTTGTTGCTCTCCGAGGCTGAACGGCGGAGGAGAATGGCAACCAGTGGAATCGTGCGTTCCCGTCGTGGCGAGGCCCGCACTCCGGGCCACATACCTTTGACGAACCTGGGCCTACGGTCGGGCGACCGTAAATCTCTCGCCGCCCGCACTCAGAGCGGGCTACCTCTGCAGCAGTGCATAGGCGCCTCCTTCGGGACCCTGGCGAATCCCTCTACCAGAATCGTAGAGATGGTTCCCTCGAGTTTTTAGAGGCGAAAGTCCCGATCCTGCGCCGACCGGACGGCTGAGCTCCACCGGTACCCTGCTGGCGACAGGGTTCGGCACTCGCCGTCCCGACGTGACGACCGGAGGACGACATGACCGAGAGGCTCGAGGCATTGCATGGCTCGGTGGAACGGGTGCGTACCGTGGTCGACGGGCTCGATGCCGAAGCGCTCGCCACCCAGGCCTATCCCACCGAGTGGACGGTCGCCGACGTGCTGTCCCACCTCGGCTCGGGGGCGGTGATCCTCCGGAGACGACTCGAGGACACGCTGGCCGGTGTCGATACCCCGGACGACGCCGCGCCGGCCGTGTGGGATGTCTGGAACGCCAAGACTCCGGTCGCCCAGGCGGCCGACGCGGTGGTGGCGGACCGGGCTCTCCTGGATCACCTGGAGACCCTGGGCGACGAGGACCGCGAGCGGTTCCGATTCGCCATGGGTCCGATGACCTTCGACTTCGACGGATTCGTCGGCCTCCGTTTGAATGAGCACGCCCTCCACCTGTGGGACATCGAGGCGGCCCTCGATCCGGCCGCCACGGTGGCGCCAGGATCCGTTCCCTCCGTCGTCGACAACATGGCGATGTGGGCCCGGTTCACCGCCCAAGCGGTCGACGCCCCGCGTTCGATCACCGTCGGGACCACCGACCCCGAGCGGAGCTTCGTGCTGGTGCTCGGTCCCGACGAGGTGTCGATCTCGCCGTCAGACCCGGTGGACGATCCCGACGTGGTCCTCCCGGCCGAGGCCCTGATCCGCCTGGTGTACGGCCGGCTCGACCCTGATCACACCCCGCAGGTCGGGGGTACGGCCGATCTCGACGAGTTGAGGCGGGTGTTCCCCGGCGCCTGAACGGACGTGGCGGGCCGAGCGGTCAGCCGGCCACGAGGGATGGTCGGGAGACAGCGAACATGGCCAGGCAGCCCACAACGGTCACCAGCGTCCACGACCACGCCGCCCGTGGTCGCCCGCGCAGGGTGGTCGCCACCACGGCGGCGGCGGCGGCGAGGGTGGCGGCCAACAGCACCGTCTCGACCACCCGGGCCCTCCCTCCGAGGAGCCAGACGGCCACCGCGCACCCGACCAGGAGAAGGACACCGGAGAACAGGGCGGCGCGGGCGCTCATCCGCTGGGGCAGCCCGGCGATCCCCGATCGGGCATCGTCCTCGCGGTCGGCCAGGGTGTTGATGAAGTGGGCCCCCACTCCCAACAGTGCCGTGGCCACCATGAGTTCCGGTCGGGGCCACGGGTGCCCGGGGAGGCCCAGGGTCACGAATGCCGGAAGCAGGGCGAACGACAAGGCGTAGGGGAGCGGGCTGACCACGGTGGCCTTCAGACCCAGGTTGTACGCCCACGCCGAGGCGATCGCCACCAGGTGGACGAGGGCCGCCCGCCAGCCGGACAGGAGGGACAGGGGAACGGCCGCCACCAACGCCGCACAGGCCGCGATGCGGACCGTGCCGAGCCGAACGGCGCCGGACACGATCGGCTTGTCCGTCCTCCCCACGGCACGGTCGCGTGCGGCATCGAACCAGTCGTTGCTCCACCCGGTGGACAGTTGGCCGGCCAGGACGGCCACGGCCACGGCGATGCAGCCCGCCGTGCCCCGTCCGGCGATGGCCGCCAGCCCGGTGGTGACGGCGACCACCGCCAGGGTCGGTTGGAGGTGGCAGGCACGGACCAGGCCCAGTGCCTGGCTGCGGCCATGTGCCGCCTGCGTCGGTGGTCCGGTGGGCACAGGCCACCCTACGTCGCCGTCCTGTGCGGGAGCCGGGCCTCCCGGGCTTCGTACCGTGCAACGGCTGGGCCAAGAGCTCGCCGGTAATCGAATGGGCGCGTCTGCAGTCCGGACCGCGGGTGGCCCGGTGCGTCAGCGGGCCGGTCAGCTCCCGACCGTCGGGATCGACCCCGAGGCGGCCAGTTCGCCACCCAGGTCGATCCGGGTGAGCAGCTCCTCGATCCGCGATGCGACGACAGGTCGTGAAAACAGGTAGCCCTGTCCGTGGTCGCAGTTCTCGCTGCGAAGACCCTCGATCTGGCCCTCTTGTTCGATACCCTCGGCCAGGGTGACCAGGCCGAGGGTATGGCCGAGCTCCACCAGCGTGTGGATCAGTGCGGCGGCGTCCGGCGAACCGCTCATCTCCGAGACGAACGACCGGTCGATCTTGAGTACGTCCACCGGGAACTGACGCAGGTAGGCCAGCGACGAGTAGCCGGTTCCGAAGTCGTCGATGGCGATCATGACGCCCAGGTCCTTCAGGCGGTGGAGGAGGGTGACGGTGGCATTGGCATCCTTCATCAGCACGGTCTCGGTGATCTCGATGATCAGCGAACTGGGTGTGAGGCCGTTGGTCTGGAGTGCGCTGCGGACGTCGTCGACGAATCCGTTGGAGTCGAGCTGACGCATCGACACGTTGACCGACATGGTCAGATCGTGCCCGGCGGACTGCCAGAGGGAGAGTTGGCGGCAGGCCTCTCCGAGTACCCACCGACCGACGGTGACGATGTCACCGGAGTCCTCGAGGACCGGGATGAACTTGTCGGGTGCCATCAGGCCCTTGGTCGGGTGCTCCCAGCGGATCAGAGCCTCCACGCCGAGCATCTGGAGCTGGTTGAGGTCGACGATGGGCTGGTAGAGGAGCCGGAACTCGCCGGAGGACAGAGCGGAGTCGAGTTCAGTCCTGAGTGTGAGCCGATCACTGGCAGCCACATGCATGGCTTCCTGGAAGATGACGGATTGATCGCGGCCGGCGCCCTTGGCCCGATAGAGCGCGATGTCGGCGTCGCGCAGGAGCTCCTGGGCGCTCTGGCGGTCCCCGACGGCTATGCCGACACTGGCCGACACCGTGATGGGAAGGTTTTCGAACCCTTCGATGTAGAACGGCGGGCGGAGGACCTGGCGGATCCGCTCGGCGATCGACTTGGGCCCGTCGGCCAGGGAGATCCCCTCGGCCAGGATGACGAACTCGTCGCCACCGAGTCGCCCGACGGTATCGCTCGACCTGAGGAGACCGACCAGGCGGCTGGCCACGGACTGGAGGAGGCGGTCGCCGGCCTCATGGCCGAGTGAGTCGTTGGCATCCTTGAAGTTGTCCAGATCGACGAAGAACGCCGCCACCGGGAGCCGGTCACGGCGGGCCCGGATCAGCATCCGGTCGGCCCGATCGAGGATCAACTGGCGGTTGGCCAGTCCGGTCAGTGGATCATGGAGGGCGCGGTGGGAGAGGAGCTCCTCGAACTTCTTGCGCTCGGTGATGTCGCGCACGTTGGCCACGTACCCGGCGACCGAGGCCCGCTGCAGCTGATTGGAGATGACCGCCTCCACATCGCGCACCGTGCCGTCCTTGCGGAGCATCCGGAACTCGAGGACGGCGGTGTCGGTCGACGCCTGGAAGTCGGCATCGAGCCGGCGACGGACCAGGGCCCAGTCGTCGGGGTGGATATGGTCCGTGGCTCGGGTGCCGACCAGGTCCTGGAGCTCGTAGCCCAGTAGGGACACGACGGCCGGGGAGACATACCGGTAGATTCCCTCGTCGTCGATGATGATGGTCACGTCGGACGAGTTCTGGATGAGCGACCGGAACCTGTCCTCGCTCCGACGTACGGCGGCGTCCGACTCCTCCTTCTGCTCCATGGTCGCCCCGGCCATCCGGATCACGAAGAAGAGGATGAACGCGCCCATGAGTGCGAGGGCGGTCGCCTGGACGCTCGAGAGCCGGGACGGAAGCCATCCCTGGAAAATGCAGAGCTCGCCGATGGTCATTCCGAGGAAGCTCCACATGACCACGGGCCGCCAGACCCAGGAGCCCCCGCTGGCGATATCGCCGAGCGCCACGAATGCGTAGGCGCCCCACAGCACCGGTCCCCAGCCGGTCAGGTAGATCACTCCGGACACGGAGGCGACCTGGACGATGATCCGCAGATGGAAGGTCAGTTGGGATGGTCGGGTGGCGTAGGCCCGGTCGACCAGGAGGTTGGTCACCGGAACGGCGATGAAGATGCCCAGCCAGATCCAGGCTGAGCTGTGCACGATGAAGTTGAACCGCATCAGGGAGAGGATCGCCAGGAAGGCGATGGGTCCGATGAGGTAGCCGAGGGTTGTGGGGTTCAGATAGCGCGAAGTGGTGGCCCGAGTGTCCTCAGGTGCTGGTCCCAGTTGGTCAGGCACGTGGCTACTCGCCTCTTCAGGCATCGACCCCTCATCGCGTTCGGCCATGGACTCCCGGCGTATGTGTGTCGGCGCGATGGGAGGTCAACTTGAATCAGGTGCGGCGAGGGGCTGTGACCAGTCGCCCGGACCCGGTCAGCGGCGTTGCACGATCCCGCGGACGTAGGAGGCCTGCCCGACATGTTGGAGGTCGTCGGCGATGACACTGACCAGCCGGACGCCGACCGTCACCGGCGGATCCCAACGGCGGTCGACCACCCGGTCGAGGTCCCGGTCGGTGATGGTCCCGAGGTAGGAGGCGGTGGCCCCGTGCACGTCCTCGAAGTAGCCGAGGAGCGAGGCGGCATCGGCGGTCACCGACGCCACCGCATCGGCATCGTGCCCGTATCCCGTGTCCGATACGTCGAATGGGAGAGCGAAGCGCTCGACCCAGCCTTGTATCACCCACACCTGCGGCACCCCGCGCAGGTCGGCGACGTGGTCGTCCTGGATCCGGGTGAGGTGCCAGATCAACCAGGCGATCGAGTTCGACTCGGGATCAGGTCGAAACGCGAGCTCCTCCACGGTGAGCCCGTTGGCCGCGGGGTGCACGGCGTCGCGGATCCGTTCGAATGCGTCCCTGAGGACGCCGATGTTGTTCATCGGATGTCTCCATTGTTCGTGCTGACCCCGGTCGCGGACTGCACCGGACCGGGGCCCCTCACCGTCAGTCTCGCTTACCGCGGTGTGGTCACGCGGCCTCGGCGACGGCCTCGGCCCCGGCCGCGCCCACCCCGTCGGTGAGCGCGGCGTCGAGAACCTCGTCGACGTGGGCAGCCAGGACGAAGGTCATCTCGCCCCGCACCGTCTCGGGCACATCCTCGAGGTCGGGAGCGTTGCGGGCCGGGAGCACCACGGTGGTCAGGCCGGCCCGGTGGGCGGCCAGCACCTTCTGGCGGACCCCACCGATGGGCAGGACCCGTCCCTGGAGGGTGACTTCGCCGGTCATCCCGACCTTGGCCGACACCGGACGCCCGGTGAGCAGGCTGACCAGTGCTGTCGTCATGGTGACCCCCGCCGATGGCCCGTCCTTCGGGACGGCACCGGCCGGCACGTGGACGTGCAGCCGCTTGCCGGCGAAGACACCGGGGTCGATGCCGAGATCCCGGGCGTGCGAGCGCACGTAGGACAGAGCGATCTCCGCCGACTCACGCATGACGTCGCCGAGCTGGCCGGTGATGGTCAGGCCCTCCGACCCGTCCATCATGGTGACCTCGACCGAGAGCACGTCGCCCCCTGCGCCGGTCACCGCCAGCCCGGTGGCCACACCGGGCACCGCGTCGCGGTCGGCGGTCTCGAAGAAGAAGCGGGGGCGGCCGAGCCACTCGGGCACATCGGGTCCGTCGACCACGAAGGGCCCGCTCCGGTCCTCACCTCCGGCTGCAACTTTCCCGGCGACCTTGCGCATGAGCGTGCCGAGCTCGCGCTCGAGGCCGCGCACGCCCGCCTCGCGGGTGTAGTCGGCGACGATCGAATGGAGCGCGTCGTCGGTCACGGTGACATCCTCCTCGCCCAAGGCGGCGCGGGCGCGCTGGCGGGCGACGAGGTGGTTGCGACCGATGGCCACCTTCTCGTCTTCGGTGTAGCCGTCGAGTCGGATCACCTCCATGCGGTCCAGCAGGGCCCCGGGGATGGTGTCGATCACGTTCGCCGTGGCCAGGAACAGCACCTTGGACAGATCGAGCTCGACCTCGAGGTAGTGATCGCGGAAGGTGTGGTTCTGCGCCGGATCGAGGACCTCGAGCAGGGCCGATGCCGGGTCGCCCCGGAAGTCGGAGCCCAGCTTGTCGACTTCGTCGAGGAGCAGGACGGGGTCCATCGAGCCCGCCTCGCGCAGAGCGCGGACCAAACGACCGGGCTGGGCGCCGACATAGGTGCGCCGGTGGCCCCTGATCTCGGCCTCGTCGCGGACTCCGCCGAGGGCGACACGGACGAAGGAGCGGCCGAGGGCGCGGGCCACCGACTCGCCGAGGGACGTCTTGCCCACCCCGGGAGGGCCGACCAGGGCCAGGATGGCGCCGCCGCCGCGGCCGCCCACCGGGGCGAGCCCGCGTTCGGCCTGCAACTTGCGGACGGCGAGATGCTCGAGAATCCTCTGTTTCACGTCGGACAGGCCGTCGTGATCCTCGTCGAGGATGCGTGACGCGTCGTCGAGTTCGATGGTGTCCTCGGACTCGATGCCCCAGGGGAGCTCCAGGACGGTGTCCAGCCAGGTCCGGATCCACCCGTGTTCAGGGCTCTGCTCGGGCGTGCGCTCCAGCTTGCCGATCTCCCGATTGATGGCCGTGGCCACCTGCTCGGGCAGATCCAGCTCGGCGGCACGGGTCCGGTAGTCGTCCGGACGGTCCTCGTCGTCGCCGTCCTCGCCCAGCTCCTTGCGGATGGACTCGAGCTGGCGGCGCAGGAGGAACTCGCGCTGGGTCTTCTCCATGCCCTCCTCGACGTCGGTCTTGATCCGCTCGCGCAAGGTGATGTCGGCCAGGGTCTCACGGGCCCAGCCCAGGACCAGGCGCAGACGGTCGACCACGTCGACCGTCTCCAGCACGGCGACCAACTGGTCGAGGGTGAGGTCCGGCGAGTAGCCGGCCAGGTCGGCCACACGGCCAGGGTCGGCCGCGTCGGGAAGACGCTCGGCGAGCCGGCCCGCACCTCGGGACACCAGGATGTTCTCGACCACGGCCCGATACTCGCGGGCCAGCTCGACGGCGGTGGAGGAGCTTCCGGCGTCGTCACCGACCGGCTCGATCTCGACCCATAGGGCGCGGCCCGTCCCGGGCACCGCCGTGCCCAACCGGACCCGTTCGACCCCGCGCACGGCGACAGCCGACATTCCACCGGGCAGGTCGCCCCGCTCGGTGATCTCGGCGATCACGCCGACGGACGCGTACCGCCCGTCGATGAACGGCACGATCACCAGCGAATTTCCGGCGGCCACGGCCGCCTCTACGGCTGCGATGGCCTCGTCGGACTCGAGGGCCATGGTGAAGACCATCCCCGGGAGCAGGACTCCCTTGGTCAGGGGCAGAAGGGGCAGGTTGTCGTGTGGCATGTGCATCGATCCTTCGGTATCCACGTCGGTGGGCATATCTCAACGCCCCGAAAATGGAAACATTCCCCGACCCACGGCCGACCATCCGCGGCCCGAACGGCGGCACGGTCCCGAGTGGGTGCCCGGTAGAATGGGCGTGACGCGCGTCGAAATTCGTCGCTCGGCGCAGGTCGATGACGGGCGCAGGTCGATGACGGGCGCAGGTCGATGATCAGGAGCGAGCGCATGGCGGAGACCTGCACCCACGTGGATGCCACGGCCCAGGTCGTCCCGTCGAGCGACGGTTGTGAGGACTGCCTTCGCATCGGGGGCCGGTGGGTCCACCTGCGGCTCTGCATGTCGTGTGGCCACGTGGGCTGCTGCGACAACTCGCCCAACCGGCACGCCACCGCGCATTGGTCGGTCGAGCCGACCCACTGCGTGATCCGCTCCTTCGAGCCCGGCGAGGACTGGTGGTGGTGCTACGTCGACGAGATGGCCTTCGAAGTCGAGGGCGCACCACCCGCTCCCTCCCACCCCTGACGGGTCCGACAACCAGTGGACAGGCGAGGGACCTCCCGTAGAATCGTGGCGCCGATACGGCGTCCCGTGACCCGCCCGGCGCCCTGGATCCGTCCGACCTTCACCGACCCGCGAGGTGCTTAACCGTGACCTACTGCCTGGCACTGCGCCTCCACGAGGGACTCATCTTCCTGGGCGACACCCGGACCAACGCCGGGGTCGACAACGTCAGCACCTACCGGAAGGTACATGTGTTCCAGCCCGGCCCCGACCGGATATTCGTCCTGGAGTCGGCCGGCAACCTGGCCACCACCCAGGAGGTACTCGACCGGATCGGCCACGATCTGGGCGATCCGGCAGCCACCGAGAGCCTCGCCACGGTCGGGCATCTGTACGAGGCCGCTCTCTACGTAGGCCGGCTCAGCAGGGAAGTGGCCGCCCGGCACCATGACGCGCTCAGCCAGGTGGGGGCGGACGGCACCGCCACCTTCCTCCTCGGGGGGGAGATCCAGGGCGACGAGCCGGACATCCTGCTGATCTACCCCGAGGGCAACTACATCCGCGCCTCGGACGACCGCCCGTTCCTCCAGATCGGGGAGAGCAAGTACGGAAAATTCACTCTGGAGCTGGCCGTCGCCACCCAGGTCAGCCTCACGACGGCCACCAAGATCGCCTTGACCTCGATGCTCTCCACCGCGGGGGCGAACGTTTCGGTGGGGCCACCGTACGACCTGGTCATCTACCGCAACGGCTCGTTCGATCCTTTCGAGGCGCGGATCAAGGCCGACTCGCCGTTCCTGAGCCGGCTCGAGGCGGTCTGGGCCAAGCACCTCCACGAGGCCATCGCCGACCTCCCCACCATCCAGGAGGGGGATTTGGAAACGTGACCGTCGGGGGAG
>Ga0302314_10017673_pt1 | contig 11934 bp, 9 predicted proteins | sample III_Palsa_N2_3_FD_200533 | JGI IMG/M metagenome (GOLD analysis project Ga0302314, IMG submission 200533) | Peat permafrost microbial communities from Stordalen Mire near Abisko, Sweden - III_Palsa_N2_3 | ecosystem: Environmental > Terrestrial > Soil > Palsa > Peat permafrost | place: Sweden...
CAAGGGGGGCGACCAGACCCGGGTGGGCTCCTCTCTGCCGTGCCCGCCCTGCAACATCGGCCCGCTGTCCACCCCGGACTACCCGGCGCTCGCGGCGGCTGCGGTCAGCACTCTCACGACCGGGGAGAAGGTGTTCGCCGGCCAGCGGGCCGACGCGTTCTTCGTCGATCTCGGGGCGGTGTTCGACCTCGGCGACCTGCGGCCCTTCGCCTCTCTGCACGCCGGCGGCGGGGCACTCGGCATGCACGACGGGATCAACACGCTCGGCGCCTCGAACGTCCACACGATCGCTCTTCAGATCCCGAAGACGATGCTGACCTCTGACGGCTCCAACCCGACGGACCCCGCCAAGCCCGCCGCCGTCATCGGCGTCTACGCCTCCGCCAGCCGCCAGAAGGCGCAGGTGTACGACTCCTCGCAGGGGTACTTCAACGGCTCCGGGCCCTACGAGCAGGTCTCCCGTCTCGGGATGCCGCTGTTCAACGAGGTGCTGGTCTCGCTGGGGATGAAGGACAGGTGGAACGCGAGCAGCCCGTTCAACGACAGCCAGTTCGTCAGCGACGTCTCCTTCCCCGCGCTGGCCGACCTACTGCCAGCCTTGTACCCCGGCGTGTTCCCCAACCTGCAGGCGCTCAACGCCAAGCTGCAGTCGATGCCGCCGGCCAAGCAGCGGGCGGACCTGGTGGCCATCTTCCTGACCGGCCTGCCGGCCGGGATCGTGCCCGGCTTCCAGAACGTCACCGCCGGCGGCAGCACCCAGGCTGACCTTCTCCGCCTCAACATGGCCATCCCGCCGGCGAAGTCCCCCAACCCGGCCGGCCTGGTCGGCGGGGACGCGGCCGGCTTCCCGAACGGCAGGCGGCTTCAGGACGACATCGTCACGATCGAGCTTCGCGCCCTCGCCGGCGTCACCTATCCCCTGGTCGACCCGAGCTACACGCCGGACGCGGCCGCCTCCAAGGTCACCGACGGGGCCACCGGCGCGGGACTCAACCTGCTTCCGTGCTTCCCGTACATGCCGCTGCCGTACAGCGGCTACTACACCCCGTCGAGCACCCCGGTCGGGAACGCCGGCGAGGCAGTCCCCGCGGGCGCGCCACAGACTGGCGGCGGGGGTGCCGCGGGCCTGGCCGACCGGGACAAGCTGGCGGCCGGCGCGGCCGCCGTCGCCGCCGCCGGCGCGACCGCAGTCGTCATCGGGCACCTCAACAGCGGTCGCGCCCGGGCTCACGCGAACGGCCCCGAGGCCATGGCGGTACCCGGCCCTGCCGATGAGGCCTGAGGCCTCCCGGCTAGCCCGCCGGGACCGCACCCCGCCACCCCGCCGAGCCTGGCTTCTCGCCGAGCTCGGCGGGGGCGGGGCGGCCCTGGCCGGGATCGCCGCCCTGATCCTGGTCCTGCTGGCACCGGGCGGCCCGCCCGGCCCCAGCGCGGCCGCGTCCGCTCCCCGCCCCCCGGTGGCGCTCGCCGTACCCGCCGTGGCGCAGGGCAGGCTGACATCAACGACGGCGCCCCCGGTACGACTGCAGATCCCCGCCATCGGTGTCTCGACCAAGATCGTCGACGAGGGACTCGACGCCGACGGCGCCCTCCAGGTGCCTCCTCTCACCGACGCAGGCGTCCGCGAGGCCGGCTGGTACGACCTCGGGCCCGCGCCGGGCCAGGTCGGGACGGCCATCATCGTCGGCCACGTCGACTCCCGCCAGGCGGCCGGGGTCTTCTACGACCTCGGCCTCCTGGCCCCCGGCAACGCGGTCGAGGTAACGCTCGCCAACGGCGACACGGTCCACTTCACCGTCACTTCGGTGCAGGAGTACCCCAAGGCGCACTTCCCGGCCAGCGAGGTCTACGGGCCCGAGCCCTACCCGGCCCTGAGCCTGATCACCTGCGGCGGCGCCTTCGACTCGGCCACCGGTCATTACCTGTCCAACATCGTCGCCTACGCAAGGATGAACTAAGCACATGGACATGCCACCGCCAGAGCAGCCGCCCAACGCCGCCGGCATCGTCATCGTCGACATCGGCGGCGACATGGGCGCCGCGGTGATCTCCACCCCGCGAGAGCTGGCCGGGGCGGAGATCGAGATCCGCCCCGCCGGTGCCGAGTGGGACGGCTCTCACACCGGGGTGCACAAGCGTCAAGGGCCCGGAATCACCACGACCGCGGCCGTATTCGGGTCACTCCGGGCCGGGCGCTACAAGCTGAGGATCAAGGACGCCCCCGGCACCGAGCATCCCGCACCGGTCGTCGTTGAGGGCGCCCAGGTCACCTGGGTGACCTGGGCAGGTTCAACACCAGTGCCCTCCGAGGCCTGAGAACCGTCTACCCGGCCTCCACCTGGTCCGAGGTTGAGCCACAACGGAACGCCCGGAGCGGCCCGCCCTGGACATCGCCCGCCGCCCGGCCCGGGAAGCACGACGCAACGCGAAATGCCTGGCGTCTGCGGGCACCGGCCGTTATGCTCGGCCCATGGAAATTTCCCCGAATTGGGGAAATTTCCCGCGCCTAGGGGTTCAAGTCCCCCCTCGGACACAAATACACGCGCCTGACCTGCGGCTATTCGTCTCTCCATAGGTTCACGTAGACAAAACCACAGCTCACAGCCACAGGGGTTCAAGTCCCTCCCGGACACATGCCTACGTACACGAGCGCAGTAGCGGCATCCCTGATCCCGGTCTATTCAGAGCATGAAGTACCGGCTGATGGTGCGGTGTCTGTGCCGTGGTCAGCGCGTCTCCGGGGATTCTCCCGTCGGCTATACCACGGTGCGTGATCACGGTTAAAGACCAGACTTGGGCGGGTGGGTGACGAGGCGGTTGCGACAGACGCGACATCTTTCCCTGAGCGCCACCTGGAGCCAGGGGTGTTACGCCCAGCGATGACGTAAAAAACGGGGCTCCGCAGATACCTGGAAGCGGACTCGTCCCGTGTCGGGGAGATGTACCGGCTGCTTGAGGAAGGACTCAGCGCGGAGGCGATCAGACTTCCTCCCGGGTGATCACCAGCCGCGTGACCTGCTCTTCCTTCCTGGCCAGGTCCTCCGCAAGCTCCTCGATCCGGGCGCGAAGCCGCTCCCCCTCGGCCCGGGCAGCCCGCCTCCCTGCGCCTGAGTTCCTCGACCAGCGAGCCCATCCATGGCCTCCTTCCCCCTGAACACAACGGTAGAAGACCACATCGCCGGTCACCCGGAAACCAGGCAAAGCTCCAGGTCCGAAGTCCCTTCAGCTCACTGGCGGACCCAGTCCGGCCAGCGATCTAGCCGCGGACCGGGATGGCATGCACGTCGGGCACGATCGACGCGACCCGGCCGAGGGCGGCTTCGTCCCAGGGCTGCCTCGGGCTGACCATGACGTGGCCGATGCCCAGGTCGCCCAGTTCGGCAAAGTGGGCCAGGACCCGGTCCGGGTCTTCGCCCGGGTCGATGAAGGCCGACGCTGTCTTCTCGATCGCGTAGAAGTCCCGCCCGGCGTCCGCGCAATGCGACCGGAGAACGTCGAGCTTGTGCTCCAGGTTGTCAGCGAATCCCGTGCCCGGCAGGTCGAACAGGTTGCACATGTCGCCGTAGCGCGCGACCAGCCGGAGGGTCTTCTTCTCGCCACTGCCGGCGATCAGGATCGGAGGGTGCGGGTGCTGCAGCGAACCGGGCGAGTTGAGGGGCCGGGGCATCTGATAGTGAGTCCCCTTGTAGGGGACGTCGTCTCCGCTCCACATCCGCAAGGCGATCTGCACGACTTCCTCCAGCCGCTCGAACCGTTCGGCCAGCGGGGGGAACGGGATGCCCAGCCCGAAGGCTTCGAAGTTACGGGGATCACGTCCGGCGGGCACCTCGTTGAAGGGGGCACCGGCACCCACGCCGAAGATGACGCGGCCGCCGCTGAGCACGTCGATCGCGGTCACCGCCTTGATCAGGACGCCGGGGTGCCGGTAGACCACGCACGTCACCATGGTGCCCAGCCGGATCCGCTCGGTCTCGGCGGCCAGGAACGCCAGCACGGCGTAGGCCTCCAGGAGCGGGGCCTCGGGCGGCTGGCCCGTGAGCGGGATCTGGAAGAAGTGATCCATGGTCCACAGGCTGTCGAAGCCGGCCTCGTCAGCCTGCCGGGCCATCCGGGACAGCAGCGGTCCCATGTGCGCTGGGCCGGTCCCCGCGGGAAAGCCGCCCATTGAGATTCCGATTTTCATGATGACGATCGTCGGCCACCGGCGGCCAGGCGTCCAGGTGCCGGCGGACCGTGGGACTGCCAGTACCACCCGCAACCCCGGCCGCTGGGGAACACTGTAGGCGTGCAGGCAGACGACGGAATCGGCTCCTATATCCAGGCCTGGCGGCATCGGCTCCAGCCCGCCGACGCCGGGCTGCCCGCGGGGCCGTCCCGCCGGACCCGCGGCCTGCGCCGGGAAGAGCTGGCCATGCTCGCGAGCATCTCAGTCGACTACCTCGTCCGCCTCGAACAGGGCCGGGCCACCAGCCCGTCGACTCAGGTACTCGCCGCCTTGTCGCGCGCGCTGCGCCTGACGACGCAGGAGCGCGACCACCTCTACGCCATCGCCGGCCAGGCCCCGCCGAGGAGGACCGCCATGACCAGCCACGTGCCGCCCAGCGTGCAGCGCCTGGCCGACCGACTGGGCGACCTGCCAGCGGCCGTGTATGACCCGGCCTGGACGATCATCACCTGGAACGCGGCTTGGGCCGGACTCATGGGCGATCCGTCCGCGTTGGCCGGCCGGGACCGGAACCTGCTCTGGCGGACTTTCACCGGCCAGTCGTCCCGGGTGCGCCAGAGCGGTGACGATGCCGACGAATTCGAGACCAGCGCCGTCACCGATCTGCGGCGGGCGTTCGGCAGCTATCCCGATGACACCGGGCTGCGCCAGCTTGTCGACGACCTGCAGCAGGCCAGCCCGCGCTTCGCCCGGTTGTGGGCATCGCGGGTGATCAGCGCTAGCGGCGGCTCGAACAGCAAGACGATCGTCCATCCCGCGGTCGGCCCGATCACGCTCGACTGCGACGTCCTCACCGTGGCCGGCTCGGATCTGCGGATCGTGGTGTACACCGCCGACCCGTCGAGCCCGGACGCCGACCGACTCCGCCTGACCCAGGTCATCGGATTGCAAGAACTCAGGCCCCGCGACACGCGGCAAAGCTCCGGCTAGGACCCGCGGGCCTTATAGGTCTGTGGCAAGGCACCCGAGCAGCTCATTCCATGGCCTCTTTCCCTTGAACACGAACGGTAGAAGACCACATCGCCGGTCAACCGGAAACCAGGCAAAGCTCCAGGTCCGAAGTCCCTTCAGACGAGCTGCACCCCACCACTTCCCGCCTGAGTGTCCGCGAACGGGGGAAGATCAGACCTACGATGCCCCGCGGCTAGTCGGCTGGTTTCCCGTTAGTCCAAGTCCCCCCAGTCCCATGGCTCGGCGGGAGTGCCATCAGGCCGACGGCCATACCGGAACTGATGCTGGCGACTCTGTACCTCGCAAAAGAGCTCAAACACTGGGCACCCACAACCTCGTCTACGCCAATGCTGACATCACCAAGGCCACCCAGAACCGCGAGGTCATCGCCTTCTGCGACCACTGGAAAGCCGTCTCCACAGCCGACCCGAAGATGCTGATCATGGACCAGAAGGTCACCACCCAGCCCATCCTCGGCGAACTCGACGCCCGCTGCGTCAAGTTCGCCACCCTGCGCATGCGCTCACCCGCCCTCATGCGTCAGATCAATGCCCTGGCCAGCCGCGACTACAAGACCGTCAGCCTGAACCGGCCCGGCCCCCACAACGGGCCCAGGGTCCATGAATCAGCGGCCGTGAGGCTGACCAGCCACCCCGGCACCGTCCGCCAGCTCATCGTCACCGGCCTGGGCCGCGAGGCGCCCACCGTCATCATCACCAACGACACCGCCATCACGACCAAGACCCTGATCGAGCACTACGCCCGCCGGATGACCATCGAGCAGCGGCTCGCGGAGATCATCCAGGCATTCTGCGCCGACGCCCTCTCCAGCGCCGTCAACCTCAACGTCGACCTCGACGTCGTGCTATGCGTGCTCGCCCAGGCCCTCACCGCCGCCCTCCGGCTCCGCCTGCCCGGCAACTACGCCCACGCCACCCCCGACACCCTCCAGCGCCGCTTCCTCGACGCCCCCGGCGAGATCATCAGGCACGGCAACGGCATCACCGTCAAGATCAACCGCCGTGCCTACTCACCGGTCCTCCGCGAAGCCACCCTGCCCGCCGACACCGCCGTTCCCTGGTGGGACGGACGCCAGCTCCACTTCGAATTCGCCTAACTCAAGGGCCGAAGTACCGGTGCGGAAATCGGCGTTAGCCCTAGTCGCGCCCTCGGCATCACGCTGCGTGTCCTCCGGGCCGACGGAAAATCGCCTCCGCCGCAGCCGCGCGAGCCATCGTCGGGCCCCCGGTCACGGAAACGCCGTGACCGGGGGCCCGGGGTCAGCTACCGCGGAAGATGCCGACCGCTGCTAATTCCGGTACCGGAACACGATCCGGCCGCGCGTCAGATCGTACGGCGAGAGCTCCACCAGCACCAAGTCCTCCAGATAGATCTTGATGAAGTTCTTGCGGACCTTACCGCTGATGTGCGCGAGCACCCGGTGGCCGTTCTCGAGCTCGACGGTGAACATGGCGCTGCGCAGGCACGCGACGACCCTGCCCTCGACTTCGAGGCCGTTCTTGTTCTTCGTCATCGCACCAGCTCCAGGTTGCCGCTCACCGGCTGGGCCCCGATGCCCTCGAACAGCGCCGAGGCCGCTTGGTTGGACTCGTGGACTTCGGCCCAGGCCGCGGCGAACCCGGAGCCGTGCAGGGTCCCCGGCGCGTGGGCCAGCAGCGCCCGCCCGATGCCGCGCCGCTGCTCGCCCGCCCGGACGGCGACCAGCCCGATGCGCGGCCGGTTCACCGTCACCACCAGGACCAGGCCCAGGTAGCGGCCCGACGCCGCGGCCACCGCGTACTTCGACGGATCGACGATGGTGACGACTTCGGGGCGGGGAAGTACCTCGGCGGGCATCGACTGCCACCCGACGGTCGCCTCGACTTCGTCACGAATCGCTCGGTCCGCCGCCCGCAGCAGGCCTTCGTCCGCCTGGTCGGCGGGCACGACCGTCACGCCCGAAGGCGGCAGGACTTCTTCGAGCCCTGTGACCCGCGGGTCGGTCGGCACGACGTACTCCCATTCGCGGCGCCCGATCGTGAAACCGGCCCGCTGCCAGCAGGCCGTCAGCTCGACGTCGGCTTCGTCGACCACCGTGTACAGCGGCCCCGGCAGTTCCGCCAGCATCGACTCGGCGAGCCGGTCGAAGGTGGCGTCGTGCCAGGCGTCGATGCAGACGAACAAGCGTCCGTCGGGCCGGTGCTCCGCATACCCGCGGCCGACCACCAGGTCGTCATAAAGTGCATGCCATTGCCTGTCCGCGACACGCGTGATCATCACTGCGTTACCGCTCAGGCCGGATGTGAAAAGCTTCGTTTTCATCGGAGTCTCCTTCCAGGAGTGCCTCGATCTCAGGCGCTCCTGGCGACACCGATTGTCAGCCGCCGGGCCGTGACCGGCTGAGGGAGCACCCGTGGGTGACAGTGTTCACGGGTCTCACCTCCCTGACGACGACTTCACGACCTACCACGACAATAGAAGCGGGGCGCCGCCTCGCGCAAATCCTTTCTGACGTGCACCGCTATCTCACCTTGCTGTCTTTAGGGCGGTGCGGACAGACCGGTGGACGTTGCGCCTCAGCCTGGTGCGCAGTGTAAACGTCGGTCGATCCCTGACCCTTTATCGGCAGTTGAATGCTGACCCCCTGGCCATTGGTTTTGTTGTTGTTTAGCCTGGTTCGGTGGTGGCCGCGGGGACGCGGCCCAGATCGCGGTCTTTCAGCCGGTAGCCCGGTGGGCCAGGCGGCGGGTCATGGTGATGGTCATCGCCCAGTGGACCATGGTTTCGTGGTGTGCGGGCAGGCGTTCGTAGTCGCGGACGGTGCGGCGGCACCAGGTGATCCAGGCCAGGGTCCGCACGGGCCTTTTCGGTTGCTCAGGCGAAATCAGTTGGCGGGCTTGCCGAACCAGCGGGAGAGGTGGTCGTCCAGGTCCTGCTGATCGTCGCCGATCCAGGCGACGTGGCCGTCGGGGCGTAGCAGGACGCACGGAACATCCAGTACCGCAGTGGGATCCGCGAGGTAATCGACTCGGTCCGACCAGCCGCCGACGGTCAGGCGTCCGGTGCGGTCCAGCAGCAGACCGCGGCCGCGATGCAGCAGACCGTAGAGGTGGCCCTGCTTCACGTCGATGTCGCGCAGGCTGCGGCCGAGCAGGTCGGGGCCTGCGCCGAAGTCGTAGCGGATGGCGATCGCGGTGATCTTCTCGATCAGATAGCGGTTCACCTCGTCGAAGTCCATCAGTTCGGTGAGCAGCCTGCGCACGGCCTGCGGACCCGGTTCGGTGGACAGCAGTTCCATCTGGGCGCGGGTGTTGTCCAGCACGTCCTCGGCGACGGGATGACGTTCGGCCTGGTAGGTGTCCAGCAGTGTTTCCGGCGCCCAGCCGCGGATCTGTGCGGCCAGTTTCCAGCCGAGGTTGAACGCGTCCTGAACGCCCAGGTTGAGGCCCTGACCGCCGGCGGGTGGATGGACGTGCGCCGCATCGCCGGCCAGCAGCACCCGCCCCACCCGATAACGCTCGGCCAGCCGGGTGGCATCCCCGAAGCTGGACAACCAGCGCGGGGAGTGCACGCCGAAATCGGTTCCGGCGATGGTGCGCAACTGTTGTTTGAAATCCTCAAGGGTGGGCGGTTCCACGCGATCGCTGACTCCAGCGACGGGGACTACGATGCGATAGACCCCTTCGCCGAAGGACCCGAGACTGAATCGCTTATTGGTCTCGCGGATTTCGGTCACCTTGGCGGCGATCTCCTCCTGCGGCACACCCACTTCCATCTCGCCCATCAGCGTCTCGGTCCGCGAGGGCTCGCCGGGGAAGCCGACGCCGAGCAGTTTGCGCACCGTACTGCGCCCGCCGTCACAGCCGACGAGATAGCGCGAACGCAGCTGTTCCCCGTCGGACAGCTCGACGGTCACACCCTCGTCGTCCTGCTCGAAATCGGCCACCGAACAACCGCGCCGGACTTGCGCACCTAGTTCGATCGCATGTTCTTCGAGCAGGTGATCGATGACCGGCTGCGGGATGCCCAGCACATAGGCGTGCGCGGAATCCAGCCCCTCGGGCGCGGGTTTGGCGATGGCGGCGAAGATACCGCCGGCCGGACGCTGTCTTCCGTGTTCGAGAATGCGATCCAGCAGTCCGCGCATTGCCATCAGCTCGATACTGCGAATATGCAGACCGAGTACGCGGACGAACGACACGGGCTCGGTTTCCTTCTCCAGAACGAGTACCCGCACATCGTGCAGCCGCAGTTCGGCGGCCAGCATCGCACCAGTCGGCCCGCACCCGGCAATGATCACGTCGAACATGAGGGGCGCGCGATCGGCGCCGGAGGCCGGCGACCAGAGAACTCCGAGGACGTCGCCCACGGTCAAGTCGCGCTCGACCATATCGTTCGACGACGACTCGGCGGTGAACGGCAGAGAGTGCATAGGTGTTGCCTTTCGGGAGTGCCTTGTTGTCGAGGCGCTCCCGGCGACACCTACGTCAATCGCCCGACCGTGACGGTAAGGGGGAGCACCCACATCGATACAGCGTTCATGGGTCTCACCTCCTCGGGCAGTGTCACGGTCAACTGCAAGCTACAAGCCCGAGCATCATCCCGTCCAATCCTTTCCCAGCCACGTGATCACGACTCCAAACGGGCCCGTGCGGTTGCAGGGCGAATCCGGCGTGGCGGCCCGGCTGGTCCCAGTCACGGTCGACGGTCTGATCCTGGCTGCCCCCGAGGCGGACCGGATCTCGGAAGGCGCTGCCCTGATGAGGTTCGCTCGTGGCCACTACGCGAATTGGTCGTAGGCGAGCTTGACGACCATCGCGATGACGACGCACAGCAAGACGACCCGAATGAATCGACTTCCGCGCTTGAGCGCGAAGTGGACGCCAAGCCGGGCACCCGTGAGGTTGCATGCGGCCATACCGAGCCCGGGCAGCCACAGGACTTTGCTCTCTGCGGCCAACGCAAACGCAAGATCGGCATCCCCGAAACCTGGCCCTGGGCCCCGACAGCGTCTTCGACGTCTCCTGCCCCGGCTAACTGGCCGGGGCGGCGCTCGGCGAGCAGATGGACTTCCTCACCCGCACCCTCACCGTAGCCGGCTACGACGTCCGGCCCGATGAAGAGGAACCCGACCGGGTGATCGAGGCCCGCCCGCGGTGACGGGTCAAATCTCGTCGTCGTCTTCGGCGGCGTCCGGGTCGCGCAGGTCGCGGATGGCGCCGGGGGCGAGGTCGGGCAGGGCGAAGGTGTAGGTGCTGCGGACGCCGAGGTGGAGTGGACGAACGGTGACAGCCGGGCCGTGTCCTCCTCCCGCTCCGGGTAGCCCTGGCCTTGAGCTGGCGGACGGCGGCGTCGAGGGAGACGGTGGTCCAGAGGGTGGCGCAGTCCAGCACCAGGCCGAGGACGCCGAGCTGGTTCTCCAGGCCGCGCTCGTAGCGGTGGTAGAGCTCGCCTTTCTTGCCGTGGGAGATCTTGCGGGCGAGGGAGTGGCGGTTCTCCTGGAGGTTGCGGATGTCCTTGATGTCGCGGCGGTAGGTCTCGTCGACGTCGATGAACTGGAGGATGTGCAGGGTCTTGATGATCCGGCCGTAGGAGGCGACCGCCTCGCCGAGCGCTGTGGGGTGGCCTTCGCGCTGGAGCGTGGTGACGACGTCGTAGGCGCGGACGGTCCCGGTGTAGATCGAGGCGGCGACCCGGAGGATGTCCTCCCAGTTCCGGCGGATCTTCCTCAGGTCGATCTTTCCCGGGCGAAGGTGTTCAAGGACCCGTAGTCGGCGGACGGGCTGATCCGCCAGCCCTTCTGATCGGGCAGGTCCGCCAGCGCGGGCCGGTAGGAGATGCCCAGCAGCTCCAGCAGGCCGAACACCAGTCGGAGTAGGAACCGGTGTCGGACACGACGATCTCGGGCAGGTCGCCGCCGTCCAGGCCGAAGATGACGTCGACCATGTACAGGGAGTCCCGGATCGTCCCGGACACGACCTTCGCGCCGCGTCCCATGCCGCGGTCGTTCATGGCGTTCAGCCAGGTCATGCCGCATTTCGAGCCGAAGTACTTGCGGTTGGGGCGGGTGGAGGCGGCACTGAACCGTTACAAGATCCGTGTCCGCCCGACGCCACCCGCATTAAGAACGGCCAGTCACGATAAGAGGCGCCCGCCGGGCTCCTTATCGTGACTGGCCGGTCGGTTGCTGCTCAAGCCCCGACGCCAGCGGAACGTCCGCCACGGGACCGTGCGCGCGATCCCGAGGCCGGGTCGGACCGCAGTGCCCGCCGAACCCCGTCCTGACAAAAAGCTAACGACGGTGACGGAACGCAACTATAGATCCCAGCGCAGAACGAGAGCGGCTAGTTACGCAAAGAAGCCACAGTTAGACCGCTCGCGTCCTGCCTCTGGTAAATCGGCACTCCGGCCCGCTTGTCCTTAGCCGCTAGCCAGGGTGCGGTCGAGGAGTGGGATCAGGCGGTCCCAGTGGCGCTGCACTCCGGAGGGGCTGAAGGCGTCGGTGTCGGACATAGTGAAGCCGTGGATGGTGCCGGGGTAGACCTCGGAGGTGTAGTCGACGCCTGCGGCATCCAGGGCCTGGTTAAGCTCGCTGATGGACTCGGGCGTCATGTCGCCTTCGGCGAGGCCGAGGTGGACCTGGGCGGTGATCTCGGGGAAAAGGCGGTGCGGGCTGTCGGGCGCACCGGTGACCAGGAAGAAGGGATGGAACCCGGCCACGGCGGCCACCTGGCCGGGATGGGCCGCCGCGGTGCGCA
>Ga0302314_10017676_pt1 | contig 11931 bp, 10 predicted proteins | sample III_Palsa_N2_3_FD_200533 | JGI IMG/M metagenome (GOLD analysis project Ga0302314, IMG submission 200533) | Peat permafrost microbial communities from Stordalen Mire near Abisko, Sweden - III_Palsa_N2_3 | ecosystem: Environmental > Terrestrial > Soil > Palsa > Peat permafrost | place: Sweden...
GGGGTGGTCACCCGGTACATCTTGCTGGTGGGGCTGCTGGCGCCGCTCTGGTAGGCGTCGAAGACGTACCCGTCGGCGGAGTCAGGGTCGCCGATGTGGGTCCAGTCCTGGGCCAGCACCGACAGCGGGATCGACCCCGCTCCCCGGTAGAGCACGCTGTCCCCGCCGCTGGACGAGTGGACGGTGGTGACGCCCTCGCCAGCGGTGAGCGTGCTCTGCAGGCTGCTGCCGGTCTCGGTCCAGACCGGCGCGGCGGCATGCGCCGACCCGGCCGACGCGGCGGCGGCGAACAGGGCGGCTCCGGCGGCAAGCACCAGCGGGCGGGCGGCAGTTCGGACCCGGGTCGGGTGAGAGTGTGTCAAGGCAGGCTCCGTCTCCGAGGGTTGACGCGGACGGGCCAAGTCTGTCGGCGGAGCCGGCGGCGCACCAGGCGGCGCGATGGTCGACGGGACGTCAGGTTGCTTGCCCGGAGATGAACTCAGGAGAACTGACGGTCAGTCAGAAAATTCGGTCAGAGCAGCAGTGCGTTCAGCGGGTCGGCCGGCAGCCGACCCTCGCGGGTCCACAGCTCGGCGTCCGAGGCGGGGTGCGCGGCCCGGGTCGCCCGGAGCAGCACGGTGTCGTGTACCGGTATCAGGCCGTCCTCGGTCAGCGAGATCGTCAGCCCGTTCCGTTGGAGTACGTAGCCGTCGGTGCCGCGCTGCCAGAGCCCGGGGCCGACTCGGGTGCACGGATCGGTCTCGTACCCCCAGGCGTCCCCCTGGTTGGCGTACAGGGGTCCGCACGGGTTGGTATAGCCCGGCGTCACCACTTCGGCCGCGCCGCCGAGGTCGTTCCCGGACGACGGGTCGAACAGCGCGATCAGGCTGCTCCCGTGCCGGTAGTACGGCTCCTGGGTCATTCCCGGAAGCCGCACCACCTGCGCCAGCGAGCGCGGTACCCCGGTGCGGTGCAGCCATTCGTGTGCGGCCAGGTGCTGTTGCAGCAAGCGCACCGGAACCGCCAGCAGGTACAGGGCGACCAGGCCCGCGACCGCGGCCCGGGTCGCCGCGCGCGAACGCACGCTGGTGGCCAGGGCCACCAGCGGCGCGGGCAGGCAGTAGAGCAGCAGGCTCAGCAGCCCGGTCCGGAACGGCGTGATCGCCTCAAGCAGCAGCACCGCGGCGGTGTCGGCGAGGAGCACCCCGAGCAGCACCAGCTGCGGGTGTCGGGGCCAGCCACGCAGGACCGGTGTCCGGGCGATCTGCATCAGCAGGAACGCCGAACCCAGTGCCACGGCCAGGACCACCGCGGCGGCGATCAGCCGGAGCTGGTCCACGGCGCCCAGCAGCACGGTGTCGTCGAAGTGGACCCCGATCACCGGCAGGAACGAGCCGAGGACCCCGGCGACGGTCATCCCCACGATGTCCGAGTGCTGCTCGCGGAAGGGCAGCCGTCTGCCGCTCGTGGGCGGGACCGCGTCGGCGGCGAGTCCGGTCATGGTGCTGATGCCCCCGGTTCCCAGCGGGCGGCGCCCTGCCGCCTCCGGGCGGGAGACGTCAGCGGCGGTCGGACGGTTCCGGCAGGTCGGATGGTTGCGGCAGGCCGGGCCAGAGGACCACGGACGCGTAGAAGATCCCCAGGGTGGGCGCGTCGGTTCCGGCAGGCGGCCGGCCTCGACATCGACGTTGATCTTGTCGGTGAGGCACCGCTTGGCCTGCTCGCGGATGGACCGCAGCTCGGCCTTGACCTCGGCGGCGGCCGGGGTGCAGTTGGTCGCGCCGTTGATGACCAGGCAGCCCGGCGGATGACTCGGGTCGGTGTGGGCCGCGGCCGCCAGCCGCAGCAGCGTCTCGACGGCGCGCCGGGCGCTGCGCCCCGGCGGCCTGCTGGTCACCGTGGTGGACCGCGCCGACGCGGCACTCAGGCAGGAGGTCGAGGCGGCCGGACGGCGCTTCGTCGGAGTCACCGTGGAGCTGGACCGGGTGGGCTCGAAGGCCTCGCCGAACTGGTCGAGGCCGGAAAGCTGCGCCCGCACGTCGAGCACAGCCTGCCGCTGGCCGACGCGGCCAAGGCCCACGAACTGGTCGAGACCGGCCGTACCCGGGGGAAGCTCGTGCTCACGGTCTGAGCTGCGGCCACCCGTGGGATCGGCACCCGTGGGATCGGCACCCTTGGGATCGGCGGGACGAGGCCGCGCGGGTCAGGACGGCCGGTGGCGGACCACGCGGTCGACCGCGTCCGCGCGCACGGTGACGATCTCGTCCCGGTCGCGGAGCCGGATGTGCAGCCAGGGCCCCTCGAAGGCGACCTGGCCGCTGGCCTGCATCTGCGCGCCGGGCGGGCTCAGTTGCTGGTCTTCGCGGAAGTAGATGATCGCTTCGGGCCAGTCGCGCTCTTCGCTCATGGGGCCAGACTCGGCTCGGCCCCGGCGGACCGCCAATCCGCCGGGGCCATCCGGGCTACCACCCGCCCGGGGCCCCGCCCGGGGCCGGTGCGGGCGGCGGGCGTCACCGGGTCGCGCGGGCGGCGTCAGGCGGCGGCGCCGAAGATGGACTCCCAGTCGGCGTTGGCCCCGGCCTCCAGCAGCGGCACCAGCCGGAACGCGTGGTCGGTGAGGCCGCCGAAGGTGTGCCGCCCGGCCGTCCCCGAGGGACCGTGGCCGACCCGGTAGCCGGCCAGGTTCCAGGTGTAGACCGGTATGTCCGGCGGGACCTGGCTGGTCGGGTCGCCGTGGTGGCTGGCCGCCGCCTGCTCGTCGGTGACGATCAGCACCCGGTCATGGCCCTGGTAGTGCGCGCGGACGGCCGCGGCGGTGTCGGTGCCGCCGAGGTTGCCGAAGCGCGCCAGGATCCGCAGCACCGACTCGCCCCGGCCGAACGCGACCGGGTGACTGGCGGTCCCGAACTGGACCAGGTCGCCGCGCTCGGCCCGGAGCGCGACGGCCGCGCCGAAGATCGCGGCGCTGTCGGCACGGTTCAGCTTCGACCGCTCGCTGACTCCGCCGAACATCGACCCGGACCGGTCGACCAGCACCAGCGTCCGGCCGGGCAGCGCGGGGACGTTCCCCAGCGAGCAGCCGAGGGCCTGCTCCAGCGCGTGGGCCCAGCGCAGTGACGGCGCGTGCTGGTACGCGGCCAGGAACCGGAACGGGAACTGACGGGACCTGGCGACCTGCTCCGGATCGGCCAGGCGCGCGGCGACCGACGCCGCCACCTCGTCGGACACCCCGGCCTGGTCGAAGTTGCGGAGGTTCCGCAGGCACGCCGTGTACCCCATGTCCGGGATCAAGGACTCCCAGGCCGCCGCGTCCATCGGCCCCTGGAGCCAGCCCGCCAGCGCCTCCCAGCTCAGCTTCGAGGCGCGGAACAGGCTGTCCTGCCGGGTGCTGCCCTGCCCGAGCATGACCGCTCGCCGCTCCTCGACCGGGACGGCCATCAGCTGCGCGTGGGCCCGGACCGGGCCGAGCCGGGGCGGGATCTCGTGGTCGCGTCCGTGGCGGCGGTCGATGGCGTGCCGGAACAGGTCGCCCTGCCAGGGCTTGTCCTCGGCCGGTGCCGGGTGCACGAGTTCGAGCACGTCGCCGAACCGGTAGCCCTTGCTCTCGGTGTCGTAGGCGAGCAGTGCCCTGCTGTCGTAGAGCCGCTGGACGGCGTCGGCTATGCCGCGCTTGACCGGCTTCGGCAGGTTCCGGCCGTAGCGGGAGGTCCAGTAGGCCAGCAGCTCGCCGGGCTCGTCCGGGCGCTGCAGAACGGCGTCGACGACCTGTCGGGACTCGCCGTGCAGCCCGGCGTCGAGCCGGGCCCTGGCGAACTCGGCGGCGCCGACGAGCGACGCGGTACGCATCCCGCCGTCCCGGCGCAGCCAGCCGAGCAGCGCGGCGGTCCAGGCCGGATCGTCCACCGCGAGTCGGCGAACGAGCTGCGTGTAGCGGTCGTCACGCCGGCCGCCGTGCTCGTAGAAGGTCTCCTGGCCGACGAAGTTGGCGACGGCGAGGAGGAAGAGCTCAGACCTGGCCTCGCGGAGACGGCCGATGCCGCCCTCGGCGGTGGCGGCCGTCTCCCCGCTGGTGGTCACCGGCGAGTTGCCGGACGCCGAAGCGGTCCGGGTGTTGAAGCGGGACATGCGGAACCCCCCACATGGGAGGCGACGGCATGCGGAGGGAACCCCGATGCCTGTCCTCCCGAGATCAAGGTCGGCCGCGGGTGTCGAACCTCTTCACCGCTGACCGTCGCCGGTCAACTCCAAAGTATCCGTGGCCATCGCACCGGGAGGTGCGGATCGTACGACTGCGTTGTGCGTCCAGAGTTCGAAGTCGGTGGAGGTAACGTACGCGCGCTGCCAATTACGCCACAGCAGACCGGAGTCGGCCGCCGGGACTTGAACCCGGACATCGTCCACGAGAGGGAAGTAGCCCCCGCCTACGCACCTGGACGGCGCCACGCTACTCCCTGGAATCCCACGTGTGTAGCCGATTAACGCGAACGCCCGGCCGGCCCGGTTCAGCCCATGGACTCCAGGGTGCGGCCCTTGGTCTCCTTGACGCAGTAGTAGACGAACGGGATCGACAGCAGGGCGAAGCAGGCGTAGATGACGTAGGTGGCCGACAGGTTCCAGTCCGACATGGTCGGGAAGCTGACGGTGATCGCCCAGTTGGCGATCCACTGGGCGGAGGCGGCGACCGACAGGGCCAGCGCGCGGATCTTGTTGGGGAACATCTCGCCCAGCAGCACCCAGACCACCACGCCCCAGGAGAAGGCGAAGCAGAGCACGAAGATGTGGGCGGCGACCAGGGCCACCGTCGCCTGGAGGTTGGGCAGGGTGGCGGTGGTGCCGGTGCCGTGCCGGTAGGAGAAGGCCCAGGCGGCAGTGCCGAGGGCGACGGCCATACCGGCGGAGCCGACCAGCGCCAGCGGCCGGCGGCCGACCCGGTCGACCAGGACGATGGCGATGACCGTGCCGACGATGTTCACCAGCGAGGTGGAGACGCTGATCAGCAGTGAGTTGCTGGCGTTGATGCCGACCGACTGCCACAGCAGCGAGGAGTAGTAGAAGATCACGTTGATGCCGACGAACTGCTGGAACACCGAGGCGCCGATGCCGACCCAGACGATGGTCTGCAACCCGGCCCGGCCGCCCAGCAGTTCCTTGAAGCGGCTCTTGTGCTCGGTCTGGATGACGCCGTGGATCTCGCTGATCCGGGCGTCGATGTCGGTGCCCGGGTCCTCGATGTCGGTCAGCACCGAGCGGGCCCGGTCGAGTCGGCCACTGGCGATCAGGTAGCGCGGGGACTCCGGGATGGCGAAGGTCATCACGAAGTAGATCAGCGCCGGGACGGTCTCCGCGCCCAGCATCCACTGCCAGGCCTGGATCCCGGCGATGTGGTCGTTGGGGTTGCCGCCCGCGCCCTCGTTCAGCGCGTAGTTCACCAACTGCGAGATGAAGATCCCGAGCACGATCGCGGCCTGCTGGAACGAGGCCAGCCGTCCGCGTACCGCCGCGGGCGCGACCTCGGCGATGTACGCCGGGGCGATCACCGAGGCCATGCCGATGGCCAGGCCGCCGATCACCCGCCAGACGCCGAGTACGAAGATGCTCGGCGGGAACATCGAGCCGACGCCGCTGATCGCGAACAGGACACCGGCGATCTGCATCACCAGGATCCGGCCCAGTCGGTCGGCCATTCCGCCCGCGACGGCCGCGCCGACCGCCGAGCCGAGCAGGGCGGAGGAGACCACCAGCGCCGTTTCGCCGTTGCCGACCTTGAAGTGGTGCTGGATACCGGTCACCGCGCCGCTGATCACCGAGCTGTCGTAGCCGAACAGGAAGCCGCCCATGGCGGCTGCGGCGGCGATGAAGATGATGTGGCCGAGGTTGGCCTCGCCGGGCGGTCTGCTGTGCGCTGTGGTGGTCAGTGGAGGCTCCCGGGGTGCTGCGGGTCGCCGTGCGGCGACACCGGACTGATGGTCCGTCCGGACAGCCTAGGAACGCGTACCTGGCCTGGCCTGCGGCGCGACCGGCTACTGGGCCGTCCGGGTGGGCGGCTGCCCCGGACGGCCCAGTGCTTTCCGCCGCACCGGACACCTCGGTCCCGGGTGCGGCGGTCAGGCCTCGGCGCGGGCGTCCCGGCGGCGCAGCAGCTGCGCCCGGGCGCCGGGGTCGCGCGGGCGTCCGCGCTCGGCCAGCCGCTCGGCGACCTCGGTCTGAAGCGCGATGTCCTTCTTGTCGTCGTACTTGAACTTCGGTCGGACCTCGGTGATCTCCAGCCGCAGCCCCCGGATCGCCGAGAGCATCCGTCCGAACGGCGGTTGCCCGGGAACGATCGGGGCCACCGGGGTCTCCGGCTGGAACCGGCCCAGCTGACGGCCCAGCAGCTCGGACTTCTGCTGCGGATCGTCGACGATGGTGGCGGTGCCGACCAGGTGTACCGAGGCGTAGTAGCTGGTCGGTACGCCGTCCTCGGGTGGGGTGTCCGCCGGGGGACGCCAGGGCCCCGGGATGAACGCGTCGTCGTCGGTGACCGCCAGGGTGAGCCGGGGGTTGGCCTCGATCGCGGCCCAGACCGGGTTGGGGCGGGCCAGGTGCAGCAGCACCTCGTCGCCGCCCTCGTACAGGAACGGGGTGGGCACCAGCACCGGCGCGGCGCCGTCCGGGCCGTTGGCCGCGAGCAGGCCGAAGTCGCGGGCGGACAGCCAGTCCCGCCATTCCTGGTCCTGACCTCGGTCCCACGGGTTGATCAGCATCGTGCTCCTCCGGCGCCCGGTTCGGGCCTCACATGACAGGACTTCTGTACTAGTGCATAATGATCTTTGTGCTAGGAGATTATCGGATTCGCGGGCAGCGCGCCACGGAGATCGCCGCCGACGTCGAGCGGGCGGTCGGCGCGGGGAAACTGCAGCCCGGGGCCGCCCTGCCGCCGTTGCGGGAGCTGGCCGGCGAGCTCGGGGTCAACCCCAACACCGTCGCCTCGGCCTACCGGTTGCTGCGCGACCGGGGCGTGATCGAGACCGCCGGGCGGCGCGGCAGCCGGGTTCGGGCCCGGCCCGCGCACACCGCGCGGGACGCCATGCGGTTCGAGATCCCGGCCGGCGTGCGGGACCTCGCCCAGGGCAACCCGGACCTGTCGCTGCTGCCCGACCTGGAGCAGGCCGCCCAGGCCGCCGCCCGGGCGCTCGCGGCCGGGCCGGTGCTGTACGGCGGACCGGCGCTGGACCCGGGGCTGCGGGCGCTGGCGGAGGCGTCGTTCGCGGCGGACGGCGTGCCGTTGGACGGCGTGTTGTTGAACGGCGTGTTGTTGAACGGCGGGTCGGGGGGCGGCGGCCCGGTGGGAGAGGTCTGCGGGGATGAGGCGGCTGCGGTCGCGGTGGCCTCGGGGTCGTTGGACGCGATCGAGCGGATCTTTCTGGCCCGGCTGCGCCCCGGTGACGGCGTCGCGGTCGAGGATCCGGGTTGGGGCAGCCTGCTGGACCTGCTGCCGGCGCTCGGCCTGAAGCCGGTGCCGGTCGGGGTGGACGACGACGGTCCGCTGCCGGACGCGCTGGCCCGGGCCCTGGACGAGGGCGCGCGGGCGCTGGTGGTCACCAGCCGGGCGCAGAACCCGACCGGCGCGGCGATCGGCGCAGAGCGGGCGTCCGAATTGAGAGCACTGCTCTCGCGACACCCTGACGTGCTGCTGATCGAGGACGACCACGGCCATGGGATCGTGGACCAGCCCTTCCACCCGCTCAGCGCCGGGCCGGACGGCCGGCCCGTCACCGAGCACTGGGCCGTGGTGAGGTCCGCCGCCAAGTCCCTCGGGCCCGACCTGCGGGTCGCGGTCCTGGCCGGGGACGCCGAGACGCTGGACCGGGTACGCGGACGCCAGCGGCTGGGCGCGGGCTGGGTGAGCCATCTGCTCCAGCGCACCGTGGCCGCACTGTGGTCCGCCGAGGACGCCGCCCTGGCTGCGGCCTCCTACCGGGTCCGGCGGGACGGCCTGCTGGCGGAGCTGGCCGCGCTCGGGGTGACGGCCTACGGGCGCAGCGGGCTGAACATCTGGGTCCCGGTCGCCGACGAGACCTCGGCCGTGGCCGGGCTGCTGCGGCGCGGCTGGGCGGTCGCGCCCGGCGGCCGGTTCCGGATCGGCTCGCCGCCCGGGTTGCGGGTGACCGTCTCCACCCTGACGGCCGACGAGCTGCCCGGGCTGGCGGAGGACATCGCCAGGGTGCTGCGGGTGCGCGGGGGCGACGTCCGGGGCGGGTGACGTCCGGGGCGGGCCACGACCGCCGGGCGGCGACGGCGGGGCGGCGACGGCCGGGCGACGGCGGGGCGGCGACGGCCGGCTCGCGACGGTGTGACCGGTTCGGCATTGTGAACCGACCGACCGTTCGGTAGCCTTGGCCTGGACAGCCTGCCGAGGGAGTGACGCGTATGCCCGTACCGGACACCGGTGCCGAACCGCCGACCGTAGCCGAGCCCGCCCCGGGTTCAGCCGCCGAGGCGGGCGAGGCGCGCTTCGAGCACACAATCGCCCGCGACCAGCGGATCGAGCCCCGGGACTGGATGCCGGACGGCTACCGGGCCACCCTGGTCCGGCAGATCGCCCAGCACGCTCACTCCGAGATCATCGGCATGCAGCCGGAGGGGGAGTGGATCACCCGCGCGCCCTCGCTGCGCCGCAAGGCGATCCTGTTCGCCAAGGTCCAGGACGAGGCCGGGCACGGGCTGTACCTGTACTCCGCCGCCGAGACCCTGGGCGCGGACCGGGCCGACCTGACCGAGCGGCTGATCAACGGACGGCAGAAGTACTCTTCGATCTTCAACTACCCGACGTTGAGCTACGCCGACGTCGGCGTCATTGGCTGGTTCGTGGACGGCGCGGCGATCTGCAACCAGGTCCCGCTGTGCCGCAGCTCCTACGGCCCCTACGCCCGGGCGATGGTGCGGATCTGCAAGGAGGAGTCCTTCCACCAGCGGCAGGGCTACGAGCTGCTGCTGACCATGATGCGCGGCAGCGTGGGCCAGCGCGCCCAGGTCCAGGAGGCGGTGGACCGCTGGTGGTGGCCCTCGCTGATGATGTTCGGGCCGCCGGACGGCGACTCGCCCAACAGCGCCCGCTCGATGGCCTGGCGGATCAAGCGCCACAGCAACGACGAACTCCGGCAGCGCTTCGTCGACATGACCGTTCCCCAGGCCGAGCGGCTGGGCGCCACCCTGCCCGACCCGGAGCTGGCCTGGAACGAACAGCGGGACAGCTGGGACTTCGGAACCCCGGACTGGACCGAGTTGCAGCGGGTCATCAGTGGCGACGGCCCCTGCAACCAGGCCCGGGTGGAACGCCGTCGGCGGGCCCACGAGGACGGCGCCTGGGTCCGCGAGGCCGCCGCCGCCCACGCCGCCCGGCAGCACCAGCGGGCAACCGCACCAATGTCCCAGGCTTCGCAGTCCGAGCAGAAGCCCGAGCAGAAGCCCGAGCGGAAGCCCGAGCAGAAGTCCCAGCTGAAGGGTGTTACGGCATGACCGCCCGCTCCGAGTGGCCGCTCTACGAGGTCTTCGTCCGCGGCAAGCGCGGCCTGAACCACGTCCATGTCGGCTCGCTGCACGCTCCCGACGAGCGGATGGCGCTGACCAACGCCCGGGACCTCTACACCCGCCGCAACGAGGGGGTCAGCATCTGGGTGGTCCGCTCCGACGCGATCACCGCCTCCACCCCTGACGAGCTGGACCCCTTCTTCGCCCCCAGCGGCGACAAGGTCTACCGGCACCCCACCTTCTACGCCATCCCCGACGATGTCCCGCACATCTGAGCACCCCGAGCGGCAGGCGGCCATGACCGACGACCACGTCTACCTCTCCCTCGCCGAGGCCTCGCCCGAGGGCGACGCCCGCTGGGCCTTCGGCACCGGCTTCGAGGACCCGCTGCACGGCGTCGACACCGCCCTGCTCCCGGGCCTGGACCACGCCGAACTCGCCTCGCTCTGCCTGGCGTTGGGCGACGACGCGCTGGTCTCCGCCCAGCGGTTGGCCGAATGGGTGACCCTGGCACCGGAGTTGGAGGAGGAGGTAGCCCTGGCCAACATCGGGCTGGACCTGCTCGGCCAGGCCCGGCTGCTGCTCTCACGGGCCGGGCAGGCCGAGGGCGCCGGACGCGACGAGGACCAACTCGCCTACTTCCGCGCCCCGGAGGAGTTCCGCAACGTCGTCCTGGCCGAACTGCCCAACGGCGACTTCGCGCACTGCGTGGCCCGGCTGCTGCTGCTCTCCAGTTGGCGGCTGGCCGTCTTCCAGGCGCTGTCCGCGCACCCCGACCCGGTGTTGGCCGCGATCGCCGCCAAGGGCGTCAACGAGCTCGCGTACCACCGGGACCACGCCGCGCAGTGGACGGTCCGGCTGGGCGACGGCACCGAGGAGTCGCGGCGGCGGATGACCGAGGCGCTGGACCAGGTCTGGCCCCACCTGCCCGAGCTGTTCCACGGCGCCGACCAGGGGTTGCGCGGCGACGTTGAACTGACGCTGCGTCAAGTTCTGGACGCGGCAGGGCTGGAGCCGCCGCACCCGGCCGAGCGGGGCCCATACCGGGGCCGGGCCGGGGAGCACACCGAGCACCTGACCGAGCTGCTCGCCGAACTCCAGTCCGTGGCCCGGGCCGACCCGGAGGCGACGTGGTGAGCCTGTTGCAACTCGCCCGCGACACCGCCGCCTCGGTGCTCGACCCGGAGCTGCCGATGCTGACCCTGGCCGACCTCGGCGTGCTGCGCGAGGTCACCCTCGCGGCCGACGGCCAGGTCACCGCCAGCCTCGCGCCCACCTACAGCGGCTGCCCGGCGCTGGCCGAGATGCGCGCCGACATGGACGCGGCACTGCGGGCCGCGGGCTTCACCCGGGTCGATATCCGGACCGTGCTCGACCCGCCCTGGAGCAGTGACTGGATCACCGCCGAGGGCCGGGCCAAGCTGGCCGCGGCCGGCATCGCCCCGCCCGGACCGGCGGTCCGGCGTCCGCCCGGCGGACCGGTGCCGCTGACGCTGACGCCCATCCGCACGGTGGTGCCCTGCCCGCACTGCGGCTCCCGGGACACCGAGGAGACCAGCCGCTTCTCGGCCACGGCCTGCAAGGCGCTACGGCGCTGCCGGTCCTGCCGGGAACCCTTCGAACAGGTCAAGGAGCTCTGAATGGCAGCCCCCACCCCCGCTGACGCCCGCGCGGACGACGTCCCCGCCCGCCGGGCCGCGCCGAGCTGGCACCGGCTGCGGGTCACCGCCGTCGAGCGGCTCTGCGCGGACGCCGCCGCCGTCACCTTCGCCGTGCCGGACGGGGCCGCCGAGGAGTTCGCGTTCCGGGCCGGACAGGCGCTGACGCTGCGCCGGATCGTGGACGGGCGGGACGAGCGCCGCTCGTACTCGCTGTGCTCGCCGGTCGGCGGACCGCTGCGGATCGGCGTCCGCGAGGTCCCCGGCGGCCTCTTCTCCGGCTGGCTGCTGGACGGGATCGCGGTGGGGGACACCGTCGAGGCGCTGCCGCCGCTCGGCAACTTCACCCCGGACCTCAGCCGCCCGGCGCACCACGCGCTGGTCGCGGCCGGTTCCGGGATCACCCCGGTGCTGTCGATCGCCGCCTCCGCGCTGGCCGACCCGCAGGCCCGGGTCACCCTGTTCTACGGCAACCGGCGCAGCGACACGGTGATGTTCGCCGACGCCCTGGCCGACCTCAAGGACCAGCACCTGGACCGCTTCCAGTTGGTGCACGTGCTGTCCCGGGAGCCGCGCGAGGCCGAGCTGTTCAGCGGACGGCTGGACCGCGACCGGCTGACGGCGCTGGTCGGGGCGATGGTCGAGGTCGAGGACGTGGACGGCTGGTGGCTGTGCGGCCCGCTGGGCATGGTCGAGGACGCCCGTGCCGCGCTGGGCTCGGCCGGGGTACCGGAGGAGCGGGTGCACCGCGAGCTGTTCTACGCGGACGAGGAGGAAGCGGGCG
>Ga0302314_10017677_pt1 | contig 11931 bp, 12 predicted proteins | sample III_Palsa_N2_3_FD_200533 | JGI IMG/M metagenome (GOLD analysis project Ga0302314, IMG submission 200533) | Peat permafrost microbial communities from Stordalen Mire near Abisko, Sweden - III_Palsa_N2_3 | ecosystem: Environmental > Terrestrial > Soil > Palsa > Peat permafrost | place: Sweden...
GAGGGCGCAGGCCCCGACAAGACCGTGATCACCGACAAGGTCTGCGGCGGCAAGGCGCTGTTCGTGATCGACGGCAACAACATCACCGTCCGCAACCTGACGCTGACCCGCGCCCGCGTCGGCGACTACAACGGCGCCGGCATCCGCGCCGAAGGCGGCGACCTGACCGTCGAGCACGTCAATTTCATCAACGACCAGGACGGCATCCTGTCGGCCGCCAACCCGCAGGCCACCATCATCATCCGCGACAGCGACTTCGAGCGGAACGGCACCTGCGAAGGCGGCGGCGGCTGCTCGCACGGCATCTACATCAACGAATCCAAGCTGCTGCGCATCGAGCACACCAAAATCCTGGAAACCAAGCAGGGCCACAGCATCAAGTCGCGCGCCGCCCGCACCGAGGTGATCGGCTGCGACATCGAGGACGGGCCGAAAGGCAGCTCCAGCTACGCCATCGACGTGCCGAACGGCGGCGCCGTCGTGCTGCGCGACACCAAGATCGAAAAAGGCCCGAAATCGGAGAACCACACCGCCGCGCTGATCATCGGCGAAGAAGGCGTGAACCAGCGCACCAAGGAAATCACCGTCGAAAACAACACGTTCCAGGTGGACGGCGACTACTCCTCGGTCCTGGTCGAAAACATGACCGCAACCGAGGCACAACTGAAAGGCAACAAACTGCTCGGCAACGCCAAGGCCCTGCACGGCGACGGCGACGTGGAATGACGGCAGGCAAGCAAGGCCAGGGGCTTTGCCCCTGGACCCCAGCAAAGGCCAAGCCTTTGCAATCCATTCATGTTTGGGAATGCGAAGGGGGGCGACGATACGGGTGGCCACCGCGGAGTCGCCCCCCTTCGCATTCCCAAACCAAGTGTGGGGTTCCAAGGGCTCTGCCCTTGGCGGGGTCGAGGGGCGGAGCCCTTCGCCTTGCCTTCCTGGCCACCATGCTCCCCGCCGCGGCCGTCGCGGGCACGTTGGAGGTCGGGCCGGGCCAGCAATATGCGCAGCCGAGTGCGGCAGCGCAGGTGGCGCAGGCGGGGGATACGGTGCTGATCGCGCCGGGCGAGTATTTCGATTGCGCGACCTGGCAGGCGGACCGCCTGACCATTGCGGCGGCGCCCGGCGAGGGCGTGGTCACGATCACCGACAAGGCCTGTGCCAACAAGGCGGCGTTCATCATCGAGGGCAGCGGCGTGACGGTGCGCGGCATTGGTTTCGCCCGGATCCGCGTGCCGGACGACAACGGCGCCGGCATCCGCGCCGACGGCCGCGATTTGACGGTGCAGGACAGCCGTTTCGTCAACACCCAGTTCGGCGTCCTGGCCGCCTCGCCGGGCGGCGGGTTCCTGCGCATCGTCGGCTGCACGTTCGAGGAGCAGGGCACCAGCCTGAGCGGGCGCACCAATTTCGCGGTGCGCGCGAGCGGCTACGACCTGCTGCACATCGAGCATTCCAGCTTCGCCAAGGCGCGGGGCGGCGGCGACGTCTCGGCGGTCGCCGGGCGCACCGAGCTGGTGGACAACCAGTTGCGCGACGAGGGCGGGCACATGGACGGCCCGCTGGTGACGGTGGAGGGCGGCGCGCTGCTGCTGCAGGGCAACACGGTGGAACTGGCCGCGGGCGCCGCCATGCGGCCCGGCATAGTGCTGGCGACCGGCGAGGCGTCGGCGATCGCGGTGCGCGGCAACACGCTGACCGATGCCGGCGCCGGCGCCACACCGCTGCTGCGCAACTGGAGCACGCAGGAGGCGACGGTCCGCGACAACACCGTGCCGGCGGGGACGGAGGCGGTGTCGGACGCGGGCGTCACCTACCACCGGCTGCGCGCGACCGCGGCCGGGCTGCGCGACAGCCTGCATGAGTTGTACCGCCAGGCGCGACATCTGGCGGCGGCGCTGGTGCATAGATTTAGTTGAGGTCGGGGGTCAGCTGAGGCCGGCGAGGATGGCGGGCAGGTCGCGCGCGGTGTGCAGCACGCGCAGGATGCGTGGCGGATCGGTATCGGCGGCATAGGCCATCACGTAAGGGAAGCCGCGCAGCAGCAGGAAGCGGAACCGCTCGGCGCCCAGTGCCGGCCGGTAAGCGCCAAGCCGCGGATTGGCGCCAAGCCGCGCGGCGCTGTGCAGGGCGGCATCGCGAAGCGCACGCGCCGCCGCCGGATTGTCGCGGGCGATCCAGGCCACGGCCTGCCGCAGATCCGCCCGCGCCGCCGGGGCGAAGACGGCCGGATGGGTCACTCCGCCGCGCGGGCGTTGTCCGCGATGACGCGATCAAGCTCGGCGGCGACCGCGTCGGCCGAGGCAAAGCCGGCCGCCTCGCCCTCGGCCTCGGCGGAGGCCAGCATGTCCAGGAACTGCCGCCGCCGCTCCTCCGCGTCCTGCAGCAACCGCAGCCCGGCGCGGGCGACCTCACTGACGCTGCCGTAACGGCCGGTCTGCACGCAGTGTTCGGCGAAGCGTTCCAGTTCCGGGGTCAGGCTGACATTGGGCATGGCGCGGCTCATTGGGGGATGATGTCAAAGTATGACATCGATGCCGGACGGGCAAGCCGCACCTGAGGGAGAGTGATGGCGCCGACATCCCTCTGGCCCTGCAACATGATGGACAACCCCCCGTCCCGCGGCCTATCGACCCGGCACGTAATCCCGGAACCGATATCGTCGCATGGCCCTCGTCTGCCGCCCCCTGGAGACCGCCGGCGAGGCCGCGTGGGATGCGTTCGTCGCCGCGCACCCGAACGGCACGTTCTTTCATCGCGCCGCCTGGAAAGGCGTGATCGAGCGCGCCTTCGGCCATCGCACGCAGTACCTGATGGCCGAGCGCGACGGCGCGGTCGTGGGCGTCCTGCCGGTCGGCCAGGTGCGCTCGCCGCTGTTCGGCAACACGTTCATTTCCGTCCCGTTCTGCGTCTATGGCGGCCCGCTGGCGGTGGAGCCGGAGGCGTTTTCGGCGCTCACCGAGGCGGCCGCGGCGCTGCTGCCGGGCAGCCGGGCGACCGCGCTGGAATTCCGTTTTTTGACGCTGCCGCCGGAGGGATGGCTTGACCCTGCCACATGGGTTCCCCGCAGCGACCTGTACGTCACCTTCCGCAAGGCGATCACCGCCAGCGACGACGCCAACCTCAAGGCGATCCCGCGAAAACAGCGGGCGGTGGTGCGCAAGGGGATCGAGCGCGGGCTGACCGCCACCGTCGACCGCAACGTCGACGTGCTGCACCCGATCTATGCCGAGAGCGTGCGCAACCTCGGCACGCCGGTGTTTTCCCGTCGCTATTTTCATCTGCTGGCCGAGGCGTTCGGCGCCGACATGGACGTGCTGACCGTGCGCGATGGCGAAACCCCGGTTGCCAGCGTCATGAATTTCTATTGGCGCGACGAGGTGCTGCCGTATTACGGCGGCGGCACCGCGGCGGCGCGGGCGTGCCACGCCAACGATTTCATGTACTGGGAAGTGATGCGCCACGCCGCCGCGCGCGGGGCAAAACTGTTCGACTACGGCCGCAGCAAGGTCGGCACCGGCTCGTTCGCGTTCAAGAAGAACTGGGGGTTTGAACCGGCGCCGCTGCAATACTGTTTTCGCCTCGCGCCGGGTGCGGTGGTGCCGGAGGTCAATCCGTTGAACCCCAAATTCCGGCTGTTCATCGCCGCCTGGAAGCGGCTGCCGCTGCCGCTCGCCAACCTGATCGGCCCGCATATCGTGCGCGGCGTCGGCTGATGCGCGACCTGCTGTTCCTGAGCCACCGCATCCCCTACCCGCCCGACAAAGGGGAAAAAATCCGGGCCTGGCATTTCTTTCTCCGCCTCGCCCGCACGCACCGCATGCATCTCGGGTGTTTTCTGGATGATCCCGCCGACCGCGCGCATGTGGCCGAGTTGCGCCGGCACTGCGCCGACCTGAAGATCATCGAGATCGACCGGACGCGCCAAAAACTGCTTTCTGTTCTTCGCGTCCGGCCGGGACGGCCGCTCACGCTCGGCTATTTCGCCGATGCCGGCCTGCGCGGCTGGACACGACAAAAAATCGCCGGCGGCATCGACCGCGCGTTCGTCTACTGCTCGGCGATGGCGCCGTATCTGATGGGTGCCGCCGGCGTGCGGCGGGTGCTCGACATGGTCGACATCGACAGCGCCAAATGGGGCGAATACGCCGCCCGCGCGCCCTGGCCCGCCCGTGCCGTGTGGGCACGCGAAGCCCGCACCCTGCTCGCCTTCGAGCGGGCCGCCGCGCAAGATTTCGACCGCACGCTGTTCGTCTCGGAGGCCGAGGCGGATGCGTTCCACCGCCTCGCGCCGGAATCGGCATCGCGCGTCGGCTGGATGGACAACGGCGTGGACCTGGAGACGTTTTCGCCGGCGCACGCCTTCCCGGCGCCGTTCGCCGGAACGTCCATCGTCTTTACCGGGACGATGGACTACTGGCCGAACGTCGATGCCGTCACCTGGTTTGCCGACGCCGTGCTGCCGGCGGTGCATGCGCGCCATCCGGGCGCAACATTCGTCATCGTCGGCGCCAATCCCGCACCCGCGGTGCGCAAGCTGGCGGACCGGCGAAACATCGTCGTGACCGGGCGAGTGGCGGACGTGCGGCCGTACCTGGCGCATGCGGCGCTGGTGGTCGCACCGCTGCGCATCGCCCGCGGCATCCAGAACAAGGTGCTGGAGGCCATGGCGATGGGCCGCCCGGTGCTGGCGACGCCGCAGGCGTTCGAGGGGCTGCGCGCCGTCCCCGGCCGCGACCTGCTGGTCGGCGCCGACGCGGCGGCCCTCGCCGCGCTGGCCGGCGAGGTGCTGGACGGGCAGCATGGCAGGCTTGGCGCCGCCGCCCGCGCGGCGGTGGAGCGGGATTACGCCTGGGAGGCGACGCTGGCCGGCCTCGACACGCTGTTCGCGGCGCCGGCAGCACCCCTCATTCCCTCATTGTCTCATGAGGTCGCCCTATGACCGCCGCCGCCTCCGCTGCCGGCTCCCGGCCCGATTGGGGCGCGTTCCGGCCGTTCCTGCTCGGCCTGCTGGCCGGTCTCGCCTGCCTCGGCCTGCTGTTCCACGCCGAGGCGGTGGCGGCAGTCGGGGTGTGGATCGACAGCACCGCCTACAGCCATTGCTTCCTGGTGCTGCCGATCGCGCTCTGGCTCGCCTGGGACCGGCGCGAGGCGGCACGCGGGCTGCGGCCGGAGCCGACGGCGTGGCCGGCGCTCGCCGTGGTGCCGTTCGGGCTCGCCTGGTTCGCCGCCGAGCGGCTCGGGATCATGGAGGGGCGGCAACTCGCGGTGCTCGGCATGCTGGAGGCGCTGCTGATCGGCCTGCTCGGCTGGCGGCTGGCGCGCGCGCAGGCGCCGGCGCTGATCTACCTGATCTTCCTGGTGCCGGTCGGCAGCTTCCTGGTGCCGACGCTGCAGCGCTTCACCGCCGGCTTCATCGATGTCGGCCTCGAATTCCTGGCAATCCCGCATTTCGTCGACAGCTTCACCATCGAGATCCCGGAGGGCACGTTCTACGTCGCCGAGGCCTGTGCGGGCCTGCGCTTCCTGATCGCCGCGGTCGCGTTCGGCGTGTTGTACGGCTTCCTGACCTATCGCAGCATCGGCCGGCGGCTCGGCTTCCTCGCCGCCTCCATCATCGTGCCGATCATCGCCAACGGGTTGCGCGCGCTTGGCATCGTGGTGGCCGGCCACATCATCGGCGATGCCGAGGCGGCGGCGGCGGACCACATCATCTACGGCTGGGGCTTCTTCTCGTTCGTGATCGTGCTGCTGGCACTGGCCGGGCTGCCGTTCCGCCAGGACGCACAGCCGGTGCCGCCCGCCGGGCCCGCGCCCCGCTTTGGCCAGTCCGGCATCGGGCAGGCGGTGTGGGTGGCCGGGCTCGCGGCGCTGCTGGCGGCGGCGGGGCCGGTCGCGGCGGCGGCGCTGAACCACCCCGGCGCGGCGCCGGACCTGCATCTGCCAGGCTTCGTCGCCACCGCCGACTGCCTCGCCGTCGGCGACCCGCCCGGCCCGGAGCAGCATTTCTCCTGCCACGGCACCCCGCTGATCGCGACGCTGCGCGTGCTGCCGCCGCACGCCGCCCCGGCGGCCCTGCGCGTCGCCCGCTCGGAGGCGACCGGCGAACACGACGCCGCGGATTCGGTGACCAGCACGCTGGACGTCGACGGGCTGGAACCCCGGCAGTGGCGGCTGGTGCAGGTGCACCAGCCCGACCAGATCACCGCGACCGCCGCCTGGATCGACGGCGCCCCCGACCCGGGCGGCCTGGCGGGGCGGCTGCGGCTGGCCTGGGACAGCATCGCCGGCAGCGGCGCACCGCCGGTGCTGATCGCCGTGGCGCTGCATCCGCAGACGCTGGCGCACGCCGAGCAGCGGGAAGCGGCGCAGCAGGTTCTGCGCGATTTCATCGCCGCCCAACGCAAGCTGCTCGCCGCGATCGGGCAGGCGGCGACGCCGTGAAGAGAAAGGGTTATCCGCAGATGACGCAGATAAGGAAGGATGATTTCTTTATAATACAGAAACTCTATTCTTATCTGTGTCATCTGCGGATAACAAAACCCTTATCTGCGTCATCTGTGGATAACTACACTTCGCCTGCATGGAGCAGCGCGTAGTGCCCTCCGACGCCCCGTTCTTCATCGTCGGCTCCAGCCGGTCCGGCACCACGCTGCTGCGGTTGATCCTGTGCGGCCATTCGCGGCTGCACGTTCCGCCGGAGACGTGGTTCATCGCCGACCTCGTCGCCCACTTTCCGCTGTCAACGCCGCTCTCGCCCGCGCAGGTGCATGACGCGACCGAGGTCATGGCCGGGCATTACCGCTGGCCCGATCTGGAGATTCCGGCGGACGCGCTGCGCGCCCAGGCCGCCGCGCTGGCGTCGCCGACACTGGCCGACCTGATCGACCTGCCGTACCGCGAGCACCTGCGGCGCGCCGGCAAACCGCGCTTCGGCGACAAGACGCCGCCGTACATCGCCATCGTGCCCGAGTTGCTGGCGCTGTATCCCGATGCGCGCTTCATCAACCTGACCCGCGACGGCCGCGACGTCGCGATCTCGTTCGTCGACGCGCATTTCCACGGCCGCCCGTACCACGCCGACTTCGAATGGACCGCGGCGGTGCGGCTGGCCGCGCAATGGCGCGCCTCGCCGCACGCCGCGCACATCCTCGACGTGCGCTACGAGGATCTGGTGCGCGACCCGGAACCCGTGGTGCGCCGCATCTGCGATTTTCTCGGCGAGGTTTTTGAACCCGCGATGTTCGCGTATCGCGAACGGCTGGAACTGGTGCCGGAGCGCGAGCGCTGGATCCAGGGCAAGCTCGGCCGCCCGATCTCGTCCGACGCGGTCGCGGTGTGGCGGGGAAAATTGTCCGCGCTGGAGTGTTTCTGCATCGAGGCGTCGCTGCGCGCGGACCTGGAACGGCTCGGCTACGCCCCGCGTTTCGGGGCGCGGCCCTGGCGCCCGCTGCTGGCGGCGACGGGCTGGCTGCTGCGCAGGCTGGGGAAGCTGCTGGACATCGCGGTGCCGGCGCTGGAGCGGCGGGGAGTGTTCCGGCGGGCCGTGTATCTGTGACTGAACGCCCCGGCCTGCTTGGCTACAGGTCAAGCTTCCTGATCGACGCCATTGGCAGATAGAGCCGCCTCGTGTGCCCGATCAACGCGACGAAGCCGTATCTGGTGTAGAAGGCGGCGGCCTCGTCGTCGATAGCATCGACGGTGACAGCGTGGGATCCAACCTGCTCCGCGCTGTGCAGCGCCCGCTGCAGCGCATCCATCAGTAGGAACTCGCCTACCTGACGGCCACGAACACGAAGGTCGCGGGCGAGCCGGCCGATCAAAGTCGTCGGCACGATCGGATATCTCGGCAGTTTTTTACGGGAAGCCGCCTCGATTCCGTTCAGTTCGACGGAATGCGAGGAGAGGCTGTAATAGCCCAGGATCGTTGTTACTTCTGGCTCTGCGACAAGGACGAAAACGGCGCTATATCCGAGCTCACTTTCCTTGCGGGCTTTCGTCCGGATGAAGTCATCAAGCAGCACTTTCCCGCACGCGAAAGCCGCGCGGTCGTGGCGAGGATCAAGCGGCTCGATTTTCCAGGCTAGGCACATGCTCCGTTTGCATATCATCTGCCCCTACGTGTGGCAAATTACCGCACCTTACACCCGCGCTTTGTAGCGAGCGGCCGCTGCCCGTAGTGCTTCATTCGGATCCGGAGGATTCAGCAGGGCATCGACAAATGTCTTGCTTTCACGACGATTCAGAACCCATGTCTCGTGCTCTTGTACCACCATGGCGGCTGCCTCATAAGCTTTTGATATAACGAAATCAGATACCGTGACTCCGGTGATGATAGCTGCCCGTTCTATGAGCTGCTTCGTTTCGGTAGGAAGCCGGGCGTCAATGCGGCCTTCTGCCTTCGGACGTCGTGACGCAAGCATGGTAGTTCTCCTCGTAGCACCCCCGTTAGAGCCCTGATGGGGAGTGAATATGTGTGCGGTAAATCGCTGTACATTTCAACTTGACAGACCACACGAGGGCGTGCTCAAAAAAGATGGGGACGGCAAACTGCCGTCCCCATCTTTTTTGAGCACGCCCTCGTGACTCTCCATTTGAGACCCTGCCGTAGCAACCCGTTAACGCCATTGTGTTAAAATCAATAACATATCGGTTAGTTGGCGGGCAATCAGGAATGAATGCTCCCTCAGCCTGGTGCCGCCGGCCATGGCGACGGGCCCAAACCCGTCGAACTCGTAGCGAAGCTCCTGCCGTTCCTCCCAGGCAAGGAACTGGCCCAGCGTCATCGGTGTGACGTTCATGCGGGCAGCCTAGCACACTTGCCCCACCCGCCTCCCACTGCGATACCCGCCGGCGTGGACACACAGGTGGACCGGCCCCGCGTCTGCGTCGTCATCCCCGCCTACAACGCTGCCGCAACCATCGCGCGCGCCATCGCCTCCACCCGGGCGCAGACCCCGCCGCCCGACGAAATTCTGGTCGTCGACGACGCCAGCACCGATGCCACCGCGGCACTGGCGGAAAGCCTGGGTGCAACAACCATCCGGCTACCCGCCCGCGCCGGCGCCGCCGCCGCGCGCAACGCCGGCATCGCGGCGGCGACCGGCGAGGTCATCGCCTTCCAGGATGCCGACGACGAGTGGCTGCCGGACAAGCTTCTCCGCCAGTTGCCGCTGCTGGCCGACGCCACGTTCGTCGCCTGCGGCGCAAAGCTGTTCGCCGAAGACGGCACAGACCTCGGCCCGCTCTACGACGGCGAGATCCCCATGGAGGGGACGGACACCTGGCGCGGGCTGCTGGCGCGCAACACCATCGCCACCCCCTGCGTGCTGGCCTGGCGGCACGAGTTGCTCGCGGCGGGCGGCTTCGACCCGGCGCTGCCGGTCGGCGAAGACCAGGATCTGTGGATCCGCCTCGCGCTGCGCGGGCGGCTGCGCTACGTCGATGCGCATCTGGTACGCGTGCACCGCACCCCCATCAGCGTGTCCGGCGTCGGCACCGCGCTCGGGGCGCGCCAGCAGGTGCAATTCACCCTGCCGATGGTGGAACGCCACATCGCCGCCAACCGCGCCCGCCTGAGTGCGGCAGAGGTGAAAAAAATCCGCGGCGGGCGGAAACTGCGCATCGGCCGCGGCGCCTGCTGGACCGGCGCCTGGGCCGAGGGCGCGCCGCTGGTGCTCTCCGCCATGCTGCTCGGCTACCGGCCGCTGGAGGGGCTTCGCACCCTGCTGGCGACCGCGCCCCCGGTGCGCTGGCTGCTCGGCCGATGAGTTTTCATGTCGGGCGCACGCTGGCGCAGGGCAGCGCCTGGATGGTCGGCCTGCGCTGGGCGATGCGCGGCCTCGGCCTGCTCAGCACGTTTGTTCTCGCCCGCCTGCTCTCTCCCGGCGATTTCGGCCTGGTGGCGATGGCGATGCTGGTGGTCGGGCTGGTGGAAGTGTTCGGCCAGGCCGGGCAGCAACTGGCGCTGATCCGCATCCCCGACCCCATGCGGGCCGACTACGACGCCGCCTGGACGCTCGGCATCCTGGTGGCGCTGGCCGTGGCGCTCGTCACCTGGGCCGTCGCCCCGGCGGCGGCGCAGTATTTCCACGAACCGCGCGTGGCCTGGCTGATCCGCCTGCTGGCGCTGCGGCCGCTGCTGACCAGTCTGGACAACATCGGCGTCGTCGCCTTCCGCAAGGACTTTCGCTTCGGCCGCGAGTTCGGCTTCCAGGTGGCGCAGAAGCTGGCGACGGTGCTGGTCACGGTCGGCTGCGCGCTGTGGCTGCGCGACGAGCGGGCCCTGGTGGCCGGCCTGCTCGGCGGCCCGGCATTCGGCATCGTGCTGAGCTACGCGCTGCATCCGTACCGCCCGCGCCCGTCGCTCGCCGCCGCGAAGGGCCTGCTGGCGTTCTCCGGCTGGATGCTGCTGGTCAACGTCGCGCAGTATTTCCACGACAAGGCCGACGAGTTCGTGGTCGGCGGCATCGCCGATGCCGCCGCGATGGGCCGCTACAGCGTCGCCGCCGATACCGCCACCGCGCCGACCATCGAGGTGGTGCTGCCGGCGACGCGCGCGCTGTTCCCGGTGTTCGCCCGCCTCGGCGACGACCGCGAAGCCCTGCGCGACGCCTACCTCAACGTGTTCTCCGCCGCCTGCCTGATCTCGGTGGCGACGGGCGCCGGCATGGCGCTGGTGGCCGGAGATTTCGTCCGCGTGGCACTGGGCGAAAAATGGCTCGCCGCCATCCCGCTGGTGCGGCTGCTGGCGCTCGCCGGCGGGCTGTACGGCATCATGCACAACGGCATTGCCGTCCTCGGCGCCACCGGCCATGCGCGGCTCAGCGGGCTGCTCGCGGCGAGCCGCACCCTGTTGCTCGTTCCTGCCCTGATTGCCGCCGGGCTGCTCGGCAACGTCGAGACCATCGCGGCGACGCGGGCCGTGGTGACGCTGGCGTTCATCCCCGGCATCTGCCTCGCCATCGCCCGCGTGCTGCCGGTGACGCCTTCGGACATGTTTCTCCGGGCCTGGCGGCCCGTCGTGGCAGGCGGGGCGATGGCGGGCGTGGTGCTCGCGGTGCAGGCGGCATCGCCCGAAAATCCCTGGGCACGGCTGTTCCTGGCCGCCGGCGCAGGGGCGTTGGCCTATGCCGGTGCGGTTTTGCTCCTGTGGCGGCTGGCAGGGCGGCCGGAGGGGCTGGAGGCGGCGATCGTGCAGCAAGTGAAGGTCAGGGCTCTGCCCTGAAACCCGCCAAGGGCAATGCCCTTGGAACCCCGCGTCAGATGTCGCATATGAATGCGACAGATGTCGGGAGATTCGCATGACGGCTCAGATGCCGGCCGAGGTCGGAGACCTGCAGCGGGTGGCGGCTCTGCTTGGCGGACCCGGCGTGCTGCGACATGCGCTGCGCGGCCCGCTGGATGCGCACGAACTGCTCGCCGAGGGGCTGCCAGGCGAGGCGCTGCTACACCTCGTCGGCCAGCTCCTCCGCCTGCAGACATCCGCCTCGCTGGAAAAAGCCATGGGCATGAGCCTGCGCACGTTTCAGCGCCACAAAACCGCGCCGACCAAGCCGCTGAGCCAGGAGCAGAGCGGACGGACCTGGAAATTCGCCGAAATCCTTGCCAAGGCGACGACAGTGTTCGGATCGCAGGAAGAGGCTGAGCAATGGCTGGAGCGGCCCGCCATCGGGCTTGAGCAGCGGCGCCCGCTCGACCTGCTGGCGACGCCGGCGGGCGTGAAGCTGGTCGAGGACCATCTGGAACGCCTGGAGTACGGCGTCTACGCGTGACGCCGCTGCCGGCCGAACTGGTGGCATGGCGGCTGGACGTGGCGACGTTCGCCACGTCCTGGGACAGCGGCGAGGGCGCGTATCGGGTGGGCGGCCGCTGGAACGGGCCGGGCGTGCGGGCAGTGTACTGCTCGGTCGACCCGGCAACCGCAATCCTGGA
>Ga0302314_10017679_pt1 | contig 11931 bp, 15 predicted proteins | sample III_Palsa_N2_3_FD_200533 | JGI IMG/M metagenome (GOLD analysis project Ga0302314, IMG submission 200533) | Peat permafrost microbial communities from Stordalen Mire near Abisko, Sweden - III_Palsa_N2_3 | ecosystem: Environmental > Terrestrial > Soil > Palsa > Peat permafrost | place: Sweden...
GATGAACACGTCTTCGCGACGCAGCTGCAATCGCTCATGCAGCCCATCGGCTATCGCCTTGTAGAAGGCCTGCTTCTTTTCGACGGTGCGGCCTTCATTCATCGTCACCTGGATGAGGATGCAATCGTCGGAGCGCTCGATGCCGAGATAGGTACGGTCGAAGATGAGGTTTTCCAACCGATGCTCGGTGATCACCTGGAAACGGTCATGCTCGGGCACGTTGATCGCCGTGCGCATGGCGTCGTAGACCACGTCACCGATGGTCCGGCGGTAGTCCGGAGATTTCCCGGCGGCGAGGTCGATGCGGACGAAAGGCATGGGACAGCTCCTTTATTCTGCCAGGGTTCGGGCGCGCCGGGCTTCATAGGCGCTAAGATGGGCATGGGCGATGCGCAGCAGCCCGGTCGGGTTGGCGGGTGCGGCACGGCGCAGCAGATCGCCGAGCACATGATCCGCCTCGGTCGGCCCGCCATTCTCGATGTCGCGCAGCATCGAGGCGGTCATCGGCGAGCCGGCGGCAGTAAACACGGCCTTGCCGCGCTGCCGGGCGGCGTCGCTCAGCGGGAAGCCGGCCTGTGCCGCGATATCGGCAGCCTCGTCGAGCAGACTCACCGCCAGATCGGCGGCCTTCGCCGCCACGATATCGCCGATCGTCGCCCGCATGAGGCAGGTGATCCCGGCACCGGTCGCGATGAACACCCATTTGTCCCACATGTCCTGCAGGATCGTTTCGCTGAGCCGGGACTCGAATTTGGCCCCGGCGAAAGCTGCGGCAATCGCCTGGCTCCGCGCCGAAAGACTGCCGTCGCGCTCGCCGAAGGTCAGCGCATGGAGGGTGTTGAGATGCAGAATCCGCCCCTCCGGGTCGAGCGTTGTCGACACCACGCATTGCCCGCCCAGCACCCGCGCCGGCCCGAACCGCGCATCGAGTCGATCGAGATGGCGCATGCCGTTGAGCAAGGGCAGGATTGCCGTCTCGGGCCCGACCGCCGGCGCCAGATCGGCCAGCGCGCCGTCGAGATCATAGGCCTTGCAGCTGAGCAGCACGAGATCGAAACCCGGGCGCAGCGCATCGGCCGTGACGGTCGGCGGTGCCGGATAATCGACATCGCCGAGCGGGCTGCGGATGGCCAGGCCGGTCGCGGCCAGCGCGGCGGCACGGCGCGGCCGGACCAGGAAAGTGACGTCGCGCCCGGCCTCGAGCAGCCTGCCGCCGAAATAGCCGCCGATCGCGCCGGCACCGACGACGAGAATTCGCATTGGTCTGTCCTTTCGAACACGTGCATCGATCTCCTGATGGTGGGACGGCTTTGCCGCGGAAACCAGCCCCCGCTCACGCACGGCAGACGCGACGCCGTCAATGGGCAGGTAAATGCCGAGGCTGCCCCACAAACGACAAAAGCCCGCGCCGGTCCCCGAGGGGACCGGCGCGGGCGGTTTGACTTTTAGTATGGATGCGTAGCGAGGCTATGCGCGCGGCGCGCTGGGTGAACCTGTAACTCAGCCCTCTTTCACCAGGAACATGCCCAGCTCCAGGAGTGTGGGACCGGCAAGGCAGAGCCAGCCGAGCGGCCAGCGCCCGCGCAGCTGGACCAGGCGCAGGACCATCATGCCGACGAAGATATGGGACAGCGCCACGAAGACCATGAACCACGAATGCGGCACGGTCGGCATGAGTAGCCGGACAATCGACAGCGCGAGTGTGACGGCGATCAAAATCAGAGCGGGTTTGGTCATGGGTCAGGCTCCGGCTCAGAGCGTTGCCAGGAAGGGGATGAGGCCGTTGCAGGCATTGACTATGAGCGGCATTTCCCGCTGCGGGTCGCGGCCCTTCTGAATCGCGACGGCTCCGGCGGCGCCTGGTGGGGTCTGAAGCAGCGGCAGGGCGTCCTCTAGGGTCGACCAACAGCTGATTCCGACCGCGTCAGGTGGCGTCTGCGCTTGCGCATCGGCCAGCGCCGCCGCGACGTCCGCCGCCGTGTAGCGGGCGAATTGCGCCGTCGCCGGGGCAAAATCCTTCAGCGGATTGCCGGTGAGCGTGACAGTCTTCGCCGGGGCGAACGGGTCCGGAAGGGGCGTGCCGCAGCCGGCCAGCAGGATCGCTGCGCCGGCAAGTGCGACCCCGGCCCGGGATATGGGAGGTCGGAAGAACATGATGATCGGCTCCGATCTGGGATTGCAGTAGGGAAAGGAGGTGCCGGTCACGGCCGAGGACCCGTGGTGATACCGGGCCCGACCGTGGCGGCCTCGATCGGGATGCTGCGGAAGAGGTAATGGATGCCGGTCGCGACCAGGCTGCCGAGGGCGACGGCGACTTCCGGCGGCATCGCCACATGACAGAGCGAGAGGCCCCAGGAGATGATCACGACCAGCGAGGCCGAAACGCCCGTGCCGGCAATACCGGCCGCGACCGTGGTGGCGCGTTGCGGGTCCATGCGATCAGGCAATGGGCTGGGCCGTGACGCCGGACGCGACCGCGCTGGCGACCGGGGTGGCAAACTCGATCACCTCGGTATAGCTCAGCGCGCCGGCGGTGAAGCCATAGGTGTAGCTGCCGGCGGCCAGAGGCACGATCTCGGCCGAAAGCCCGTCAGCGGCCGGTGTCAGCGTGGCGACGGCGCCATCGCCCGGCGACCAGACCGGGGCGATGCCGGGTGGCGGCGGCGCCGGCAGCTTCGCGTCATCGAGGAAGCTGGGCTTGTCGGTGATTTTCCGATTGGTCGGACATTGGAAAGCCATGCTGTTCTCCTGAAATGAAAAAGGGCGCTGGAAAGCGCCCTTTCTGAGAAATCCGAGATTGCGAAGCGGCCCCGATCACTTGCCGACATGCACGAGGCCGCCGGAATAGAGCGCGGCGATGATGCTGGCGATAGCGATTACATAGGCGATCACTTCCCGCACGGCCCGGCCGCTGCCGGCGCCTTCGGTCAGCCTGATGGCGACCGAGGCCAGGGATTTGCCCTGTTCGGCCACGATCGCCTTCATCTCGTCCAGCCCGGCCACGATCTTGCCATAACGCTCGGCGCAGATCGCCTCATGCACGGAGAGCCGCTTGTCCAGATCCACCTGAATGTCTGCGAGGTCATCACGAGGGGGCATGCCCATCCTCCTGGCAAATGAAAGCCCATGCTCGGGCGGTTGGAATGATCGGGGCCGGCTATTGCGTCGGCGGCACGGCCGGCGGTGCGCTGAACACCCCCGATGCGGCGTTGAAGCGCCAGCCTTCCTGCACCGGCGACCCGGCGGGAAGGCCAACGAAATGCAGAAGGTTCGGCGGATAGGCAGCGGCTTGGGCATCGGTCGCGATCCAGTGGACGACGCCGTCGACGATTTGGGCTTGCGGCATGAGATTGTCTCCCGATCAGGTCGGCCAGAACCAAATTCCGACGCAGCCTGGTTGCCCGGCGGCGCCATTGGCCCCGGCACCGCTCCCCGCGGCCCCGCCAGCACCGATGGTGACGCTTTGGTTGGCCGTGAGATTGGTCGGCAAGGCCGTGACGATGCGGCCTGAGCCGCCGCCACCACCGCCGCCAATGCCCACACCGGCACCGGCAGCGCCGCCATTTCCGCCGGCGCCCAGATTATTCGGCACCCACGCGAAGCTCGGCAACGTCACGGGATTCCCACCGGTCGCCGAGACGGTGGAAATCGACGACCACGGCGCACCATTCGGCCATCCGCCCGGCCCCGGAGAAGCGCCGGAGACACTCCCGTTCGAGCCGGGCTGGGCGGTCGGGCCGGCGGCCGTCATGCCCGCAGCGCCTGGGGCACCGCTACCCGAGCTGCCCGTGCCGGAACCGCCGCCACCACCGCCGGTATAGTCCAGGCCGTTGCCGCCATTTCCCCCGGTGTTATTGGCGCCACTGCTGCCGGCGGCGGGCAGAGATCCGCCGCCGCCGCCGAAGCCGCCACTACCGCCATTGCCGCCATTGGTGCCGGTGGTGGTCGATCCGGCCGAGCCGCCATTGGCGGTCGCGAGAGTACCGAACACGGTGGCGCCGCCGGCCCCGCCACTGGTACCGCCCTGGTTATTGCCGCCCGCACCGCCGCCACCGATCGCGACGATGATGGCGGAATAGGGCACGCCCGCCTGCGGATGGACCCAGGTGCCGCTGACCGTGATCAACTTGAACTGCGCGCCCGCCGAAATTGCCGTCGTCGCGAAAAGCGCCGATAGATCGCTCATTTATTCGATTCTCCAGCCATACGCACCGCCTCGGAAGACGAGGCTGAACGAGACGTTGTTGAGATTGCAGATGAGGGCAGCCGAGCCGCCATTGATCAGGTTGCCGTTGCCCTGGATCGTGAAGCTGTTGCTCTTCCAGGCACCACCGGCATCGCTGAAACCGATCTCGTCGCCATAGTTCGGGCCGGCCTGGAGGAGGCAGGCGAAAGCGCCGCCCGTGGTATCGATCGGGTAGTGATTGTGAGAAGCGGCCGTAAAGCCGTTCGCCGCAACGGCGGCCACGGCGACACGCTTGTTCGGCTTGACTTGCGGCCACGACAGCATCTGCAGAACCGGCCCGGACTTCACGAGGACATCGAAGCCCTTGCCGGGCCTGATGTCGCCCGGTTGCAGCGAAGAGCCGTCGGGAGCCGTGACGCTTACATTGCCGAGGCCGTTTATATTGGCGACCACCGAGCCCGTGTTCACATTGGCCGGGTTTATGCGGAAGACGAAGCCCGGGACATAGCTGGTCAGGGCCGGTGCCAGGCTGGCCGTGATCGTGTTCGCGACGCCGCTTGTGTCCTGGGCATAGGTGCCTGGAGGCGATCCCAGAGATTGGATGATCTGCAGGAGATTGGATGAGAGCAGTGGTGCTCCGGGCAGGATCGAGATATTTCCCGCCATGATGGCCGTTTGCCCATAACCCACGGTGACGACATAGAGCCCGACCCAGCCGGTATCCGGTGCGGGGGTGGTTTGCGTCCCGGTGCTCGCGGCAATGCCCAGCTTCGCCTGCACCAGGCATTGGCAGGCCCGGACGGTCGGCAGCGTCAAGCCCGTGCCGTTGGGACCGGCGAGCGGTGTCGATGGATTCTGGGTATTGAAGAACTGCAGGACCGACGGGCTGGTGTCCACTTCCTGGAACATCACTTCGATCAGGTAGTTGATCGAGGTTCCGGCGGTCGAGGGGGCCGCACAGGCGAGCGTCGCCGGATCGCGCAGCAGGCCCTGCTTCAGAATTTCATGGTTGACATTCGTATCCGCGGCCAGGCCGCCGGCAGGGTTGGCGCCGGTGATCGTGCCGTAGGCCGCAGCGTCGAGAAACGCCGTCTGATAGAGCCGACCGGGCGAGATGACGATTGCCAGGGAAGCGGGAGAGGTCGGAGCACAGCCGAGACCGACCGCAACCGGCCCGGCGCCGAGGAGGTCCATCGCGAGGAGGCCGAGCCCCTCCTGCGCAAAGCGCTGCGCCGAGAGAAAATCGGTTTCATAGGGAATGGCGAGCGGATAGACGGTCTGGCGATCCATGAGTGGCACCTCCTACTAGGACAAGGTTTTCAGACGGAAGGTGACGTCACTCGCCGCGGCGAAGACCGTGGCCGTGTTGATGACGAAGAGGCCGTAGACGGCCGAATTGCCGGCATTGACCAGCTTCCGGGACGTATTGGCCGATCCGCCGGCACTCGACCCGCTGGCCGGCACATTGGCACCCGAGGGGTCCGCCGCCGTGGTGATCTGCCAAACACCGACGATCTTGCCGATATCGGTGCCGGCGATACTGGCATTCGCATGATCCGTCGTGGTACCGCCGCCGCTCGGGATCGTATCGAAGAGGTAGAGCGTGCCGCTCACGGCGGGGGTATCGCCGCTCGCCACCAGCAGCTCGACCTCTTCGATCGAGCCCTTGAGGGTCGGGAGTGCCGCGGGGAAGGTCAGGAGACCGCCCAGGCATTGCTTTGCCGCATAGGTCCCGACGGTCACACTCGGCTGCACGGTGATGACATTCGGGCTGGCGAGGCTTGAAACCGTCAACAGCCGGCCCGTGGCGTCGGTCTGCAGCGCCACCTGTTGCCCGGTCGCCGGCGCCGGCGGCGTCGTGCTGTATTGCGCGCCGATCAGCACCGACTTGCTCGCCGCGGCACCCGGCGCCACCGGACCATCGGCGGCGTCGGTCGTGGTCCAGGGGCCGCCGGATTGCGTCACGGCGCCGATGACGCTCGATCCGGTCTTGAGCGTTACCGACAGGGTCCCCATGAGGGCGCTGGCGATGGTCGAGAGCCAGCCTCGGATGCCGGCACCGCCGGTGAGCGGCAGCGTGCCGGCCGCGTCCGTGCCGTCGAGCGCTATGCCCAGCGGGTTGCCGTTCACATCGAAGACGCTGACGCCAGTGGCGTCGGACGTGCCGTTCGATCCGGTCAGGGCGGTTTTCAGCGCCCCCGTCCCGTCGAGATATGCGCGGGTTGCCTGCGCCATGTCAGTTCATCCCCATTGTCGTGTTGAAGCCGGATTGCGTCGGCTGATTGAGGGCGAGCGCGCCGTCAGGGATCGTCTGGACCGGGATTTCCGGCACCTTCAAATCGGTCAGGCTCAGCCAGGCGGTGATGCCGGCGGCCCGCACCTTCTCGATCGCGGCGATGATGGCGGCGTCGGGCGGCTGCGGCGGCGGGAAGATCGAGGGCAGGGCATAGGCGGCATAGGGGCCGCGATAGGCGCCGAGAGTGGCGCGCCACCCCATCATGATCGGAAACGGGTTCGGATTTTCCCGCGGGGTCGTGACAAAGAGCTGGAACGGCAGGCCCCGCGAGCCGTAATTCCCCGTGCCCCAGGCGAAGCCTTGCCGCCAGCATCCGATATCCGAGGTGCGGTTCGGCTCGATGATGGTCGGATGATTGCCCGTGGTGTCGAAGATGATCCGGTCGATGGCGCGGCGGGTGTCGCGTTCGCGCATGATCTCGCGACGGATCCGGGCCGAAAATACCGAATCGAGCTCGCCCTGATTGCGCGGCAGCGTGTCGCCGAAATAATCGCCGGAAATCAGGTCGAGGAACCCGTCGGTCGCGGTTGCGATCCGGATCTGCATTCCGGCATAGGCGATGAGCGCGTAGACCGCGGCGAGCCCTCCGGCCAGCCCGGAGACCACGGCATAGACGAGCGTGCCCGGCCCGGTCGGGAACCATCGGGAGGGCAGCCAGCGATAGATCCGGTTGGTGATGTCGTTCTGGTCGCCGATCATGATCAGGCCACCGCCAGCGTGCCGGGTTTGATGACCTGGACCGTCGTGACACTGAGATCGGCCGTGCCGCTATTGAGCGTGACCCCGGTTACGTTCGAAATGTTCGACGACGCGTCATAGGCAATCTGCGCCAGGCGCGAGAACGACAGCGGCGAGCCAACGGGGATCGCGTTGACATAGGCGGTGAGCGCGTTCGACGCGGCCGTGACATCGGCGGCGTGGTTGGCCGCAATGAGGCTCGTGAGCGTCATTGCGACATTGGCAGAGACGATTTGCGGCGGGATTACGCCGACTGTTACGCCGGCGCAGCGCACGGCCTCGACCGCCGCCTGGGCCGCCTGCCGCAGCGCTGTCGGCGGGCAGCCGGAGCCGTCGTCGAGGCAGATCGTGACGTAGCCGTATTGGGGCACGAGCGCCGGGTTCACATTCTCCAGGATCTGAAACGTCAGCCCGGCCTGGAGCGAGTTCAGCGCATAGGCGTAGGCCGGCATGGTGCCTTTGAAGAGTGCGGCGATGAAGGCCTGGAACCGTGTCCGGAAGGCAGGATCGGTCTCGGGATCCGCGCCCCCGGCGAAACCTGTGGCATTCGTCGCCGTGTCGATGCCGCTGATCGGCTGCAGCAGGAGCGAAATCGTACCGGCCAGCACGTTCCCGGCGCTGCCCGGCGCGACGGCAGCACCGGCGACGGTGATCGAGGCGACATTGGCGGCGATGGCATATCCGGGGATTCCGGCACCGCCCGCAGCGGCGCTATAGGCCGCGTTGGTCGTATCGGGGATGACGGCGAACTGCGCGCCCCCGACCGAGGTCGCGACGATCGCACCGACCGGAACGACCGCCGCCGCGGTGGGCTGGAACCGGGCGAAGGTGATCTGCCCGGTGCTCGCTACCGCCGGCAGACGCGCGAAGCCGAAATCGGCCATCCACGAATCGAGATCGGCGCCCTGGCTGGTCGAAGCCCGCGATTGCGCCAGCACGAGCAGGATGAGCGCCTGCAGCCACAACCCGATCGCGGCCACGGACTGGACCAGGGCGAGATTGATCGAGCCGACGGTAAAATCGAGCGCGACCGTCGCTGCCGCCTTCGCGGCCTGCACCATCGCGGTGACAAGCGATGTGAAACTCTGACCGGCAATGGCCATCGGGGAACTCCCAAAATGAAAAGGGCGCCCGAAGGCGCCGCGATTCGTCCGAATGTTGCTTTGGTTGCGAGAAACGTCCTTGGTCACCGCCTTAAGGGGTGGGTGGTGTCATCGGAGAGAGGCCGGTTTCGGTGACCGAGCGTTTGGGTAGCTTGATGGAGCTCATCTTCTGCGAGGCAGGTCCGAGGTCGGCGAAATCTGCAAAGAGATTTTCCGCGGACATGGTTACCGGTGCGGTTCGAAGAGAGTTCGTGGGCACTCACCCGGCTTCAGTGCCGGTGCCCGCAAGACGCTATTCGAAGTAGCCCTCGGGGAGGTATACACACCCTATTACCAGCAGGAGGAAGTGAGAGAGGGTGATGAGGGGTATCCGCTTCATTGGGGCGCGGTTTCGGCATAAGGCAAAAGAGCTGCTTGCACCGCTCCTATATCGGTATCACCCGATCGGACTCCAGCCTCATCGCCTCTATCTGTGGGCGGAAGCCCTCGCTCACGCTTCAAAACTTGACGGCGCTATCGTCGAAATTGGCCTTGCCCAAGGTGGCACTATGGCGTGGTCAATTGCATTCCTACGGAATATCGGCCGCCCCAAGCCATATTTTGGCGTGGATACCTTCTCAGGCTTCGTTGCTACTCAGTTCGACGCAGACGTGGCCACCGGCAACGGAGAACATCACCGCTACGCCTTCTCTGCCGGCTCGCTTAACTTGGTGCGACGCGTACTGGCCCTACATGATGCGTCGTCAGGTATTCTGATCCAGGGCGACATTTGCACTTTGCCCGAGACGGACCTTCCGCCGCAGATTGCGTGCGCGCTCGTCGATGTGGATCTCGCCATGCCGGTCGAAGCCGCCCTTGAGCGGATCTGGGCGCGCCTTGTGCCGGGCGGCCGGATCGTGGTCGATGATTGCTATGAGAACCGAGGTGATTGGCAGGCCATAAAGGGCTATCAGGCCTTTTGCCGAAGGCACGCGTTACCCGAGACGTACTCAGGCGGCATGGGATTCTTGATAGCGCCAGAGGTTCTGGAGAACGACATGAATTACAGTACCGTACCCGTGCTGGTAGAGGTCGGAAATGGCGTGCCCTGAGGCACGACAGTGATCCGGTAATTCTCGCTGGTGTCCGTAGTCAACTCAACGAGGTTGCCATTGTCATCGACGGAGAGGACCGGCAGCCCGAACGTGCCGCGGCCGAATGAGACGCCGCCGCGCTGGCCGGTCGCCGTGTTGTACCAGGAGCCGAGGATCGATGACGTGGTGAAGGAGCCACCCGACGGGCCGGCCGGCCCGGAAACGCTGTCCGAGACAAGCTGGAAATCGTCAATCCGGCAATCGGCTGCCGAGGAGGGAATGAAAACCGATACGAAGTTCGGGACCACGCCGACCTTGTTATAGCGTACCAGGAGCGACCGGACGCGGATCCGGCTACCGCCTAACTGGAGCGCGTCATTGAGCTGCGTTGTGCTCGAATCGCCGCGATTGCAGTCGATGATCTGAATTTTCGGAATGTCGATGTCGCTCGATGGGAAGAAAAAGACGCCACTGTAGGCGGAATTCTTGGCCGTCAGTGGGCCGATATTGCCGCCCCGGACGCCAGAGAAGCAAATCGCTGAATTCACCGCTGCGGCAGCCTGGCAGCCATCAGTCAATATACTGCTGATGTTGATATTGTTGAATGGCTGGGCTTCCGCGGCCGTGCCTGCATTTCCAGTGAAGCCCTGGACAAAAACCCCGTTCGCAGCGCCCGATATCGATGCGTCGCCGATGACCTCGACGTTGCCGAGCGTAACGTCCTGAACAGTCAGCAGCCGAATGCTCGCCATTGTCGTACCGAGCGCGGTGCCTGGGCTCGTCTTGACCGAGATACCTCCGATCTGAACGCCTGCGGCCATGAGCAGCTGGACACCGTCTTCGAATCCGCCCGACCACGGCACATCGCAGCAGTTCACCGAGCCGACTTGAATGTCGTGGTACCAATAGTTCGGGCTGACATAATCCGCGCTCGCGCCTGGGTAGTTTCCCGCCGGCAGCGTAGCGCTGGTATCCATGTTTGCGCCGGGGTAATCGGCGCCCGGCTGTGATTCGATGAGTAGGGCGATCGTTTTAATCGCCACAATGCTCCCGATCCGGACTCCGCGGGAAGCCGGCCAGGAATATGTGTTGTTGCCGGTCGGGCTTCCGGCCGAGGCCCCTACTAATACGGCTGCCTCGCCGCCACGGTTGCTGCTGACCTGGTCGACAGAGACTCCAAATCCCCCAAGGATCTTGAGCGCCGACGCGGAGCAATCGTCTGCCATGATCGAGCCGATCGAGAAGGAACTGTTCGACCACTCCCCGAAGAGGGTCCCAACCTGCTGCGGATTGTACTGCCGGTCGCCGACGGTCCCGCCGGCCGGGTTGTAGGGTGCTTCGAGGCAGACCAGATCGTCGCCGATGTTGTAGCCGCTTACCCGGTCAATCTGCGCCCGACGGCACGAGTAGAAGTGCATCCCGTCCCGGCCGCTTGTATTCAGCGTCACGGAATCGATCTGCACATCCTCGCACCCCGAGAACTCGACGCCCCACATCGGTGCATTCTTGATCGTGAGTCCACCGATGATCCGAATATTGTTGATCGAGAAGGCGCCGCCTTCGGTTGCCTGCCCCCAGAATGCGACGGCCGGTTGCCCACTATTTCCGAAGCCGACCGACGGTGCGGCAGCCCATTGAATATTCACCCCCTTGAGGGTGACGTTTGAGCACGGGCCGATAATGCTGATGGCGCCGGCCAGGGTTGGGCGCCGAGGGTTCGCGGTATCCATCTGCAGGACAGCGCCCGGCGTGAACTCGATGCCGAAATTCGAGACGCCCTGGAACTGCAGGGCCGCGAAGTTGACCGGCGGCGTGCCGCTATAGACCGAGCCTGATGGCACGAACGGCACGCCCGGGACCACCTGGTCGAATCGGTAGATACCAGGCGGGAAGAGGATCACAAACGGCTGCGCCGAGGCGAGTGCCGCCTGGACGCACAGGGCAATGTTCGGCGCGTCATCGTGGCCCGAGCCCGCAACCCCCAAGGTCGCGTTGCCCAGGGCGCCATAGGCTTTCACGTCGAAAATCTGCTCAACGCACATGGGGTGATCCGATCGGAAAGGGTTCGGCTCAATAGACGATGGTCTTCAGTGGGAAGGTAACATCGCCCGCGCCGGCGAAGGCGGTCGCCGAGGGGATGACGAAGGCGCCGTAGAAGTTTCCACTCGCCGGCGTTGCCAGAAAGGCCGTGCTGTTGAGAGACGTACTGCTAGTTATAAATTCCCCGGTCATCAATCCAGCCTCGTGTATCTATATTTATATTGCCGTCGCTGATGACCGCGACACGAACCCCAATTTGGGCGGAAGTATTCGTGTAGTGCGTTCCTTGCAGGTTCATTCCAAATAGGTACGCAGTGTTCCCGCTCTGCGAAACTTCGCCCATATCACTCAATGGTGGCGAGCTGGTCGTGCTGACGGTTGGCGCTACATCAGCCTCGTCGGGCGAAGTGACAATCATCCCCAAGCCTCCACTGCCAGCGCTACCAAACGGCATAGTCAGTCGACAGAGAGGCCGCACCTTTACACCCGGCGGAA
>Ga0302314_10017680_pt1 | contig 11930 bp, 8 predicted proteins | sample III_Palsa_N2_3_FD_200533 | JGI IMG/M metagenome (GOLD analysis project Ga0302314, IMG submission 200533) | Peat permafrost microbial communities from Stordalen Mire near Abisko, Sweden - III_Palsa_N2_3 | ecosystem: Environmental > Terrestrial > Soil > Palsa > Peat permafrost | place: Sweden...
GGTGCCGTCCCCGGCCATGCCGGCGTAGATGCCGGCGTGCCGGGCGGCGATCTCGGCCATGTGGTCGTGCACCTCCTGCCGCAGGTTGTCTTTCATCGGGGGCGTGTCCTTTCTTTCATCTTGCCCGGGGCTTCCGGGGCGGGGGACCTGGTTCCCGCCCCGGAGGCCCGCTACCGGGAGGCTGGGGTGTCGAGCTCGTGCAGTTCGCCTTGGGTCAGGAGGGCGGCGGCGGTCCCCCAGTGGAGGTCGCGGGCGGTGTTCGCGCGGTCGAGTTCGGTCGCGGCGTTCACGATGATGCGGCTGTCGGCGCGGCGGCCGGGGCCGGCGTCCAGGCGGGCCTCGGCGTCGTCGAGGGCGGCGCGCAGGGCCGCGGTCTTCTCGCGCATGGCCCGCTCGGCGGCGTTGATGCCGTGCAGGGCGGCATGCAGGGCGGCCTGGGACGGGTAGTCAGGGCGGGATTTCACGAGGTCGGTCAGCCGGGCGTGCTCGATGCGGTCGGCGGGGGCGGTCATGGCTGGCGTTCTCCTTTGCCGGGGTTTCGGGGGGACTCGGGGTTGCGGGCCTGCTGCTCCCCGAAGGTGAGGGCGGCGGGGTCCGCCCTCACCTTCGGGGAGGCCGTTCAGGCGGTGAGGGCGCGGGTGGCGGGTTACCGGGCGACGGTGGCGTAGGCGGTCTCGCCGTTGGCGGCCAGCCGGTACCGCGTGCCGCCGGGGCCGTTGCCGTCCATAGTGATCTCGACCCGGTGGCGGGTGCCGTACCGGTCGGTGACGTGCTCGGACATGGTGGCATCGGGGTCGCCGGAGGCTTCCCAGTGCCGGGCGTAGCCGGCGAGGGTCCCGGTGACCTGCTCGCAGCACGCGGTGAAGGCGTAGGTGCCCGGCGGCGGGGCCGGCGTGCCGGGCGGCGGGGCCGGGTGCTGCGGTACGGCGAGCCCGAGGCCGGCGGCGAGGTCTTCCAGGGTTTGCAGGTGGCGGGCGGCGCCGGCGAGCCGGGTGCCGGCGGCCTCGATGTCCCCGAAGGCCGCCGGGGTGGTCAGGCGGCGGTAGTCGCGGGCGGCGAGCTGCATGTCGAGCGCGTCGAGCCCGGCGCGGGCGTCGCTGGCGGCGCGGGCGGCCTCGCCCCGGTAGCGGTCGAGGTCGCGGCGGGCCTGGGTGATGGCGAGGGTCACGGTGATCCGGGCGCGGCCGGTGACCGGGGCCGGGTCGTCGCGGGCGCGGCGGCAGGCGGCCTCCAGGTCCGCCGGGGAGGCAGCGGCCCCGGTGGCGGCGGCGTGCCGCTGCTCGTCCGCTTCGCGGCAGGCGATGGGCAGGTACTCGTCCATGTCATTTCTCCCTGGTTTCTGATGGCGGCTGGTCATCGTGGCCAGCTCCTTCTGCGGAGCCGGGTCAGGCGCTGAGGGCGCGGGCGGCGGCGTCGATGGCGCCGATGGCGCCAGCGGGGTATTCCTGGAGGTCCACGTCGATCGGCTGCCAGCCGTCATCGGTCAGCTGCTCGGCGATGGCGACGAACGCCGACCAGTCCCCGCCGTTGCGGCGCTGGTACCGCGCATGGCCGTTGGCCCGCGCGAGCCGGTCCTTAACCGGCCCGAGCGTCCGGAACGTGTCCGTCCGCCTGCGGCTCCTGCTGCCGCGCGGAACACGGGAGTCGTTCCGGAACGGCCATGAGTCGTAGTACTGCACCACGCGGTACAGGCGGTCGCTGCCGCGCGCGGGCCCGGGTGCCTCGCGGGTGCCGCCGGGGGCTTGCGGCTCGCCGTGTCCGAGCTGCGCCCGGACCTCGTCCCAGGCGCGCTGCATCGTGGGGCCGGTGCCGCGGTAGGCGGCGTGCTCGCCGCGCGGCCCGTGCCTGTCGACGGTGAGGCTGCACCCGGCCGGGGCGGGCGCCCAGGTGATGGTGTAGCCGTCGGCCATCAGGTACCAGGAGATGCTGCCCGCCTGGGCGGGGTACCTGCTCACGCGGTGTCCCGCGTAGCGGGTGGGGACCTCGCTCTCGTCATCCTGCTGCCGTGCCGCGCGCTCGGCGAAGGCGAGGGCCTCCTCCCCGTCCAGGCCCGCCTCGGCGAGTGCCGCGAGCGCGGCGTCGCGGGCGCGCTGGCAGGCGGCGTCCAGGTCTTCGGGCGAGGGGCGGTGCGCCGCCTCGCTGACGGCGCGCCACTCCTGGTCCGCCGCGCGGTAGGCGATGTTCAGGTAGTTCTCGCGCTGGTGCTCGTTCATGTCGCTTCTCCCTGGCTGCTGGTCGTGGCTGATGCGGGTGGTGGCGGTGGTGCGGTCATGGCGGTCAGCTCCTTTCGCGGGGGGCTGGGGGCGGGCCGGGCGGCCCGCCCCCGGGCGGGTTGTCAGGCGGTCAGGGCGCGGGTGGCCGCGCGGGCGATGGCGTCGATGGCGTCGGCGGGGCTGGCGGCCTCGATGACCTGGCAGTCGGCGTACCTGCAGATCCGGGCGTAGCCCCGGGGGGCGAGGATGATGACGCCGCAGCCGGCCCGGTGCAGGCGGGTGATGCGCTGCTGGACCCCGGCCGGCTCGCCGTGGGCTACGAACATGGCGTCGGAGACGATGACCAGCAGCCGGGCGGTGCCGCCGCTGGCGAGGCCGAGCGCGCCGTCGAGGGCGTCGACCGCGCGGCAGGCGCTCTCGGTGCTGGCGGTGGCGCGGAAGTCGGTGACCTTGGCGGGCTTCTCGCCGGGGCGGGTGAGGGCGTAGACGCCCTTGCCGAACAGCACGCTCGCGGTGATGGCCGAGGGCAGGTGCCCGGCGGCGCGGGCGAGGATCCAGGCGGCCGAGGCGACCGGGCCGGCGAAGGCCCCCATGGAGCCGGAGATGTCGCAGGCGATCCCGACTCGCAGCGGCGGGGCGGGGACCCGGCGGCTGCGGGTGTGAGTGAAGGGCTCGGCGGTCGGGACCGCCCCGGCGGCCCGCTGGGCCTTGCCGGCCAGGGCCTTGCCCATGCGGAGGCGGCCGGGCGGCACCTTGGAGGTGACGGTGACGGTGGCGCGTTCCCCGGCGGTCGCCTCGCGCAGCGCGCGAGTCAGGCGGCGGGCGGCGGCGGCCTCCTCTTCGCGGGGGTCGCGGGTGCCGGTGACCGCCCGGGGCCGCAACTTGCGGCCGAAGACCTCGCGGGCGGCCCGCTCGGCGTTGCCGCGCACGGCCTTCTCGTGCTCGCGCTTGTCGGCTGCGTCGGGCGGGAAGGGGGGCGGCGGCGGGGCGAAGTCAGCGGCGACCGCCTCGGCGAGTATCTCAATCGCCTTGGCGAGGGCCTTGGCGAGCTCAGAGGGGATCTTGATGACCAGGGGGGCGGGCGGAGCTTCATCGGGATCGAGGCCGAGGATGCGGCACCAGCGGCGGGCGAGGGTGACCCGGGTGCGCAGGTCGTCGTCGGCGATCTCGTGGAACTCGCGCCAGGTGGCCCGCAGCCGGTCGAGGTTCTCGGTGCCGATGGCCGTCTCGACCTTGGCGGTGACGGGGGCGGTCTCGTCGGGCTCGAGGATTCCGGCGTCCTCGCGGGCCAGCAGGAGGGCGGCGGCGGCGCCGGCCTCGCGGGGGCTGGCCGGCTCGGTGCCGGCGGCGGTGAAGTCGGCGAGGACAATCTTGGTGGCGCAGGCGCGGAGGTAGCGGCGGTCGCCGGGGCGGCGGCCGGCCTGGCGGGCCTCGATGCGGGACTCCTCCAGCTGCCGGGCGGCCTGGCACCAGTTCGCCCGCTCTTCCGGGGGGATGCGGACCTGGGTGTGGGCGGCGTGGGCGCACTCGTGGACCAGGGCGCCCCAGGTGACCGGGTAGCGCTCGCGGTCGCCCGGGAGGGCGGGGTCGCAGTCGTCTGGGTCGGCCTCCAGCAGGTCGCCGTCGACCTCGATGACCGGGATGCCGGGCAGGTAGCAGGCGGGGCTGCCCAGGCCCGCCCCGGGGGCGCAGGCGACCGGAACCGGGCGGCCGGCGATGTCGGGGACCTCGGCGGTCATGGCGGCTGAGAGGGTTTTCCAGTCGCCGGCGGGGGCGGCGAGCCAGGAGGGGGCGGGGGCGGCGGGGGCGGTGGCGGACATGGCGGGCGGTCCTTTCCGGGCCGGCGGGGGCAGGGGGCTAGATCTGGCGGCCGAGGGCGAGGGGGGCGACCGTCTTGCGGGCGAAGGCTTTGGCTACCGCCTCGGCTACGGCGTCGGCGTCTTCCTCCGGCGCGATGCCGACCAGGTTGGCGATGGCGGCGTCCTCGCCGAGGATGCCGGCGATCTTCGCGAAGGCGAGCAGTTCGCGCAGCTGGGGTGCCCAGCCGATCTCGCCGCTGGCCTGCCGGTCGGCGAGGTCCCTGGCGGCCTTGACGGCGCGGGGGTCGATCTTGAGGGCGCGGGCGAGGTCGTAGTCGGTGGAGACCTTGACCTGGCAGCTGAACCGGCTGGAGAGGGCCTCGGTGAGGATGGCCCCGTGGACTCCGGGGTTGTGGCCGGCTACTACGTAGAAGCCGTCGGCCGCCTTGATCACCTCGCCCTTGTGGGCCTTGACGGTGACCTCGCGCCGGCCGTCCATGGCGGGGTAGGCGACCGCCAGCACCGCCGGCGAGATCAGGGTCGCGTCGTCGAGGAAAAGGACCTTCCCCTCCTGCATGGCCCGCACCAGGGGCCCGTAGATGAAGGCGAAGGTGCCGTCGGGGTTCTGGGTGTACTCGCCGACCAGGTCCGCGGCCGTGGTGTCGCCGTCGCCGGCCACCGTGATGAGGTCATCGCCGAAGGCCGCCTCGACCAGCGAGGTCTTCCCGGTACCGGGCGGCCCCTCCAGCAGGGCCGGCACCGAGTCCGCCCGCAGCCTGCGCAAGACCTCGACATCGGGCATGCCGGCCAGTGCCCGGGGCTGGTAGACCTGCCCGTTCGGGCGGGTAACCGGGCCGGCCGCAGCCGGCTTGGGGGTAAAGGTCGGCTCGGGGGCGGGCGAGGGTGCCGGGGCGGCGGCGGCCGGCTCGGGGGCGGGGGCGGGTTTGGGAGGAAGGGGCGCCTTGGGCGTGATGGCGGCGGCTGCGGCGGCGGTGGCGGAGTTCGCCTGGTAGCGGATCGGCTTGCCGGGTACGAGGTCGGCCTCGCCCCGGCCGGCGAGGGTGGTCAGCGCGTTGCCGACCGCGCCGGCCGACTTGCCGAGGTCCTTGGCGATCTCGCCTGTCTTGCAGGGTCCGGGGTGGCTGTCGAGGTACTCGGCTACCTGGCGGCGCAGCTGGCCGTTGCCGAGCCGGCCCTTCGGGGCGGCGGGGGCGGCGGGGGTGGTCATCGGGATTACCTCCGTAAAGGCGAGGCGGAATAGGGGCCGGCATTGGCGTGCGCACGCTTTTCGCCATTACCCGGGATTCTAATTTGCCGGGGGAATTCCCTCCGGTATTTCCGGGTACAACAACGACGCTAGCTCGCCTTTTTGGCAGGAGTCAACGCCATTCCGCCTCGAATTCGGGAATTTCCCGCCCAATTTCCGGGGCGACTCGCGCAATTCGTCACGCACAGCCGCGGCCGCCGGTACCGTCCGCCACCACGCCTTTTCCCGCCACCCCGGCCGCCTTTTCCCCGCACCTTTCCCGCCCCGCCGCCAGCCACCTCGCGCGGCCCGCCTGCCTGGCCGTACGGCCTCGCAGGCACCCCAGGGGGAGAGAGAGGGGGGGGGAGGGCTGGAACAGCAAGGAGGACCGTTGGAACGGAGAGAAATAGATACACGGACAGGGCCGGGAAAGCCTGGATAAATGACGGGTTATCATGAGCCTGGGGCGCCGATTACAATTGTTTTACGAGCTATGCGCGTAATAAGTCGGCGAGTTCACGGGAAGGTCTATTCCGGGCACTGCCTGCGTGTTCTCTGGATTCAGGGGTTTCCGGTGTCGGCAGGTATACGTAATGGAACCATAATTAGCTGGCGGTGCGGAATGACGGCCGGGTCCGGGTTTCTCGCGGCCGGGTCCCCGCGCAGGCGTGCGGCCCTCGGCGGCAGGTGCCATGGCAGCCGGCAGTGTCGTGCGGGCCTGTCCCTGACCGCTCCCGGGCGGACGCGCCGGCCGGTCCCGGGGGGCTCCGGTCCCGGGACGGCGACGGTAGCGTGCCTGGGGGCGCTGGGTCGAGCCGGGCGTGGGGCGGCGGCCGGGAGAGGCGCGGTGCTGAACGGCACTCAGGATTCCGGCGGTCCGGCGCTCTGGATGCAGATGGGCATCGTCCGGCAGGTGCCGGACTTTGCCGCCGGCGAGCGGCGGCCACGATTGGCATCGAACGATCCCCGTACGCCGGCACGCTCAATGCCGCTTCGCCGGCATTGATTTCGGTCGGCGGGATTCACAAGCAAAACCATCGGCATCTTCAGTGACGTTTCGCGGGGATATTCCGTGCCGGCTGACACGCGGTCCCCGGCGGGGTTACCCGCTGCGCCGCTCATGCTGCCCGGCGCCGGGCTGCGGGCCAGGAGACGGGCTCCGCTGGCCGTGTAGGATCCCGGCGATCATGAGCAACCACACGCCGCTGAGCTGCGGAGTTCTCGGGGCGTGAGCAACGCGGTCTTGCTGGCGGTCCGGGTGATCATGAGCAATCAGACGCGAGTGCGTGACCCGGTTCCCAGTACGGGTGGCGCGTGGTACAGCAGCGCTGGTTCCCGGGTAGCGTCGAATGGCATGGACGGCAGATTCCAGTCCGGCGACCACCTCCAGGTCCAGCGCCCGAGCCTGTACTACCACCACGGCATCTACATCAGTGATGACCGGGTGATCCAGTTCGGTAGCGGCGTCAGCCTGAGGAACAAGCGCGGCGTGGGCATCAGCGCAGTCTCGCTTGAGGACTTCGAGCAGGGCGGGACGGCAGCAGTCGTCCGTCACGGATACGACAGCTGGTTCACCGGCTGGCACCCGCCAGCCGACGCGTCGTGGAAGGCCGTCGAGCGCGCCGAGTTCCTGCTGAGACTGCAGCCGCGCCTGCCGTACAACCTGGTAGGCCACAATTGCGAGATCATCGCCAACATGTGCGTTTTCGGCGGATGGACGGAGAGTTACCAGGCCCGTAGGTACTTCGGCGTGCGCGCCGTGACGGACGCCGCGCTGATGCTCTGGATCTCCAGCCGCAATCGCGCGAAGCTACCGCTCCCGGGGTGGGTGCTCCCCATGGTTCTGGCAGGGGCGCTCATCAGCACGGGCGTGAAGTTCACGTACGACGACCAGATCAGACGGTTCTGGAATGATATCCGCGATGACTGGCGAGCCCACGAGCGGATGCTTGCGCAGGACCCGCGCAACGACGAGAACCGCTAGCCGCTCTGGGCGCTGACCGGACGGTCCGCATGCCCAGCGCTGGGAGCTGGCCACGCTCACCATGGTTCCCTATCGTCATAGGAAGGTTGCTAACGGCCACGGGAGGCTCAATGCCGGAATTCCGCCTGTTCTCCGACGAGGAACTCGCCGCGAATACGGCCGAGCTCACTGGCGCGTTCTCAGCTGCCTGCGCAGCCGGAACGCCACTTGAGGACGCGTTTCGGCAGGCAGCTGAGGCCATCGCGGACCTGTTCCTGGGGCGCTCGGACACCCTCGCAGATCAGATGCAGCAGAAAGGCCCGCTTGTCGCTGCCAGCCGTCAGGCTGGTCTGGCGCAGCTCGCGGAAACGTGGGGAACCGCCCTTGACGCGTACTACACCGTCACGGTGGCAGCAGCGGAACTGGGAGCGCTGTCCTCGCTGCGGCGCGATGAGGCGCAGTCCCCCGCCGACAGCGTTTCGGCGGCGCTCGCGCTGCTGCATGCCCGGGCTTGCCGGACCGCGCTCGAAGTGCACGCGCTGCTGGCCGCCGGCTTTCCCGGCGGCGCCTACGCCCGCTACCGCACCATGCACGAACTCGCCGTCACCACCGCCGTGATCGCCGAGCACGGCCGCACGCCCGAGCACGCAGATCTCGCCGACCGCTACCTCAACCACACCCACATCGAGCACTACCAGCAGGCCGAGCACTACCAGCGCTCCAGCCGCCAGCTCGGATGGCAGCCCTTCAGCGAGGAAACCATGCGAGGGCTCAAGAAGGAGCGCGACCGCCTCACCTCCCGCTACGGCCGCGGCTACCGGGAGCCCTACGGATGGGCCGCTGGCCTGATCAAGCCGCTGACCTTCGCCAGCCTTGAGGCCAAGGCCGACATGGACATCCTCCGGTACCTGTACATCACCGGAAGCCACCTCATCCACGCCACCGCCCACGGCCTGCGCCTCACCCTCCAGGACGCGACATCCGCTGTCGCGATCGCCGGGCCATCAGATACCGGCCTGGCCCAGCCCGCCCAGGCATCACTCAACGCCCTCATCGACGTAACCGCCGGACTCGTCCTGCACGGCGGGCACCCGGACGACGCCTCGATCCTGCTCAACTTCGCCGCGCTGCACGAACTCCGCAACCGGACATGGCGGCTCCTCGACCAGGCTGAGGACCGCAAAGCAGGCTCACCGTTACACGGTGAGACGCGTCGCTCCCCGTTAGCACCGGATCACGGCGAACGGCCACAGGTACCGCGTCGACCCGCGCCGACAGTACCGACAACGTCCATTCCTCGGAGTGGCGTTGCCCGGACGGCCGCAGGGAGGGCATGGGCTCATAGGCGAGCGCGAGATCCGCCTAATTGCTCGCGGGTGGCCAGGCTGCTGGGGGCTCCAGGATTGGGCACATAACAGTCGATCCGGCGGCGGTAAGTGTCAGGACCAGGTGAGCACAGGCGCTTCGGTAGGTGGTTTGCGAGAAGTCGCGGATCCTTAGTTATGCAGGGATAATCGCGCCTATGTCTATACCGAAGAAGACAGCGGCCGAGAGACGCACCCTCTTGGAAGAACGCAGCAGCCATCTGGACTGGCTGGCTAGCCGTGGTTTGCGTGAACCGCCATGGCCGCTAAAGAGTGAAGACGCATACACGGGCCTCTTGCTAGCAGGGCTGCTAGACCCCGAGACGAGCGCGACTGTCTGCCAGGCACTCGTGGCGGGCGACGCTTCGCTTCCGGTCCCTCCGCCGTGGCCGGTTTCTGGAGCTGTCTGGCCACGCTGGGGTGCAGACCTCGTGGCGTGGGCCGACGAGGACGAGGGAGCCGTGGTGCTCGTGGTCGAGCACAAGCGATTCGAGTCACACTCAAATGCCCCTGGCTACAGGACTGACCCAGATAGCCCATGGCAAACCGATCAGGTATACGAGGAGGTAACCCGCGGCGAACCGCCAAGCAGGGTGGTCGGCCTCCCGCTAGCTCGGGCGGTCTACTACGTGGTGCTCGACGGTTACGGCCTACCGATGGAGCGGATCTTCCCTGATGGGGAGTTCAACGTTCATTGGCTTGTCACCAGCTACCGCCAGTTCGGAAGCGTTCTACGGACTGGCTACGACCGGGGCGTGCCCGGCCTAGTCCCGCTGCTAGCAAGCCTATATGCCGGTTTGCGGCATTGAGAGGATCTTCTTCGGCCCCTCTGGCGCTGTGCTAAATCGCCCTCCGGGTAGGCGCGAACTCCCTCTAGTCGATCACGCTTCGCAACGTTCCTGGACTCGCTGAAGCGCACACTGCCGTCGTCATGTGCGGCGTCGGTTGACGGATCTGGATCATCTCAGCCAGGACTGTTGAATTTACCATACTGGTACTATCCGTTCCGGATTTAGCCGTCGGTCCTTCATGAACGACGTTAAAGCCAATTACTCGATCCCAGACAGACGCACCGGAGCCGCCCGCGCGACCAGTGGCAGCTCCAAGAGTTCACGAGCATATGGATCGAGCGCCGCCCTTAGCCGTTCCAGGCTCGTGATGAACCACTCGATAAATTCGTCATGATGGTCGACTTGGGACACGTCACCGGGTGTGTAAGCAGCGATGCGAGAAGCGCGCTTGGCATCGATCGCTTCCCACCTGAGGTCGCCACCGAAGCTTTGATCGATTTCGGCTCGGTGGGCGAGAAGCGCACCGAAGAATGCTTCCACGTTTTCTGGCTCCGGGGAATCGATGTACAGCTCACATCGAAGCCTCGGCGGGCGGCTAGGGAAATTTACGCCGTAAACATTTAGCCCTTTAAACGGCGAGGGCTGGACCATCCAGTTGGCCGCCTGTCCCTTGCGTGCGCGTGTCCAGTCCGGATGTCTGATCTTCACCTGCTCCAGGAAACGATCCCAGAACGCAGCGTACAACGCACCCTTCCCACTGGCATCCTCCGAGGACGCCTTGGCGTCTGCCGCAGCGCGCACGTGCGCCCCGTTCGGCCGCGCCACTACTGTGAACTGCGGGGCAGGGACGGAATCGCCGATGCGTACCGCACTAACCTCGATGCCGAAGAAGCGCACCTTCTCGGCGCCCAGCTGGTTCAGAAATTCGATCGCCTGGCGGTGTTCCTCGCGGAATGACAGCGCTATCCACACCACGGTCGCAGCGTCAGTGTTTGCGGCGTACGTGACGAGCTGGCCGAGGTGCCCATGGTCAGTCGGCGTGAGCTGGTTCTCGACCACCAGCACGCTGTCGTTGGTCAAATCTCGACCGATCACGTCAACGACGAACGGGCCGACCGGATGCTCCGTGCCGGTCAGTTCGAGATCAAGGCCGAGTGCTTCTGCCAGCACGTCCACGTTATCTCGGAGCCATGGTGTGAAGTCTGCAGCCTCATTCGGCCATACAGCTCTCGGAGCAACCGCGAGCAGTCGGCCTACCTGCGCGGTCAAGACAGCCTCACCTCTTCCTCGACACGGCAATCACGGTCACTGCGTCGCAGCGGCAAGATCCAAGTGGGAATGTCTACGCCATCCAACGCCGCACCTCCCGGACTGTCGGACATCAGGCTACGGAACAGATCCCGCCGACCACGCGGGAACGCGTCGGTGGGCGTTCTATCAGATTATGACTTGGCAGCATCGACCTGGCCCCTGCGCAAGCGGCGCGGCAGCAAGTCAGACGCGCAAGAATGGCACATCTGCGCTTCGCTCCGACTCGTTGCAGCGGGCAGCATGCGACGCATATTCGGCAGGGAGGATGCGTGTCGCCCCACGCCACCGCAATCACCTATTGTGACGGTCGTGGGTCAGGGATTGATCGCTAGATCCTACTACCTGGCAGCAGCTTCGGCTACTATGAGTAATGGTCGGCTGGGCGATTGCTCGTGATCACCGGATTTTGCTCATTCAGCGCTCAAGATCATCCGGAATTGCTCACTGATCCTCGGAACCTACTGGCCTGGCCCGGGTACGGCTGCGCCGAGCAGGGCGGCGGCGGCCTGCCTGGTCTGGGCGCCGGGCGTGATGCCGAGTTCGGTCAGCCTCGATTCCAGCAGGGCCAGCGTCCTGCGGACGGCCTCGGGGCGGCCCGCTGCGGCCTGCAGCCGCATGATCCGCACGTACAGGTACTCGTTGTAGGGGTCGTGGCCAAGGGCGGTCTCCAGGGCGGACAGCGCCTGGTCGGGGTCGGAGGGCTGGAGGATCTCGGCGATGGTGGTCCAGGCGTCCAGCGCGCGGCGCCGGGCGGCCTCGGCGTACGGCTCGGCCCACTCGTATCCGGTGCCCTCGGCCAGCTCGCCGCGGTAGAGGGCGACCGCCGTGCGGCAGGCGGCCAGCCGGGCGTCGCCGCTGGTGCCGCGGGCTTGCTCCAGGGCGTCGCCGAACGCCTGCAGGTCGGTGCCGATCAGGGCGGGGTCGAGGCGGTAGCGGCCGGAGGCGTTGATGATCCACATCGGGGCGGGCAGGCCCGCCGCGGCGCGGAGCATGTCCCGGGCCTTGCGCACCGCGACGTTCCGCTGGGTGACGGCGCGGCCGGGGCCGGCCTCGGGCCACAGGGCCTCGCTGACCGCCTCCCCGCTGGCGCCGTCCGGGTGCACGGCCAGGAACGCGAGAAGCTCGCGGGCCTTGCGCATGCCGCCGCTGACCTCCTGCCCGGCGGCGGTGATCCGCAGCGGCCCGAGCAGTGCCAGCTGGACCGGGCGGTCCCCCGGCGCCGGCGGACCGCCCGGTCCCGGCA
>Ga0302314_10017683_pt1 | contig 11929 bp, 13 predicted proteins | sample III_Palsa_N2_3_FD_200533 | JGI IMG/M metagenome (GOLD analysis project Ga0302314, IMG submission 200533) | Peat permafrost microbial communities from Stordalen Mire near Abisko, Sweden - III_Palsa_N2_3 | ecosystem: Environmental > Terrestrial > Soil > Palsa > Peat permafrost | place: Sweden...
ACAGAAAACAAAAAAACGGAGAGGGAGAGATTCGAACTCTCGAAGGACCGAAAGGCCCTTACCGGTTTTCGAGACCGGCGCATTCAACCGCTCTGCCACCTCTCCGGGGTGAGCGAAAAACCCTAGCGCGCGGCGTGGCCCGCGGGGCGCGCGGGCGGACGGGCGCCCCTACCGCCGCGAGCTGAAGAAGTCGCGCAGCAGGGCCGCGCTCTCCTCCGCGAGGAGCCCGCCCGCGACCGTCGGGCGGTGATTCAGACGCGGCTCGCCGAGGACATCGAGGACGCTCCCCGCGGCGCCGGCCTTGGGGTCGGCCGCTCCGTAGATCACGCGTGGCAGCCGTCCGAGCACGATCGCGCCGGCGCACATCGCGCACGGCTCGAGCGTGACGTAGAGCACGGCGTCGAGGATCCGCCAGCCGGCCACCGCCCTTGCCGCCTCGCGCAGGGCGAGTATCTCGGCGTGGGCGGTGGGGTCACCGCGCAGCTCGCGCTCGTTGTGTGCGGTCGCGATCGCCTCGCCGTCGCGTACGATCACTGCTCCGATCGGCACGTCGTCGTGCTCGAGCGCGCGCTCGGCCTCCCTCAGCGCGAGGCGCATGAAGTATTCGTCGCGTGGGAAGAAGTGGGGGCTCGAGCCGTGCGTGAGAGAAACTTCAGCTATCGGATGATGTCTTAACGGTCCGGTGGGCCTGGTCGGACTCCTGCCTGCCCTGAATCCCATGATGCCCATCTCGCCTATCAATCGCCTTGCCGCGCCGGCGGTCATGCTCGGGCTGATGGCGATCGGGGCCGCCCCCGCGGTCGCAGCGAACCACGTCGCAGCGAACCACGGCCGAGCGGACTACGTCCCCGGCCGGGTCGTCGTCGGGTACTCGGGCAACCCGACACCGGCGAAGGTGATGGCCGTCGATGCCAGGGCGGGAGTACGGCAGGCCGGGGCGTCGGCGCTCGGCGTCCGGGTGCTCCGGACGCGCTCGGGCGAGACGGTCGCGCAGGCCGTCGCGCGCCTCCGTCGCCAGCCGGGCGTGGCGTACGCCGTCCCGGACTACATCGCGCATGAGGCCGGCACCTGGATCCCGGACGACGTCGGCAAGGCACACGTCCACGCGGGCTGGGAGCTCATGCAATGGAATTTCCTCGCGACCTCGGGAGTCGACGCGCCCGAAGCATGGTCCAACCTGATCACGGATGGACGTCCAGGCGGCCGCGGTGTCACGGTCGCGGTGCTCGACACCGGTGTCGCGTATCGCGACTGGCGCCGCTACCGCGAATCCCCCGACTTCACGGGCACCCGGTTCGTCGACCCGTACGACTTCGTCGCGCACGACGCGTTCCCCGTGGACCGCAACGGCCACGGCACGCTGGTGGCGGGCACGATCGCCGAGGCGACCAACAACGGCCTGGGATTGACCGGGCTCGCGTACGGCGCGTCGATCATGCCGGTGCGCGTGCTCGACGCCTCCGGCGCGGGCGACGCTTCGACGATCGCCGCCGGGATCGTCTATGCGGTCAGGCATGGAGCGCAGGTCATCAACCTCAGCCTGCAGTTCTCCGTCGGCATCAGCTCGGGCGAGATTCCAGACATCATCAACGCGATCCACTACGCCTACGAGCGGGGAGTCGTGGTCGTCGCGGCGGCGGGGAACGACGGCGTATCCCAGCTCGCCTACCCGGCTCGCGACTCGGAGGCGATCTCCGTTGGCGCCACGACCGAGGATCGCTGCCTGGCCGTGTATTCGAACAGCGGCGTCGGGATCGATCTCGTCGCGCCCGGCGGCGGCGACGATGCGAGCATCCCCAGCGACCCGAACTGCAACCCGAACGCGAACCTGCCCGACATCTACCAGATGACGCTCCTGAATCCCGGTCAGCCGTGGCGCTTCGGGTTCCCGGGTGGATATGAGGGCACATCGATGGCCGCTCCGCACGTGTCGGCGGCCGCGGCGCTGGTGATCGCCAGCGGTGTGCTCGGGCGCCGTCCGACACCGGATCAGATCGAAGCGAGGCTCAAGGCGACCGCCGACCCTCTCGGTTCGCGCTCGCCGAATCGCCTGTTCGGCTACGGCCTCGTCGACGCCGGCGCGGCAACCGCACCAGGGCCTCCGACGACCGCGACCACACCGACCACGCCGACGACCACGCCGACGCCCCCAGCGCCTGCGCTACGTCGTGCGGACGATCAAGACCGAGCACGGGGCGTGATGTGAGACCTTGTTCGGGACCGAGCCGAGCAGGAACCGCTTGGCTCCGGTCATGCCCCTGTTGCCGACCACGATCAGGTCCGAGCGCACCTCCTCGGCGACGTCGATGATCGCGTCGGCCGCGTCGCCCTGCCGCGCGAACGTCTCCACCTCGGCGACGCCCGCTGTGCGTGCCTCCGCCGCGGCTTGGTCGAGCAGCGCGAGCACGTCCTCGCGCGGGTTGACCATCCATTGCACGTCTTTTGGCGCCTCGACCCCTTCGTAGCGCAGGCGCTGCTCGGAGACGGGCTCGTACGCGCTGACGACCTCTAGCCGCGCTCCGAGCCGGCGCGCCAGGTCGATTGCGTAACGGACCGCGGTCGTGGCCGTGTCTGAGCCGTCGGTGCCAACCAGAATCGAGCCGAACATGGCCTGAGATCGTATCTGCCCGTCAGACGAGCTTTGTGATCGCGATCACCATGCCGATCAGGCAGAAGAACACGATTGCCCCCATCATCCAGATCCACGAGCGCGGCATGTGACCCGGAAACCTAGCGCGCCGTGGCCCCCGGGCACGCCCACCGTATTGTCCTGGCTGATGGACGAGCGGCTCAGCCCGGCTCTTCGGGCCGTCAGCGATGCGGTCCTCGCGGTCGCGGCGCAGCTGTCAGTGGACGAGGTCCTGCAGCGACTCGTCGACGGCGCGCGCGAGCTGGCCGGTGCGCGCTTCGCGGCGCTCGGGATCCCGGACGGCGAGGGCGGATTCAGCAGGTTCCTGGTCTCCGGGATGGATGATCGCCTGATCGCCGCGATGGGCCCGCTACCCCGCACGCACGGTCTGCTCGGAGCGATGCTCGAGTCACGGGGATCGTTCCGCACCGGGGACGTCCACGACCATCCGCGCTTCCGCGGCTGGTGGCCCGACGAGCACCCGGACATGCGCTCGTTCCTCGGCGTCCCGATCGTCGCGCGCGACGGTGTGATCGGCGCCTTCTACCTGACGGAGAAGGAGGGCCCGGCGCCGTTCGGAGCCGAGGACCAAGAGGTGATCGAGCTGCTGGCGGCGCACGCCGCGATCGCGATCACGAACGCGCGGCTCTACGAGCACAGCCGCGAGCTGTCGATCCTCTCCGAACGCAATCGTCTCGCACTCGAGCTACACGACGTCGTCAGCCAGAAGCTGTTCAGCTTGGTCCTCAGTGCGGAGGCTGCCGCGACGCTGCTCGATCGCGATGTCCCGGCCGCACGGGTGCAGATCGACCGCCTCCAGCAGCTCGCGCGCGAAGCGCTCGACGAGCTGCGCTTGCTGATCCTCGAGCTCCGCCCGCCGGATCTCGAACGCGACGGGCTCGCCGGAGCGCTCCGTAAGGAGGTCGACATGCTCCGGCGATTACACGACGTCGAGATTCTGATCGACGTGCAGGATGGAGCCGGCGCCGGTGCGCAAGACCCGGACGTGCTGCGGATCGCGCAGGAGGCGCTGCACAACGCCCTGCGCCACGCCGCGCCCGACCGCGTGAGCGTCCGGGTCGCCGCAGACGGCGATCACCTGCTCGTGGTCGAGGTGATAGACGACGGCAGCGGCTTCGAGCCAGGCGACGCCGAGCTCAGATCCAAGCATCTCGGCCTGACCTCGATGGAGGAACGGGCGCGGTCGATCGGCGGCCGGCTCGAGCTCCGCTCCGCTCCGGGGGCGGGAACTACGGTGCGGCTGGAGGTCGCGAGAAGTGGGTGACGCGATCCGCGTGCTGCTGGTAGACGACCACGCGGTCGTGCGCGAGGGGCTGCGCACCTTCCTCGAGCTCCAGGACGGGATCGAGATCGCCGGCGAGGCGGCGGACGGCGAGGCCGCCATCCGGGAGGCGGAGCGCCTGCATCCTGACGTGATCCTGATGGATCTCGTGATGCCGAAGCTCGACGGCGTTGGCGCGATGCAGGAGCTGCGGCGGCGGCTTCCTTCGATTCGCGTGATCGTGCTGACCAGCTTCATGCAGGACGAGCGGCTGCTGCCGGCGATCCAGGCAGGGGCGGCCGGCTACCTGCTCAAGAACGTCGAGCCGGCCGAGCTCGCCCGCGCGGTCAGGGCCGCGCACGCCGGGGGGACGCTGCTCGACCCGACGGTCGCCTCGCGCCTGGTCGAGGCGATCGCGCAGCCGCGGGGGGAGGAGCCCCGGGAGCGCTTGACGGCGCGCGAGCGCGAGGTGCTCGGGCTGATCGCGCTCGGTAGGTCGAACAAGCGGATCGCGCTCGAGCTCGGGATCGCCGAGAAGACGGTGAAGACGCACGTCGGCCACCTGCTCGCGAAGCTCGGCGTGCCCGACCGAACCCAGGCCGCGCTGCTCGCGGTCCGTGAAGGGATAGGCGGGGGCGGCCGGTCCTGATTCGAGGTCCTAGGTCCAATTGCCGCTGGTAACCGGGACCGCGCTCGCCCTACCTTGCGGCAATGCCGCTCGCGATCATCACCGGAGCCTCCCGCGGACTCGGGCTGGCGCTCGCGCGCTCGCTCGCCCATGACGCCTGGGCCCTGGTGATCGATGCCCGCGGCGCGGCCGATCTCGACCGCGCCGCGGACGAGCTCGGCCGGCTCACCGAGGTCGTCGCCGTCGCCGGGGACGTCTGCGATTCCGAGCACCGCAGCGCGCTGATCGCGGCGGCCGGCGAGCGCATCGACCTGCTCGTCAACAACGCGAGCGTGCTCGGTCCGAGCCCTCAGCCCTCACTGGAGCGCTATCCGCTCGCCGAGCTCGAGCGCGTGTACCAGGTGAACGTGCTCGCTCCGCTCGCGCTCACGCAGCTCGTCCTGCCACGCCTCCCCGATGGCGGCGCCGTCGTCAACGTCACCTCCGATGCCGCGGTCGAGCCATACGAGGGCTGGGGTGGATACGGGTCGGCGAAGGCTGCGCTCGAGCAGCTCACCGCGATCCTTGCGGCCGAGCATCCCGAGCTGCGGGTGTACGCAGTCGACCCGGGCGACATGCGCACGCAGATGCACCAGGAGGCATTCCCCGGCGAGGACATCTCGGATCGCCCGCCGCCCGAGGACAGCGTCCCGGGCCTGCGTCGGCTGATCGACGGTGCCGCCCCAAGCGGCCGCTACCGCGCTCGGGAGCTCGCAGAGGTCGGCGCTTGAGCGCGCTCGCGTTCGAGTTGCCGGCGGCGCTGGAGGCACGCGAACCGCCAGAGGCACGAGGACTCGCGCGCGACGGGGTCAGGCTGATGGTCTCGACTCGGCGCGATGGCGCGGTCGTCCACGCACGCTTCCGGGAGCTCCCGAGGTTCCTGGCCGCCGGCGACCTGCTCGTGGTGAACAACTCGGCGACGCTGCCTGCCGCGATCGCGGCGCGGCGCGGCGACGGCACCGCCGCACGTGTCCACTTCGCCACCAGGGCGCCGCACCTGCGCGACGAGGGCTGGTGGGTGGTCGAGCTCCGCAGCGCGGACGGCGCCGAGCCGGTCGGCGCGGCGCGTGCGGGCGAGCGGATCACGCTCGCCGGCGGCGCGGAGCTCGAGATCGTCGCTCCTCACGCCTCGGGCGCGCGTCTACTGCTCGCGCGGGTGGAGATCCAGGAGCCGCTGATGGCGTACCTCGCTCGGCATGGAGAGCCGATCCGCTACGGGTATGTCAGCGGCCGGTGGCCGCTCGAGGCGTATCAGACCGTCTACGCGACGGCGCCCGGCAGCGCCGAGATGCCGAGCGCGGGGCGCCCGTTCACGCCCGAGCTGATCACGGCGCTGGTGGCGGGCGGGGTGCTGCTCGCGCCGATCACGCTGCACGCCGGCGTGTCCTCGCCCGAGTGGCACGAGTCGCCCTATCCTGAGCGCTACGAGGTGCCGGCCGCGACCGCGCGACTGGTCAACGCGGTACGCGGCTGGGGAGGCCGGGTGATCGCGGTCGGCACCACCGTCGTGCGCGCCCTGGAGACCGTGGCAGCGCCCGACGGCACTGTGCGGGCCGACAGCGGCTGGACCGGCCTCGTCGTGACCCCCGCGCGTGGCCTGAGCGCGGTCGACGGCCTGCTGACCGGCTGGCACGAGCCCGAGGCATCCCACTTCCAGATGCTCGAGGCGGTGGCGGGCGCCGAGCTCCTGGAGCGCTCCTACGCCGCCGCTCTCGAACAGGGCTATCTGTGGCACGAGTTCGGGGACAGCCAGCTGATCGTGGGCTGAGGGGGAGGGGACAGCCTCAACGGGTCCCAAAAGTCAGAAGATGCTGTTGATCAGGTCCTCGCCCAGGCCGATGCCGGCGCCCATCTCCATCGCGCGGCCGAAGCCGCCGCCGAGGAAGCCGCCGAACATGCCACCGCGGCCGCCGCCCATCCCGCCGCCGCCGAACATGCCGCCGCCGCCCTGCTGCTGAGGCTGCTGGTACTGCGGCATCTGCTGCATCTGCTGGTTGGAGTTGGCGACGAAGCCGTGAATCGCCTGGAGCAGCTCGTTGACCTGCACCTGCTCGTCCTTGACGTCGAGGGCGATCTGCTTGAGGTCGAGCAGCCACTCCTTCGCGTCGGTGTTGCCGGCCTGTGAAGCCGCCTGCAGCTTCCCGGCTAGCTCCTGGACCGACTTCGCGACGTCCTGGAACTCGCCTTGGAGCTGCCCGTATGCCTGATCGATGGTTGCTGTATCCATGTCCGGATCCTCGCAGGTTCATAGAGACGACGAAGGCCGCCCACGGAGGGGCGGCCTTCGGTCAGGTGGGCGGGTTGCGCCAGCGCTTAGAGAGCGGCAGTCGCGGGCACCCCGAAGCGGATGGTCTTGCCACGCGGCACGACGAGCACGGGAGCGGTCGAGTTCTCGATCGCGTTCTCGGCCTGCGCGCTGATCATCACGCGGCCCTCCGGGGCCTCCGGGCGCGAGGAGACGACGAGCAGGTCGATCTTCGCTGCCGGCGCGGAGACGACGGCGGCGCCGAGCCGGTCGGCGATCTCATGCGCCGTCTCGCGGGCCGCGCTGTCGCCGTCGATGACGCCGATCGTGTGGATCTCGGGGTTGCGGTTGCTGCGGTAGTTGGCCGGGGCGATCGCGACGGCGGTGGGCCCACCCTCGAGCAGGCGGCGGGCCGAGTTGCCCGGGTCGACGTGTCCCGCGGCGGTGCGGTAGTCCGAGCCGAACACAACGATCGCTGCATCCTGGTCGGCGGCCAGCCAGGCAAGGCCCTCGCCGGTCGAAGCGCTGACGATCACCTTGCGCGATACGTCGAGGTCGTCGAGCCAGCGGGCGCCGCGCTCGAGCAGAGCATCGGCCTGGCTCTGATCGAGCTCCTCGCGCGAGCGGTTGGACTGGGTGGTGTGACGAACGTACGCGAGCTCGAGCTCTGCACCGGCGGTCCGAAGGACGCTGCCGAGCGCGAGGGCGTCGTGATCGTTGAGCGTGTCGTCATAAGAGATGATGGTCTTGGGGCTCATTCTTGCTCCCTCTGAAAATTGTGGCGTGTCTATTACTAAGTACCGGGTCGGCAGATCTTGGCAGCGGGTTTATATTATGGCAAGTGAAGTTACTCATCTGTATGATTAGCAACGCTAATGCTAAACCTGGGTCGATTGAGGGTTCTGTGCGAGGTCGTCGAGCGCGGCTCGTTCTCGGCCGCGGCTGAGGCGATGTCCTACACGCAGTCGGCGGTCTCGCAGGCGATCGCCCGGCTGGAGGCCGAGATGGGGACGACGCTCGTCGTGCGCGACCGCCGCGGGGTGCGCCCGACAGCCGCCGGCGCGACGCTCGTGGAGCAGGCCGAAGCGATCTTCGCTCAGGTCGACGCGGCAGAGGCCGAGCTCGCAGCCGTGATGGGGCTGCGGGGCGGCCGGCTGCGGATGGCTTCGTTCCCCTCCGCGGGCGCGACCTTGATGCCGGAAGCGATCGCGGTGTTTCGCGCCGGCCATCCCGACATCGCGCTGACGCTGGCCGAGGGCGAGCCAGAGGAGATCGCGCCACGACTCAGAGCCGGCGAGATCGACCTCGCGCTGCTGTTCGAGTTCCCCGGCGTGGTCGAGTGGACGGGAGCGACGCTGCGCTCGGTGACGCTGCTCGAGGATCCGATGCACGTGGTCCTGCCGGCCGCGCATCCCCTGGTCGCCAAGGACGCGCTGACGCTCGCGGACCTGAGCGAGCAGGAGTGGGTGCAGACGTCCTCGTCGAGCCCATGCGCGCGCCACGTGGTGCGCTCGTGCCTGGCGGCCGGGTTCGAACCCAAGGTGACGTTCGAGAGCGACGACTACGAGACCGTGCAGGGACTCGTCGCCGCGGGAGTCGGCGTCGCGCTGATCCCCCAGCTGGCGCTGACCCGCGAGCGCCGGGACATCGTTGTGCGCGAGCTCTCGCCGGGGAGCCCGGTGCGAAAGGTGATCGCCGCGACGATGCGCGGCCCGGGGGTCAGCCCGGCGGCGAAGACGATGCTCCAGGTACTGACCGACGTCGCCGAGCGCTATACGGGCGTCCCCGACCCCTGAGCCCCGGCACGTTCGCCGCCAGGCGAACTGCCAAGGGCGCGAAGCGCCCCCATTACGCCCGCGGTCCGAGCACGAACGGATCCCGGACGCCCATTTCGGGGAGGTCGAGCCCTTCCGGCGCGTGCAATGCGAGCATCTCGGCGTCCGGCGTGGGACGCTCGGCGGAGCGGAGCGAGACGACGATCATCGACAGGAAGGCGACCGGAACGGAAACGATCGCCGGCTGGGCGAGCAGCGCGCCGGCGATGCCGCTCGGCTCTCCGAGAGCCAGCCCGGCGAGGATCCCAGAGGTCGCCACGATTGCGCCACCGACCATCCCGCACGCGGCACCGGCAGCGGTCAGGCGCGTCCACCAGATCCCGAGCAGGAACAGGGGGCAGAACGTGCTCGCCGCGAGCGCGAACGCCCAGCCAACGAGCACGGCGATATCGATGCCCTGGGCGAAGAAGGCAACCGCGATCGGCGCGAGCATCCCGAGCCCCGCGGCCAGCCGGAAGCGCAGGCGGCGGATCGCGACCGTGGTCGTGCGCTCGCGCGAGACGCGCGGCCAGACGTCGTGGGAGATCGTCCCCGCGATCGACACGAGCAGCCCCGAGGAGGTCGACAGGAAGGCGGCGAAGGCGCCGGCTGCCGTGATCGCGCCGAGCACGTTGCCTACGGTGCCGGGCCACGCCGCCTGCGGGAGGCGCAGCACCACCGTGTCGGTCGCGCCGGTGACGTAGAGCTGGGGCACGAGCACGCGGCCGAGCGCGCCGTAGATGCCGGGGAAGATGTAGAAGAGCCCCAGCAGGCCGAGGACTCGGACCGTTGTGTGCCGTGCCGCGGGCCCGTCGGGGTTGGTGTAGAAGCGCACCAGTATGTGCGGCAGGCCCATCGTGCCGAGGAATGTCGCGATCAGCAGCGAGTAGACGAACACCGGCGATCGCTCGCCCCCGCCGCCCACGGGCCGTGCCCATTTGCTGCCCCGCAGCGGAGTCGTGCCCGACGCCACAGGCACGGCGGCGTGGGGTGCCAGCAGCAGCTTTCCGGCCGGCAGCGTGGTTTGCTCGCCCGCGAAGGACTCCAAGCCGCGGGCGGTCGACCGGCCGTGCGAGCTCGTCACGATCGTGTAGCGCGTCGCCGTTGGGAACGTGACCTGCTGCGGTGCATGCAAGGCGACGACTGCGCCGTTCGCGCCGACGCTCGGGTACTGGTCGCCGAACAGGGCCGCGCGCGCCGGCAGCCCCCCGAGGTGGATCAGCAGCAGGCACGCCGGCACCGCGATCGCGAACACCTTGAGCCAGAACTGGAACGCCTGCACGTAGGTGATCCCCCGCATCCCGCCGAGCCCGACGTTGACCGCGACGACGAGGCCGACAACGAGCACGCCGACGAAGTACGGCGCGCCGGTGACCACGTTCAGCGTCAGTCCCGCGCCCTTCAGCTGGGGCACCAGGTAGAAGCCGCCGATCAGCAGCACCGTTCCCGAGGCGAGCCCCCGCAGGCGCGGGCTACGCAAGCGAGCCTCGGCGAAGTCGGAGATCGTGTAGGACCCGAACCGTCGCAGGGGTGCCGCGACGAACAGCAGCAGACAGAGGTAGCCGGCGGTGAAGCCGAGCGACTGCCACAGGGCGGTGGTCCCGTTCTGCATCTCGAGTCCCGCGATGCCGAGGAAGCTCGCGGCCGACAGGTACTCCCCGGATATCGCCGCGGCGTTCCACCATGCCGTCATCGCACGCGAGGCGACCAGCAGGTCCGAGGTCGTGCGCGCGAGGCGCGTGCCCATCGCTCCCAGTCCGACGGTGCCGAGCGTGACGGCGGCGACCGCGAGGATCGCGATCAACTGCGCCGCACCAGCTCGCGGAAGCTCTCGTCCAGCGCGTCGGCGCGCCGTGCGTAGAGCGCGCCGAGAATCAGGAAGATCGGCGGCAGGGGCACCACTAGCAGCCAGATCGCGAGCGGTATCCCCAGCAGCTCGACGCGCGTGAGCTGCGGCACGATGTCGATCGCGAGCGGCAGCACTCCGACGAGCGCTCCGAACGCGACCAGCGCAAGCAGCGAGAGCGCCAGCTGGCGCTGCCGCAGGCGCCTCAGGTACAGAGCCCCATGCGCGGTCGCCTCGGCGAGCTCGTCGCGCGGGGTACGGCCGCCGGGTGACTCGCCTGGTTGCACGAGCTCACATCCGCAGCCGGTGGAGCAGCTCAGCGACCTGGCGGCGAGCGACCGGGATCTCGCTGCCGTCGCTGAGCAGCAGCACCGCGGTGCCGCCGAGGTCCGGGCGCATCTCGACCGCGCGCCGGAGGTTCACCAGGTACGCCCGATGCACGCGGTGAAAGCCATCCGCGCTCCAGCGGCGCTCGAGGTCGGCGAGCGTGCCGCGGTGCATGTAGCGACCCTCGTCGCTGACGATCCGGACGTAGTCGCCACGGGCCTGCACGTACAGGATCGAGGCGCGCGAGACGAGTCTCGTCGCGTGTCCGTTGGCCCGCTCGACGGCGATGATCTCGTCGCGCGCGTGGTGGTCCTCCGGCACGGGGTCGCCTGGCGGCGTCCCGCGGGCGGTACTGCGGCCCGCCAGCTCCGTGACCCGCATGATCGCGTTCTCGATCCGCCGTCTGCTGACGGGCTTCATCAGGTAGTCGACGGCGTGGACCTCGAACGCCCGGACCGCGCCGTCCTCATAGGCGCTGACGAATACGACCGCGGGCGGTCTCGCGAAGCGGTCGAGCACTCCCGCGAGCTCGAGGCCGCCGAGGCCGGGCATGCGGACGTCGAGGAAGAGCGCGTCGAACTGTTGCTCGGCGAGGTGGCGCAGCGCCTCACGGCCGCTGTGAGCGCAGACGACCTCGGCGACCCCGGGCGAGGAGCGCAGCAGGCGTGCGAGGTCAGCGAGCGCCGGACGCTCGTCGTCGACGGCGAGCACCGAGAGGGAGGCCGCGACGCTCATCCGGCCGCCGCACGGACCCCGGCGCGGAACTTCGGCAGCGTCATCGTCACGGTCGTGCCTTCCCCGGGCGGCGAAGAGATCTCCAGTCCGTAGTCGGGCCCGAAGCTCGTCTGCAGGCGCGCCTGGACGTTCGCAACTCCGATTCCGCCGGCCTCGCCGGCCAGCACCTCGTCTGCCCTCGCGCGCCCCATGCCGGGGCCGTCGTCGCGCACTCGCAGCTCGGCGTCGGCGCCGATGTCGCGGCCGATGATCTCGATCCGCCCGTGGCCGCGGTGCTCGACGGCATGGCGGACCGCGTTCTCGACCAGCGGCTGGAGCGACAGCACCGGCACGACGACGTGGAGGACCTCAGGGGCCACTTCGATCCGAACCTCGAGCCCGGGG
>Ga0302314_10017685_pt1 | contig 11929 bp, 12 predicted proteins | sample III_Palsa_N2_3_FD_200533 | JGI IMG/M metagenome (GOLD analysis project Ga0302314, IMG submission 200533) | Peat permafrost microbial communities from Stordalen Mire near Abisko, Sweden - III_Palsa_N2_3 | ecosystem: Environmental > Terrestrial > Soil > Palsa > Peat permafrost | place: Sweden...
ACTACCTCACAGACAAGGGCGCGCGCTACGTCGAGACGGCTCGGCTAGCCCAGCCGTAAATGGCTCCGCTCGTAGCGGCGATAGAATACGTTCTGCGCACGTTTCAGAATTGGTTTGTCGAGATCAAGGAAATGCCTGCAAATGGACTGCTTTTTGATGTGGTTGACGTTCTTGCGCCGCCGCTAGCTTAGCCCTTCTGACGTGCGAGGCCGTACCGAAGACTGGCCCAGGAATAGGCAGACGTTGGCCTCGCGCGTACGATATGATGATTTCATATGTCCCGTCTTCTCTCGGTATCAGTCCCTGATGAGCTAGCTGCCGAGGCAGAGGCGCTTGCCCGTGCGACCGGCAAGACCAAGAGCGAGGTCGTGCGCGATGCGCTGCGCCGCCACGTCCGACACGAGCATCTCGCCGACCTCCGACGGTACGGACGCGACCGAGCCGAGACTTTGGGGCTCGCACCCGAAGATGTCGAGAGCTTGGTTGACGATCTGCGCGCAACGCGCGCGTGACTCAGCGCGCACTCTGCGACACGAACGTCCTCGTATCAGCCTTCATCGCTGCCGGCCCACCGAGCCGGATCCTTGAGGCATCGATCGACGGTCGTATAGAGCTCGTACTGGCTGATCCTGTCATCGTCGAGCTCCAGCGCGTTCTGAGTGTCAAGCTCGGCTTTGAGCCCGAGCGACTACACGCAATCACGGCGCTCCTGATGGAGATTTCAGTTGCGCGCGTTGACGCCCCGCCGCAGCCTGTCCAAGCAATCACAGGTGACCCTGACGACGACGTGGTTCTGGCCTGCGGCGTAAGCGCAGGTGTGCAGATCATCGTGTCAGGCGATCGTCGGCACATGCTCCCGGTTCGCGAGCATCGGGGCATACGCATCATCAGCCCACAAGCATTACTCGCCGAGCTGGCCGGCGAGCAGTGACGCGCGGGCCTGCCCCGACCTGATGTTTTGCGCAGACCGCTCGGCTGCGCTCGCGTCCGCGACAATCACGCCACGCTACGGTCACGTTAGGTGATTCTCACCGCCCAAAGATTCGAAACGGAGGTGCAATGGTGGAGGACATCGACCATGTCCAGCTTGCCCGCGATATGTACGGCGCGTACGTCTCCGGCGATCGTGAGATCGTCGAGGAGATCCTGAGCGACGACTTCGAGTTCTTCAGCCCAGCCGACGTCGGCATCGGGCGTGATCTCTACTTCGAGCGCTGCTGGCCAAACTCCGAGTTGATCGAGGACTTCAGTTTCGTGCGACTCGAGGAGGTCGCAAACGAGGTGTTCGTCACCTACGAGAGCAAGAAGTCTGACGGGAGCAGGTTTCGCAACACCGAGGTGCTGACGTTCGCCGAAGGCAAGCTCTGCAAGGCGGAGGTCTACTTCGGCTGGAACCTCTGAAACGCAGTTCAAGTAGCCATACGGGGATGTCGATATCTGGTAGATGAGGCTAGCCCCGCACGGCCTGCCTTCGCGAGCCCTTTGTGCAGTAACAGCTGGATTCGTGCTGTTCGCCGCCGGCCTCTGGATTCTTCACCAGCAAACCAAGCCCCACTACCGGCTGAGCGCTACAGCCGCGGTCGCAGCAGCGCGTGCGAACAGCGGCGATCGACAGTTCCTCGCTCATCATCCGGCCACCAGCGTCCGCGTGATACCGCTCGACGCCAAGCTACAGCGCGTCACGTTCTTCGACGGGCCGCAGGTTGTTCTCGATGCTGCAGTGGGAGAGCACGGCGAAGTGCTTGCCTCCGAGGAACACGTTGCCGGGGTGCCCGCTTCGGGCGCCGCCCTGGCCAACTCGCCTTGGATCCTCCTACTGCTGAGTGGCGTGTTCCTGCTCGCAACCGCCGTCGTGCCGCTGCGACGTCTGCGCAACCTCGACGCGCTCGCCCTGGCGAGCTTCACGGTCACCGTGCCGCTGATCAACGCCCGACTCGTTGGGGCAAGCGTGATCTGCGCCTACGTTGCCCTTTGCTACCTGATGCTCAGATGCCTATGGGTGGGGCTGCGAGCCGGGGGTGTGCGTACCAGCCAGCCAAGCACGCCAGTGCTCAACTGGCTATGCGCGAACTGGGAGCCGCAGCGACGAACATCGCTTCTACGTCTCCTCCTGCTCGCCACGATGCTGGCATTCGCGATGATCACGCTTACCTCCAGCGGCTACACCGACGTGGCCACAGCCTCACTGGAGGGCGCAACCGACCTGCTTCACGGCGTGCTGCCATATGGGCACGTCCAGCTGGCGCTGCACGGCGACACCTATCCCCTGCTCAACTACTTGCTCTACGTCCCTGGCGCGCTGTGGCTGCCCGTGAGCAACGCCTTCAGCGACCTGTCCGGCTCATTGCCCACAACCGCGCTCGCGAGTCTGCTCGTCGGCTTGGCCCTGTACCGGATAGCCGGCAGCCACGAGCTCCCAACAGACGATGATGCACAACGCAGCGACCGGCGGCTGCGCGCGATGCTCGCGTGGTTTGCCTTTCCGCCCGTGCTGCTGGCGGCCTCGGGGGGTTCGAACGACCTGCTGCTGGCAGCATGCCTGGCATGGATGCTCGCGCTTCGCACGCGCACTGGCAACTCGCTGCTGCTGCTGGCGATGGCCGTGTGGGTCAAGCTCGTGCCGTTGATCCTGGTGGCCGTGTGGGTCCCCTACCGTCGCCGTGGGCTGACGCGCTCAGCGATCCCCGCTGTGGTGCTGTCGATCGCGTTGACGGGGGTGCTGCTCAGCTTGGGCGGCACTGGCGGCGTATCGGCAATGGTGCACGCACTCGCCTTCCAGTTTCAGCGCGGCTCCTTCTTCGCCCCCTGGTACACGTTTGAACTGCAATGGCTGCAGCCGCTGGCACAGGCCGGCGTGATCGCGGCGCTGCTCGCGTCGATCCTGTGCTTGCGGGCTGAACCTGCCGCCCGGCACGACCTCGTCCGTTTGAGCGCGATCGCGGGCGCGCTGCTGCTCGGCGTGCAGCTCGCTGCGAACTACTGGACATGGTCCTACCTGCCGTGGGTGTTCCCGTTCGTGGCCGTCGCGCTACTGATGAGCGAAACGCGCTCAAGAGACCACCGTGAGCGCCTTGGAGAGGCTCGTCAGGACCTCCTGAGAGTCCTCCCCCACGACCACCAGATCCTCGATCCGCACGCCGAGCTCGCCCGGTAGGTAGACGCCGGGCTCGACCGTGACCACATTGCCAGCCCGCAGCGGCTCATCAGTCGCGGTCCGTGACAGGCGCGGTCCCTCGTGAACCTCCATGCCCACGCCATGGCCAAGGCCGTGGCCGAAGTGCTCGCCGTGGCCGGCCTGCTCGATCAGCTCGCGTGCCAACGCGTCCACCTCCTTGCCACTGGGCCCCGCTTTGACGGCCGCCAGCCCCTGCTCCTCGGCGCGCAACACGAGCTCGTAGATCTCGCGCGCGTGTGCGGAGATCGCCTCGCCTGTGGCATACGTGCGCGTGCAGTCCGAGCAGTAGCCCTCGTGTAGCGCGCCCCAGTCGATCGTCACCAGTACATCCCGCGGAATCGCCTGATCGCGCGGCTCGGCGTGCGGGAGCGCCGCATGGGCACCGGCTGCGACGATCGAGGGGAAGCTGGGCGCATGTGCGCCCAGGCGGCGCATCGTGAGCTCGAGCTCGATCGCAACGTCGCGCTCGCTGCGACCCACCAGACCGCCTTCCAAGACCGTGCGAAGCGCGTCGTCCGCTAGCTCGGTGGCGGCGCGAATGCGCGCAATCTCGCCAGGGTCCTTAACGGCGCGCAGGCGCTGCACAACACCCGCGCACGGCACCAGCTGCCATCCGGGCCCCAGCAGCTCCACCAGTCGCCTGTGCTCCTTGACCGTCACGCTGGCCTCCTCGAAGCCAAGGCGCCCCGTCTGTGACTCAAGTGCGCTGGCAAGCGCCTCGAACGGATCACCGCTGACGATCGCGCGCTCGAACACGTCGGGCACCTGTTCGGCCGACTGCGTCTCGTAGCGGAAGTCAGTGATGAAGCGGTGCGGACCGAGCTTCGCGCCTGCTGGGTCGCTAACCATCAGCGCCAGCCCATGACTGCCAGTAAAGCCCGTCAGGTAGCGCACATCGATGAGCGTCTGCACGAGCAGCGCGTCGAGCTCCAGCTCGACTAGCTCGCCCGCCAGCCGCTGCCCCCGGCTGGAGTCCTGCTCGGCCCCGGTGGGCGCCGCGCTCACGCCTCACCCCGGCCGGCTGGCTGCGACGGGGTATCCCCGTCGGGGCGCGCGAGCTCGTCGCGCAGACGCACGAGCGCCTCGCCATAGCCATCCGGGCCGCGACCGGAGATCGTCGCGAAGCACAGGTCCCTGATCACCGACACCCGCCGCCATGGCTCACGCTGATCGACATCGGAAAGGTGAATCTCGAGCGCTGGCAGGCTCGCGATCTCCAGCGCGTCGCGAATCGCCCACGCGTAGTGGGTCCACGCACCGGGGTTCAGCAGGATCGCGTCCGCATCCGCGCGCAGCGAGTGCAGGTGCTCGACAAACTCACCCTCGTGGTTCGTGTGAAAGAAGCGCGTCGCCAGACCCAGCGCACGTGCCTGATGCTCGATGCGCCGCTCGAGCTCCGCCAGCGTCAGCGTCCCATAGAGGAGTGGATCGCGGCGACCCAGCTGATCCAGGTTGACGCCGTGCATGACCTCGATGCGGCCTACAGGCACAGTCATCGCGCAAGCCCCATTACCGCCGCGCGAACATCTCCCGCGGCCAGCGCGCAGCCGAACTCCACATCGCCCGGCGCCCGCACCAGCACAAACGGCACATCGCCGCCAACGCGCTTCTTGTCCCTGGCAAGGGCCGCAAGGACGTCATCCACCGACACATCATCCTCAAGCCTCACCGGCAGGTCATGCTCGCGCATCAGCTCTCGCATTTGCTCGCGCAGCTGTGCCTGCCCGGAGAGCTCCAGCGCCGCCAGCAGCCCCAGCCCCACCGCTTCGCCGTGACGGTAGCGGGCGTAACCCGTGACCGTCTCGATCGCGTGCCCAACCGTGTGCCCTAGGTTCAGCACCTGACGGCGGCCCGCGTCACGCTCGTCCGCGGCCACCACCGCAAGCTTCGTGCGCGCGCACGCCAGGATCATCTCCTGATCGACCTCCTCGCCCGCGGCCACGCGCTCCCACAGCCCTCCGCCCGCGATCAGCGCCGTCTTCGCCACCTCCACCCAGCCCGCCGCCAGCTCCGCCGCTGGGAGCGTTGCAAGCGTGTCGGGATCGACGAGCACACCCGCTGGCTGGTGATAGACGCCCACATAGTTCTTGGCCGCTGGCAAATCCACCCCCGTCTTGCCGCCATACGCCGAATCGACCTGCGCGACGAGCGTCGTGGGCACTTGCACCACAGGCACGCCGCGCTGGTAGGTGCCAGCACAGAAGCCCGCCAGATCACCAACCACGCCGCCGCCAAGCGCCACCACGTGATCGGCGCGCGTCATGCCCGCCGCGACCAGCGCCTGCCACACGCGTTCAGCGCTAGCAAGCGTCTTCTGCGTCTCTCCAGGAGCGATCGCAACCGTTCCCGCCAGCTCCCCCAGACGCTTGCCATAGAGCTCGCTCACGGCCTCATCGCTGACACAGAACGGGCGCGAACGCGAACGATCCAATGGCCAGATCCGGCCGAGCTCAGATCGACTCTCGCCGCCCAGCAGCCCGCGACCCACAAGCACCGGATATTCACCCGACGCGGCGCTCGCCCACAGCAGGCGCGTGCCACGTGGCGCCGCAGACAGCGCACGCAGAGCAGCCACAGTGCGCACGGACCCGCCGGGCGCAAGCTCAGTGAAGATCGCATCGGCCAGCTGCTGATAAAGCTCCCTGCGACTTGCGTGCAGCGCGACGAACTGCTCGCGCACCCGTGCCAGGGGCCGCTCAGACGCGTCCTGCTGCGCCTGCACACGCGCCCACGCCCGATCCGCCTCGATGTCGAGCAGCACCGTCACATGTCCGCCAAGCGCCGCGCGTACTGGCTCAGAGGTGACGCTACCGCCGCCCAGCGCGATCACATCATCGGACCCCGCATCGCTCAGCAGCGCGCATACGAGCTCCGCCTCGCTCACGCGAAACGCAGCCTCGCCGCGCAGCTCGAACTCCTGCGCAACCGAGTGGCCGAAGCGCGCAGCCAGCAGCGCGTCGCTGTCGAACGCCTCGCCACCGAGCGCCCCTGCAAGCTCACCAGCGACGGTCGACTTGCCGGCGCCCATGAAGCCGATCAGGACGAATGCCATCCGATCCGGTCTGTGTAAGCGCCCACGGCCTGGCGGACGTCGTCGATGTGATCGCCGCCGAACTTCTGCCGGTAGGCGTCAGCCAGCACGAACGCCACCATCGCCTCCCCCACCACGCCCGCCGCGGGCACCGTGCACGAGTCGGTGCGCTCGCGCAGCGCCTGCGCCGGCTCATGGGTCTCGGTGTCGACCGAGCGCAAGGGCTTGGTCAGCGTCGGCAGCGGCTTCATCGCGCCGCGAACGATCAACGGCAAGCCATTCGTCATGCCTCCCTCCAGGCCGCCCGCGCGGTTGGTCTCGCGATAGTAGCCCCGCTCAGGCGCGAAGAAGATCTCATCGTGAGCCTCCGAGCCCGGCACCCCGGCGACGGTGAACGCATCGCCAATGGACGCGCCCTTGATCGCCTGGATCGAGCAGATCGCCATCGCCAGACGACCGTCCAGGCGCTCCTCCCAAGAGACGTGCGAGCCGAGGCCAGGCACCAGCCCGAATGCCTGCACCTCGAACACGCCGCCCAGCGACTCGTTGGCCTTGCGCAGCTTGTCGATCTCGCGCACCATCGCCTTCGAGGAATCGCCGTCCAGGCAGCGCACCGGCGAGCTATCGACCTCCTCGAAGTCCGCCAGCGTGAGCTGGCGCTCCCGCTCGGGCGCATGGACCGAGGCGATCTGGATCACGTGCGAGCGAACGCTCACGCCCAGCGCGCGCAGGAACGCCCTGCACACGCCCCCACCGGCCACGCGCGCAGCCGTCTCACGCGCGGAGGCGCGCTCGAGGATGTTGCGCACATCGCTCTGCTTGTACTTGCTCGTGCCGACCAGATCGGCGTGCCCAGGACGCGGCAGATGCACCTCCGCGACGGGGTGGGCGGGGTCCGATACGGGCCACGGGTTCATCCGCTCCTCCCAGTTGGCGTAGTCGCGGTTGGCCACCTGCAGCGCGATCGGACCCCCCAAAGTGCGACCGTGACGCACGCCACCCGTGAGCTCAGCGCTATCGCGCTCGATCTTCATGCGCCCGCCGCGACCGTGGCCGAGCTGGCGACGCGCCATGTCACGGTTGAGATCCTCCCGAGCCAGCTCGAGGCCCGCAGGCAGGCCCTCGACGATGCACGTAAGACCCGGGCCATGCGACTCGCCGGCGGTTATGAGACGGAGCGCCACTGCCCCTAGCTTATTTGCTGAGGGATCAGTCGCTGTTTAGCGGCTGTGCCTGGCACCGCGAGCGCGCGCGGCAAATGCGCCGTGCCCGGAGAACACGAGCACGCCCTTCGCAGCCGAATAGTGCAGGTAGGGAATGCTCATCAGACCATCGTGACCGAGCAATGCGCGCCCAGCCTTTGACTCGCCACGCAGGGCGTTCTTGACAGCGGCGCTAGACGCCTTGCTGGAGGCAATGCTCACGACGCTAAGTTCATAAGTGACCGGCTGCCCCAGCGGCGACAGGTATTCGAGCTGCTCAGACTTACCCGGCTGCAGATCCAGTGCTTCGCACTGCGACGCGCTGGGCAGGCAAGCGCCCTCGCCGTGCAGGATCGGCGCTTCGCCGACAAGCGTGAACGTGGCGCTCTTACCGCCCGCTGTGACGCCGCGGAACACGAGCAGCGCCTGTCCCGTCGACGGGAGCGGGGTCAGCAGCTTGAGGTTCTCATAAGGAGTCAGCGGCGTCACACTCGAGGGGAGCGTGCCGAACAGCACCGCCACGTGGTACACGGTCTTCGGCTTGGCCGGCGTTGAGGGCTTTGCAGGCGTGGACGGCGTCGTCGAAGTCGCTTCGCTGGAGCTCGACGAGGAGGAGCCCGACCCAGATGTCGCACTCGACGAGCTAGAGGAGCTCGGGGTTGAGCTGGGGGCGGTGCTGGAGGCGGTCTTGACCGCCGCCTGCGGAAGCGGCGTGAACGGGTTGTGCGCCACTCCCCGATGCTGTGTGGAGCCACCGCCGGTCGTCTCAGCCACCGCCGTTTCCGATGTCTTCTGGCTGATGCCCAGTCCCGACGAAGCCGTGGCGGGCTCGCTCGGAACCGCGGCAGTCGGAGTGGCCGAGCCTGAGCCACCACCGAGCGCGGCGTAAGCGATCGCAGCGACCAGCACCACCGTCACGAGCGCCACCAGCGGCAACAGGCGACGGTCGAGCAGGTCTGCCTTCAGGGAGTTCAAGAACTCGGTCATGGGTTCACCTTCACGATCGCGGGCGGCGTCGGGGAGCTCGCCGGTGCGGTGCTCGAGGCGGGACTTGCACCGACACCCGTCGGTGACGTGGCCGTTGCCGCTCCCGTAAGCCCCTGGCTCGCCGGCAGCACATACGCGGTTGCCGTGATCGTGCCCGTGAGGCCCGCCGCTACGCCCTTGCCAGCTTCATTGGATGGCGCCGGCGCGAGCTTGACGCTCTGGATGGTCAGCAGGCGACCGCTGACCTGAAGATCCCCGGTGCTGGTGGTAGTCGTAAAGTCGGTGAGCTGACGGAACAGGTGTTCAAGATCGAAGAAGCTGCCTTCGAAGACAAACGTGAAGGGCAACTGCGTGAAGGCGGCCGTCACCGCGGCAGCAGCTGTGCTGCTCGCCGAGGAGGTGGAGGTCGTGCTGTTGACGATCGACGCGAACTGGACGTTCTTCTGGTTTGAGGCGTGCGCGAGCTGGTAGATCAGCGACGGCACTTCCTCGGTCGGTGGGACCGCTTTGCCCAGGCCCACAACCGAGGAGTACGCGGTCGCGTACTGCGACTGCGCGGTGCGCGCGCTAGCCAGCTTGCCTTCGGCTTCTGAAAGCGATGTCTGGGCGGCCGTGATCTGAGCGTTAAGTTTGCTCGCCTGGCTGCGCTTTGGTGAGACAACCATGACCCACGCGGCGCCAAGGACCACCAGCACGGCGACAGCGATTACGACGATGCGATCGCGGCCGGTCATTTTGAGCTCACCCCTGAGGTAGTCGCTGAATCCGAGACGGTCTTCGCCGCGCTAGCCACCGCAGCGGCACTCGGCAACGGATCGAAGGTCACGAGCGCAGTGAAGGTCGGGTCATGCGATGCACATCCACCGCCTGCCCCTCCTGCGCCGGAGGACGACGAGGATGTGGAGCTCTGCAGCGTGACTTCGTTGACGCCGTCGATCAGGCGCAGGCGCTCGAGCGTTAGCGCAACCGCGGACTGGCTCGTCGCGCAGCCGGCGAGAGTGAACGTCGGCACGCTGCCGGGCGGTGTCGCCGAGGTCGGCGTGCCCGAGCTCGAGGCAACAGCGCCCGTTGAGGTGGCTGAGCCAACCGTGCCGCTGAGCGAGGAGATCGAGGTCTCGAATGGGAGCACGCGACCGAATTCGTGGAACACGTGAGCCCAGTCAAAGCGCGAGTCAACAAGCGTGTTGACGGCCTGCGTGCGCTGCTGGCGCAGTGCGATGAAGCTCGTGTACGGCGCAAGCCGTTCCGCCTGCGTCTCGGCCTGCTGCGCCTTGGCGGTGACCGTGGCGACCTGCGAGCGGCGACTCGCGATCTGGCGATCAGCTGAGCCATAGAGCAGGGCGAGCACCGCCAGGCCAGCGGCCAACGCGAGCACAGCGTATGCGCCGCCCTGCGAGCGCCCAACACCGACCGATGCGCCGCTTCGCTGCTCGGCGGGGATCAGGTTGACGGCTCTCATTGCGGAGCCTCCGCGGCTGCCAATCCGGTGGCAACGGCCAGCCTGTGTGGCGAGACGCTTTCGGAGAGGCTCCCATCGAGCGAGAGCTCCTCGCAGCGCACGTCGACTCGCAGCGAAGCCTGCAACGCCTCAGCGAAGCCGGGAATATCCTGTGCGGAGCCGCTCAGCACGACGTGTGAGACCTCGCCGCCACCGTCCTGGGAGCGATGAAAGTCAAGCGAGTTGCGAACCTCGCCGGAGATGTCACGAATACCGTTCTCGAGCACCATCCACAAGTCCCGATCAGACGAGGGGCCCTGAGGCGCTGGTGCCATCTCGACGGCTGTCATCTCCTCATAGCTCATCGCGCGCTCGCTGTCTTCGGCCTCCTCGTGACCCTGCGGCTCCTCGCTCGCGTCAGGCGCTTGCTCGCCCGCCACATCCTCGGCGGGCTCGACCGCGCTCTCCTCAGGCACGCTGAGGTCCTGCTCAACTGGGGTGGGCGCGGTGAGATCGACGGCAGCTAGCAGTGCGCGCGCCTCGGTGAGAGCGATGCTGCGGCGCTCTGCGAGCTCGCTGGCCATCCCCTCCAGGCCGCTGCCCACAACGCGGGTGAAGCGACAGATCTTGCCCTCGGCTATCGCCAGGTTGGTCAACCCGTCCACATTTAGATACAGCACACGACCGGCCTGCTCTGGTTCTGGGCGGTAGAGCGAGCGGATCAGCGCGAAGGCCGACAGATCGACCCCCGCCGGGGTCAGGCCCGCGCGGCGCACGGCTGTCAGCAGTCGTTCGATCATGTCGCGCTGAGCGGCCACAAGCACGACGCGCTGGCGCGGTCCAGCGGGCGTGTCGACGATGCCGAGCGGGTGGAAGTCCAAGACCGCGTTGCTTAGGGGCATCGGGACCTGGTCCTGTGCCTGGAAGCGGACCGCAGCCGCTAGCTCCTTGTGATCGGTTACCGGAGGTAGCTCGAGCGTTCGCAGAACCGTGCGTTGGTTGGCAACGCCAACACGCACACGCTTGCTCATTCCGCTCTTCCCGAACAACTCACGCAGCACATCGCTGAGCGCGTCCTCGTCCATCACTTCGCCGTCGCGCACCGAATCAGCCGGCAGCGGCAGGGATGCTGCGCGTTCGGCGACGATTGAGCCGTTGACGCGCGCCTGCACCGCCGCCACGAAGCCCGGCTGGATGTCCAGTCCGATGAGATCCTCACCTGAGCGACGGCCCAGCTTCAGAGGAAGCTTCATGTTGAGTGAGGGGATTTGTGAGGGGATTCGCATCTGGCGTGAGCCGCTTCAGAGAAGGGGGCGGATCGCCCGCACGGGGGGTATCGGCGTCAACCCCGGAGCGCTTTAGTGAAGGAAGTGATTGACGTAGACATTGACTAGTGGGTGCCCGACGAAAACGCCGAGCAGTGCCCCAAGCGCCAGGAACGGACCGAACGGAACCGCGGTCTTGCGTCCAGCCTGAGCGCCCTTGCGGGCGATGATGATCGCGCCCAGCCCCACACCCGCAAGTAGCGCGATCAGAAGCGCCGGCGCGACCGCGGAGCCGAGAAACAGCCCCATCATGCCCGCCAGCTTCACGTCCCCCATGCCCATCCCACCGGGATAGGCAAGCGCGGCCAACAGCAGAAAACCACCGGCGCCGGCGCCAGCGATAAGCCGTTCGGGCTCCCCAGCAGGGTCGAGCGCCAAGCCGATCAGCACCGCCAGCACAGCGCCCAGGGCAGTGATGCGGTTGGGGATGATGCGGTACTCAAGATCGATCAGAGCAGCGGGCACGACGAGCACGATCAGCACGACGCTCAGCGCAACCGACACCGCCGAGTGGTGCACCAGCACCGCACCCACGCACAGTGCGGCTGTGAGCGCCTCCACGAGCGGGTAGCGAGGCGAGATCGGCGCCGCGCAACTGCGGCAGTGTCCACGCAGCAATAGCCAGGAGAGAATCGGGATGTTGTCGTAGGGCTTGACCGGCGTCCCGCATCGCGGGCAGTGCGAGGCCGGGGTGATCAGCGACTCGTGGCGGGGCAGCCGATAGGCGACCACGTTCAGGAACGAGCCGACGATCGCGCCAAGAACACCCGC
>Ga0302314_10017686_pt1 | contig 11928 bp, 10 predicted proteins | sample III_Palsa_N2_3_FD_200533 | JGI IMG/M metagenome (GOLD analysis project Ga0302314, IMG submission 200533) | Peat permafrost microbial communities from Stordalen Mire near Abisko, Sweden - III_Palsa_N2_3 | ecosystem: Environmental > Terrestrial > Soil > Palsa > Peat permafrost | place: Sweden...
GCTCGATCATCTACGCACCATCCTCGCCAAGTAGCAGCAAGTGATTTCGGCTCCGAAGCACGAAACCTGATGTGGTTGAGCAAAAAAGCCCGCCGCCTCTCGGAGGGCGGGCTTTCAACCAACAAAAACCGACAAGGTGGGTTTTAGAACGGAATGTCGTCGTCCATGTCATCGAACCCTGTCGCGGCCTTCGGGGCCGGACGCGGAGAGGCCGTCGGGGCCGGACGAGCGGCCGGGCGCGCCGGGCGCTCGTCGCCACGGTCGCCGCCGTCGACGCCGTCGCGCGGGGCGAGGTAGCGACCGCCGCTGCCACCCCCGCCACCTTCTTCGGCGCCACCGCCATCGCGGCCGCCAAGCATCTGCATCTGTTCGGCGACGATGTCGACCGTATTGCGTTCGATGCCATCCTTGTCGGTGTACTTGCCGTACTTCAGGCGCCCTTCGATGTAGACGGGCTTGCCCTTCTTCAGGTACTCGCCGGCGATTTCGGCCAGGCGGTCATAGAACGTGACGCGGTGCCACTGGGTGTCTTCGATGCTTTCGCCGCTGGCCTTGTCCTTGCGCCGGCTGGACGTGGCGACCGAGACATTGCAGATGGCGGTGCCGCTGGGCGTGTAGCGAATCTCGGGATCGCGCCCGCAGTTGCCGATGAGGATGACTTTGTTGACTGACGCCATGTGCGTGCTCCAGATATTTGGGGGACGGCTCCCCCGTGGCCGGCCGCCGGAAAAGGGCGGCTATGGAATCCGGCGCCGGGCGGCAGCGGCCGGGCTTGCGGCGCCGGCACGCCGTTGCAGGCGTCGGAAGGTGAGAACGGATTATGCCGGGGTGGGCGCCGCGCCGCCTGCGGCAAAACGTGGAATTCGAGCCGCAATGGCGCGGCCCGGTATCCTTCGGGTTGCATCAACCCGGGTTTGCAATGACTGTCGTCGCCGTTTACAAGTTCCGCGCCACTTTTCGCTCCACCGCCACCATCACGCACGCGCTGCCGGCCGAGGGCCTCTCGCGCGAAGGCCTGCTGCTGCTGCGCCAGGACACGGGCGAGCGATCGGACGCCGCCGCCATCGCCGCCTGCGCCACGCACGGCGCCCATGACGCGGTGATCGAGCGCTACGCACCGGTCGACGTCGCGGGGTTGGACAAGCCGCAGAACCGCGACATGGTGCGGCTGTACAAGATCGCGCTTCAGGACGGCAGCTCGATGATGTACTACATCAACAGCGCGCCCGAAGGCGAAGCGCCCGTGATCACGTACGCCGGCTTCCGGTCGGCCGACCGGCAGCACTGAGGACAGGGTTGCTCAGGGCTCGCCGTCCCAGTAATCGAGGTCGGTATCGAGCCGGTTCATCCGCGCGAAGCCGAAGTCGTCGCCGGCCACGCGCGCATTTGTCAGCACCTTGCCCGAATCGGGGTACTCCACCACTTCGGGCACGTCCTTGGTGCTGATCGACAGGTACTTCAGCGGGGCTTCCGAGGTGTTGATCATCTGGTGCGGGTAGTCCGGCCCCGGCGGCACGAAGACGATGTCGCCCGCCTTGACCGCCAGCATCTCGCCGGCCACGCGCATCGTGCCGTGGCCCTCGATCACGATGAACATCTCCTCCTGCGCATGGTGCAGGTGATACGGACAGCCGCGCTTGCCGGGCTGCAGCACGTCGATGCTGGCACCGAGCTTGAGCGCGGCGGTGCCGCGCGCCAGGCGCGCACCCATGGCGTCGTAGTGAGGCTCGCGCACGTCCCGCGTCAGCGCCGCGTCGTTGAAATTGCGGATGAGCTTGTCGCGCAGCTCGTCGGCTCTGTCCGTCATGGCGTCTCCGGTCGGGTTCAGGGTGTTGCAAGCCATTCTGCGATACACACCTTTACCCTGCCCGCTGGTCATCCCTATCAACCACGACGCTGCATGGGCCGTTGAACAGCAAAGAGGCCGGGCCAACAACGAATGACACCTTCCCCATCTCCACGTCGCCGTTTCCGTCGCACGCGGGCGCGCACCACGGGGCTCGCCGGCGCGCTGGCGGGTGCGCTCGCCGCGCTGGTGGCCTGCGGCACGCCGCCGACCACCGGCAGCGTGCCGACACAGCCGGCCGGCATCGCGCCGGTGATCGCCGTGGCCGACACGCACCAGGAGGCCGACGCCATGCGCGTGAGCACGCTCGACGCCCAACGCGTCGACCGCGCCACCGGCGGCGTCGATGCGTCGACGCTGCAGGCCGTGGGTCGTCTCGGCTATGCACGCTGGGTCGACGAGCAACTGCATCCCAAGCCGTTCACGCTGCCGATCGCCGTCAGCGATCGCGTGTCCCGGATGAAGATCGTGCGCGAGCCGCTGGTCATGCGCCTGCGCGAGGACGCCGCCGTGAAGAAGACGGCCGACGCGGTGGCCGACGACGAGCAGAAGAAGACCGCGCAACAGGCCTACCAGAAGGATCTGAACACCCAGGCCGACGAGGCCGCCCAGCGCTGGCTGCTGGTGGCCGTGAACTCGCCCAACCAGATCCAGGAACGCATGGTGTGGTTCTGGGTGAACCACTTCAGCATCGCGCAGAGCAAGGCCAACCTGCGGCTGTTCGCGGGCGACTACGAGGCCGCCCTGCGCCCGCATGCGCTCGGCAAGTTCCGCGACCTGCTCGAGGCCTCGGCCATGCACCCCGCGATGCTGCGCTACCTGGACAACGAGCGCAACGCCGCCGGCCAGATCAACGAGAACTACGCCCGCGAGCTGATGGAGTTGCACACGCTGGGCGTCGACGCCGGCTACACGCAGGCCGACGTGCAGGAGATGGCGCGCGTGCTCACCGGCCTGGGCGTGCGCATCGATGCCGGCGACGCCAAGGTGAAGCCGCAACTGCAGTCGCAGTACGTGCACGCCGGCGCGCTCGAGTTCAATCCGAATCGCCACGACCAGGGCACCAAGCTCGTGATGGGCCAGCAGGTGCCGTCGGCGGGTATAGCCGAAGTCCACCTGATCCTCGACCGGCTCTCGCGCAACCCGGCCACCGCGCATCACGTGAGCGCGCAGATCGCGCAGTACTTCTTGGGGGACGCGCCGCCGGCCGTACTGGTCGATCGCATGGCGCAGCGTTGGCTGGCCACCGACGGCGACATCGCCGCCGTGCTGAAGACGCTGCTCACGTCGCCGGAATACGACGCGTCGCTGGGCAAGCACTTCAAGGATCCGTGGGAGTACGTGGTCTCGGCCACGCGGCTCGCGTACGACGGCAGCATCGTCATCAATCCGGGCCCGATGCTGAACGCGTTGCGCCAGCTGAGCGAGCAGCCGTTCGGCCACGAGACGCCCGATGGCTATTCGACGGCCGAGGCGGCGTGGGCCAGCCCGGGCCAGATGACCACGCGCTTCGATGTGGCGAAGAACCTGGTGGGCAACAACGGCACCGGCAACGCGAACCTGTTTCGCGTGGACGGCATGATCTCGCCGGCGCAGCTGCCCAAGGCGCGCGTCGAGAGTTCGGCATGGCTGCGCACGCAGGCGCCGCGCGCGTCCGAGGCCACGCGCCAGGCGCTCGTCGACACGCTGCAGACGCACCCGGGCGACTGGGCATGGGTGGCCATCGTGTCGCCCGAATTCATGCGCAATTGAAGATTCGAAAGGACTCCGCCATGCAACGACGCCACTTCCTCCACGCCAGCGCGGCCGCCGCGATGGCCGGCGGCCTGTCGCTGAACGCCACGCGCACGTGGGCCGCGCCCGCGGGTTCGACGGTGGACAGCCGCCTGCTGGTGGTGTTCCTGCGCGGCGCGTACGACGCGTGCAACGTGCTGATCCCGCAGACCTCGTTCTACGCCGAGTCGCGGCCCAACATCGCGATCGCGAAGCCGGGCGCAGGCGCCAACGCCGCTCTTGCGCTGGACGGCGACTGGGCGCTGATGCCCGCGCTGCAGGCCACGCTGTACCCGCGCATCCAGGCCGGCGAGGTCGCGTTCATTCCGTTCGCGGGCATCGACGATCTGTCGCGCAGCCACTTCGAGACGCAGGATCGCGTCGAGCTGGGCCTGCCACTGCCGGGCGAGATGCTGGCGCCAGGCACGCCGCGCCCGGACTCCACCCAGGGGTTCCTGAATCGCCTCGCGCAGGAGCTCGGCACGCGCCTGGACTCCGACCAGCGCGTGATGTCGTTCACCGACCGACTGCCCACCGTGCTGCAGGGCCGACGCATGGTCACCAACACCAACCTCGCGCGCACCGGCAAGCCGGGCACCGACGCCCGCCAGGCCGCCTTGCTGCAGAAGATGTACGCCGGCACGACGCTGGAGCGCGGCGTCAGCGAAGGCCTGGACACGCAAAGGCAGGTGTCGGTGGAGATGGCCGCCGAGATGTCCGAGGCCAGCCGCAACGCGATCACGCCCAAGGGCTTCGACCTCGAGGCCACGCGCATCGCGCGCCTGATGCGCGACCAGGTGCGCATCGGCTTCGTCGACGTCGGCGGCTGGGACACCCACGTCGGCCAGGGCGGCGCCACCGGCGCGCTGGCCAGCCGCATCGGCGACCTGAGCCGCGGCCTGGACACCTTCGCGCGCGAGATGGGCCCGGACTGGAACGACACCGTCGTCGTGGTGATCAGCGAGTTCGGCCGCACCTTCAAGGAGAACGGCAACCGCGGCACCGACCACGGCCACGGCACGGCCTACTGGGTGATGGGCGGCGGCGTGAAGGGCGGCGTGCGCGGCGAGCAGGTGGCGCTCACCGGGCCGGCGGCGCTGAACCAGGGGCGCGACTGGCCGGTGCTCAACGAGTACCGGGCGGTGTTCGGCGGCTTGTTCCAGCGCATGTACGGGCTCGACGCCACGCAGTTGCAGCGCGTGTTCCCGGGCGGCGCACCGCGCGACCTGAAGCTCGTCTAGCGCGCGGCGCGCATTCCCCCCGGGAATCCGGCCCTCGGCGCCGGCCGGGTTCACCAGCGCCCTGTACCATGGAGGCCTTCTTCCCTGGCGCCATCCGCCCGCTCGTTTCACGGCCGGATGTGCCGCCCGCACCGGCCTTCCCGTGTCTGATTTCGACTACGACTACGACTTCGATTCCCTGCCGACCACCCGCCCCGCCGGGCTGGTCGCCAACGAGGTCGTGCGCGTCGCCGCCGATCCCGCCCAGCGCCGCGGCACCAATACGCAGGATCTTCACGCCATCCTGCAGGAAGTGTTCGGCTACAGCGCCTTCCGCGGCGAACAGCAGGACATCATCCAGACGGTGACGGCCGGCGGCGACGCCATGGTGCTGATGCCCACCGGCGGCGGCAAGAGTCTTTGCTACCAGGTGCCGGCCATCGCGCGCCACCGCGCGGGCCTGGGCCTGACGCTGGTCATCAGCCCGCTGATCGCGCTGATGCACGACCAGGTGGGCGCGCTGGAAGAGCTGGGCGTGCACGCCGCGTTCCTCAATTCATCGCTGGCGGGCGACGCCGCGCAGAACGTCGAGCGCGAGATGATGAGCGGCCGGCTGGTGATGCTTTACGCCGCGCCCGAGCGCGTGACCAACCCGCGCTTCATGGCGATGCTGACGGCGCTGAACGAGCGCGGTTTGTTGAGCCTGGTGGCCATCGACGAGGCCCATTGCGTCAGCCAGTGGGGCCACGATTTCCGCGAAGACTACCTGCAGCTGGCACAACTGCACGAGCGCTTCCCCAACGTGCCGCGCGTGGCGCTCACCGCCACCGCCGACGACCACACGCGCGCGGACATGCGCGAGCGCCTGGCGCTCGTCGGCGCGCGCGAGTTCATCAGCAGCTTCGACCGCCCCAACATCCGCTACACGATCGTGGAGAAGGACGAGGCCAAGAAGCAGTTGCTGCGTTTCCTGCGCGACGAGCACGAGGGCGACGCCGGCATCGTCTACTGCCAGAGCCGCAAGAAGGTGGAAGAGAGCGCCGCGTGGCTCACCTCCGAAGGCATCTCGGCGCTGCCGTACCACGCCGGGCTCGACGCCGACGTGCGCCGCCGCCACCAGGATCGCTTCCTGCGCGAGGACGGCCTGGTGATGTGCGCCACCATCGCGTTCGGCATGGGCATCGACAAGCCCGACGTGCGTTTCGTGGCCCACCTGGACCTGCCCAAGAACATCGAAGGCTACTACCAGGAGACCGGCCGCGCGGGTCGCGACGGCGAGGCCGCCGACGCCTGGATGGCCTACGGCCTGGCCGACGTCGTCAACCAGCGCCGCATGATCGACGACAGCCCGGCCGGCGACGAATTCAAGAAGATGCAGCGCGGCAAGCTCGACGCGCTGCTGACGCTGGCCGAGTCCCACGACTGCCGCCGTGTGCGCCTGCTGGCGTACTTCGGCGAGCAGAGCTCGCCGTGCGGCAACTGCGACAACTGCCTGTCGCCGCCTGCCACGTGGGATGCGACCGAGGCCGCGCGCATGGCGCTGTCCACCGTCTACCGCTTCCGCCAGCACTCGGGCCTGAGCTTCGGCGCCGGCCACCTCATCGACGTGCTGCGCGGCAAGGTCACCGACAAGACCACACAGCACGGCCACGGTTCGCTGTCCACGTTCGGCATCGGCGCCAGGTGGTCGGAGCAGCAGTGGCGCGGCGTGATCCGCCAGTTGCTGTCGCTGGGGCACCTGCACTCCGAAGGCGAATACACCACGCTCGTGCTCACCGACAGCGCGCGCGCCGTGCTCAAGGGCGAGATCACGATCACCCTGCGCGAGGTGCGCGAACAACCGCGCGGCGCGGCCGGCCGCACCAAGCGCGTGCGCACCGAAGGCGGCCGCTCCTCGAGCCCGGCCGCCGCCGCGTTGCAGGCGAAGCTGGACGAACCCGCCAAGGCGCGCCTGGCCGCGCTGCGCGCATGGCGCTCCGAGGTAGCGCGCGAGCACAACCTGCCGGCCTACATCGTGTTCAACGACGCCACGCTGGCACAGATGGCGCTGACGTCGCCGTCCACGCTAGCCGAACTCTCGGGCATCAGCGGCGTCGGTGCCAAGAAGCTCGAGGCGTACGGACGCGAGATCCTGCGGGTGCTGGAAGCTTGAGCCTCGGCCTGTGGTGACACCGGCCCGCTTCGCGAGCGCCTGCTCGCCGTTCGCGCCCCTGCTGTTCGTCGTGTTGTGGAGCACGGGCTTCATCGGCGCCAAGCTGGGCCTGCCCGATGCCGAGCCGCTCACGCTGCTGAGCCTGCGCTACGCCGCGGTGCTGCTGCTGATGGGCGCCGTGGTGGTGCTGACGCGGGCACCCTGGCCGCGCACGACGCGCGAGTGCGTGCACATCGCCGTCTCCGGCCTGCTGGTGCACGCCGTGTACCTGGGCGGCGTGTTCACCGCCATCCGGCTGGGCCTGCCGGCCGGCGTCACCGCGCTGGTGGTGGGCCTGCAGCCCGTGCTCACCGCGCTGGGCGCCGGCCTGTTCCTGCGCGAGCGCGTGCGGCCCACCCAATGGGCCGGCCTCGCGCTGGGGCTGGCGGGCGTGGTGCTGGTGGTGGCGCACAAGGTGGCCGCGAGCACGGGCGGTGCTTCCGTGATGACGCTGCTGGCGCCCGCGGCGATCGCCCTGCTGGGCATCACGGCCGGCACGCTGTACCAGAAGCGCTTCTGCCCGCGCTTCGACCTGCGCACCGGCTCGGTCATCCAGTTCCTGCCCTGCCTGGTGGTGACGTCGCTCGTGGCCTGGCGCACCGAGACGATGCTCGTGCACTGGACGCCCGCCTTCGTGTTCGCGCTGGGCTGGCTGGTGCTGGTGCTTTCGGTGGGCGCGGTAAGCCTGCTCAACGTGCTCATTCGCAGCGGCAGCGCCGTCAACGTGGCCAGCCTGTTCTACCTGACACCGCCCACCACGGCGCTGATCGCCTGGGCGATGTTCGGCGAGACGCTCACCGGCCTCGCGCTCGTGGGCATGGGGCTGACGGTGTTCGGGGTGTGGCTGGCGAGGAAGTGATCCGGCGCGAACGGTCGCCGTGCGCGCCGGGTCTTCAGTTCGAGTATTGGTCCCGCTCGTCGCGCGCCTTCAGCAGCTTGGGCGTGATCTCCACCGTGTTGACGGTGTCCGAGACCCACACCGTGCCGTCCTGCACCGTGATCTGCCAGGCCATCGTGCGCGCCACCATCTTGCCTAGCGCCTGCGACACGTCGGGCTCGACGGACCACACCTCCACCTTGGGCGCGCGGTTCAACTTGCCCACCAGCGCGGCCCACCAGATCGGCGTACTGGCGATGTAGCTGTAGACGGTCACCTTCTCGGCACGGCTGCTGGCCTTGGCCAGGCGGCGGTCGTCGGGCTGGCCCACCTCGATCCAGTGGATCACCTGGCCGGTGAGATCGACCTGCCAGAGATCGGGCTCGTCCACGTCCCACAGGCTCTTGGCGAGCACCAGGTCGCCCTTCTCGCGGTCGGCCGGCACGTTGAGCGCGTAGGCCAGCACACGCATCAGCATGCGCTCGTCGGTTTCCGACGGGTGGCGGGCAATCGTCAGCTCGTGGTCGCCGTAGATGTTGCGATCCATGTCGGCGAGCTGCAGACGGACCTTGTGAATCGTTGCTTTGAGGGCCATTGCCCATTGTCCCTCGCATTCATCCCCGCACTACAGCGACGCGTCCCCGCACAGCACCAGCGTGCGCCCGCCCATGTCGAACTGGATCGACACCGTGAAGCACATGCGCGAGCCCTGCAGCGTCATGTAGGGCCGCGTCACCTGCGCGATGTTGGGCGAGGCCGCGGCGCCGCGGAAATAGGCGCGGCGCGACCAGCGCGCCTGGCCGGTGTCGCGCAGCGGCGCGAAGCGCTGCACGCTTTCGAGCTGCTGATGCGCGATGACGTCGCGAAACGCGTTGCCCACCACCTGGCGGCCCTGCTTGTCCAGCAGGTAGCACATGTCCGAGCCCGGATGCGACAGGAAGCGCCGGCAGGCCTCGTCCATCGAGGCCCCGCCGGCCAGCAGCACGCTGGCGAGCTCGATCGACTGCTTGTAGGGCGACATCTGCTCCTGCCAGAGCCGGTCGTCGGTGGCCGACTGCCGGTCGAAGCGATCCCACGCGGCGCGCAACGCGTGCAGGCCGGCGCCGCCGGCGAGCGCGGGCGCCGGACGGCCGAAGTGCCAGCCCTGCACGAAATCGACGTCGCAACGCAACGCGGTGTACGCGCCTTCATCGGTCTCGATGCCTTCCATCAACACCAGGCAGCCGCACTCGTGCAGAAGCGAAACCATCTGCGAGGCGATGCGACGCGCGTGCGCGTCCACCTCGGCGCGAACCACCACGCTGCGATCGAGCTTGACGATCTCGGGACGCAACCGGAACACGCGGTCGAAATTGGAATGGCCGGCGCCGAAGTCGTCGAGCGACACCAGGCAGCCCAGTTCGCGCAGCTCGTCGATGCGCCGATCGAAGTCGGCGTCGTCCGGCAGCGTCGATTCCAGCACCTCGATCACCACTTGCTCAGGCCGCAGGTCGTGCGCGGCGAGCGCCGCGGCGATCTCGCCGATGCCGGGCCCGACCGGCGAAGCGAGCGAACGCGGGTGCACGTTCAGGAACAGCCACTCGTCGGCATCCTTGCCGGCGTACGCGGCCAGGTGCTGCCGCAGCGAGGCGCAATCCAGGCTCAGCCGGGCATCGTCGCCATCGACGCTGGCAAACAACTCCATCGGTGGCACCGGCACGTCCGTGGCGATGGACGTGGCCCGCAGCAAGGCCTCGTGGCCGACGGCACGGTGATGCGTCAGGCTGTAGATCGGCTGGAAGTGCGAGGCCAGGCGGTAGCCGAGATAGTCGGTCGTCACCAACGGGCTACCGCCCGCGGGTGCCACGGCCGCGCGAGCGGCCGCCGGAGGCGGTGCGGCGGGAGACGAATCGGTGGCGGCGGTCATGGAATCAAGGGGGCAATTGCAGGGCGGAATTGGCACGTCAGCCGCTTTTGGCGGCATCCTTGCCAGGAACGTTGTCGAATCGAAAGGCCATGCAAGAACCCGGCCGGAAGCAGCCCGATACGGATAGATCGGCCGCGATCTTGCCAAGTTGAGCACAACCGGCGCCTCGTGGCCGGCGCGGGACCGGGCTGGCGTGCGGAAATTGGCGCCGACGGACGTCGATGCAACGCAAGCGGTCTGCGCGCCGAGTTCAGTCTTGCATCCGCATGAGGTTGTTGATGTTGGCCGCCGACTCCAGCAGCCGCGGCAACAGGCGCTTGCGCATCTCGTCGGGCGGCATGCGCTGATCCTGGGCGCTGACGTTGATCGCCGCCACCACCCGGCCCGCGCGGTTGACGATGGGCGCCGCCATCGACACGAGGCCTTCCTCGAGTTCGCCGTGCACCAGCGCATGGCCATCGCGGCGCACGCCGTCCAGCAGCGCCATCAGCGCATCGACGTCGGTCACCGTGCGCGCGGTGCGCGCCGAAAGGGGCGCGCGCGAGAGACGCGCGCGGCGCTCCGTCTCGGACAAGCCCGCCAGCAGCACGCGGCCCATCGCCGTGCAGTACGCCGGCAGGCGGCTGCCCGGCCCGAGGCTGATGGCCATGATCTTCTTGGCCGGCACGCGCAGCACGTAGACGATGTCCTCGCCGTCCAGCACGGCGGCCGACGAGGACTCGTGGATGTCCTGCACCAGTTCTTCCATCACGGGCAGCGCCAGGTGCCACACCGGCTGCGAGCTGAGGTAGGCGAAGCCCAGCTCCATCACGCGCGGCGTGAGCCGGAACAGCCGCCCTTCCGACTCCACGTAGCCCAGTTGCTGCAGCGTGAGCAGGATGCGCCGCGCGCCGGCGCGCGTGAGCCCGCTGCGCTCGGCAGCGCCGGTGAGCGTCTGCGCGGGCGCGTCGGCGCCGAAGCTGCGCAGCACGGCCAGGCCGCGGGCGAACGACTGCACGAAGGCGTCGCCGGGGCGGTTCGCGGCGGGCGTGGCTGAATCGGTGGGCTCGGACATCGCCTGATTGTCCCTCCCCGGCTGCCCGGAATGGCGGATGCAGGCCCGCCATCGCTCTGACCCGTGACACTTGGCAACGTCGATTGACGCCCCCGGTGCGCGATGCGTAAATCCGCGAGCGTTCGCCGCCCCCCGCGCGGCGAGCCTGGATGCCTGAAGTCCGTTCCCCGCCAGCGAGTCCGCCGCGCCATGCCATTTCGCCGCCCGAAGCCTGCCCCGTTCGCCGCACTCGCGCTCGCCCTGTCGGCGCTGCTCACCGCCTGCGGCGGCGGATCGCCCAGCGGCAGCACGACGCCCGTTGCGCCGGCCGCCACGTACACGGCCACGGCCGGCGTGGCGCAAAAAGGCCCGTTGGTCGTCGGATCCACCGTCACCGCGCGCGAGCTGGGCCTCAACCTCTCGGCCACCGGCAGCCTGTACACGTACACGACCACGTCGGCGCTCGGCGCGTTCATGCCGAACTCCACCTTCGCGTCGCCGCTGCTGGCCTTGACGGCCAACGGGTCGTACATGGATGAAACGACCGGCACCGCATCGGACGGCCCGGTGACGCTGCAGTCGTACGCCAACCTGAAGACCGAGACCGTGCTGAACGTGAACGTGCTCACCACGCTCGCCTGGATGCGCATCAACACGCTGCTCAACACCAACGCGATGTCCTTCGCCGACGCGCGCGCGCAGGCGGAACGCGAGGTGCTCGCCACATTCGGCATCGTCGTGGGCACCTCGCCGGGAACCTTCGGTTCGCTCGACGAAAGCGCCGCCACCGACGGCGGCCACATCCTGGCCGCGCTCTCCAGCGTCATCGTGCAAGGTCGCACATCGGCCCAGGTCAATGCCCTGCTGACCGCGCTGCAGACCGACATCGGCGCCAACGGCGCCAACATCGGCGCCGGCAACCTGAATGCGCTGGCACTCAGCGAACAGGCGCTGGACATGAACAAGGTGGCCGCGAACGTGAGCGCGGCGGTCGGCACGACCGTCGATGCCGGTGCGCTGGCCGAATGGCTGGACCAGGACGGCGACGGCGTGATCGCCCATGACGAATTCCGCGTCGATGG
>Ga0302314_10017687_pt1 | contig 11928 bp, 10 predicted proteins | sample III_Palsa_N2_3_FD_200533 | JGI IMG/M metagenome (GOLD analysis project Ga0302314, IMG submission 200533) | Peat permafrost microbial communities from Stordalen Mire near Abisko, Sweden - III_Palsa_N2_3 | ecosystem: Environmental > Terrestrial > Soil > Palsa > Peat permafrost | place: Sweden...
AGCGCGTCCTGCAGCGCCTGCTGGGCCTCGCGCAGCGACTTCTGCGCGTCCGGCACGTTGCCGTCCTCGATCTTGAGCGCGATCTCCCACATCAATTGCTCGACGTTCGCCAGGTCCGCGCCGGTCGTCTGCCGCGCCAAGTTCTGGACCGCCGCGCGCAGGCCCATGAACACGGCAAAATCATTGCGGAAGAAGCTCGGCTGGATCGAGAGGTCGCCCATGGTCTCGGCCACGACATCGGCCTGGTCCGGATGGGTCACCAGCAGCTTGCGCTGCTCGATGATCGCCTTGGCGACCGGATGATGGAATTGCCGCTCGGGCAGCGTGATGCGCAGCGGCTTGGACGCCCCGGTCTGGCCGGTGGCGTCGGTCGCGATCAGGCGCAATTCCGCCGGCAGACCGGCCCAGGGATGCGCCGTCAGGTCCTGATAGCTCGTGCCGCGCAGATCCTTGCGGCTGCTGCCGGCGGCCGGCAGGTCGATCAGCAGCGGCGCCTCGTCGTCCGCCTCGACCCGGCGGACCTCCAGGCGCAGTCCGGTGACGCCGTAATCGTCGGTCGCGTGATAATCGATCCGCAGCGCCGCCGACGGCGTCGCGGTCGGCGGCGAGGCGAACTCGGCGGTCGGCGGCAGGTCGGGCACGATCGCCAGATCGAGCTTGGCGAGCGCGGTGCCCGATTGCGCGACGGTCAGATGCTGCCCGTCGGTCAGTTTGGTCGTCGCGCTATAGTCGCCGCCGGCGATCGGCTCCAGCGGCGTCGCCGGATGATCGTCGAGCGTCAAGCCCGGCACGCGCCGGCCGCCATGGACCTGCACCAGCAGGGTCGAGCCGGTCGGCACCGGGACCGGCTTGTCGCTCGCCACGGTCGGATGGGTCGCATCCGTGCCGAAATAGATCGGCGGCAGGCCGGTATAGTCGGGCGGCGTGATCCAGAGATCGAGCCCGGTCGCGGCCGTCGCCGCCCCCCGGTCGAACACCGGCACGAAGGCACGGCCGAGCCGCGCGCCGGCATCGGGGCCCGCCCCGATCCAGCCGACGATGACCAACAGCCCCAGCGCCGCGCGCAAACCGTGGGGATCGCGCGCCAGTAGACTGGCGTTCGGCCATTTCAGGCGCAGGTGCCCGATCGAGGCCGCGACCCGGGCCCGATGGATGTCCCACACCGCCAGGGCCACCGCGTCGCCCGCGGCCGGCCGGTCGCCCAGCGTCGCCAGCGGCCGATGGGCCAGCCCGCTGTCCCGTTCGAGCCGGCGGCTGGGCGCGCCGGGTGCCGGCAGGCGCATGCCGCGCAACGCCCGCGCAAAACCCCAGCCGATGCCGCCGATGAAGCCCAGCAGCAGAATCAGGTGCAGCCAGCCCGGCAGGACGCTCGGCAGATCGAACAGCGCGAAGACGACGAATCCCAGCACGCCGGCCGTGACCGGCCATAGCGCCGGCCAGGCCCGCTCCCAGACCAGCGAGGCCCAGGCGAGCCCACGGATCAAGCCGCGGTCCGGGCGTCGCGCGGCCGCCGCCGGAGCGGGGGGCAGGGGCGATGCCGGGACCGTCGCCATCAGCGCAGCCAGTCCGGGATCTGGTCGAGGCCGATCAGCGCCTCATAGCTCGGCCGCGGCCGCACGACCGCCCAGTCGGCGCCGTTGACCAGCACTTCCGGTACCATCGGCCGCGTGTTGTAGGTCGAACTCATGACCGCTCCATAGGCGCCGGCATGGGTCACCGCCAGCAGATCGCCCGGCTCGACCGGCGGCATCGCCCGGTCGCGCGCGAGGAAGTCGCCAGTCTCGCAGATCGGGCCGACGACATCCACGATTGCCGATGTCGCACCCGTCGGCGGCTCGGCCACCGGCAGCACCGGATGATAGGCCTCGTATAGCGTCGGGCGGATCAGGTCGTTCATGGCGAAATCGCCGACGACGAAGCGGCGGGTCGCGCCCTGCTTCACGTCGATCACCGTGCCGACCAGCACGCCGGCTTCGGCCACCAGATAGCGGCCCGGCTCGAACAGCAGCCCGCAATCGAGGTCGCCCACGGTGCGCCGCACGATGTCGGCATAGGCGGCCACGTCGGGCGCGGCGCCGCCGTGATAGGGCACGCCGATGCCCCCGCCCAGATCGAGATGGCGGATCGCGATGCCGTCCACCCGCAGCCGGCGGACCAGGTCGGCGACCCGACTGAACGCCTGTTCGTAGGGCGCGAAATCGGTTAGCTGCGAGCCGATATGCAGCGCCACCGCCACCGGCTCGACACCGGGCAGCTCGGCCGCCCTGGCGAACACGCGCGGCGCCTGGTTGATGTCGATGCCGAACTTGTTCTCGGCCTTGCCGGTCGAGATCTTGGCATGGGTCAGCGCGTCGACATCCGGGTTGATCCGGATCGCGATCGGCATGCGCTTGCCGCGCGCGACGGCCAATTGGCTCAACAGTTCCAGATCGCGCTCGCTCTCGATATTGACCTGACCGATGCCGGTGTCGAGCGCATAGGCCAGTTCCGCCGCGGTCTTGCCGACGCCGGAAAACACGATGCGCGCGGGCGGAATGCCGGCCGCGACGGCGCGGCGCGCCTCGCCCTCGGACACCACGTCGGCGCCGGCACCCAGCTTTGCCAGCGTCGCCAGCACGGCCTGATTCGAGTTGGCTTTGACCGCGTAGCAGATCTTGCCGCCGAGCGGCTCGATCGCCGCCGCGAATTGCCGGTAGCGCTGGGTGATGGTCGCCGTCGAATAGCAATAGAACGGCGTGCCGACCTCGGCCGCGATCAGGGCCAGATCGACCGCCTCGACATGGAGCGAGCCGTGCAGATAGGTGAAACTTTCGGCCATGACGTTATTCGGAACTCCGCGGCTGGGTCGGGTCGTTGCTGGGGTTGCCCGGCCCAAACGCCGGGAATTCGCTTGAGTCCGGCGCTTTCGCCGGCTTGCTGGGATCGTACGGATAGGCGCGCGGATAGATGTTCACCTCGTCCTTGGGCGCCGCCGGTGCGCCCTTCTTGCCGCAGGCGGCGAGCGGGCCCGCAAGGCAGAGCGCCAGCAGGGCGCCGGCGGTCAGACGATTGAGACGGCGGTTCACAAAAAGCGCTCCTTCGCGGACTTGACCTGGGCGATGACTTGGGCCGGCGCCGTGCCGCCGAAACTGGTGCGGCTCTCGACCGCCTGGTCGATCGACAGGACCTGGAACACCTCGGCCGTGATGCCGCCCTCGATTGCCTGCATGTCGGCCAGCGACAGATCCTCCAGCCCGCAGCCGCGATCCTCGGCCAGCTTGACGATCGAACCGGTGATGTGATGGGCCTGGCGGAACGGCAGGCCCAGGCGCCGGACCAGCCAGTCGGCCAGATCGGTCGCGGTGATGAAGCCGCGCTGGGTACCGGCGCGCATCGCCGCCGCGTTGACCTTCAGATCGGCGATCATACCGGTCATCGCGGCCAGGCACAGGTCGATGGTCTCCGACACCTCGAACGTCGGCTCCTTGTCCTCCTGCATGTCCTTGCCATAGGCGAGCGGCAGGCCCTTCATCATGACCAGCAATCCGACCAGCGCGCCGACGACCCGGCCCGACTTGGCGCGGACCAGTTCGGCCGCGTCCGGATTGCGCTTCTGCGGCATGATCGAGCTGCCGGTGGTGAAGGCGTCGCTCAGCCGGACGAACTTGAACGCGTCGGTCGTCCAGATCACCAGCTCTTCGGCCAGGCGCGACAGATGCATCGACAGGATCGAGGCGGCGGCCATGAACTCGATGGCGAAATCGCGGTCGGACACGCCGTCGAGCGAGTTCGCCATCGGCCGGTCGAAGCCCAGCGCCGCCGAGGTGGCAAACCGGTCGATCGGGAACGACGTGCCGGCCAGCGCCGCCGAGCCCAGGGAATTCTCGTTCAGCCGCTTGCGACAGTCGGCGAAGCGGCCGCGGTCGCGGCCCAGCATCTCGACATAGGCCAGCAGATGATGGCCGAAGGTGACCGGCTGGGCGACCTGCAGATGGGTGAAGCCCGGCAGCACCGTGCCGGCATGCTGCTCGGCCTGGGCGATGAGCGCCGCCTGCAGCGCCTGGAGCTGGCGGTCGTGCCGGTCGATCGCGTCGCGCACCCACAGCCGGAAATCGGTCGCGACCTGATCGTTGCGCGAGCGGCCGGTGTGCAGGCGGCCGGCGGCGGGGCCGATCAGTTGGGCCAGCCGCGCCTCGACGTTCATATGGATGTCTTCCAGCGCCTCGTCGAACTGGAAATCGCCCGCTTCGATCTCGGCCAGGACCTGATCCAGCCCGCGACCAATCGCAGCACCGTCGTCCGCCCCGATGATGTCCTGCTTGACCAGCATGGCGGCATGGGCCTGGGAGGCGCGGATATCCTGGGCATAGAGTCGCTTGTCGAAGCTGATCGACTGGTTGATCTTGGCCATGACGGCGGCCGGCCCGGCGGCGAAACGGCCACCCCACATCTCGTTGGCGGGTTTGGTCGTGGGTCCCTGCCCTGCGGCCGGGGCTTGATCCGCCGCCGCATCGCGGGCCATATCCGCCTTGGTCAAAATTCACTCTCCTGGAAAATCGCTAGGCACGACGTCATGAGGCTCAAGGTCAGGCTGTTCGTCTTCACGCTGCTGTTCGTCACCGGCGGGGCCGTCGCGACGGCGCTCGCCGACAAAGGCGAAGCACCTCCGCTTGCCGGTGCGATGCACGAGTTTATCCTTCAGACTCCGCCGGCACCAGCGCCCGACGTCGCCTTTTCCGATGGCGACAACGCGACCCTGGGCTTCAAGGATTTCAAGGGCAAGGTCACCCTGGTCAATCTATGGGCCACCTGGTGCGCCCCTTGCGTCAAGGAAATGCCCTCGCTGGAGGCGCTGAAGCAGGCGCGCGGCGGCGCCGATTTCGATGTCGTCACCATTTCCGAGGATCACGGCGGGCGCAAGCTGGTCGATCCGTTCTTCGAAAAGAACAACCTGACCGCCCTGCCCCGCTATACCGACGCCGACAGCGCGGTCGGCCGCGCGTTTCGGGTGCGCGGCCTGCCGACCACCGTGCTGCTCGATCGCGACGGCAACGAAATCGGCCGCTTCGAGGGCGGCGCCAACTGGTCTGGTTCGGACGCGCTGGCGCTGATCGACTGGGCGATCAAGCGCGACGACGCCAAGCCCGGCGCGCTGCCGCCAGCACAGAGGACGCCTTAGCCGACCGAGGCATCGGCGACGGACGCACCCACAAATAAAAGCTACAATATTGTGACAGACAAAGGCGCCGGTACAACGGGCTATCGACGAAATACACTGCGGCCCACGAATTTCGTATCTTCGTTTATTTGATGCACGTCAAAGCACCCCCAGAACGATTCGATAAATACTGCGTCAATCGAACGGAGGGTGCTGATGAAGACGCAGATTCTGGCCGCGATCGGCGAGACCGAATTGCAACCCGCTGCCGCCGTGAACGCGGCGCTGGCGGCGAACGACCGGGTGAAATACGCCTTCTCGCTGCTGCAGATGGCCGTCGCCCATGGCAAGAATCCCGAGCAACCGACGGTCTCGCTGAAGCGGGAACGCATCGCCTGCGGCATCGACGATCCAGATCTTGACTCGGTGATCGCCGGCGCCCGCCGGGTCGGGAAACTTTGTCATGTGACGGGGGCGGCCCGCGTCCTCCATCGTATCAAGCATGACATGGCGGAAATGGCGGCTCCCGTCCTCACCGCCCGACCGGACGGGGTGGCGGCCCGGCTCGATGGATTGCTGGCGGCCTTGCCGACCGGCGCCGACGATCTGCTCGATCCCGACAGCATTTCCGCCGTGACGCAGGCCGGACACGGCCACGCCGATAGCCTCCATCGGCTGGTGATGGATCTGCACAAGCAGCTCAATGCGCTGCAAGCGGCGCTTGCCGAGGAGACGCTGGACGGCGCGGCCGTCTATGGTCTGGCCGCAGCGGACCGCCCCCTGGTCGCGGCCTTCATGGCCGGCCTCAATCGCACCGCCAAATTGAAATTCGCGCATCCGGGGCTCGCTACCACCGCGACGCGCGCCCAGGGCCGGCTGGTGATCCAGAACGACATTGGCACGACCGACGCGCATGTCATCGTGATCCATGTCCAGGACCTGTCCGTCAGCGTCACTTATACGGACGTTCATCCCGAGCGCCTGGCCTTCTTCCAGGACATGCTGAAGCCGCGCGGCGTCATATGGGACGCCGGCAGATCGGCCCTGCTGGCCGCCGGCGCGCCGTTCTATCTTGCCACGGGGCGCGTCGAGACGGCTGATGCGGACACCTGCCGCGCCTATCTCGACTTTCTGGGCTCACGCCTCGTGTTTCTGATCGACTGGAACCGGGCGCGCAAACAGTTGCGAGGATTCCTGCGTGCCCCCGATCGCCTGGCCCTGTTGAGTTGGGCGGCCGAGAGCGACACCGGGCATCGCGGCTTCCTGGAACTGGGCGGCGCCCGCCTCGTCAACCAGGCGATCGAGGCCTCCGCCGGATCGTCGATGCATTTCGGCGACCGGCTGTGCGACGTGCTGGGCGATGCCGAGACGCTCGAGTTCCTGCACTTCGTCTTTCGAGCCGCGAGCGAGGGCCTGCTGTCCGGACAATCGCAAACGCTGATCCACGACCGGATCCGCGTGACGCTCGCCACGCACTTCAGCAACGAGGAACGGCGGCTTCTGCGTCTTGCCGCGGATCACGCCGGCCTCGTCTTCGAACTCGCCGGCCTGGTCCGGGACGGGCTGCAGGCCGATCCCGACGATTCGGGCAAACGCGCGCGGCGCGCGCGCCGGTTCGAGCATGATGCCGACCAGCTGGTCGTGGCAACGCGGGAGACCGTCTGCCGCCGTCCCGACTACACCATCTTCCGCACGCTGCTGGAGGCGGCCGACGATGCCGCCGACGGCCTGGAGGATGCGGCCTTCCTGCTGGATCTGAGCCCGCTCCAGGGCAAGCCGCTGGAGCCGCTGCAGAGCCTGGCCGATCTTCTGGCGGATGCATCGCAAGAATGGATCAAAGCCCTGGGCCATGCCGCCGAGATCGGCCGTGGCGCCAGCGGTGCCGAGACGGAAGATTTCTTGACCGCGATCGACCGGGTCGCCGCGCTTGAGCATCAGGCCGACGATGCCGAGCGTGCGCTGACGGCGGCCGCGATCCAGCACGCCGAGGATTTTCGTCAGCTGCATCAGTTCACCGCAATCGGCGGCAAGCTCGAAGCGGCCGCCGACGCGCTCAGGCATGCCAGCCTGATCCTGCGGGAGCACGTGCTGGGAGGCGTGATGAATGGCTGATTTCTATCCCATCCTGGCGGGCGCAGCCCCGGCCGAAGGCGGCGCCCAGGAGGTCGGCAACAAGGCCTGGAACTTGATGCTGATGGCCCGGGCCGGCCTGCCGGTACCACCCGGCTTCGTACTGCCCACGGCCTGGTGTGGGCAGGACAGGGCCGCCGACGAACCGACGATCCGCCGGGTTCTGGCCGCGGGTATCGCCATGCTGGAGGGCGCGACCGGTCTCGGCTTCGGCACCGCGCGTCGGCCGCTGCTCGTCTCCGTTCGCTCCGGTGCCGCCGTGTCCATGCCGGGCATGATGGAGACCGTGCTGGATGTCGGCCTGAACAGGGAGACGGTCGAAGGGCTGATCCGCATGACCGGCAATCCGCGTCTCGCCTGGGACAGCTATCGGCGGCTGGTGCAAGGTTACGCGGAGGTCGTGGCCAATCTGCCGACCGCGCCGTTCGACCTGCTGGTCGCGGCGGCCCTGGACCGGGCCGAGGCAGAGAGCGAGCGCGAGCTCGACCATCGCGATCTGCGCGCGCTGACCTTGGCGCTGCTGGATTGCTACCGCACGTCGACCGGCAGCGATTTTCCCGCCGATCCGTTGGAGCAGCTCGCCGGCGCCACGGCCGCGGTGTTTCGGTCCTGGTCGGCGCCGAAGGCCGCCAGCTACCGTCGCCTGAACGGCATTGACGACGGGGCTGGCACCGCGGTGACGGTCCAGACCATGGTCTATGGCAATGCCGGCGGCGCGTCGGGTGCCGGCGTCGCCTTCAGCCGCAACCCGGCCACCGGCGCGCGCGAGCTGTATTTCGACTTCAAGTTCAACGCGCAAGGCGAGGACGTGGTGGCCGGGCGCCAGCGGCTGCCCGACAATGATCGCCTGCGCCTCGTACTTCCCGCCGTTTGGGTCCGGCTGAACGAGATCTGCCGCGCGTTGGAGGCGCTGTTCGCCGACGCCCAGGATTTCGAGTTCACGGTTCAGTCCAACGTGCTGTATCTGCTGCAAACCCGACGGGCCAAGCGCACGGACTGGGCCGCCCTGACGATCGCGATGGATCTGGTCGAGGAAGGGGTGCAGACGCCTGCCGAGGCGCTCGGCGGGCTCGACGGCATCGATCTGAGCGCCGTGGTCCGAACGCGCTTCGCGCCCCCGATCCCGCCGGCTCTGGCGATGGCTGAGGTTGCCGGCCTCGGGGTCACAAGCGGCGCCGTGGCCCTGGACATCGACGCGGTGAAGCGCCTATCGGATGCCGGCATTCCCGCGATCCTGGTCCGGCGGGAGACGGTGACGACGGATATCGAGGGCATGGCATTGGCGGCCGGAATCCTCACCGGCTCGGGCGGACGCACCTCGCACGCGGCCGTGGTCGCCCGCCAATTGGGCAAACTATGCCTCGTCGCCTGCCCCGGAATGACAATCGACCTGGACAAGCGCCAGTGCCGCATCGGCGGGATCGTGCTGGACGAGGGTGATTTTCTGTCGCTGGACGGCAATACCGGCGCGGTTCACGCCGGCCGGTTGGCCGTGTTGACCGAGCGGCCCGAACGCGCCCTGGCGGCCGTCGCCGCGTGGCGCAGCCTGGCGGAAGCCCCGAAAACACAGCGGCCCGCCGCCGGAATTCGGCCTTAGACCGCCGGCTTGTACTGGACCTCGTTGGACGCCGAACTCGAGCGATATTCGTCGAGCCGCACCGGCCTCTGGGTCGCGGCGGGTTGCACCGAAAGGGCCGATCTTATCGGTTGAACCGGGGCAGTGCCCGAATGCCGATAAGATGCGCTGGCGCAGGGCGATCGTCGCAATTGATTCGAGCCCGGATCCTGCATAATCTCGCGCCGGGACGCCGATGATCCCGAGCGACGACAGCGAGCGAGCGGTATCCGGCGGCGATATGAACAGCGCAGTTTCCGTTAGGCCATACCTGCCGGCCGACCTCGATGCGCTGGTCGGCATTTTCCTGGGCGCGATCCGGGAGGTGGCCGCAAAGGACTATGACGCGGCCCAGATTGCTGCTTGGGCCCAGGTAGACCGCGAGAAATTCGCCGCACGGTGCCTGGGCACGCTGACATGGGTCGCCGTCATCGACCGTTTTGCGGTCGGATTCTCGAACCTGGAGCCCGACGGGCATCTGGACATGATGTATGTCCATCCGGCCCATCAGAGCCGGGGAACCGCGACAGCCTTGTTGGCGCAGGTCGAGAAGTCCGCGCGCGCGCAAGCGCTGCCGCGGATCTTTACCGAGGCGAGCATCACGGCACGCTCGTTCTTTGAAAGGCGAGGATTTCAAATCCTGACATCTCAGCTCGTTTTGTCTCGCGGACAGACGCTGATGAACTTCAAGATGGAAAAGCTGCTGTCCTGAGCGCCGCTCAGCTTTCCTCGTCGTCCGGCAGCCCGGTCATGTCGTCGGGCGAATCCTGGGTTTCGACGCGGTAGGTCTCGCCGAACCAGCGATGCAGATCGATATGCTTGCAGCGCTTGGAACAGAATGGGTTGAACACCACGTCCGGCGGCTCGCCGCAGATCGGACAGGGCTTGGCGGCAGCGTTCATCTCAGTCTCTCAGGTCTGGTCAAACGGAGGCGATATCGAAGCTTTCGGGGTCGCGCGTCCCGTCGAGCTTCAGCGCGATCGGCCGGCCGGCCCCCAGCGCCGCCGTCTCCAGCGCCTTGGCGAGGGGCCCCTTCAACTCGGCCGCGACCGTCGGGTGCAGGGTAAGCTCGATCCGGCCGGGCGCATAGGCCGTCGATGCCAGTGCCGCCAAAAGTTCCAGGGCCACGGTCCGCGCCGTCTTGGCCCGGCGGTTGCCGGCCGGGACCAGCATCAGGTCGGCGAGCGACGCCAGCGAACGCCGCCGGGTCGCCTCCAGATGGCCGAGCCGGGTCCAGCCATGGATCTCCAGCCCCATCGGATCGCCCGCCGCGGCGGCGGCCAGCGCCCCCTCGACCTCGCGCCGGTGATCGCGGTTCTGCATGGTGACGAAGTCGATCAGGATGGCGCCGGCGATGTTGCGCAGGCGCAGCGCGCGAGCGATCGCGGCGGCCGCTTCCAGATTGAGCCGGCGGACCGCATCGGCCGCCTTGCCGCGCCCGCTGGTGGCACTGCCCATATTGACGTCGATCATCGTGCCGGCGAGGCCGCTTTCGATCACCACCTCGCCACCGCCGGCCAGGACCAGGCTCGGGGTCAGCGCATCCTCGAACACGTCGGCCAGCCCATGGCGCTCGAACGCACCGGCCGCTTCCAGTACCAGCCGGTCGCCGAACTCGTACTTGAGCGCGGTGAAAGCGGCGCGGTCGTCCAGGATGATCTCGTCGAGCCGGGCGGCATCCAGACCGGCCAGGATGCGATGCACCGGTCCCGGCGCGATATCGAGCCGCTTCGGTGGCTTGGCGCCGGCGACCACGGCCATGATGGCGGCATGCTCGGTGCGCAACCGGTCGATATCGTCCGCCAGTTCTTCCCGCTTGGCGCCAGTGGCGTGGCTGCGCACGACGATGCCCTCGCCCGGTGTGATCAATTCGGCCAGCAGCGCCGACAGGCGGGCCCGTTCGGCCGGGGCGATCTGGCGGGAGACGGAGATGCCGGCCCGCGCCGGCGTCCAGACCGCGAGCCGGCCGGGCATGGACGGCGCCGCCGTGATCTCCGGCGCCTTGTCCTCGCGCGCGTCCTTGGTCACCTGCACGATCAGCGGCGCGCCTTCGACCGGGGCGGCGCCGCCCGGCAGCTTGTCGCCGGGCAGGAACGCGGGTCGATCGAGCCCCAGTTCGACGAAGGAGCCCGGCAGCGTCGGCACGACGCGCACGATGCGGCCCCAGAACAGCGCGCCGACCAGGCTGCCGTCGGTATCGCGCTCGATGCGCAGTTCGACCGGAAATCCGTCTTCGAGCAGAATGGCGCGCGCCTCACCGGGGCGACGCTCCACGATGAGGCGGCGCTCGATCGACGCCATCTCAGCCGCCGGCCCGGACGCCGCGGCCGATCAGCATTTGCGCCGTCTCGAACAGCGGCAATCCGACGATATTGGAATAGGAGCCGACGATCTCGCGCACGAAGCGCGCGGCCAGGCCCTGAATGGCATAGCCGCCGGCCTTGCCCTGCCATTCGCCGCTATCGAGGTACCAGTCCAGCTCGGCATCGCTCAGGCGCTTGAACGCGACGGCGCTCTGGACCCGCCTCAGCGCGATCTTGCCGTCGGGCCCGATCAATGCCACGCCGCCGAACACGCGGTGGCGGCGGCCGGACAGCAGCGACAGGCATTTGCGCGCGGTTGCCGGATCTTCGGCCTTGGGCAGGATGCGTCGGCCGCAGGCGACGACGGTATCGGCGCCCAGCACGAAATCAGCCGGGTGGTCGGCCGCGATCTTGCGCGCCTTTTCGACCGCCAGCCGCTCGGCATGGTGGATCGGCGTCTCGTCCTTGAGCGGCGTCTCGTCGATGTCGGCGGGAACCACGAGATCGGGCGGAAAGCCGATCTGGGTCAGAAGATCGACGCGGCGCGGCGACGCGGAAGCCAGCACCAGTCGAGGGTGCGGCGCGCCGCCGGACGGAATCGAAGTTTCGCTCATGCGTGCACCTTGCACGCCCGATCGGCTTACTTGAACCGGAAGGTGATGCGACCCTTGGACAGGTCGTAGGGGGTCATCTCGACATTGACGCGGTCGCCGGCCAGAACACGGATGCGATTCTTGCGCATC
>Ga0302314_10017688_pt1 | contig 11927 bp, 9 predicted proteins | sample III_Palsa_N2_3_FD_200533 | JGI IMG/M metagenome (GOLD analysis project Ga0302314, IMG submission 200533) | Peat permafrost microbial communities from Stordalen Mire near Abisko, Sweden - III_Palsa_N2_3 | ecosystem: Environmental > Terrestrial > Soil > Palsa > Peat permafrost | place: Sweden...
GCCAGCGGCGGCCCGCCCAGGCCGGCGCCAGCAACTACTGACACCTGGTTCGGCTGCTGTTCGCTGGTGCCCGGCCCGGTACTGTTGGCCGGCCCCGCGACAGGGCTGCCGCCTCGGGGGCCGCCCTGCCCAGCTCTTCGTCAGCAGCCGGCGCTGGCCGGGCGTGCGATATTGTGGGGTTACTTAGCTGGCGAAAAGATATTTGGGCGCTGACGGGGCAATCCCGCCCATAGTGGCGGACGGTGCCCAAAGTGACACCGGAGAAGGGGCATACCTTCGGTGAGTATCGGTAAGCAAAGCACGGCCGCTGACGAGGCCGGGCACGGCAGGCAGTTCGACGACCCGGCCCTGCTTGACGCGCTCGAGTCGGTCGCGCTCGACGAGATCGACGAGATCGGGTTCGGGCTGGTGGTGATGAACCGCGACGGCCTCGTGCTCGGCTACAACCGGCGGGAATCGCGGCTGTCGGGGCTGCCGCCGGCCGAGGTAACCGGCCGGAATTTCTTTACTGACGTCGGCCCGTGCACCAACAACTACCTGGTCGCCCAGCGCTACGCCGACAGTGACGAGCTCGACGAGCGGCTCGATTACGTGTTCACGTTCCGGATGGCCCCCACCCCGGTGCGGCTGCGCCTGCTGGCGCGGAAAGGTTCAGACCGCCAGTACCTGGCGGTGCAGCCGAGGTGAGTGAGGCAGCGTCGGCCAAGTCGTGGCGCTCCGCCCGGTCAGCCGACCCGGCGCAGCACCTGGCAGCCCGCGCGGCCGAACGCGACGCCAAGGAGCGGACGCATTTGCTCCAGTTCTTCTACCAGTGCCCGGTGGGCCTGTTCGAGATCGATGACGCGGGCACCGTCCGCATGGTCAATCCCGCCGCCGTCCAGCTGCTCGCCCCGGTCATCGGCGGCGGTGACCTGTCCACCCTGTTCCCGCTGCTGCGCAGGCTGGCACCGGAGATGGTCGACGTCATCACCGCCGACCACGGCCGCCTCGGTCCGCTGGCGGCCGGCCGCCGGATGCTCGTCCCGGTCGGCGCCAGCGGCACCGCCTGCCTGGAGATGCAGGCAGTGCGGGTCGGCCCTGACCGGGTGATGATCGTGGTTCAGGATGTGTCCGCCGAGCACCGGCTGGCGCTGCGGGAACGCGAGATCGCGGTCGAATTGCAGCTGGCGCTGCTCGGCAAGGTGGACGAGGTGCCTGGCCTGACGGCGGGCGTCACCTACCGGGCCGCGGACGCCGAACTGGAGGTGGGCGGTGACTGGTACGACGTCATCGCGCTGCCGGGCGGCCGGGCCGGGCTGGTCGTCGGGGACATCGTCGGCCACAACCTGGTCGCCACCAGTGCGATGGGCCAGCTCAAAGGCGAATTGCGGGCGACCGCCCGGTACCGTCCCGAGCCGGCCGACCTGCTCGAGGTGGCTGACCAGATCACCGGGCGGATCGAAGGCGCACAGTCGGCGACCATGGCCTACGGCCTGCTCGACCTGTCCTCAGGCGAGCTCAGCTATGCCAGCGCGGGCCATCCGCCGATGCTGCTGGTCCGCGCCGACGGCAGCGCCGAGTACCTGGCCGGCGGCCGGGGGCTGCCGCTCGGCATCCTCGCCGGGACGCTGCCGCGCACTTCGGCCGCCACCCGGCTCAGGCCCGGGGACGCCGTCGTCATGTTTACCGACGGGCTCTACGAACGGCGTGACGAGATGCTCGACCAGCGGCTGACCGAGCTCATCCGGCTCGCCCCGGCGCTCGCCCAGCTGCCGCCGACCGAGATGAGCCGCGAACTGACCGAGGCCATGCTAGGCGGCCGCCCGGCCGAGGACGACATCTGCGTGCTGGTGGCCGCGTTCGATTAGAGCCGGTCACCGCGCCGCGGACAAGTCCCGGCCGCGGTCACCAGCGGTGGCGGTCACCATCGGGGGCGACGATCATCCGCGTCGGCCCGTCCGGCGGGCCCACCGTGATCGCGAGGCCAGCGGGCCGCGCCACCGCCGCCGGCTTGTCCTCGTCGGCGGCAAGCCCACAGCTGACCACGGTGAACCGGTACCGGGCGCGGGCCGCGGCGAGCTGCTGCCCGCGCTCGCCGCGGCGCGGCGGGCCCCACTGGTAACGCGTCCGGCCGGGTGGCTGCCTGCCATAGCCAACCGAGACGATCAGCGCGTCCCGCTCGTCACCGCGCACCTGCTCCAGGTCCTTCACGAAGAACGGTTCGGCGGGTTGCCGGGAGCCGGCCACGGTGAAGAACTCCGCCAGTTCCCTGGCCGCGTCCCTGGTCGCGGTGACCGCCGCCCAAATCCAGTGAATCGCGGAAATGGGCTCGCAATGGAGTGGAGTGAGGGCGGGCGGTTGCTGGTCTCCGGCACCGGCTCCTGCGCCCATTGGGCGCTTCGGACGTTAACTTTCCGCGCCCGGACGGCGAATCGAGGAAACCGTGCAGTGGCGGCCGATCTCGAAGTCAGCCGCCGGCCGTTGTGGGACACTGAGCCCGCTGGGAGACGTGACACCGGGGCGGCGGACAATGGGATGCTCGAAAGGCGGCGTGCTATGACGTCGGGGCATCGGCGTGCCCGCGCCCGCTGATCGCAGCGCCCCTGGAGGCGAGCCGTCGGCCCGGCTCCGCGAGCTGCGCGCGTCGCTCGAGCTGAGTCAGGAGAAGCTGGCGCAGCGGCTCGGCGTTTCTTTCGCCACGGTGAACCGGTGGGAGAACGGCCGCAGCCGGATGCCCGCGCGCGCGGTCGCAGCGCTGGAAGAACTGGCCGCTGAGTCCGGCCGGGCGGCGCCGCCCGCAGCCGGCCGCACTGCGCCGGCTGACCCGCCCGCCCCGGCCTTTGTCGGCCGGGAACAGGAGCTGGCGGAGCTGCGTGCCCTGGCGGCCAAGCATTCCCTGCTCTGCCTGGTGGGACCGGGCGGTATCGGCAAGACGCGGCTGGTGACGGAGCTGGCGCGGCGGATGGAACTCGAGCAGGGCGCGCCGGCCACCGTGGTGGCGCTGGACGCGCTGCGCTCGCCGCGAATGCTCACCTCCGCGATCGCCGCCCAGCTCGGCGTGCGCGACGGCGGCCTCGCCGGGACAGCCGAACGGCTCGCTGCCGCCCTCGCGGACTCGCCCCGGCTGCTCGTGCTCGACGCCGCCGAGCAGGTCAGGGACTCGGTCGCCGAGGTCGCGGAGGTGCTGCTGGGCGGTGCGCCAGCGCTGCGCATCATCGTCACCAGCCGCCGGGCGCTGGATGACCCCCGCTGGCTCACCTGGGCGGTGCCGCCGCTGCGCTGCCCGGCGCCCCGCGCGTCGGCGCAGGAGTGCGCCGAGTCCGACGCGGCGCTGCTGTTCGCCACCCGGGCGCGGGAACGGGTGCCCGGGTTCGACCTCGCTCCCGGTGACCTGTCCGTCGTCGGCGAGCTGTGCCGCCGCCTGGGCGGGCTGCCGCTCGCGATCGAGCTGACCGCCGGCTGGACGGGCACGCTGTCAGTCGGGGAGATCCTCGCGTACCGGGCGTCGCTGCTCGGCGGAGCGCCCGGCGCCGATGACCTGCGGGACGTGGTGCAGGCCAGCTACGAGCTGCTGGACGAGGCCGAGCGGGCGCTGCTGCGCCAGCTGAGTGTCTTCGCGGGCACCTTTACCGTCGACGACGCGCACGCGGTGACCGGACTTGGCCTGCCGTTCCTGGTCCATTCGCTCCGGGCGCTGGTGGACGCCTCCTGGCTGCAGGTGCGAGACGACGGCTACCAGCACTGTTTCTCGCTGCTTGACACGATCCGGGAGTTCGCGGCGGACCGCCTCGGGCAGCTCGGTGACGGGGCGGCGCTGCGGGAACGGCACGCGCGGCATTTCGCGGCGCTCGCGGCCGACAGCGCCGACGGGCTGACCACCGCCGGCGCCCCCCGGCTGCGGACCCGGATGAACGCGGCCTGGCCGGATATCGAGCAGGCGCTGGCCTGGGCGGACGCGGCGGGCGAAACCGAACTCGGCCGGCCCGCGGCGGCGGCGCTGTGGCGCTGGTGGCTGACCAGCGGGCGGCTCACCGAGGGACGCGGGTGGCTGGCCCGGTTCCTGGCGCCACCGCATGACCTCCAGGCCCCGTCGGCCGCGCGGGCGATGGCGGCGGCCTCCGTGCTCGCCAACGAGAACGGCGACTACCAGGCCGCGGCCGAACAGGGCACGGCCGCGCTGTGCGTCTTCGAGGCGACCGGCGAACGCGAGCCCGCTGCATTCGCCGCAACGACGGTCGGCTCCGCCTACCGGTACATCGGCGACTTCCCGGCCGCCCGTCAGCATTTCGGGCGGGCGATGCGCCTGCGGCGGGCCCTCGCCGACCCGCGCGGCGTGTCCGTCAGCCTGAACAACCTGGCGCTGCTCGCGATCGACGAGGGTGACCTGGCGGCCGCCCGCGACCTGCTCGAGGAGTCGCTGCTGATCAAACGGCAGCTGGCGGAGCCCCGGTCGGTCGCGGTCGGCCTGCTCAACCTGTCCGAGGTGCTGCTGCGCGCCCGCCACTTCGAGCGCGCCGAGCGGGCCATCGAGGAGGGCGTCGCCATCGCCGCCGAGCTCGGCGACCGCCAGCTGACCGGCACGCTGCGCTGCAACCAGGGCCAGCTCGCCGATGAACGGGGTGACTGGGCGGCGGCGGCGGTCCACTACACCGAGGCGGCGGAAGGGCACCGGGTGGGCGGACACCAGCACGACGTGGTGGTGGCGCTCATCGGGCTCGGGCGGGCGCTGCACCGGCTCGGCCGCGGCGAAGCGGTCCGTCAGCTGCGCGACGCCGAGGCACTGGCGGCGGGCATCGGCAACGCGGCCGACCTGGCGAGCGTGCGGGCCGCGCTTGGCGAGATCGGCGAGCTGAGCGAGATCCCGCCGCCAGCGGGCATCACCGCCCGCGAGGCACAGGTCCTGGGGCTGCTCGGCCGGGGCCTGACCAACCGGGAGATCGCGGGCGAGCTGTACCTGAGCGTGTCCACCGTCGAGCGGCACCTGGCGACGGTCTACCGCAAGCTGGGGCTGCGCGGCCGGGTCGAGGCCGCGCGTTACGCGGTCGCCAACGGGCTCGCTCCGGTGCCGCACTGACGTCGGCCAGCGCGAGCGGGCGGGCGGCGCTAGCGCGCGCAGACGTCAGCGAGCGCGGGCGGCCGCCGCGACCAGGTTGAAGGAGTGCAGCCGGTCGGCCGGGTCGTAGGCCTGAGTGGTGATCATCAGCTCGTCCACCCCGGTCTGCTTGATGAGGCCGGTCAGGCTGTCGGCCACCGTGTCGGGGGCGCCGATCGCCTGGGTCGACTGGCGGTCCTCAATGAACGCCTGCTCCAGGTCGGAGTACGGGTAGCCGGCCGCCTCCTGCGGGGACGGCATCCGGCCGGGCTGGCCGGACCGCAGCTTGAGGAACGACAGCGCCGAGGAGCCGGCCAGGAACCTGGCCCGCTCGTCGGTGTCGGCGCAGATGACACCGGCCGCGATCATGCTGTACGGGTGGTCGAGCGTCGCCGACGGACGGAACGACTTACGGTACAGGTCGAGGGCCGGCAGTGTGTTGGCCGGCATGAAGTGGTGCGCGAAGGCGAACGGCAGGCCGAGCGCACCCGCCACCTGGGCGCTGTAACCGCTCGAGCCGAGCAGCCACATGGCCGGCCCGTCGCCCTCGCCGGGGATCGCGTGCACCTGCTGGTTCGGGTGGTTCTCGGGCCACTCGGCGGAGAAGAACCCGAGCAGGTCGGTGAGCTGACGGGGGAAATCGTCCGGGCCGCCGTGGTTCAGCGCCCGCGCGGTGGCCTGGTCGGTGCCCGGCGCCCGGCCGATGCCGAGGTCGATCCGGCCGGGGTGCAGGGCCTCGAGCATGCCGAACTGCTCGGCGACCACCAGCGAGGAGTGGTTGGGCAGCATGACGCCGCCGGAGCCGACCCGGATGGTCCGCGTCGCCGAGGCGATATGGCCGATGAGGACGGGCGGCGAGGAAGAGGCGATGCCGGGCATGCCGTGATGCTCAGCGACCCAGAAGCGGGTGAAGCCAAGCTCTTCGGTCCTCCTGGCCAGTTCGATCGTGGCCCGCAGCGCCGCCCCCGCGGTTGCGTTGTCCGGAATCGGTGCCAGGTCAAGCACCCCGAGCGGGACGCCGGCGAGGGTCAGCGCGGAGTTCGCGTCAGTATCAGCCACGCCTGGGTCCAACACCCACGGCGCACCAGATCTTCCGGAACAGCCGGCGGCCGCCGGGAGACACAACCAAGTGTTGCGGCATCGTTCGTTTGCGTGTAACGGCGCCGTGGCGCAATTCGATAGGCCGAGTGGCGATCTTGGGAGCATGAGGATCGCGATTATTACGGAGTCGTTCCCGCCTGACGTTAACGGCGTCGCGCACTGCGTAGTTCGCGTGGCGGAGAACCTCGTCCGCAAGGGGCATCAGCCGCTGGTCATCGCCCCCGAGTCCGGACGTGCCGCCGCCGATGGCCAGTTTCCCTTCCCGGTCGAGCGGGTGCCGTCGGTTCCGCTCCCCGGCTACCCGACCTTCCGCCTCGGCCTGCCGACGCCGAAAACCCGCCGGGCCATCGCGCGGCACCGGGCCGAGGTCGTTCACCTCGCCAGCCCGGTGGCGCTGGGCGCGTGGGGCGCCCGGGTCGCCCGGGCCGAGCAGCTGCCCACCGTCGCGGTCTACCAGACCGACCTGCCGAGCTACGCCCGCGCCTACCATCTGGGCCGGGCGACCGAGGCGTTCGCCTGGCGCTGGCTGCGCGACATTCACAACAGCGCCGGGCGGACCCTGGCCCCGTCCAGTATGACCGCCGCCGACCTGGACGCGCACGGCCTGGACCGGGTCTGGCTGTGGGGCCGCGGGGTCGACACGGAGCGGTTCCGCCCGGAGCTGCGGGACAAGCGGCTGCGGGCCGAGATCGCGCCGGACGGCGAGGTGATCGTCGGCTACGTCGGGCGGCTCGCCATCGAGAAGCGAGTCGACCTGCTCGCCGCCGTCGCCGCGCTGCCGGGGGTGAAGCTGGCGGTGACCGGTGGCGGCCCGATGGAGGAGGAGCTGCGGGCCGCACTGCCGGGCGCGGCCTTCCTCGGCATGCGCTACGGCGCCGACCTGGCCCGGATCTACGCCTCGCTTGACGTGTTCGTGCACACCGGCCCGTACGAGACCTTCGGGCAGACGATTCAGGAGGCGTCCGCCAGCGGCCTGCCGGTCGTCGCGCCCGCCTCCGGCGGGCCGGTTGACCTGGTGACCAACGGCGGTACCGGGTACCTGGTCACGCCGGGCGACCTGGACGCGCTCGCGGCGGCGGTGCAAACGCTGGCGGCCGACCCGGGCCTGCGCGCCCGGCTCGGCCTGGCGGCCAGGCGGCGGGTGCTCACCCGGTCCTGGGCCGCCCTGACCGACGAGCTGCTCGGCCATTACGCCGCCGTCATCGACTCCCGCGCGCTCACCGCCCGGCTGGCGGCCTGAGGGTTTCTCCGGAGGGATGACATGACCCGAATCGTGACGCTGGGCGACTCGATCACCCTCGGCGTGGGCGACCCGGCGCCGGGTCGCAGCTGGCGCGGCTGGGCGGGCCTGCTCGCGGCCGGGCTGCCCAAGCCTGAGCTGCACAACCTCGCCGCCAACGGCGCGCAGGCCAAGCACGTCGAGCGGGACCAGCTGCCGAACGCGCTGCTGCTGCGACCGCACGTCGCCAGCGTCGTCGTCGGGATCAACGACACGCTGCGGGCCGGATTCGACCCCGTGCGGACCGGCCAGGCCACCGCCCGGACGGTCGCCGCGCTCACCGCCGGCGGCGCGACCGTGCTCACCATGCGGCTGCCCGACCCGGCGCAGATGTTCGGCCTGCCGCCCGGACTGGCCAAGCCGCTGTCGCGGCGAATGCAGGCGGTCAACGCCGAAATGGACCGGGTCGCCGCGCACTACGGGACCGTGCACTGGGACGCCTCAACCGACCCGGAGACCTACGACCGGCGCAACTGGTCGGTCGACCGGCTGCACCCCAACGAGCGCGGCCACCGGCTGATCGCCTGCCGGTTCTGGGACCGGCTGGCGGCAGCCGGCCTGCCAGTGGCTGCCCGGCCGGGCGGCGAGCCGACCAGTACCCCGCCGACCCGCCGGGACGACGTGCGGTGGATGGCGACCAGGGGCACCCGCTGGCTGGTGCGCCGTTCGGTTGACCTCATCCCGTACCTGCTGTTCCTGGCCGCGCGGGAGGCGTTCGCGGAGCAGCAAGAGTGGCCCGTGGCCGGCGTCCCGGCCGGACGGGAGCCGGTCGCCGAGGGCGCGCAGGCCGCGGAGCCGGTCCCCGAATAACCGCCCCGGCAGGCGACGCTGCGCAGCCGGCCGGGCACTTTCGGCACTCCTTTTCCGGCCCAGGAGCTGGCAAGTCCCGGTCAGCGGGTGCTGAGATGACCGCTCATGCGTGCATTGTCCGGGTTCAGCACTTACGCTTTGATGGCGATGAAAGCAGGGGCGGACAGCCGCGATCTGGTACCGCCGTTGCTGCGGAACCGGGTGTTCCGGCGGTACTGGGGAGCGTCGACGGTGTCGATGTTCGGCGACCAGGTTTCGTCGGTCGCGGTGCCGCTCACCGCCGTCCTGGTGCTGCACGCCCGGGCGTATGAGATGGGTGTGCTGACCGCGCTCGAGTGGCTGCCGAGCCTGCTGTTCGCGCTGCACGCCGGTGCCTGGGTGGACCGGCGGGGCAAGCGGCGCCAGTCGATGATCCTGGCCGACCTGGGGCGGGCGGCGGCGTTTGGCACGATCCCGCTCTGCTACGCGTTCCACGTGCTGTCGCTGGCGCAGATGTGCGTCGTCACCTTCGTCGCCGGCTCGCTGTCGGTGCTGTTCACCGTGTCGGACGGGACGCTGTTCGTGTCGATCGTGGAGCCGCCGGAGTACGTTGACGGCCAGTCGCTGATCTACGGGAGCAGGGCGCTGTCATTCCTCGGCGGCCCGTCGGTCGGCGGGCTGCTGGTACAGGCCCTGAGCGGCCCTTATGCCGTCGTTGTGGACGCGCTGTCGTACCTCGGGTCGGCTGTCCAGCTGGCCGCGATCCGGCCGAAGGAGCCGCCGGCCGCGGACAGCGAGGAAGCGCTCACCGCCGGGCTGCGGTTCATCGTCAAGTCGCCGATCGTGCGGGCGTCGCTGACCGGCGTGGCGGTGGTCAACTTCTTCAACCTGATGTTCCAGGCGCTGTTCATGCTGTACGCGGTGCGGACGCTGCGGGTCAAGCCGGGGGTGCTTGGCGCGGTCATCGGCGCCGGCGCCGTCGGCGGCGTGCTCGGCTCGCTGCTGTGCAAGCGGCTCGCCTCGCGGCTCGGTGCGGGACTGGTCTACGTGCTCGGCTGCCTGGTGTTCACCCTCCCGCTGGCGCTGGTGCCACTGGCCCGGTCCCAGCCGGAAACGACCACCCTGCTGATGCTGTTCGCCGCGTTCTTCTGCAGCGGGTTCGGTGTCATGGTGCTCGACATCAGCATCGCGGCCATCTTCGGCGTGGTGATACCGGACCGGATGCGCGCCCGGGTGGCGGGTGCGTTCCAGGCCATCAACTACGGCACCCGGCCGGCCGGGGCGCTGCTCGGCGGCTGGCTCGGCACCATGCTCGGGCTGCGGCCGGCGCTGTGGATCGCGGTGGTCGGCGGGGTAATCGGCTCGCTGCTGCTGTTCCCCTCTCCCCTGCCGCGGTTCCGGATGCCGGCCGCCGCCGCCGTCCGCGCCCCCGCCACTCCCGGGTGGCACGAGGCGGTGACGGAAGACACCGCCGCCGCGAGTGACGGGGCGAACGAACGGTCCTAAAGCAGCGTGCGCAGCAGCCGGGCCGGCGGCGAGCCGTGCGCGAGCATGCTGTCGTGCGCGGCGCGCTCGGACAGGCCGCGGCGCCGCAGGTCCGCGGCCAGGTCGGCGACCTCGGTGTAGCCGACGTAATAGGTGGACAGCTGGGCGGAAGTGAGCTGGGCGCGGCGCCACTTGCCCGCTGCCTCGCCCTCCTCCTGGAACCCGCGCCCGGTCATCAGCGACATCGCCTCCGCCTCGGTCATCCCGTGCGCGTGCACCCGGGCATCGAGGATCGCGTTGATCACCATGCGCAGCTGCATCTTGAGCTGCTGCATGCGGACCGCCGCCGGGTCCCCCTCCCCCGGGTAACCGTGGGCGGCCATCAGTTCCTCGGCGTAGACGGCCCAGCCCTCGACGAACGGCCCCGACCACAGCGCGGCGCGCAGTACGGTCCCCCCGGTGAACCGGCGCGAGTGCTGCAGCTGCAGGTAGTGGCCGGGCATCGCCTCGTGCACCATCAGGTTGTGCACCATGTGCCGGTTGTACTCACGGTAGAAGGAGGCCACCCGCTCCGGCGGCCACTCCTTCGGCGTCGGGGAGACTGCGATGAAGGTGGCACCGGGCACCTTCTCCAGCGGTCCGGGCGGGTCGCAGTAGGCAACCGCGATCCCGCGGTTGATCTCCGGCATGTCGATAACCTCGACCGGGTCGTCGTACAGCGTGACCAGGTCATGCTCACCGACAAAGGCGGTCTGCGCGGCGAGGGCGTCGGCGCTGAACGCCAGGATCGTCGCCTCATCGGGCGCGGCCGCGCCGAGGGTGTCGAGGACCTCGCGCGGCGTGCCGCCGAGTCGCCCGGCGACCTCGGTGATCTCGGCCGTGACCCGTTCCAGGTCAGCCTCGGCGCGGGCCAGGATCGCGTCGGCGTCGGACGCCGCCGACAGCGTGAGCGACAGCTTGCGGGAGAACAGCGCACGGCCCAGGCGCGGGTCGGCGAAACCGGGACCGCCCGCCGCCGGGTCGTCGCCATCCAGCCGGGCCGACAACCAGTCCCGGTGCTCGGCGAGGGCCGCCAGCGCGGCGGGCCGCGCCTGCTCGACCTCGCCGGTCACCGTCCGGGCAGCGGCGGCCTCCGCGGCGGGCAGGCCGGCCGCCTGCCGCAGCGCCGCGTTGACCTCCTCGGTCACCAGCCCGATGGTGCCGCCGAACTGCGCGATGGCGGTCTCCAGGTGAACCCGCGGCATCTGGCCGAGCTCGTCCCGGGCGGCGCTGAGCGCCGCGGGGACCGCCGCCAGCCGCCCGGCCAGCGAGCGCAGCCGGTCCGGCAGCGGCGCGTAATCCCGGGCGAGCAGCGTGTAGATCGCCTGCCCGGGGTTAGCCAGCAGCGGGTTCCAGGTGTGCTCGCGCAGTTCTTCGATCTCGAACAGGCGGCGGGCCAGGCTGTTGCCGAGCACCGCGGCGTCGACGTGCAGCTCGGCGTCGAGGCTGGCGTGGTCGATGGCGGTCAGCCGGGCGGCGAACTCGTCCAGCTGACGGCGCTCGTCGTCGAGGGCCGCCGCGTGGTGGCCGGGAAGCTGGCTGTCAAAGCGGTGGTCGCCGAGCTCGGTGGCGATGTCGGGATGGCGGCGCGCCAGGTCATCGAGGTAGTCCTCGGCCAGCAGGTGGAACTGGGCGGTGGCCTGCCCGGCCCCGGCGTTTTCTGCGCTCACGTCTACTCCTGTTCGGGGGGACATCAATATCATCGTGCGGGCCGCCGCGGACACGCCCTGAATGCCTTGCCACCCCGGGGCGGGGCGCTAGCAACGGGTTCGTCGGAGCTAACTCTACGGAGCGGACCCCGGGGGAGCGCAACCGCGCCGCAAACAGCCGCTGACGCAGAAAGTGGCCCGGTTACGCCTCGCCGAGGGCGGCGCGGAGATCGGCGCGCTCCGCCAGGACGCAACCGGGAAGCCCGCGGCGGGGCGGGACCGGGCGCGCAACACCCCGGAAACATTCGGCACAAATCCAGCGGGCTCTCCGTCGCGCCTTCTGGATCGCGGCGTGCAGCGGTCAGATCCGGGCCCGGGCTGCGCCCGGGACGAATTTCGCCGGTATCCGGGACGGGGCCGGCCTTTCCGGTCACAGAAGCCCTGCTGGTGACCCAGATCACCACCGCGAAGGGCCGCGGCCGCGGCACCGCCCGCGGTCCCTCGCCACACCGGG
>Ga0302314_10017689_pt1 | contig 11927 bp, 7 predicted proteins | sample III_Palsa_N2_3_FD_200533 | JGI IMG/M metagenome (GOLD analysis project Ga0302314, IMG submission 200533) | Peat permafrost microbial communities from Stordalen Mire near Abisko, Sweden - III_Palsa_N2_3 | ecosystem: Environmental > Terrestrial > Soil > Palsa > Peat permafrost | place: Sweden...
ACCGCCCTGTTCGTGGAACGGCTCGCGATCCTGAACGAGGGCCTGGAGGCCGATTTCGGGTTCGACCTGCTTCGCCTGACCGCCGAGGACGTCCAGTCCATGGGCCGCGACACCCTGGATTTCATGAGCGGCGGCGACGATCGCGACCTCGTCGGCCTGATCGACCGCTACGCCGTGCGCCTGGGTGCGGGGGCGGTCGCACGCCTCGCCCCGGCGCCGGAGAGCCGCATTCCGGAGCGGGCCGTGAAGGCGACGCCCTTCGCATCGGGGGCCGCCTGGGCCGACGAGGCGGCTGCGCTCTATGACGACGTGCTGCTGCGCCCGCTGACCCTGTTTTCGCCGCCCCAGCCCATCCATGTGATCGCCGGGGTGCCGGAGGACCCGCCGCAGCAGTTCACCTGGCGCCGGGTGACCCACCGTGTGGCGCGGGCCGAGGGGCCGGAACGGATCGCGTGGGAGTGGCGTGGAGGGCCGGAGCCTGAACCCGAACCGCCGTCGCAGCCCACCGTCGAACCCGGCGCAGCCAAGGCGGGACCCGATCCTTCAGGCGAGCTGAAAAAGCTGGATCGCACGTTCCGGGACTATTACCGGATCGAGGATGTGGAAGGCCGCCGCTACTGGGTCTACCGCGAGGGCGCGATCGTAGCTGGGGTGACCACCCGCTGGTTCCTGCACGGGCTCTTCCCTTGAGGAAACTGGCGCCTGTCGATCCTCCCGGACCAGCCTATGTCGAATTGGCGATCACCAGTTGCTTCTCGTTCCTGCAGGGCGCCTCCCGACCCGAGGAGTTGATGGGAACCGCGATGGAGCTCGGCTACGCCGGCTTCGCCGTCACGGACACCAACACCCTAGCCGGCGTGGTGCGACCCTATGCGGAGATCGCCCGCCTGGACCGGAAAGCCAAGGAAGAGGGGGGAGGCTTCCAGTACGACGGCTACATCGTCGGCAGTCGGCTCCGGCTCCTGTGCGGCGCGCCGGATGTGCTGGTCTATCCGCAGGATCGAGAGGGATATGCCCGGCTGTCGCGCCTTCTCACTCATGGCAATACGGGCGCTGGAACCGAAAAGGGCGAGTGCCGCCTCACCCTCGACGATCTCCTGGCCGATACGCAGGGGCTGCTCCTGGCGCTCGTGGCGCCGCCAAAGCCCGACGCCGCACTGGGCACCCAGCTTGATCGCCTGCTGAGCGCCGCGCCGGATCGGGTCTGGCTCGCCGCCAGCATGGGCTATGGTCCGATGGACAGCCGGCGGCTGGACAGCCTCGCCGAGACCGCGGCGCAAACCGGCGCCAGCCTCCTGGCCATCGGCGATGTGCTTTATCACACCCCGGCGCGGCGCCCCCTGCAGGACGTGATGAGCTGCATCCGGGAGCATGTGTCCTTGGAGGCCGCGGGGCGCCTTTTGGAGCCCAACGCCGAGCGTCACCTGAAGCCCCCGCAGGAGATCGCTCGGCTCTATCGCGACCACCCCGAGGCCCTCGCGGAGACAGTGCGGCTGGCCAGCCGCTGTGAATTTCTGCTGGATGATCTTTGCTATGAATACCCCCACGAGCCCACCCCGCCGGGCAAGACGTCCCAACAGCATCTGGAGGATCTGGCCTGGGCGGGCGCAGCCTGGCGCTATCCGGAAGGCGTTCCGGAGAAGGTTCGCAAGAACCTCAACGACGAGTTCATCCTGATCGCCGAGCGCGAATACGCGCCCTACTTTCTCACCGTCAACGATGTGGTCGCCTTCGCCCGCAAAAAGGACATCCTCTGCCAGGGGCGCGGTTCGGCGGCCAACAGCACCGTCTGCTTCTGTCTCGGCGTGACGGCGGTGGACCCCAATGAGATCGACCTGCTGTTCGCCCGTTTCGTCTCCAGCAATCGGAACGAGCCGCCCGATATCGATGTGGATTTTGAGCATGAGCGGCGCGAGGAGGTGATCCAGTACATATACGAGCGCTATGGCCGGCACAGGGCCGCCATCTGCGCCACGGTGATCCACTATCGGCCCAGGAGCGCCATCCGCGAGGTGGGCAAGGTGCTGGGCCTGACCGAGGACGTGACCGGCGCCCTCGCCGGCACCGTCTGGGGCAGCTGGGGCGGGGGCATGGAGGCGGAGCATATCCGCCAAACCGGGCTAGACCCCGACAATCCGGTGATCCGTCGCGCCGTACGGCTGGCCGAAGAGTTGATCGGTTTCCCTCGTCACCTGTCGCAGCACGTGGGCGGATTCGTGTTGACCGAACGGCGGCTGGACGAGATCGTGCCCATCGCCAACGCCGCCATGGACGATCGGACCTTCATCGAATGGGACAAGGACGACATAGACGCCCTGAAGATCATGAAGGTCGACGTGCTGGCGCTCGGCATGCTCACCTGCATCCGAAAAGCCTTTGATTTGCTTAAGGAACAGGGCGCTGAGATCGGCGACATGGCGGACCTGCCGCCCGACCAGCCGGACGTCTACGCCATGGTCTCCGCCGCCGACACCGTCGGCGTGTTCCAGATCGAGAGCCGGGCGCAGATGAGCATGCTGCCGCGGCTGAAGCCAAAAGAGTTCTACGACCTCGTGATCGAGGTGGCGATCGTGCGACCGGGGCCGATCCAGGGCGACATGGTGCATCCCTATCTGAAGCGGCGATCCGGCGCCGAGGCGGTCGTTTTCCCATCGCCCTCGCCGGAGCATGGACCCGAAAACGAGCTCAAGGGGGTTCTGGGCCGCACCATGGGCGTGCCCCTGTTCCAGGAACAGGCGATGCAGCTGGCGATCACCGCCGCCGAGTTCACGCCAAGCCAGGCCGACGGCCTGCGCCGCGCCATGGCCACCTTCCGCAATGTCGGCACCATGCATCACTACGGCGCCCAACTGATCGAGGGCATGGTCAAGCGGGGTTATGAGCTTGAGTTCGCCGAGCGTTGTTTCAATCAGATCAAGGGGTTCGGCGCCTATGGTTTTCCGGAAAGCCACGCCGCCAGCTTCGCCAAACTGGTCTATGTCTCCGCCTTCCTGAAGTGCCGCTATCCCGCCGTGTTCGCCGCCGCGCTGCTGAACTCCCAGCCGATGGGTTTCTACGCTCCGGCGCAGATCGTGCGGGATGCGCGGGAGCACGACGTGGAGGTGCGGCCCGTGGATGTGGAGCACAGCGCCTGGGATTGCACCCTTGAGGGCGACGGGCCGACCGGGCCGGCGGTTCGGCTGGGGTTTCGGCAAATAGACGGATTTTCAGAGGCTTGGGCGGACAAGCTGATCGCCGGGCGCGGATATGGCTTCAAGGATTTCGACGCCCTGGTCCGCCGCTCCGGCCTGACGCAGGCGCAGCTGCAGAGGCTGGCGGACGCCGACGCCATGCGGTCCCTCGGCCTCGATCGGCGCCAGGCGCTCTGGCAGGTGCGCGGCGTGGCCAAGGCCTTGCCGGCGCCCCTGCTGCAGGACCTGCCGGACGACGAGGCCATGTTGGATCTGCCAAAGCTTGGTCTGGCCCAGCACGTGCTGGCGGATTACCAGACCACGCGCCTGTCGCTGAAGGCGCACCCGATGAGCTTCTTTCGGCAAGCCTTTGCCGGTGAAGGCATTTCGACCTGCGCCAACCTCGGCCGGTTGAGCGACCGGGCCAGGGCGGCGGTGGCGGGCGTGGTGCTGGTGCGCCAGCGGCCGGGCACGGGCAAGATCTGCTTCATCACCCTTGAGGACGAGACCGGGGTCGCCAACCTCGTAGTCATGCCCGAGGTGTTCGAGACCTATCGCCGGGTGATCATGAGCGCGCGGCTGGTGGAGGTGCATGGCCGCATCCAGAAGAGCCCGGAGGGGATCGTGCATCTGCAGGCCCACAGGATGGTGGACCGCACCCGCGTCCTGAAGCGGCTGGACGAGGAGACCGACCTCTTCGCCAGCTTCCCCGACACCACCGCCCACGCCGATCATGTGAAGACCGGCGGCCCCACGGGCGGCGGGCGGCATCCCCGGAACGTCAGGGTGATCCTGCCGTCCCGCGACTTTCACTGACGAGAAAATCTGAACGATTGCGCGACTATTTCGCGACGACTTTGACGCGCGATTTCGACGACGAATGATGATTCACGACGACTTTGGCGTCATCTATTTCGACGACTGATGACGATTTTGATGTCGTCATTTTCGCCGCAATCAGCCCGTCGTCACTTCGTTTCCGCCACGAACGGCTTGGGGATGCGATGGGAGCCCTGCCGCTCGAACATCCAGCCGGGATACTCTGAGGGGAGGGCGCTGACCTCGTCCAGGGTCTTCATCTCCTCGGGCGAAAGGGTCAGCGTGGTGGCGGCGAGGTTGTCGTCCAGCTGCTCCACCGTCTTGGCCCCGATGATGATGCTGGTCACGAACGGCTTGGCTAGCACATAGGCCAGCGCCACCCGCGCCACCGAGACGCCCCTGGCGTCGGCGATGGTCCGCATGGCGTCGATGCAGGGCCAGGCGCGATCCTTGTTCACCGGCGGGAAGTCGAACACCGTGCGGCGCGAGCCCTGCGGCCCATCCTGGTCCTTGCCGAACTTGCCAGAGAGCAGCCCGCCCGCCAGCGGAGACCAGACCAGCAGCCCCATCTTCTGGTCGGCCAGCATGGGCGTGATCTCCCGCTCCAGGTCCCGCCCGGCGATGGAGTAGTAGGCCTGCAGGCTTTCGAAGCGGGCGAAATCCTTGTGCTCGGAGACGCCGAGCGCCTTCATGATCTTCCACGCCGCCCAGTTGGAGACGCCGACGTAGCGAACGAGGCCCTCGCGCACGAGATCGTCCAGCGCCCGCACCGTCTCCTCGACCGGGGTGACCGGGTCGCTGCCGTGGATCTGGTAGAGGTCCACGTAATCGAGCTTGAGCCGCTCCAGGCTGCGCTTGATCCCGTCCATGATATGGCCCCGCGATGCGCCGCGATCGTTCGGCCCCTTGCCCATCTCGCCGTAGACCTTGGTGGCGATCACCACGTCAGAGCGCTTGACCCCGAGGTTGATCAGGGACTGGCCGAGCAACTCCTCGGACTTGCCTTCGGAATAGACGTCGGCGGTGTCGATGAAGTTCACCCCGCCGTCGAGGGCGCCCTTGATGAGGCGGTCGGATTCGTCCTGCTGCAGGGCGCCGATGGCCGACCAAAAGCCCTGGCCGCCGATGGTCATGGTGCCGAGGCAGATCTCCGACACGTAGAGGCCCGTACGGCCGAGTTGACGATACTGCATGGGCGCCTCCGGATGTTCTGAATTGTCGGCGACCGGGTTAACGGCCGCGCCATCCGGTCACAAGGGCAGGGCCGATCACGATGTCCGTGATCGCGCGCGCTTCGCCGGGGCCCTGGCTTTGGAGGATGCGGTCTTCTTCACGAGGGCGTCGAGAAACTTCAGCACCGCCTTCTCGTAGGCCGGCCCTTCGATCGTGGCGAAGCTCTTGGGCAGGCTCTGCTCCGCGAACGCCTCGAACACTGCGGGGTGGATGTAGGCGGAGCGACAGACGGCGGGGGTGTTGCCGAGCAGCCCGGCCGTGGCCTTGACGCAGAGGGTGGTGAGCCGCTTGGCCTCCGTCTCGCTGCCCGGCGGCGGCTGCATGGCCAGCGCCTTGGCGGCGGCGATGGTGCCGGCCCAGGTGCGGAAATCCTTGGCGGTGAAGGCCTCGCCGGTGATCGCCTGCAGATAGGCGTTCACGTCGTGGGAGCCGATGGCCTGGCGCTCGCCCGTCTCGTCCACATACTGGAACAGGCGCTGGCCGGGCATGGCCTGCAGCGCCTTGATGATCCGGACCAGCCGCCGGTCGCTGACGCCGGTGTGGTGGACCACGCCGCTCTTGCCCTTGAACTCGAAGGTCACCGCCGCGCCGTCGCCCTTCACATGGCGGGTGCGCAGGGTGGTGAGGCCGAAACTCTTGTTGTCGCGCGCATATTGGTCGTTGCCGACACGGATCAGGGTGAGTTCGAGCAGGCGCACCACCGTCGCCACCACCTTGTCGTGGGTCAGCTCCCGTTTGCGGAGGTCGGCGTCCACCCGCTCGCGGATCTTCGGCAGAGCTCGCCCGAACGCCGCCATGTGCAGGAACTTTCCCTCGCCGCGCACGGCCTGCCAGTCGGCGTGATAGCGGTATTGCTTGCGGCCCTTGGCGTCGCGGCCCGTGGCCTGGATATGACCGTTGGCCTTGGGCGAGATCCAGACGTCCTCGTAGGCCGGCGGGATGGCCAGCTTGCGGATGCGCTCTAGGGTGTCGGCGTCGCGCACCGCCTTGCCGTCCGGGCCGACGTAGTCGAACCCCTCGCGGGTGCGTTTGCGGTGAACGCCCGGGTCGTCGTCGTGGACGTAGACGAGGCCTGCGCCCCTGGCGACGGTGACATTCTCCAGATCGCCATCCAGCGGCATCGTGCATCTCCTGCCTCGGCGTCGTCTTGGCGAACGATCTGAAAGCGCCCAAAGCTACCGATCAACCCGACCCCACGCCCAAGGTTCCCGCCCTGAATTACCGACACCATTTCCACGCCGGCAATTTCGCGGACGTGATGAAGCATGCCTTGTGGCTCCAGGTGCTGGGGCGGCTGACCTGCGAGGCCGCGCCGCTCGATGTGATCGACACGCACGCGGGGGCGGGGCTCTACGACCTGCAGGACGCCATGGCGCGCCGGTCGAAAGAGGCGGAGGCTGGGATCGTGCGGCTGATGGCCGACGCCGACGCCCCCTCCGTGTTCGCACCCCTGAAGGCCGCCGTGGCGGCGGAGAATCGGAGCGGCGGCCTGCGCTTCTATCCCGGCTCGCCGGTGCTGACGGTCGCGGCGCTCCGGCCCGGCGATCGCTTCCTCGGCTGCGAGCTTCGGGCGGACGATCAGGCGGCGCTGCAGGAGCTGCTGGACGCGCGCAGGGGCCGCAACGGGCCGGAGGTCCGCATCGCCCTCGCCGACGGTTACGCCCAGCTTGGGAACGGGGCAGGGGACCGGCGCCGGGGCAAGCTTCACCTGATCGATCCGCCGTTCGAGCGGGGCGACGAGTACGAGCAGATCGTGGCCGGCGTCGATCGGGCGCTGGCGGCGGACCCTGGCGCCGTCTTCGCGATCTGGACGCCGCTGAAGGATCTGGAGACCTTCGACGCCCTCCTGCGCCGGCTGGAGGGGCTCGATCCGCCGTCGCTCCTGGTGGCGGAGACGCGGCTTCGCCCGCTGCTCGATCCCATGAAGATGAACGGCTCGGCCATGGTCTTCATCGGCGCCCCAGACATTGAGGCTGAGGCGCTGACCGTCTGCACCTGGGTCGCCGCGGCGTGCGGGGAGAAGGGCGCCGTTGCGCGGGTGCGGAAACTTGGCCGGTAGGCGGAACGGTCCGCCCTTTCGGACGCTGCTGACATGAGCCAGATTAAAGCGTGGCCATAAGGTCGCTTCCGGAGACGCAGATGCTGACCGTCCGCACCCATCAGGAAGTGGAGAACGCCCGCCGCGCCATCGCCCGCATCGGCAAGCTCTCCGACAACATCGTGGGCGTCGGGCCGTTCGGGATCGGCATCGACGGCATACTGGCTTGGGTGCCGGGGCTCGGCGACCTCTACTCGGTGGCGGCGGGCGGGATGCTGCTGCTGCTGGGGGTGCGCGCCAAGGCGCCGGTCACCACCCTGATCCAAGTCGGGATGCTCGTAGGGCTGCGCAGCGTGATTGGCGCGGCGGCTATTCCCCTGTTGGGACCGCTCTACCCCGCCGCAGGGGCGGTAGTGGACCTGTTTCGCGGACACAAGATGTCCGCCGATCTCCTTGTAAAGGCAATGGATAACACGCTCTATGTCCAAGGTCGCCGCAGCGACCTGCAAGGCGATCCGGGCCTCGCCGAAGAGGTGGCGCTGGCCCGCGCCGAAGGCTCGCGGATCGTTTATCTCGGCTAGTCGCGGCTATTCCGCCGCCGCCTGCGCGTATCCGAGGCGGGCGTTCAGCTCTTCCAGTAGCTGGATGGCGGCCTGGCTGATCACCGTGCCGGGCAGGAAGACCGCCGCCGCGCCCATCTCGTAGAGGGTCTTCAAATCCTCCGGCGGGATCACTCCGCCCACCACCACCATGATGTCGTCTCGCCCCAGCGCTTTCAGCTCCGCCTGCAGCTCCGGCACCAGGGTCAGGTGGCCGGCGGCCAGGGACGAGGCGCCCACCACGTGCACCCCATTGGCCACGGCGTCGCGCGCCGCTTCGCCAGGGGTCTGGAACAGCTCGCCGATGTCCACCTGGAAGCCCAGGTCCTCGAAGGCAGTGGCCACCACCTTCTGGCCGCGGTCGTGACCGTCCTGGCCCATCTTGGCGACCAGGATGTGCGGCGGGCGGCCGTCGGCCTCGCGGAAGGCTTGCACCATGGCGCGGGCGCGGGCGGCGGTGGGATCGTGGCCGATCTCCTTCAGATAGACGCCCTCGATGGCCTTGATGGAGGCGCGATGGCGGCCGAACACCTTCTCCAGCGCGTCGGAGATTTCCCCCACCGTGGCCTTGGCGCGGGCGGCGTCCACGGCCAGGGCCAAGAGGTTCTCGCCGGTGCTGGCGCCCTTGGTCAGGGCGTCGAGCCTGGCGGCGGTCTCGTCGGGATCGCGCTCCAAGCGCAGGCGCCGCAGCTTTTCCAGCTGTTGCTTGCGCACCGAGGCGTTGTCGACCTTCATCACCGGGATCTCGTCCGCGCCGTCCGGCTTGTAGCGGTTGACGCCCACCACAGCCTGGATGCCGCCGTCGATGCGGGCCTGGGTCTTGGCGGCGGCTTCTTCGATGCGGAGTTTGGGAAGGCCCTGCTCGATGGCCTTGGTCATGCCGCCCAGGGCCTCGACCTCGCTGATGTGGTGCAGGGCGCGCTCGGCCAGGTCTTGGGTCAGGCGCTCGACGTAGTAGGAACCGCCCCAGGGGTCGATGGTGCGGGTCAGGCCGCTTTCGATCTGCAGGAAGAGCTGGGTGTTGCGGGCGATGCGGGCGGAGAAGTCGGTGGGCAGGGCCAGGGCTTCGTCCAGCGAATTGGTGTGCAGGCTCTGGGTCTGGCCATTGGTGGCGGCCATGGCTTCGACGCAGGTGCGGGGCACGTTGTTGAAGATGTCGCTGGCGGCGAGGCTCCAGCCGCTGGTCTGGGTGTGGGCGCGCAGGGAAAGGGATTTGGGGCTGTCGGTGCCGAAGGTCTCACGCACCAGCTTGGCCCAGAGCAGCCGGCCGGCGCGCTGCTTGGCCACCTCCATGAAGTAGTTCATGCCAGCATTCCAGAAAAACGACAGGCGCGGCGCGAACTGATCCACCGGCAGGCCGGCGGCGACCCCGGCGCGAATGTATTCGATGCCGTCGGCCAGAGTATAGGCCAGCTCCAGGTCCACCGTCGCCCCCGCCTCCTGCAGGTGATAGCCGGAGATGGAGATGGAGTTGAACTTGGGCATGTTCTTGGACGTATAGGCGAAGATATCTGAGATGATGCGCATCGACGGTTCGGGCGGGTAGATATAGGTGTTGCGCACCATGAATTCTTTGAGGATGTCGTTCTGGATGGTGCCCGACAGCTTCTCCGGCCCGACGCCCTGTTCCTCGGCCGCCACGATATAGAGGGCCAGGATCGGCAGAACCGCGCCGTTCATGGTCATCGACACGCTCATCCGGTCGAGCGGGATGCCGGAAAACAGGGTGCGCATGTCGTAGATGGAATCGATCGCTACCCCGGCCATGCCGACGTCGCCGGCCACGCGGGGGTTGTCGGAATCGTAGCCCCGGTGGGTGGCCAGGTCGAAGGCCACCGACAGGCCCATCTGACCCGCCGCCAGGTTCTTGCGGTAGAAGGCGTTGGAGTCCTCTGCCGTGGAGAAGCCCGCGTACTGGCGGATGGTCCACGGATTGGTCAGGTACATGGTGGGGTAGGGGCCGCGCAGGAAGGGCGCGATGCCGGGGTAGCCGTCGGGCGCATCCAGGCCCGCCACGTCGGCAGCGTCGTAGCGGTCCTTCACCGCCACGCCTTCGGGGGTGTCCCAGGGCTCAGCGGCGACCGATGGCGTATGAGCTGCGGAGTCGGTGTCGAAGGCGACGGTGCTGAAGTCGGGAAAGCGGGTCACGGGTTGGCTCCGCCGTTCAGGCTGGTTAGGAGAGTGTCGAGGGCCGCCTCGATATCGGCGCCGGCGTAGAGATAGCCGTCGACGCCGGCGGCGGTGAGGGCGGCTTCCAGCTCGCCTGGCCGGCCGGCCAGGTAGATGTGCCTGGCGCCCTTGACCTTCAGGGCTCGGGCGGCATCGCTGCCAGTCTCGGCGTAGAGGGCGTCCGAGCCACACAGAACCACCACGGGCGCTGAGCCGTCATAGGCCTCGGTGTCGCCGGGTTCAGACGCCACACCCCCCGCCGCCAGCACGTTGCGGGCGAAGCCGACCCGGCCTGTGTAGTCCTTGGGCGCGCCCAGCGTCGCCAGATAGGCGGTCGGCACGGCAGCCTTAGCGCGGGCGCGCAGGGCTTCAAAGCCGCTGGAGACGCGGGACGGGATGATGGCAGGACAGGCGCTGTCGGCGCCGGGCTGGGCCACATTCGGCGCGCTGCGGGCGAAGGGGGCGGGATCGGCGCGGTCCACCTCCACCGGCGCTTCCAGCAGGTTGGGGAATTCCGAGACGCCGACCAGCCCGGCCTTGCGCTTGGCGATGTCGGCGGCGCGGGCGGCCTGGGCCGTGGCCGACGCCCGCGCGATGAAGCCGCTGGTCAGGGCGGGGATGATGCCGCCCTGGGCTTCGATGGACTGGAAGATGGCCCAAGCGGCGCGGGCGGTCTGGTCGGTCAGGGTCTCGATGTACCAGGCGCCGCCAGCGGGGTCGGCGACGCGGCCCAGGTGCGCCTCCTCCATCAAGACGAGCTGGATGTTGCGGCTCTGGCGGCGAGCGAAGGGGGTGGCGCGGCCGAGCGGCTGGGTGAAGGGCTCCAGCACAATCGCCTCCGCCCCGCCGACGCTGGCTCCAAAGGCGGCCGACGTCAGCCGCAGCATGTTCACCCAGGGGTCCAGAGTGGAGAGCATCCGCCGCGACGAGCGGGCTTCGATGCGGATGGTCGGGACGGCCGGTGAAAGGGCGCCTGCCACCCGCGCCCACACCGCCCGCGCGGCGCGGGTCTTGGCGATGGCGGCGAAATAGTCGGCGTCGGTGGCCACGCCCAGCGCCACCTTGCCGATGGCCGCGTCCATGTCGGCGCCCGCTTCGACCATGGCCTTAACGTAGGCGAGGCCGGATGCGGCCATCACCGCGATCTCCTGGGCGTCGGTTCCGCCAGCCTCGTGCACCACTTGGCCGGAGGCGAGCACGGCGGTTTCCGCATCGATGCTCACCGCCGCCTTGGCCGTCGCCCCGATGTGCGCCTCGATCGGGCCGGGGCTGACGCCCGCCCGCGCGAAGGCGCTGATCGGGTCCATGTGCAGCTGGAGGTGCGGGCGCAATGTCTTGGCGTGGGCGATTTCGCCGAGCCAGCCGGCCGCCTCTACGCCCAGCCAACCAGCGTCCAGCGCCACGGGGGCGAGGTCGAACAGCACGCCTTCCAGAGCTTGCGCCAGATCGGCTTTCGAGCCCACCGCCACACCATCCATGCCGGTCGGGTCGAGCTTCACCAGCAGCGACGTGGCCCCGCCGTGCAGCTCAGCCATCGCCAGCGCATTAGCTTCCGCCGGGTTCGGATGATCGACCACGGCGCGGATGTCCCACGCGCGGTCGGCGTCGTGGGTGGTGCGGGCGCGCAGGGCCTCTGGGAGCGGCGCCCCCGCATTGTCGGCGGTGTAGAGCGGCTGTATGGCGATGCCGTCGTAGGTCCTGGAGACCAGGCGCTTGGTGAAGTCCGCGCCGGCCAGGGTCTTGTCCACCAGCGCGCGCCAGGCCGCCTCATTGGCGGGCGCGAAACCGGCGGTCAGGGAGATCGAGCCATCGTCCATAGGAACTTCCATCGGCCTGCGGCCTGACATAGGTCTGGCGCGCACAAAAAGGCCCCGTCGTTACGGCAGTCAAGCGCGTCGG
>Ga0302314_10017691_pt1 | contig 11927 bp, 14 predicted proteins | sample III_Palsa_N2_3_FD_200533 | JGI IMG/M metagenome (GOLD analysis project Ga0302314, IMG submission 200533) | Peat permafrost microbial communities from Stordalen Mire near Abisko, Sweden - III_Palsa_N2_3 | ecosystem: Environmental > Terrestrial > Soil > Palsa > Peat permafrost | place: Sweden...
CTCGCCGGCTGAAAGCCGGCATCAGCTATCGCGCGATAGGTTTGTGCCGGCTGCGCCGGCAAGGCGGCCAGGGACGACCGCCCCACTGGGAGTATGTCGACGGTCCGTTTGCCCTTGACAACCGGGTCGCCTAGAACAAATCATGCACGACAACCTGTCCATCGACTGGAGATCGGCATGTATACATTGTTCGCCATCAAGGGCTGGGGTTCGGTCATTGCCGAGGCGGCGTTCGCCTTCGCGCGCGTCCCCTATCGTCTGGAATACGTAGACCTGAGCGAGCCTGGCCCGGCGCTCGACCGGCTGCGGGCGGCCAATCCACTGTGCCAGTTCCCAACTGTGCTCATGCCCGATGGAAGGGTGCTGACCGAAAGCGCCGCGATCATCCTGCATCTGGCCGATGGCGCGCCCGCCGAGGCCGGTCTGGTGCCGGAAGCCACTGCGGCCAACCGGCCGGAATTCCTGCGCTGGCTGATCTTCCTGGTCGCGGCGATCTATCCGACTTTCACCTATGGCGACGACACGACGCGCTATGTCGAGGGCGAGGCGGCACAGAAGGCGCTGCGCGCCAGCACCGACAAGCTGCGCAAGGACCATCTGCTCCTGCTCGAGGCCAATGCCGCGGCACCCTATTTCCTCGGCGCGGAACGCTCGGCCATCGACATTTATATCTGGGCCATGACCCATTGGCGGCCGGGTGCGGCCTGGTTCGCCGAGCATTGTCCGAAGCTGGTGGCGATTGCAGCACGGCTCGACCGCCACGAAAAACTCGCCGAAATCCGGGCGCAGAATTTCCCCGGATGAGCGAAGGTGGCGGGGACGGGGCGTTTCATGCTACGTCCCGACCCATCATCCCCCGCTTGAGAGAGCCGTCCCATGATCGACGCACACAGCCTGGACCTGTTGTTCCGCACGGCCCGTACGCAAAATGGCTGGCAGCCGAAGCCGGTTCCGGACAGCCTGCTGCGTGAAATCTTCGACCTGGCCAAGATGCCGCCGACCAGCGCCAATTGCAGCCCGATGCGGCTCGTGTTCGTCAGCACACAAGAGGGCAAGGAGCGGTTGAAGCCGGCGCTCTCGGCCGGCAATCTGGCAAAGACCATGGCAGCACCGGTGACCGCGATCATCGCCTATGACACGAAATTCTACGACGAGCTGCCGAAGCTGTTCCCCCATGCCGATGCCCGTTCCTGGTTCGCCAGCAACGAGACGCTGGCCGCCACCACGGCGATGCGCAACGGCACGCTGCAGGGCGGCTATCTGATGCTGGCGGCGCGGGCCGCCGGCCTCGATTGCGGGCCGATGTCGGGCTTCGACAATGCCGCGGTTGATGCCGAATTCTTCCCCGATGGCCGGTTCAAGTCGAACTTCCTGTGCAATCTCGGCTATGGCGACGGCTCGAACGTTTTCCCGCGCAGCCCGCGTTTCGATTTCGACGACGTCTGCAAGATCGTCTGACCTTGAGGCGGGAGGGACACCCGGTCAGTTTCCCATAGGCGCTAGGAAGGCCGGCAGACAGCTTTTCGGCGGCGCGCCCCACCTCACCCCGACCCTCTCCCCCCTAAAGGGCGGAGAGGGAGAATTTAGCGCTGGAGCCTTTGACTCCCTCTCCGCCCCATTGGGGGGAGAGGGTCGGGGGCATAGGCGCTAACTTAAGGAATCTCCGCCGCTGTCGGAGCGCGAGACGGAGCAGGAAATTCCTTAAGTTAGCGCCTATGGGTCACTTGCCGGGCGCCTCGCCCATCATCGGGACGGAAAGCACCGTGTCGCTCAGCACCGGAAAGCGGCGCGGCTGGAACAGCTGGTAGTGCCACCACTCGTTTCGATAGAAATCCCAGCCGGCGGCCGTCATCAACCCCATCAGCACCAGCCGGTTGCGTTGCGCGGCCGGCGGAATATCGGTATTGCCGTGATGCGACAGGGGCGTGAACGCGTCGAAACCCGTCCCCATATCGAGTTCGGCCCCGGCCGCATCGAGCAGGGTGAGATCGATCGCAGCACCGCGCGAGTGCGGCGAGCCGCGGCGCGGATCGGCCAGGAATTCCGGGTCGGGACGATGGTTCCACAAGCGCCATTGCGCCTCCGACGGCCGAAACGCATCGAAGAGCTTGAGGCCGAGGCCGAGCGGCCGTGCCAGTGCCACCGCACGACGCAGCAGGATTTCGGCTTCGAAATTGAGGTAACATCCCGGTCGGGCATAAACCGGCCGGCCCGTGAAATTGTCGTCGGTGGCATAACGGATATCGAGCAGAATTTCGTGGGTAGCTTCGGTGATTTCGACCAGCATTTCGGTCTCGACAACATCCTGTGGCAGGGCTGGGTCGCTCATACCATGATCGGAACATCATGAGCGAGCCCGGCTTCCGGCGCGTCCTCGCCTTCGACTGTTCCGGCGCCTCCTGCTCGGCGGCTCTCTGGGTCGATGGAAATTGCGCGGCCGAACGCTTCGCCGCGATGGCGCGCGGCCAGGCCGAGGCGCTGATGCCGCAGATCCGCGCCGTCATGACCGAAGCCGGACTTGATTTCGCCGACCTCGATGCGATCGCGACGACGGTCGGCCCGGGCTCCTTCACCGGGCTGCGGCTGGGTCTGGCCGCGGGGCGCGGCCTGGCGCTCGCCGCCGGCCGGCCGCTGGTGGCGCTCACCTCCTTCGAAGCGCTGCTGGCCGGCCTGCCTACGGCTCGGCGCGGCGGTTGCAGGATCGCCGTCGCCATCGACAGCCGGCGCGGGCCGGTCTTCGCCCAGCTCTTCGAACCCGATGGGGCAGCTGTCGGGGCGCCGGCATCGGTCGAAGCGGCCGGGTTCGAGGCCTGGCTGCCGCCCGAACCGGTGGTCCTCCTGGCCGACGCCAGCGCCGATCTGCCGCCGAACCGAACGCCGATCCGTGCCGCCATCCGTGCCGTCGACATCGCGCGGTTCGCCTCATGCCTCGGTGCTGCCGGCATCGGCCGGCTCGACGCGGTACCGCTCTATCTGCGGGCACCCGACGTCACCCTGCCCAAGCCGAGGCCGGTGCTGTGACCCCCAATGGCATCCGCATCCGGCCGCTCGGGCCGCTCGACGTGCCCTTCGCGGTCCAGATCCATCGCGATGCCTTCGGCGTCGAGGCGTGGGACGCGCGCGCCATCGCCGATATCATGGCGATGCCGGGGGCCGCCGGCCGCATTGCCGTCGACAGCACGCTCGGCGACCATCGGCCACTGGGCTTCTCGCTGCTGCTGCTGGTCGCCAATGACGCCGAGCTGCTGACGGTTGCGGTGGCGCCGGCGGCGCGGCGCCACCGGGTCGGCCTGGCCCTGGTCGAGGATTTTCTCGATATCGGCACCGAGGCCGGTGCCGCCAACGCCTTCCTCGAAGTCGCCGAAGACAATCTCCCGGCGCAACACCTCTACGCGCGGCTCGGCTTTCGCCAGGAAGGTGTACGCCGCGACTATTACCGCCGCCCGGGCAACAAGCGGGTCGCGGCGCATCTCCTGCGGCGGCATCTGCCTTAGGCCCTAAGCAGACCTTCACCGGTCTGCTTACCTGTCATGGGCTGGGCAGCATTGGATTTGCTTGCTTCCGAGCAAATCCAATCGTGGCTTTAGCCACGCAAGGCCGCTCGGGGCTGGTCCGATTCGTCCGGCTCGACATTCCAATCCGGTCGGCCTCGATTAACCGCAGTGTATCGCAGGAATCGCTCAGTGTCGGGCTTTTACCGCCCTACAGCACTTTTACGCACATAGGGATTGTTAGAATTGCCAGTCTTGCTTATTGCTTTGCCGTCGCGGCCAACCTATGTTGCGAAACTCGAATTACCTCAAGGCAACCAAGCATGACTGAAGATTTCAACGCAGTGGACTTGCTGGGTCTTACCACCGAGATCGTCGCGGCGCATGTATCCAATAACGCCGTGGGCATGGAAGAACTGCCGCTGCTGATCAATCAGGTCCATCGCTCGCTGACCGCATTGGGCACCGCGCCGGAGCCGGTACTGGAGAAGCTGCAGCCGGCGGTGCCGGTGAAGAAATCGGTTACGCCCGATTTCATCATCTGCCTCGAAGACGGCAAGAAGCTGAAGATGCTGAAGCGGCATCTGAAGACCGCCTATGACATGACGCCGGACGATTATCGCGAGCGCTGGAATCTCCCGCCCGACTATCCGATGGTGGCGCCCAACTACGCAAAGCAGCGCAGCAAGCTGGCCAAGGAGATCGGTCTGGGCACACGGGCGCGCCGCAACGACTGAAAAACGGCACGCCGATTCGCGAATGGGGCGGCTGCTGAGCCGCCCTTTCCGTCTCGGCATCCTGCCCCGTCGAGCCTTGCGCGCGGCGAGGCGCCGCCGACGGCTGATGCGGGTAGGCTCCGGCCCACAGATCCGGTATAGTTCCGCCGTTCACCAAGCAACGAATGGCGGGTTGAAGGATGGTTTCGCACCTCGAACAGATTTGTATCGAGAAGGGCCTCAAGATGACGGACCAGCGCCGGGTCATCGCCCAGGTGCTGTCCGAAGCCGATGATCACCCCGATGTCGAAGCGGTCTATCGCCGCGCCACCCTGGTCGATCCGCGCATCAGCATCGCGACGGTCTATCGCACCGTGCGGCTGTTCGAAGAGGCGAGTATCCTGGAGCGCCATGATTTCGGCGATGGAAGGGCCCGCTACGAGGAACGCCCGAGTGCCCATCACGATCATTTGATCGATGTCCAGAGCGGCCGTGTCATCGAATTTCAGAACGAGGCGATCGAGGAATTGCAGCGCGGCGTCGCCGAGAAACTGGGCTACAAGCTGGTCGGCCACCGGCTCGAACTCTACGCCGTGCCGCTCGACGGCCGGCGCGACCGGGACTGAGCTGCCATGTCCGCTCGCAGCGCCGGTGCCGCTTGATCACCTTCACCTCCCATTGCCTGAGCTTCGTCCGGCTGCTGGCCTATCTCAGTTTCACCCTGGCCCTGATGCCGATCCAGGCGCTCGCCGTGGCGCGGAACTGGCAATTGGCCGTGACGCTGCCGGTGTTCTATCATCGGCACGCCGCCGCCATTCTGGGCTTCCGGGTCGAGGTTCGGGGCCGGCGCACGGCGGAGGCGCCGACGCTGTTCGTCTCCAACCATGCCTCCTATGCCGATATGGAAATGCTGGGATCGCTGATCCCCGGCTCCTTCATCGCCAAGACCGAAGTCGGGGCTTGGCCGCTGTTCGGAGCATTGGCCCGATTGCAGCGCTCGGTCTTCGTCGACCGGCGGGTGCGCAGCTCGGCCGAGCAGCGCGACAGCCTGACGGAGCGGCTGCAGGAAGGCGGAAATCTGATCCTGTTTCCGGAAGGCACCAGCAATGACAGCCTGCATGTCCGGCCGTTCAAGAGCGCGCTCTTCGCCGCGGCCGAGATCCGGATCGCCGGCCGCCCGGTCACGGTCCAGCCGGTCAGCGTCGCCTATACCCGGGTCAACGGCATTCCCATGGGCCGCGACATGCGTCCGTTCTTCGCCTGGTATGGCGATATGGAGCTGGTCGGCCATTTGTGGAAAATGGTTGGTTTCGGCATTGTCGATGTCGTCGTGCAATTCTACCCGCCGGTGACGATCGACAATTTCGGCTCGCGCAAGAAGCTCGCCGAGCATTGCTGGCGGATCATCACCGACGGGGTGGCGACGGCGAATGCCGGCCGGTTGCCCGCTGTCGAAGCGGCGACCCAGCCGGAGGCGGCGGCCGCACCGATCGGGATCGCCGCCGCGACCATGCCGCAATGACCAACCGGACAGGCGGCATGACCAAGAAGCTCTATATCAAGACCTATGGCTGCCAGATGAATGTCTACGACTCGGCCCGCATGGCCGACGTCCTGGCGCCGCTCGGCTTTATCCCGGTCGCCGAGGCGGATGGCGCCGACATGGTCATCCTCAACACCTGCCATATCCGCGAAAAGGCCGAGGACAAGGTGTTCTCGGATCTGGGCCGGCTGAAGCCGCTGAAGCAGGCGCAGGGCGGTACCATGATCATCGCCGTGGCCGGCTGTGTGGCGCAAGCCGAGGGTGCGGAGATCATGCGCCGGGCACCCTATGTCGATATCGTGCTGGGGCCGCAGACCTATCACCGCCTGCCGGAAATGGTCGCGCGCGCCAGCCGCTCGGGCGGCACGCAAGTGCTCGACACAGAGTTTCCGGCCGAGGCCAAATTCGACTTCCTGCCGGACTCCGCCCAGGCGCCCGGCGTTTCGGCCTTCCTGTCGGTGCAGGAGGGCTGCGACAAGTTCTGTACCTTCTGCGTCGTACCCTATACCCGTGGCGCCGAATATTCCCGGCCCGCCGAATCGGTGCTGGCCGAGGCGCGCCGCATGGTAGCAGGTGGTGCGCGCGAAGTGATCCTGCTCGGCCAGAACGTCAATGCCTATCACGGCGAGGCGCCCGATGGCGGCGTCTGGGGCCTGGGCCGGCTGATCCGCGCGCTCGCCGAGATCCCCGGGCTGCTGCGCTTGCGCTACACCACCTCGCATCCGCGCGACGTCGATGACGATCTCATTAGCACCCATGGCGAGGTGCCGCAGCTGATGCCGTTCCTGCATCTGCCGGTGCAATCGGGCAGCGACCGCGTGCTGGCCGAGATGAACCGCAAGCATAGTGCCGACGAATACCGGCGGATCATCGACCGGTTCCGGGCGGCGCGGCCCGACATCGCCTTTTCCTCCGATTTCATCGCGGGATTCCCGGGCGAGACCGATGCCGATTTCCGGGCGACGATGCGCCTCGTCGCCGATATCGGCTTTGCCAGCGCCTTTTCCTTCCGCTATTCGCCGCGCCCGGGCACGCCGGCCGCCCTGCTGGAACATGCCGTGCCCGATGCCGTCGCCCAGGCGCGGCTGCTCGAATTGCAGGATTTGCTGGAGACACAGCAGCGCGCCTTCTACGCCTCGAAGATCGGCCAGGTGCTGCCCGTGCTGTTCGAAAAGCCGGGCCGGCATGATGGCCAGCTGATCGGCCGCAGCCCTTATGCGCAAGGCGTCCATGCCGCCGCACCGGCGCGCCTGATCGGCTCGGTCGAGATGGTGCGGATTACCGATGCCACCCTCAACAGCCTGGGCGGCGAGTTGGTGCTGATCGACGATACGGACCAGGCGGCATGACCACGACGATTCCCGCCAGCAGGCTGCCGGCGCAGATCCAGTTCGACGACAACAGCCTGCTGCCGCCGCTGTTCGGCGAGCGCGACCAGCATCTCGACCGGATCGAGCGGCAGCTCGGCGTCTCGCTGATTCCGCGCGGCAACCTGGTCGCAATCGGGGGCTCAGCGTCGGCAATCGAGCTTGCGCGGATTGTCTTGCGCGGGCTCTATGAGCGGCTGAAACGCGGCTTGCCGCTCGATCTGGCCGAGGTCGATGCCGCCTTGCGCCTGGCCCAAGCCCAGGCGGCCGAAGACACTGCGACGCTGCCGCTGCTGGCGGAACCGGCCTCGATCCGCACCCGCAAGCGCCAGATCTCGGCCCGAACCGTGGCCCAGGGCGACTATATCCGGGCGCTGCGCGACCATTCCCTGGTCTTCGGCCTGGGCCCGGCCGGCACCGGCAAGACCTATCTGGCCGTCGCCGCCGCCGTCGACATGCTGATGACCGGCCAGGTCCAGCGCATCATCCTGTCGCGCCCGGCGGTCGAAGCGGGAGAAAGACTGGGTTTTCTGCCCGGCGATCTCAAGGAGAAGGTCGATCCCTATCTCCGCCCGCTCTACGACGCGCTGCACGACATGCTGCCGGCCGACCAGATCCTGAAGCGCCTGGCCAATGGCGATATCGAGGTGGCACCGCTCGCCTTCATGCGCGGGCGCACGCTGAGCAACGCCTTCGTCATCCTGGACGAGGCGCAGAACACCACCCCGGTGCAGATGAAGATGTTCCTGACCCGGCTCGGCGAGGGTGCCCGCATGGCGGTCACCGGCGATCTCAGCCAGATCGACCTGCCGCGCGGGACCCGGTCCGGCCTCACCGATGCGCTCGAGACGCTTGACGGCGTCGAGGGTATCGGCACGATCCGCTTCACTGAAACCGACGTCGTCCGCCATCCGCTGGTGATGCGCATCGTCCACGCCTATGAAGCAAGGGACCGCGCACGCCGGCAGCCCGGACCTGCAGCAGAGGGCGAAGCGGCGGCCCCCGACTCCGCCTAGATCATGACCAGCGACCCAGACCACAGTACCGGGACCGCCACCATTGCCATCGCCATCGAGGCCGATGGCTGGGGCGGTGCCCTGACCACGCCGGAAGCGCTCGTGGCCCGAGCCGCACGCGCCGCGCTCACCGCCGCCTGCCCCGAACTCGGCGCCGCCACGGTCAGCCTGCTGCTGGCCGATGACCGGACCGTCCAGGATCTGAACCGGGAGTGGCGCGGCAAGGACATGCCGACCAATGTCCTGTCCTTCCCGGCGACCGATACCAGCGCCGGCGAGACGCCCGTCGCCGAGTTCGCCGGCGTCCCGCTCGAACTCGGCGATATTGCGCTCGGCTTCGAGACCTGCGCCCGCGAGGCGGCGGCGCAGGGCAAGCCGCTCGCCCATCATGTCGAGCATCTGGTCGTCCACGGCGTGCTCCATTTGCTCGGCTACGACCATGTCGACGAAGCCGATGCCGAGCGCATGGAGGGGCTGGAAACCCGAATCCTCGGCGGGTTGGGCGTGCCCGATCCCTATGTCGAGGAGCGGCTCGGCGATGGCTGATACCTCGCCCTTTTCGCGCCCGGAAGCGCGCTCGCTCTGGGACCGGCTGCGCCGCTGGCGCGGCTTGTCGTCCGACGCCGGCGGCGACGACACAGCGCCTGAGACACCGGAAGAGGCGATCGAACAGGATGAGCGGGTGCTCATCGAGAATGTGCTGCGCCTGAAGAGCCTGGCGGCCTGGGACGTCATGGTGCCGCGCGTCGATATTGTCGCCATCGATGTCGATACCGGCTTCACCGAGCTGGTCCGGCACATGGTCGAGGAAGGCCATTCGCGGCTGCCGGTCTACAAGGACGATCTCGACCACATTATCGGCATGGTCCATGTCAAGGATGTGCTGGGCTTCGTCGCCGCCGGCCGAACCACCACGATCCAGAAGCTGCTGCGCAAGGTGCTGTTCGTCGCGCCCTCGACCCGCATCCTCGACCTGCTGTCGCAGATGCGCATGCAGCGGGTGCACATGGCCTTCGTGGTCGACGAGTTCGGCGGCATCGATGGCCTCATCACCATCGAGGATGTCGTCGAGGAAATCGTCGGCGAGATCGAGGACGAGCACGACCAGACCGAGCCGGCCCATATCATGGAACGCCCCGATGGCAGCCTGATCGCCGATGCGCGCACGCCGATCGAGGAGCTCGAGGCACTGCTCGAGGTCAAGCTGCTGCCGGCCGATGCCGAGGAGGAAGTCGATACCGTCGGCGGCCTGGTCATCATGCTGGCCGGGCGCGTGCCGGGCCGCGGCGAGACCATCACCCATCCGGCTGGGTTCCTGTTCGACGTGATCGACGCCGATCAGCGCCGGGTCCGCCGCCTGCGCGTGCGCCGAATCCCCGATCCGACCGATGCGGATGATGATGGTGCGTGACGTTGCCGCTCTGCGGTCCGATGGCTCGGCCTCGGCCGGCGCCGTGCCGCGCTTCGCCGCGGGTATCGGCCGGTTGCAGGGCTGGCGCCGGGCCGGGCTGGCCGTGCTGCTCGGCCTGCTGGCGGCGCCCGCGCTGCCGCCGTTCAACCTCGTGCCCCTGCTGCTGCCGAGCTTCACCGGCCTGATCTGGCTGCTCGACGGTGCCGCCAGCCGAAAGCGCGCCTGCTTCGATGGCTGGCTCTGGGGCATGGGTTTCTTCGTGCCCATTCTCTACTGGGTGGCCTTCGCGATGGCCGTCGACCTCGCCCAGTTCTGGTGGATGGTGCCGATCTGCCTCCTCGTCCTGCCGGCCGGGATGAGCCTTTTTCCGGGCGCCGCGGCCGGCCTCTACCGCACGCTGCGCGGGCGCGGGATCGGCCGGATCGGGCTCTTTGCGATCTGCTGGGTGCTGGCGGAATATTTGCGCGGCCATGTTCCCTGGGGCGGCTTTCCCTGGGCGATCATCGGCTATGCCTGGTCCGGCGATTCGAGGCCCGCGCTCGACGTCCTGCAGACCGCCTCGCTGTTCGGCGTCTATGGCCTCAGCTTCTTCACCGTACTGGTCGCGGCGCTGCCGGCGCTGCTGGGCGACGCGCCCCGGCCCGGACAGTCGCGGCTGCGCCCGCTCTTGGGCCTGGCCATCGGCGCCGCCGTGCTGTTCGTGGCGATCGCCTGGGGCGCCGACCGCCTGGCCAATGGCATCACCGGCGATGTCCCTGGCGTCACGCTGCGCATCGTGCAGACCGACATCCCCAACCGGGTCGACGGGCAGGACAGCTACGAACGCCTGGACAAAGTCGTCGGCCTGGCCCGGGGCTATGGTGCCGAGTCCGTGACGGCACAGATCTGGCCCGAATCCTCGGTCGATTTCCCGCTCAATCAGAAGCCCCGGCTGGCGGCCGAATTGGGTCAGCTGACGCCGCCGAACGGCCTTATCCTGACCGGCACGACATTGGTCTCTCGGGATGCAGCCGGTTTCCGGGCCAGCAACAGCATGGCCGCGATCAACCATGACGGCCAGATTCTGGCCAGCTACGACAAGGCCCATCTCTTGCCCTTCGGCGAGTACATCCCGATGCGCTGGCTGCTCGGCTTCATTCCGGCGGTCGCCGGGCGCGGCGATTGGTCGACCGGCCCGGGGCCGAAGACGCTGCATCTGCCCGGCCTGCCACCGGTGGCGCCGATCATCTGCTACGAGGCGGTATTCCCGCATGCCGTGATCGACGAGGCCGATCGGCCGGGCTGGCTGCTGAACGACACCAATGACGCCTGGTTCGGGCGCAGCACCGGCCCGGATCAGCATTTCGCGCATGCCCGGGTGCGCACCGTCGAAGAGGGGCTGCCGCTCATTCGCGCGGCCAATGGCGGCATTTCCGGTGTGATCGACGCCTATGGCAGGCGCGTGATGACGTTGCCGCTCGGCGAGGAAATGGCCCTCGACGTCAAGCTGCCGAACGCGCTCCCGACAGACACGCTCTACGGGAGGGTCGGCGATACCCCACTTCTTTTGATAGTGTTCACTGCACTTCTTGCGAGTATTGCTTCGGCCCTGCGCCGAAATCGCGGTCGTTACTAGCGTATTAGTGGTTGAATCGCTTGGATTCTTGACGGTTCGTCAGTCTTGATCTATTACTAAATAATTAATTTCGAGACCGTACCGATCATGCCAGCAGATTTCCCGCGCAAGCGACCCGTTCGCCGGCGCCCCAAGCTAGATCATCCGAATCCGATCGATGTCCATGTCGGCAGCCGCGTCAGGCTGCGCCGGACCCTGCTGGGCTTAAGCCAGGAAAAGCTGGGCGAGGCCATCGGCCTGACCTTTCAGCAGGTCCAGAAATACGAGCGCGGTGCCAACCGCATCGGCGCCAGCCGGCTCTGGGAATTGTCGGCCGTGCTCGATGTGCCGGTCCAGTTCTTCTTCGGCGAGATGGCGGCCGAGACGCTGGCGCAGATGAGCCGCATCACCGCGCGCGAACCGGCAGCCGATGCCGGCGGCCCGGCGGCAGCACCCGGCCCGATCACCCGGCCGGAAACGCTCGAGCTGATGCGCGCCTATGACCGCATCCCGATCGCCTCGGTCCGGCGCCGGCTCTGTGAGCTGACCAAGGTCCTGGCCGCCGAACTCACCCTCAGCGGCGCCACCGACGAGTCGGTCTGACAGGCGGGACAAGGATCAGAAAGCCCCTCGCCCGCTTGGCGGGAGAGGGAGGGGCCCGCGTCGCGGGAGGGTGAGGGTCATACGCGCTAACTTAAGGAATTTCCTGTTCCGTCCGAGCCCTCGAGAAAAAGGGGTCAGAGTGAATTTCCCGCCACATCCTTTTCCGCGCGGGACCCGCGGGTCGAG
>Ga0302314_10017694_pt1 | contig 11926 bp, 7 predicted proteins | sample III_Palsa_N2_3_FD_200533 | JGI IMG/M metagenome (GOLD analysis project Ga0302314, IMG submission 200533) | Peat permafrost microbial communities from Stordalen Mire near Abisko, Sweden - III_Palsa_N2_3 | ecosystem: Environmental > Terrestrial > Soil > Palsa > Peat permafrost | place: Sweden...
CAGTACCGGGCGGCCGAGGTCAGCGGGGCCGGCGCGATCATGCGCATGGGCCGGCTGGCCACCGACCTCCAGCTGAGCACCGACCTCACCCGCCACCTGCGGGACGAGGCCATCCACGCCTGGCTGTGGACCAAGGCGCTGCGCGACATGGGCGGCGAGATCGTCGAGGTCGACGAGCCCTACCAGTCCAAGCTGGCCCTGCACTTCGGCCTGCCCCGGACCCTGGACGACCTGCTCGCGCTGACCTGGATCTCCGAGTCGCGCGGCTGCGAGCAGTACCAGCAGCACCTGGACATCCAAGGCATCCCCACCTCGATCCGGCAGATCCTGCGGGCCATCCTCAAGGACGAGACCTGGCACGTCTCCTACATCCGCGAGGAGCTGGAGCGCCGGGTGCGGTCGGACGCCACGATCCAGCAGACCATCGACCGCGCGCTGGAGGCCGACGCCAAGGCCGTCGCCGATCTCGGCCTGGCCGCGGTGCCGATCACCGGCGGGCAGCTGATACCGGCGAACGCCAGATGAGCACGGCCACACACTCTCCCGTGCCGGGCGCCGCCGCGCCCGGCACGGGTCAGCCGATGGTGGAGCTCGACGGCGGCCCGTCGGCCCCCGGATGGCTCCCGCTGGAGGAGCTGGTCCGCCCGTTCGGCGAACACCGGCGCGGGATCACCTTCCTGGACGGGCGGCACCGGCAGACGCTCAGCTACGCCGAACTCGCCGGGCGGGCCGCGGCCGTGGCCGCGCGCCTGGGCGAGTACGGGGTGCGGCCCGGGGACCGGGTCGCCGCGACGGCCGGCAACGACCTCGACTCGGTACTGCTGCTGATGGGCGTGTGGGCGGCCGGGGCGGCCTTCGTCTCGGTGCCCAAGCCCTCCCAGCGCGACGCCGGGCAGTTCGACCAGCGCTTCGGCGGACTGCTGAAGTCCTGCGACTGCGGGTTCCTGGTGACCGACGAGCCCGAGCCCGGGCTGGCCGCGCACGGGGGCCTGCGAGTGGTCCCGGCGGCCGCGCTGCACGACCTGCCGGCGCTCACCGGCGGCACGCCCGACCTCCTGGTCGGCGACACCGCGCTGATCCAGTTCACCTCCGGCAGCGTCTCCGCGCCCAAGGGCGTGGCGATCAACGGCATGACCCTGGCCCGGCACGCCGAGATGCTGCGGCGGCGGTTCGGCGTCGAGGCCGACCAGGACAAGATCGTCTCCTGGCTGCCGCTGTACCACGACATGGGCCTGATCGCGATCTTCCTGCAAGCGCTCACCGCCCGCGCCGACCTGGTGCTGATGCCGCCGACCGCGTTCGCCTTCGGGCCCGCGCGCTGGCTCAACACCCTCGCCGAGGAACACGGTACCTTCAGCGCCGCACCCGACTTCGCCTATCGGATGGCGGCGGCGGCGCCCTACGACGCCGGGCTCGACCTGTCCCGGGTACGGATGCTGCTGAGCGGCGGCGAGCGGGTCAACTGGCGTTCGCTGCAAGACTTCCAGCGGGTCACCGAACCGCTCGGGCTGCGCCGGGACGCGGTCAGCCCGTGCTACGGCCTGGCCGAGAACGTGGTCGGCGTCTCCAGCAAGAGGATCGGGGCGGACCCACGGCTGGGTCCGGGCGACAACGTCGCGCTCGGGGCGCCCATGCCCGGGGTCTCGGTCCGCGCGCCGCAGGGCCTGCCCCCCGGGCCGGTACTGATGCGCGGCGACTTCCTGTTCGACGGCTACCACACCGTCGACGGCTACCGCCCGGCCCCGGCCGCGGGCGAATGGCACGACACCGGGGACGACGGCTTCATCCAGGACGGTGAACTGCATGTCGTCGGACGCCGGGCCGAGGTGGTCTCCATGGGCGGCCACAACGTCTTCGCCGAGGACGTCGAGGCGGCCGTGCACGACACCGGCGGCGCGGACGTCCGCGCCTGCGCCGCGTTCCGACTGTCCACGTCCGGGCAGCAGTTCGGGCTGATGGTCGAGGTGCCGCCGCGCCCGGCCCGCACCCCGGACGAGATCGCGGCCATCGGCGCCCGCACCCGGGCCGCCGTCCGCAACGCCCTCGGCGTCCGGGTGGCCACGGTGCTGCTGGTCCGCGCCGGGACCATCCCGAGGACCACCTCGGGCAAGGTGCAGCGGGCCCACTGCCGCACGCTGCACGCCGGAGGACAGCTCGGCCGCAGGTTGCTGGCCGCCGTCGAATGATGAAGGGAAGCGCTCCAACCGTGTCGAACGAACAGAAGTTCATCTGGCTGGACGGCGAACTGGTCGACTGGGCCGACGCGAACGTCCACATCACCACCCACGCCCTGCACTACGGCATCGGCTTCTTCGAGGGCATCCGCTCCCATGCCACCCCCCAGGGACCCGCGCTGTTCCGGCTCGGCGACCATCTGCGCCGACTGGAGCAGTCGGCGGCCGTCTACGGGATGACCCTGCCCTTCGGCCCCGACGTCCTGGCCGACGCCTGCTGCCAGGTGGTGTCCGCCAACGGTCTCGGCGACTGCTACCTGCGGCCGCTGGTCTTCCTCGGCGAGGGAGCCAACCCGCTGGCGGCGCCGCTGCGCTGCGCGGTGATGGCCAGCGTCCACGGGCCGCTGGTCGGCGCGCCCAAGACCGGCGGCGCCAAGGCCCAGATCTCGGCCTTCCAGCGCTACTCCGCCAACGCCATGCCGCCGGCCGCCAAGGCCAGCGGACAGTACCTCAACTCCTGGATCGGCCAGACCACCGCGCTCCAGGCCGGGTACGACGAGGCGATCTTCCTCAACGAGACCGGCTTCGTGGCCGACGGCTGGGCCAACAACGTCTTCGCCGTGGCCAGGGGCGAGCTGCTGACCCCGCCGCAGTGGAGCGGCGGCCTGCCCGGCATCACCCGCGACACGGTGCTGCGGCTCGCGGCCGAGGACGGCCTCACCGTCGCCGAACGGCCGCTGGTCCGCTCCGACCTCTACCTCGCCGAGGAGGTGTTCCTGACCGGGACCGCCACCGGCGTCAAGGCCGTCGCCTCGGTCGACGGCCGCCGGATGACGGCCGGCGCGCCCGGCCCGGTCACCACCCGGGTCACCGAACTGCTCAACGCCGCGCTGACCGGCCGGTCCGACGCCCACCCGGAGTGGCTGGAGTACGTGTCATGACCGGTCTGACACCGTCAGGCACCCGGCCGGAGGAGTTCCGGGAGGTTGTCCGCACAGCGGTCAAGCCCTTCGACGCCCAGGTCACCGCGGTCTGGGAGGCGGACCGGCATGTGCCGACCGCCGCCGTCGCCGAACTCGCGGCCCAGGGAGTGCTGCGCGAGCGGTGGGCGGACGGCGACCTCGGCGGCCTCCCGAAGATGGTGGTGCTGATCCAGGAGCTGTTCCGCTGCAACGGCGGGCTGGCGCTGGCCACCATGGGCCACAGCGAGATCTTCATCGGCGCGCTGACCCGGCACGGCAGCACCCCCGCGCACGCGCGGCTGCTGGAGGACGCCCTGTCCGGCCGCGCCGTCGGCTGCTTCGCCGCCACCGAACCGCAGGGCGGGGCCAGCCTCGCCGCCATCCAGTGCCGCGCGGTCGACACCGGCGACGGCTGGCAGCTGACCGGCACCAAGCGCTACATCTCCAACATCGGCCGCGCCACCCACGCGATCGTGCTGGCCCGCGCGGACAACGCCCGCGCCGGCGCCGACCTGTGCCTGTTCGTGGTCCCGCTGGACGCCCCCGGCGTCACCGTGGACGGCTTCTTCGACTCCTCCGGCGTCCAGGCCTGCGACGTCGGCCAGCTCAGCCTGGACGTCAAGCTGCCGCCCGACGCGCTGCTCGGCAGCCCGGGACTGGGCCTGCTCTACGCCTCGCACCTGCTCCAGTTCGAGCGGCTGGCGATCTGCGCGCTGCTGCTCGGCGCGGCCGAGACCGCGCTCGGGCTGGCGGCCGGGTACGCCCGGTCACGGCCGGTCGGCAGCGGACGGCTGATCGACAAGCAGGTGATCCGGCACCGGCTGGCCGAGGCCCAGGCCGACCTGTGGAACCTGCGGAGCAGGCTGGACGAGATCGTCGCCTTCGCGGTGCGCGAGCGGACCATGCCGCCGCACCAGGTCTCCGGGCTGAAACTGACGGCCGGCCGGCGGGTGGTGGAGATCATCGACATGGCGATGCAGATCTTCGGCGCCCGCGGCAACACCAGCGCGTTCCCCCTGGAGAAGCTGTGGCGGGACTGCCGGATCGCCCGCATCGGCGGCGGCACCGACGAGGTGCTCGCCGACGTGGTCGCCTCCTACCTGGACCGGCCCGACCGGTCGGTGGACGAGTTCATCAGCGAGGCGGTCGAGGCCGACCGGCCCGCCCCCTCGGTCGCCCGCGGTCCGGTCCGTCCGGCCGCCCAAAGTCCGGCCGCCGGTGCGTACTCCCACTAGGCGGCCGCCGGTGGACGGCGGACCCGGCGAACTGCCGCCGCAGGCTGCCTCGGCCGAACCGGGGGGTTCGGCGGGGGCGGTGAAACCGGGTCCGCCGTCGCTGTGGAGCAGCCGCGACTACCTCGGTCTGTGGACCGGCGACGCGGTCTCCTCGCTCGGCACCAGCATGTCCGCGATCGCCTACCCGCTGCTGGTGCTGTTCGCCACCGGCTCGGTGGCCGACGCCGGGATCATCACCGCGGCCAACATGCTCGGGGCGCTGCTCACCACCCTGTGGGGCGGCGCGCTGGCCGACCGGGTCTCCCGCAAGCTGCTGCTGGTGATCAGCCCGCTGCTCCAGGCCGCCGCCGTCGGCACGGTCGCGGTGCTGGTCGGCCGGGGGTACACGCCGATCCCGCTGCTGGCCGCGGCCGCCGCCGCCAGCGGCCTGGCCGGCGGGGTGCGCAACGCGGCGCGGACCCCGGCGATGCGCAGGGTGGTGCCCAAGGAGCAGATGGCCGTGGCCTCCAGCCAGGTCCAGGGCCGGGACATGGCGGCGCAGTTCTTCGGCAGCCCGCTCGGTGGGCTGCTGTTCTCGGTGGCGCGCTGGCTGCCGTTCGGCGCGGACGCGGCCTCCTTCCTGTTCTCCTCGCTCGGCGCGGCGCTGATCCGGCGCCCGCTCGGCCCGGACCCGGCGGAGGACCCGGCGCAGCGCCGCAGCCTCACCGGGGACGTCCGCGAGGGCCTGCGCTATGTCGCCAGGGTGCCTTTCCTGCGGTTCGTGGCGACCTGGACGCCGGTGGTCAACATGATCGCGGGCGCCTACTTCCTGCTGTTCATCGCGATGCTGAGGTACCGGGGCGCGGGACCGACGGCGATCGGGCTGGTCAACTCCATCGCCCTGGTCGGCGGGGTCACCGGGGCGGTGATCGGGCCGCGGCTGCTGAAGCGGCTGGGAGCCAAGCCGCTGTTCCTGGCCGGGGGTTGGATCTTCACCTCGGCGGCGGTGCTGACCGCCGTACTGCCGGCCCCCTGGGAGATCGGCTGCGCGGTGTTCCTGGTGATGCTCGCGGTGGTGCCGCTGAACGCGGCCCTGGAGGCGTACCAGGTCAGGCTGGTGCCCGACGCGTTCAGCGGCCGGGTGTCGGCGGTGGTCGGCTTCGGCGCGCAGGCCTTGCAGTGGGTCGGCCCGCTGGTGGCCGGGGTGCTCGCGGACGCCTACGGCCCGCCGCACGCGATGCTGCTGGTCGCCGCCGCGCTGGTGCCGATCGCGGTGATTCCGCACCTCACCAGGTCGCTGGCACTGCTCGACACCCCCGTCGAAGAGGTCAGCGAGCACCACCTGTGAACCACTGCCGGGGGTCAGCCGCCATGGGCGAGCTCCAGTGCCAACCGGCACAGCGCCGCGCGGTCCGGCCGCCCGGTCTTCTGGAGCAGGCTCGCCATGTGCTTCTCGACCGTACGCGGCGAGATGGACAGCCGACGGGCTATGTCCTGGTTGCCGGGGCGCTCCGCGAGCAGCGCCAGGACCTCGAACTCACGCGGGGTCAGGCCCTGTCCGCGCAGCGCGGCCGGTATCAGCTCCCGCCCGCTGCGGCGCTGCGCGACGCTCGCCCCGGCCCGCCGCAGCAACGCCCGGCAGGCGCCGGCGACCGCCGGGACGTCCAGGTCGTGGAAGTACTCCTCGGCGGTCCGCAGCCAGGACAGCGGATCGCCCCAGCCGTCGGCCAGCGCCGCCTCGGAGACCAGCCGCAGGCCGAGGTGGTGGCCGGTGGGGAAGAGCCCGGCGGTCTGCCGGACCCGCTCGACGACCTGGGCGGCCTCCTCGCCCCGGCCGTCCCGGCCGAGCAGCACCGCCTCGGACAGCAGCAGGAACTGCCGGTTCCAGGCCAGCCCGGAGGCCGGGTTGCCGGCCACCGCGGCGTAGGCCTCGCGTCCGCCGTCGCCCGCGAGCACCGCCAGCAGCGGGCTCAGCCCGTACCGTCCGGCCAGGTAGAACACGCTGGGGTGTTGGGCCTCCCAGGCCGCCGCGGCGGCGAGTTCGGCGGTCGCTCCGGCCCGGTCCTCCTCCAGCAGGGCGCAGACCGTCCGGCACAGCCCCAGCATCACCGGGGTCAGGAAGGACTCGTCGCCGCCGGCCTGGCGGAAACTCACCAGCATCCGCTCCATCTCCCGGCGGCGGCCCCGGTGCGCGGCCAGTGTCGCCGAGGTCAGCAGCAGGTAGCGGTGGGTGGCCAGGTTGTGCATCCGGGCGCTGACGTCCAGGCAGCGGCCGATGATCTCCTCGGCGGTGCCCGGGTCGCCCCGCAGCACCGCGTTCAGCGCCAGCATGCCCTCCGCGCTCTGGGTCAGCACGATCGCCCCGAGCTCCCGGGCGGCCTCCCTGGCCTGCTCCAGCCTGAGGCCGTCGCCGGTGCGCATATAGGCGTTCGCGCCGAGCCGCATCAGCGCCTCGACCCGCCAGACCGACAGCGAGTTGGTCTCGGCGACCGAGAGCATCCGCTCCAGGCAGACGTCGGCCTCCTCGAAGCCCTGCTCGCGGACCAGCAGCGCCAGCAACTGCCAGGCCTGGCAGGCCAGCACCGGCAGTTTCGCCTGCTCCGCCACCTCGGCGGCGCCGCGGGCCAGCAGTTCGATGTCGACGGTGGGCACGCCCTGGCCGGGGAGCAGCGCCAGGTGTCCCTCGACCACGATCAACGCGGCGGACTGCTCGGGGGAGCCTGCGCCGCCGAGCAGCTCCCGGGCCGCCGCCACCTGGGTCTCGGTGTCGGCGCGGCGTTCGGCGATCACCGCGACCCAGGCCAGCCGGGTGTGCAGGGCGATCCGCCGGTCGACGCCCAGTGCCGCCGCCCCGGCGGCCGGCAGCAGGTCGGCCAGGGCGAAGGCCCGGTCCAACTGCCCGGCCTCGGCCAGGGCGTAGAGCAGCGACTCCAGGATGTCGGTCCGGTCCGCCGGGGCCGCGTGGTCGTAGGCGCGCTGGAGCAGCAGCACCGCGGTCCCCGGTATGCCCTCGGCCTGCGCCCGGCGTCCGGCCTCGGCGTAGAGCCTGGCCGCGCCGGTGGGGTCCCCGGCGGCGACCCACAGCCCGGCGACCAGCTGGCACCGGTCGTCGCTGAGCTCCGGATCGGCCTGTTGCAGGGTGGTCGCGGCGTGCCGGGCGATGGCGGCCCGCTCCGCCGGGGGGACGCTGGCCAGCAGCGCCTCGGCGGTGAGCGCGTGCCGGAACGAGTAGCGGTCCGGCGCGGTGCCGTCCGGGACGACGAGCCCGGCCTTGGCGGCGGACTTCAGCGCGGCGAACAGACTGCGGTCGCCGCTGCCGGTGATCAGCCGCAGCGCGCCGATGGAGAACTCCGCACCGAGCGAGGCCGCCAGCAGCACCACCTCGCGAACCTGCGGGTCCAGCGAGTCGATCCGGTGGCCGTAGCCCTGGATCACGGTCGCCGGTACGGTCGTGGAGAGGTCGCCGACCACCTGCCAGCCGGACGCGTCCCGGCGCAGCAGGCCGGAGCCGACCATCTCGGCCAGCAACTCCTCGACCAGGTAGGGGTTTCCCTCGCCGCCGTGAGCCAGGCGGCTGACCACCTCGGCCGGCACCTGGTCGGCGGGGACGGTCAGGAAGTCGGCGGCTATCGCGCGTACCGCCGCGGCCCGCAGCGGGCCCAGTTTGGTGACGGTGGCCGCCCGGCGCCGGTCGGCCGCATGGGCCAGACCGAGCGCCGGTCCCGGCTCCGCCCGCAGCGTGGCCACGATCAGTATCGGGAGGCCACCGAGGTTGTCGACCAGGTACTCGACCACCGCGATGGTCTCCGGGTCGGCGTCGTGCAGATCCTCCAGCGCCAGGACGCAGCCCTTGTCCTGGCCGACGACGGCGAGCAGCCGGAGCAGCGCCTCGGCGAGCTCGACCACGCTCTCGGGGTGGCCGGGCGCCGAGGCGTTGCGCCACTCTGGGACCAGCCGGGCCAGGGCCGGCCGGTACGGCTCCAGCTGGGCATCCCCGGGCGGCCCACCGATCCGGAAGCGCGAGGACAGCGCCTCGGACAGCGGCCGGAAGGGTGTGCCGACCCCGGTGGGGCTGCCCCGACCACGGAGCACCGGCACACCCAACGCACCGGCCTGCGCCGTACACTCGTCGACCAGCCGGGACTTGCCGATCCCGGCGTCGCCCACGAAAAAGACCGCCCGACCAGCTCGTTGCCGCAGCTTTGCCAACACGCCGCTGAGCAATACGAGTTCGGTCTCCCTGCCGACTGTGGTCGCTGAAGTGGTGCGCATGAGTGTTGAGGTTACTGGATGTACATGAACATTCCGAGGTGTGCCGGTACGTCGGTGTAAATGCGTACCGGCAGGTGAGTGCGGGCACCGGGCCCGAGTGTCAGCAGCGCCCGGCCGTCAGCAGACCTCGGGGACCACGCTCATCGTCGTCCAGGGGCTGATGGTGTCGAGCCTGCTCACCCGCTCGGCCAGCAAGCCGGCGCGACGGGCGAGTCCGCCGCCTGACCTCAGCACAATCTGGCCGCTGGGGTGGTCGACCGCATCGTCGCGCCGGGCACGGGGCTGCTTCCAACGACGGACCAGTTCTTCGTTGCTCATGACGGTGTTCCTCTCCAAAGGGGTCACGGCGTCTGGAGTGACGGCCGTACGGGGGCCGGTGGCTGCAACAGCAGCACCGAGGCTGTGTGCTCGGGGAATCCGAGCCGGAGGAGTCCGTGGCCGATGCCGGACAGGCCGGTCAACAGGCCAGGAGCGGGCAGGCAGTCAGGGGTTCCGCAGCGCGGGCCCGACTGTTCCAGCAGGGTGGTGAGGGCACTCGCCCGGCTGTCGCGTGCCGCCCGGAAGGCGGCGTCGGGCAGTCGGCCGAGCAGTTCGAGGGAGCCTGTCTCGCCGTGGCACAGGCTGTGGTTGGCCGGCGGGCCGCCGTCCACGACCGCCGAGGCGGCCTGCTGGACGAACGCCGCCAGCTCCGGATCGGCCAGCGCGGCGGCCCGGTCGGCGATCGCCAGGGCGATGCCCGGCAGACCTTCGCACCAGGCCGGACCGGGTGCGGAGGGGAGGGCCGCGTGGGCCGAGGCGCGCAGCGCGGCCAGCCCGGCCGTCCGGTAGTCGTCGCCACCGCCGGCCTCGGCGAAGCCCAGCAGCGCCCAGCCGACCCCGGCCGCGCCGCCGGCGAAGCCTGCGGCGGCGGGCAGCGGGCAGTCGGCGAGCCGGTCCGCGCAGAGCCGGGCACCGAACCAGGCCTCGGAGCTGCCGGTCGCCCGGTGCACCGCGAGCAGCGTCGCGAGGCCACCAGCGGTGCCCTCGACGATCCCTGACGGCCCGTCAGTCTCGGCCTCGGCCTCGGCGGCGGCGACGGTGAGCCGGGTCGCCGGTTCGATCCAGCTCCGGATCTCCGGGTCGTCCAGCAGCGTGGCCACCTGGGTCAGCGTGTAGGTGATGCCGCCGAGCCCGGCGAAGGCGCCCGAACCGACCGCGTCGAGCTCCTCGGGGCCGGCCGCCAGCCGGTCCAGCAGGCCCGGGACCGGCCGCAGTGCACTGCGGGCGGTGTCGGCGTAGCGTGCGGAGCCGGTGAGCGCGGCCAGTTGGGCGAGGAACAGCGCCGGTCCCGGATACCCGGAGCCGAGGTCGCCGCCGGACGGGACGACCCGCCAGTACTGGTCGGCGAGCAGTTCCAGGCCGAGCCAGTTGACCCGCTGCCGGTCGCGCCGCCGGTCGCCGCTCTCGCTGCGGTGGGCGTGTTCGACCAGCTGGTCGCCGATGGCCCGGGCGGCGGCGAGCAGCCGAGCGGGGTCGGCGGGCGCGGCGGCGTTGGCGGGGTCGGTGCCGAGCGGGGCCGGGGGCAGGGTGGCGGCCTGGTGCGCGGGTTCGGTGGACCGGCCGGCCATCGCCGCCCGGATCACCCACTCCTGCTCGACCAGGTCGGCCGGTCCCATGGCCAGGATCTTGTCGGCGACCCGGTCCAGCCCCGGGCGTTCGAGCGCGTCCGGGATCCGCTCGCCGGTGCCGCTCCACAGGTCGGCCGAGCCGGGCCGGGCGGTGAACATCGGGATGTCGCCGTCCCAGAGTTCGGCCACCTCCCAGTCCACCAGCCGGGGCCACAGCGGCTCGCCGAGCTCGTCGGTCTCCAGCAGCCGCAGGATCTGCTCGCGTTCGGCCGGGTCGCGCAGCACGTCGGGGTGGGTCGACTCGTCCAGCAGGGTCGCGTACGACTGGGTGGCGCGGACCACGACGCGTACCTCGTCGTCCGCGAAGCGCCGCAGCAGGCCGTCGGGGCCCAGGAGTTCGTCCCGGCCCGCGGTGATCGCGCGGTAGCCGTCCCGGAAGCCCGCGACCAGGGTCTCGGTGTGGTCGGCCGGGTCCGGGTAGCCGCCGTCGAGGCTGGGTCGGTTCTCCGCGCCGACGAAGGACGCGCTCTGACGGACCAGCCGCATCTCGTCGGTGCCCGCGCCCTCCCAGCCGATGCCGGGCATCGGGGAGCGGGCGCCGGCGTCGCCGCCGAGGCCGGAGGCGTCCACCGCGGTTTCGTCGCCGAGCAGCAGCCGCGGCAGCAGGCCGATCCGGTAGACGGACGCCTCCAGCACCTGCGCGGCCGGGTCCTCGTCGGCGCCCTTGGCGCCGTCCGGGGTGGTCTTCGCCGGGGCGGGCGGGTGGAACAGGGTCTCGATGTCGACCGGGACCGGCTCCTCGGCGCAGGCGATCAGGTTCTCGAAGTGCAGGTCGGTGCAGTCCAGGGCGTACAGCAGCGCGAGCCAGGTGCCCTGCCGCCGGTAGAACCGCCGTACCTGGCCCGGGTCGGTGCAGGGGCGGGCGGTGACGAACTCCAGCCAGCCGTACTCGGGCCGTTCCAGCAGCGCCAGGGTGCGCAGGCCCGGGCTGCCGGGCTGGGCGTTGAGCCAGTCGACCGCCTCGTTGAAGTGCCGGTGCACCCGCAGCGGCCGGGGCTTGTAGACCACCCGGGCGTCGTCGGCGAAGCGCAGCACGGCGACGGTGCGTCCGCCCCGGTGTCCGTCGCCCGCCGTCAGCCGCAGTCCGGTCAGGGTACCCGGGTCGGTGCCCCGGAACAGGGTGCGGACCAGCTCCGCCCGGTCGGCGGCGAACCGGTGCAGCAGTTCGGCCACCGACTCGGCGGCGTCCACGCAGGTCTGTGCGGCGAGCCTGGCCAGCACCGGGTACTCGTGCAGCAGCGCGGTTAGGCCCTCCTGTCGCGCCGTCAGCGCGATGAAGTCACGGAACCGCTCGGACGGGGTGGCGCCGGGCAGCTTCCCGGTGACCCGGGCGACATTGAGCTCCAGCACCAGGGTGCGGGCGGCCTGCCGGGCCAGGATCTCCGCGAGCCGCCCGGTGAGCGCGGAGCGGATGGCCGGGAGGTCGACGTCGGCCTCGGGGGCGGCTGCCGCCAGCCGGGCTCCGGCGAGTTCGGCGAAGGGGGCGAACACCGTCCGGAAGCCGGTGGTGCCCGGCAGGTGCCCGGTCGGCAGGGACGGTCGTAGGGGGTGGCGGCAAGGGCCTCGGTCGCGAACACGGCCCACTCCGGCTGCTGCTCGCAGAGGAGTTCCGTCGCGGGGAGGCCCCGCGACCACCA
>Ga0302314_10017696_pt1 | contig 11926 bp, 12 predicted proteins | sample III_Palsa_N2_3_FD_200533 | JGI IMG/M metagenome (GOLD analysis project Ga0302314, IMG submission 200533) | Peat permafrost microbial communities from Stordalen Mire near Abisko, Sweden - III_Palsa_N2_3 | ecosystem: Environmental > Terrestrial > Soil > Palsa > Peat permafrost | place: Sweden...
TGGTCAGACGGTGTTGGTCGACGGCACCGCGGGCACCGCTGCGGGCACTGCGACTTATGTTTCGGCGGCGCCGCAGGGCGGCAACGCGGTGCTTTCAGTGCAGCGCGGCACGATCACGACCGTGCAGCTCGCCGGCTTGATGAAGGCGTAGCCCCGTCTGCCGAATTGCCCGTTCAAGCCGGGCAATGTGGCGTCAGTCGTGAGTGGCCACAGAAATCAACCGCGACAGCCCCCCGAGCGCGTCCCGCGCTCGGCGGCGGGCACCAATTCAGGAAAGTTTGAAGCAATGAGCACCGGATCGGTTGCACCCTTCAAGCCAAACCAAACTACCGCCAAGCTCTCGGGCGGTACGGCCAGCGTCTCGGCTACGATCACGCCTGTGGATTCCGTGCTGGTATACAACTCCACGGTCGTCATGGCGTTCATCGCGTTCGGCACCGGATCGGCCACGGCGCTCGTTGCCGGCGGCGCGTCCGTGCCGGCCGGGGGTAGCGTGCTGTTCGGCACCGGGCCGAACGGCAACACCGTCGCAACGATCCTGCCGAGCGGGAGCGGCAGCATTTACCTGACGCCAGAGACCGGTACTCAGAGGTGAACCAGATCGAAGGGGCTGCACCCCGCCCACCCGGCCTTGGCGCGTGGCAGCGGCCGTCGAACGCCGCCGCCAGCCCGGCGGCGCGGTTCCGGCGCAGATCGCCGTAGCGGTGGAGACTGAAATCCGAGAGGCAGAGGCGGCTTTTATGCGCGCACGCGTGTCCGCCACCGAAACCGAATGGCGGATGATCTGGCCGGCGCGGTCAGCGCGTTTCGGCTGATCGGGTTGCGGCCGGAACGCCTGTTCCCCTACCCGCAGCACGATTCGACAAAATTTGGGAACAGCACGTGAATCGGCCCCGCGCATCGCGGAAGTGGGCGCCGGGCGACTTCCTTTCCTTCAGCAGCGAGCCCCGCGCGCACCGCCTGTCAGAATCTCTGTGGCACGTCTTTCAGGCGCCTGCATGGCTCACGACATCTTGGCTCACATGCAAAGGAGCAGACAGATGCGCAGCATTTGGCGATTAGCCGTGATCGGGGCGTTTCTGCTCGCAGGCTCTGCAGGGACGAAGGCCCAATCGTCGGCAACGATGACGTTGAATCAGCAGGGTACGCCGACGATGCAACAGAAGACCACCGCGCCGGCGCCCTTGTCCTCAGTTCTAGGGCTTCCAGTGGGGGTGGATGCCCCGGTCGCGGCGCCCTACCGTGGCGGCTTCCAGGACTTCGGTGGGCAGCCTGAGACGGGCCGGGAAGCAGCGACGGGCCTGAACGATTAACCAAGCCGCGGCACATGCCAGAACCTCGCCCGCCCCCTCTCCGACGTATGCGTCCGGCCTCCGGCGTGTAGCAGCTCGGCCGATCGGCTAGCGGCTCGGCAGGCGCAGTCGGGAGTCGGTGTCTGGGTGCCATCGCTACCGCATAAGTATTTTCCGAGGCTATTTCCCCTCGTGCCGAATGCGATACGCTAACACGTTTCCTACAAGTTACCGACAGACTTAGCCGCTCCGAGCCCCATCGGAGCGGCTTTTTTTCATGGGGCGCCGTTGGGATGCCGGCGACAGAAAGGGCCGCCCCTCGCGGAGCAGCCCGTTCGCTTAGCCTGCGCCGACCGGCAGATCGCTCAGCCGTAGGTCGGGCTTGGCGGCAGCAACCCGTTGCTCATGAGGCCGTCCGGACCCACGTCGGCATATCCCGGGGCGATGGGCAGGTATCCGCGCGTCGCGGTCGCTGTCTGCGCCTGGTTCGCGGTCGTCTGCGCGGCGCTTGAGCCGTTGGTCAGGCCGCCGGCCGCAAAGGCCGTCACCGTGCTGCCCGCGACGGACGTGGCGATGACCGCTGCGGCCAGCCAAGCAAACTTGGAAGTAAACATGTGCGTGATCCTTTCTCTCGTTGCTGCGTGATACTGTTTCGTTGCCTTGGTGTTCGTCGTCGTGCTCGATCATCAAGGTCTATACGGAAGATGGCTGCGTGGTTCTTGCACATCCAACGCATTGTGTGGGTCGATCCAATCATGAGCATCGATCGATCGCGTGGAAGCGCGGCATGCTGACGGGCGCCCCGAGGCTGCTGCGCGAGCCCCGCGTGATCTGCCTGTCAGAGTCTCTCTGGCGTGCCTTCCGGTGCCTGCTTCGCTCACGAGATGTCCGCCCAGATGTAATGGAGCGGACAGATGCGAAGCTCTTGCGGGCTGGCTCTGATCGGGGCGTTGTTGCTAGCCGTTGGTGCGAGTGCTGAGGCGCAAACGCCTACCCGCGACGGCGATACCTGGGGCGGTCAGCGTCACCCACCAATCGAGGGCGAGGCTGAGCCGCAGGAAGGTGCGTCGGGGGGCGCGTCGGCCCAACCCCGAGACCCGTCGGGTGCGGCGACGGTGGATCAAATCTACCGGGAGCTTATGGAGTTGGAACACCCGGCAGCCAGCCCGGAAAATTCATCGGGCCAACCGGGTTGAGCGGGCCGCCTGTTGGCGAAGGAAACGTCGGCCGACGCACAGGCGGCCGCGTCATATCTCGTCCGGCGGCATATCCGGCAGGGACGCCATCGCCCCCAGCAACAGCGCCTCTGTTTCCAGCGGCAGCACCAGCACGATCGGGCCGACCGATCCTTCGGCAGAGCCGACGCACTCCACCACCAGGCCACGCGGCTCGCGCCGGACCATCAGCGGCGCCACCACGGTCAGTTCCAGCATGCCGGCCTCCCCAGCCGCAGCCGCACCATGGCAGGCGCCTGCGGCCACGCAGGTTCACACCCGGGTTTGTCGTAGGTTGATCGCAAAATCGCCTCGCCGGGCGAGACGCTGCCGTGCACGGGCGGTGTCCTGGAGCACTGCCCAGATAGGGGAGAGTTCAACCCGGAAGCCGTGTCGGCTGTGTGTCGGGGATACCCTCCACATTATTGAGGGCATCACCCGAAACGACTTTCTTCCCGTCGTCGCTGAGCGCGCGAAAACCATGGGGCTGGCGGCGATCCTTCCCCGATCTGCGCTCAGGATCGCTCTGAGATGACAACGCTATGTCGGCCAGTCGCTCGACGAACCCGTTCAGCGTTGCCAGGTGGATCTGGCGACCAATTGGGTCGTCGCAGGTGTCCACCAATAGGCGGTATTCCTTTATCTTCGCCCGAATTTCGTCAACTTCTGTCATTGGACCAGCGCTCCCTTCAGGTGCGCTCTTAGGCGGATACGAGTCTGTATCACAATCATGTATTGTTGGTCATGATCTGTGTTCGTCGGTGGCCGCGTAGACGAAAAGGGCCGCCCCTTGCTGTCGCGATGCTAGACTCGGAATCTACGTAGACCTGCCATGTTCGCCCGCGCTCCATGCTCGGGCCAACACAAGGGGCCGCCCCTTGCGGAGCGGCCCTCGATCGGGCAGCGTCGCCGGCTGGCGGTTAAGCGTGCTTCTGCAAGAACTCGCCACCCGGACGTTGGCTTCGTTGCCACCGCGCACGTTGACCGTCTACTTCCATGACGGAAGCAACCTGCTTGCCTACGAAGATTTGGATGCGCGGGTTCGCACCGTCTATGCGACCTGGGCGCGCGTGTCGGATGCACGAGCATCGACCCGACGCGCAGCCGGCGGCGGCGGATCGACGCCGTTAGGCTTTTGGTCGGCGGGGAACCCGGCCCCCAGGGTATTCCAGGAAATCAAAGCCGAGGGCCGGCTGCGTGGTAAGGCGCGGCGAGCAGGCGGAACGGCGCGGGATAAGGCGTCGAGTTCATCGCGGAGAACGGTGGAGGGCTGGGCGTGCGGCTACGGCGAGGCGGCTGGCCCGGTTCTGACCATCCCTAACGCGATCGGCGACCGCATACCGGCGGGGCGCAGGGCTGCTCCGCGACGTCCCATCTATGTCGAGTCGGTATTGAATGCTAAGTCGAATACACATGCCTGCGCAGCCAACGTCGCTTATGCCAACCACCAAGCCGGACCCGCGGCGGGCGTCTATGTGCTTAAGACGGACGGGAGACCGATGATCAGAGCGACGAACCACCTGCCCGATGTGCACGTTCAGCGCATTCAGTTCGGACCTCGGAATCCCTATCCCATGCCGCCGGCATTGCAGGACGCGATGGCGGAGCCGCCGCTCCGGTTGGACGGGAATACAGAGATGCTACGCCAGCGTATTCAGCAGATCGAGCACGCGCCGTCGCTACGGCAGACCGTCCTTCGGATGCTGCGATCACTTGTCCCATCCGCGGCTAGCTGACCGTCACCGCGATCAAGCGAGGCGGCATCGGCGGCCTGACGATCGTGGTCCAGCACGCCGACGGGCGGAGCACACTCTATGCCCACCTCGGCACCGTGTGGGGCCGCATAGCCGATGGAAAGCACCGCGTTGTCGCCGGTGAGCCGTTAGGCCATGTCGGCTGGACCGGCATCCCGTACGGCACGCACGTCTTTTTCGCCGTTTTCGAGGGCGGCTGCGCCGTCGATCCCGAGCCATTGCTGGGCGTAATCACCCCACGTCCAATGCCATCCATCCCTGGGTATTGGACATCCGTTGGACAGGTCGCGCGGAAATCAGCGCTAACCCCTTGAAAACCTTGGCGTCCCGTAGGGGATTCGAACCCCTGTTACCGCCGTGAGAGGGCGGTGTCCTGGGCCTCTAGACGAACGGGACCGAAGGCCGAGCGCCTTCTAGGCCAGAGGTCCGCCGACATCAAGCCGTCATTGGCGGCCCCGGGGGCGGCCTTGGCCTTGTCCGCGAGCCGGCCGGCGCCCTACTTCGCCAGCCCGATCCGCGCCACCACGCGGCCAGCGCGGGTGTCCACCACCACCACACGGTCGGCGCCGCCGCCCTGCAATTGCACCGCCACCCGGTCTGTCGCCAGCGACACGCCGGCGATGTGGGTGCCCTCGGGCTCGTCCAGCACCGCCTGCGCCACCGCCCCGCCGACGCCGGCACCTGGGCCCGCCATGCGCGTGACGATGGCGACGACGATCGTCCCCACACCCGCGACGATCAGCACGCCCATCACGATCACCGCCGCCTTCAGCGCCCGCATCGCCCTCTCCCCGCGCCGGATGTTCCGCGCTACCCAGGGCCATGTCCGACGAAACCACCGGCGGCGCAACCGTCCACACCATCCTGGCGCCGCCCGAGGCGGCCGGCGAGCGCATCGACCGGTTCCTCGCCGGCGCGATCGGCGGGCTCTCGCGCTCGCGGCTCAAGGCATTGATCGAGGATGGCAGGGTCAGCCGCGACGGCGCGCCGCTGCGTGAGCCGGCCACGCCGGTGCAGGCCGGCGCCACCTATGTCGTCGCCCCCCCTGCCCCGGTTGCCGCCGTGCCGCTGCCGCAGGCCATCCCGTTCCCGATCCTGTATGAGGACGGCGACCTGCTGGTGCTGGACAAGCCCGCCGGGCTCGTCGTGCATCCCGCCCCCGGCAACGAGGATTCCACCCTCGTCAACGCGCTGCTGGCGCATTGCGGCGATAGCCTTCCTGGCATCGGCGGGGAGCGCCGGCCCGGGATCGTGCACCGGCTCGACAAGGATACGTCCGGGGTCATGGTGGTCGCCAAGACCGAGCAGGCGCTCGCCACGCTCTCCGCCGCCTTCGCCGCCCGCGACCTCGACCGCGCCTACCTCGCGCTCGTCTGGGGGTTGCCCAATCCGGCCGCCGGCGAGATCGAGGGCGCGATCGGCCGCGATCCGCGCGAACGCAAACGCATGGCCATCGTCACCCGCGGCGGCAAGCAGGCGCTGACCCGCTACCGCACGCTGGCACAGTGCGATGCGGCGGTCGCATTGCTGGAATGCCGGCTCGCCACCGGGCGCACACACCAGATCCGCGTCCATCTCGCCAGCCGCGGCCACCCGATCGTCGGCGACCCGGTGTACCTGCGGCGCGTCCCCGCCGCCGCGCGCGGGCTGCCCGAGGATCTGCGTCGCCTGCTGCTGGATTTCCCGCGCCAGGCGCTACACGCCGCCCGGCTTGGCTTCGCGCATCCGCGCACCGGCCGGCCGCTGGCGTTTGCAACGCCACCGCCACCGGACATGCAAGGACTGCTCCAGCGGCTGCACATGGCCGCGGTGTAATCCCGACTTAATCAGTCCGGTTTATTGACGCACTGCACACCGGCGGCGTATAACGCCCGTCATCAGATGGCGGGCGCCGGATGCCGCTCGCCAGGACCGCCCGGGGGTCGGCTGCCAGTTCGGGGCCAGGACCGGAGCGATCAAGGTCCATATCTGCATCCGCATCGTCCCATTCGGGTCGAATGATACAATCCGGTCGGCCGCACGCGCCGTATAGGGCATGTCGTCCCCCGCACAGACGCAAGGAGCCTGACGTGGCCTCTGCCGTCATGAACATCGCCCCAGAGGGCAATCTCACGCGGTATCTCCAGGAGATCCGCAAGTTTCCGATGCTCTCGCCCGAGGAGGAGCTGGAGCTGTCGCGCCGTTGGCGCGATCACCAGGATATGGACGCCGCCCACAAGCTTGTCACCTCCCACCTGCGCCTCGTCGCCAAGATCGCCATGGGCTATCGCGGCTACGGCCTGCCGGTCGGCGAGCTGATCAGCGAGGGCAATGTCGGCATGATGCAGGCGGTGAAGCGGTTCGACCCGGATCGCGGTTTTCGTCTGGCCACCTATGCCATGTGGTGGATCCGCGCCGCGATCCAGGAATACATTTTGCACTCTTGGTCCCTGGTCAAAATGGGCACCACGGCGGCGCAGAAGAAGCTGTTCTTCAACCTGCGCCGGCTGAAGGGCCAGATGCAGGCGATCGAGGACGGCGACCTCCAGCCCGAGCAGGTCGCAAAAATCGCCCATGCGCTCGACGTGCCGGAACAGGATGTGGTCAGCATGAACCGCCGCCTCTCGGCGCCGGATCATAGCCTGAATGCGCCCGTGCGCGCCGACAGCGAGGGCGAGTGGCAGGACTGGCTGGTGGATGAGTCCGAGAGCCAGGAAACCGCGATCGCCGATCGCGAGGAACTGACCGGCCGCAAGGCGCTGCTGGCGAACGCACTGAAGACGCTGAACGAGCGCGAGCGTCACATCCTCATCGAGCGCCGGTTGAAGGACAATCCGACGACGCTCGAAGACCTGTCGCAGCAATACAACATCTCGCGCGAGCGGGTGCGGCAGATCGAGGTGCGGGCGTTCGAGAAGCTGCAGAAGGCAATGCACACGCAGGTCGCGGAACGCCGCCGCGCCGTGGTGGCAGCGGCCTGAGGCAACTGGCCCGCGGCGGGATCGCGCGCGGGTCGGACGGGCGGTGGACAAGGGGCGGCTTCGGCCGCCCCTTATCGCGTTTTCGGGGAGTCTACCGCCTCGTCCGTCGCGGCACCGGCTGCGGGCAACCCCCATTCGGTGGCCAGACGGTCGCGCTGGGAGCGCAACCCGGCGACTTCCAGCTTGCTCTGCGCTTCCAGCGCCAGCCGCACCAGCAGCGGGATCAATTGCGTCAGCAGCCACCCCGCCCCCTGCGCCGACCAGGCGATCGCCGGTGCCGCGACGTCGGAGAGCAGGCTGAGGCTGGTTGCCATGCTGTGGCCGCCGGTCCACAGCGCCAGCAGCGGCCGCACCGAGGCCGCCAGGCCGAACAGCAACACCGTGCGCAGGATCGGGCGCCCCTCGGTGGTGTCCATCAGATGCACGATGACGGCGGGCAGCAGCAGCACGCCGGCGAGCACTGCCGTGGGTGTGGCGAGCGTGACCAGCGCGCCGCACAACAACCCCTGAACCCAGAGGCCGGGGCCCCGGCGGGCGGCGGCAGTGGCGGCTTTCCTGGTCACCCGAACGCCGCCGCCACAATCGCCGCCACCAGCGCCGCCAGTCCGATCACGGCTGCGGTCTCCTGCCCAAGCCGCAGCGCCGTTTCGGTGCGTGCGCCGGTGCCGCCGGCCAGTCGCGCCAGCCTGGCGTCGAGTTGGCGCATCATTGCCTGCGCCGCGGCGAAGCCCTGTTCATCCGCCTCGCGCGCGGCCGCATCGTCGAGCGTCTCCAGCAAGGCCTTCAGATTGCCGGCGGGCACCGCCTCCGCGACCGCCTTGCGCCGCACCTCCTGGGTTTCCCGGTTGTGCCAGCCGCCCAGCGACGGGGCCGCGACCGCCGCAAGCCAGGCCGCCAACCCCGGCAGCGGCCGCGCCTTCAGCCGCGCCTGCAGGTGCGCGAGCACCGACACCTGCTGCAATGCCATCGCGCCCGGGGTGGCCGGGTCGCCGAGTGCCGCCACCTCCCTGTCCAGCCGCCCGCCGTCTCGCGCGGCGATGAAGGCTGCCATGTCGCGGTCGATCGGCGGCGCTGCGCGCAGGTCCGCGCGGCCGGACGCCGCCTCCAACGACGGCAGCAGCTCCTCCAGCCGGGCCACCGGCCGGTCCGCCAGCACCGGGCTGCGGCAGGGCAGCAGCGGATTGAGCGAGTAGTCGAGCCGCGGCAGCCCACCGGACCAACCGCGCTGCCGCAGCAGTCCGCGCTGCTGCTTGGCCTCGACGCGCAGTTCCATCGGGTCGCAGTGCTCGCCGCGCGCCGTCGCCCAGGTGAACGCGACCTCCTGCGCGACGATTTCCTCGATCCGGGCTCGCACCGTCGGGTTCGCTGCCTCCGCGACCAGCGCCGGCCCGATCCCGTCCGGCCACAACGCCACGCCGCGCCAGCACAGCGGCGCCATCGGATCGAGCAGTGCCACCGCCCGCACCACCAGGCGTGCATCGGCCATCGTGTCCTCGGCGCCGCCCTCGGTGGCGCGGATGCGCTGCGTCTCCTCGATCTTACCCGCCAGCGTGGTGTCGCCGAGCACGCGCCGCAGCCAGTGGTCCGCGACGCCGAGGCGGACCAGCTTGGCGCCCTGTTCAGGCTGGCGTGCGATGGCAAAGGCCAGCGAGCGGGCATCCGAGACTGGAATGCCGCCCACGTCCAACGGCCGTGGCGCCCTGCGCGGCGGCCGGGCGGCGACGCGGCGGGCACGGGCGGCGGCGGGGTCGGCGAGCAACGCCGTGGTCGGCCGATGCTCCGGGTCCTGCGCCAGCATGCCGCCCGCCAGATCGGCAATCATCGGCGGCAGCCTGGTATCGCCCGCCAGCGCCTTGAAGCAGCCGAGCTCCAGCTTGCGGCGGATGACCGTATCGTCGTCCAGCCCCGCCAGCGGCACCCGCCCGAGCGCCAGCGTCAGCAGCGTGACGCCGAGCGCATACACGTCGTCGGCGATGCTGCCCTCGCCGCGCGCGGAGGGCGCGCACATCGCGATATAGGGCGGCTCGAACACGGCCGGCTGCGAGGCCGCCGGCGGGCAGGCCCAGGCGCAGCCGAGGACCACCGGGGCGCCGGGCGTGGAGTCCACGAACAGGTTGTGCGGTCGCAGCGCCCGGTGGGTCAGCCGGCGCGCCTCCAGCGCCGCCAGGACCGCCGCGAGCGGGCGCAGCAGCCGCCCGACCAGTTCGGTTTCGCCCCAGGGCCGAATGCTTTCCGCCCCCAGCGGCCAGAGCGCCGGTCCGGGAGGAGCGGAGCAGATCAGGAACCAGGTGGGCCGCTCGTCCGCACCCTGGGCCGGGCCGTAGGCCAGCGGGATCAGCAGCCGGGGATCGGGGAAATCGGCCAGCGTGGAAAACACCCCGGCCCGCGGCGGCGCGGCGGTGTCGACCTGCACGGCCATCAGCCCCGCACGTCCCTCGCGCTGGTCGGTGGCGACGAAGGCGGGCAGCCCGGCCGCAGCACCCGGCAGCGGCCGCGATGTCTCCACACCATAGCGCCCGGCGATCAACGGCTCTGGCGCCGCGGCCGGGTTTGGCTGGACAGGGCCGCCGGCGCGCGGCGGCGTGGATTTGATCGGGGGTGTCGGCATGGCTCGGGGCCACGCCGACGCTAAGCGCCCTTGGTTAGCGAACCATCAAGCCGGGGGCCGCTGCCCTGCATCTCAGGCGACGTCCTTGACCGCCGCCAACGCCTCCCGCAGCGTGCGGTACCAGCCGACGGTGGTGCCGCTCGACGGGCGCCAGACCTCGAAGCTGCCGGCGCGCACGGCGACCCCCCAGGCCGCCCAGATGTCATTCTTCTCGTAGATCAGCACGAACCCGCCGACCGCAGGGTCGTCGCCCATCTCCGGCTCGTGGATGCGCATGTCACTGACACCGTGCGGCCGCGCCGCATCGGCCCATTGCATCGCCTGGATGCGCTCGGTGACGTTCAGACCGAGCGGGTGCATCCGCCGCGGGGGAAAGGGCAATACAATCGCGCCGCCGTCCGTGCTGCCGTCGCTGCTCATCGACCCGTCCCCATCGGCTTTATGGACAACAGGTTAACCAGTCGGTCGCCTGCGCGCTGTGAGGCAGATCACACTTCTGGTGTTCGGAATCAGCATCACCCTTCGAACGGGTCCCGAACAAGAATGGTGTCGTCACGTTCCGGGCTGGTCGAGAGCAGCGTCACCGGCGCCTCCACCAGTTCCTCGATGCGCCGCACGTACTTGATCGCCTGCGCCGGCAGGTCCGCCCAGCTCCGCGCGCCGCGGGTGCTGCCGGACCACCCCTTGACCGTCTCGTAGATCGGCACGACCGATGCCTGCGCCCGCGGCGAGGCCGGCAGGCGGCGGAGCACTTCGCCACCAAGCTCATAGCCGACGCAGATCTGGAGGTCCGGCAGCCCGTCCAGCACGTCGAGCTTGGTCAGCGCCAGCCCCTGCACGCCGCCGACCTTGACCGCCTGGCGCACCAGCACCGCGTCGAACCAGCCGCAGCGGCGCGGCCGGCCGGTGTTGGTGCCGAACTCGTGCCCGCGCTCGCCCAGCAGCTTGCCGGTCGCGTCATGCAGTTCCGTCGGAAACGGCCCGGAGCCGACGCGGGTCGTGTAGGCCTTGGCGATCCCCAGGACGAACCCGACCGCCGATGGCCCGATCCCGGTGCCGCTGGCCGCCGTCGCGGCGACGGTGTTGCTGCTGGTGACGAATGGGTATGTGCCATGATCAATATCCAGCATCACCGCCTGCGCGCCCTCGAACAGGATGCGCTTGCCGGCCCGGCGGAGTTCGTCCAGCCGCTCCCACACCGGCTCGGCGAACGGCAGCACGCGCGGCGCCAGCGCCAGCAGGTGGTCGAGCAGCCCCTGCTTCTCGAACGTCTCCGCCCCGAGCCCGGCGAGCAGCGTGTTGTGGTGCAGCAGCAGCTCGTCCAGCTTGTCGGAGAGCGTGTCCGGTTCGGCCAGATCGGCCACGCGGATCGCCCGGCGCGCGATCTTGTCCTCGTAGGCCGGGCCGATGCCGCGCCCGGTGGTGCCGATCTTGCGGTCGCCGCGCGCGCCTTCGCGGGCGCGATCGAGCGCCGAGTGCAACGGCAGGATCAGCGGCGCGTTGTCGGCGATGCGCAGCGTCTCCGGGGTCACGTCCAGCCCCTGCTTGCGCACGCGGTCGATCTCGGCGAGCAGCGCCACCGGGTCGATCACCACGCCGTTGCCGATCACGCCCAGCTTGCCGCGCACCAGCCCGGACGGCAGCAGCGACAGCTTGTAGGTCTCGCTGCCCACGACCAGCGTATGGCCGGCGTTGTGGCCGCCCTGGAAGCGCACCACCACATCGGCGCGGCTGGCGAGCCAGTCGACAACCTTGCCCTTGCCCTCGTCGCCCCACTGGGCGCCGATCACGGCAACATTGGCCATGCGCGTTACTCCCCTCCGACGGCGACGAGGCCCGCGGCCGTCACCAGATGCGTACAATCGAGCCGACGCGCTTCCGCCGTCGCGTCGGGGACCGGTTCCAGCCCGGCCACCGTCGCGAACCCTTGCGCGCGAACCCCCGCCCCGTCCAGCCCGGCCGGGACGTAGGCGCGCGGCCGGGGCGCGCGCGGCGGCGCGGCGCGCAACACCGCCTCCGGAAACAGCGTCAGGCCCGTCGCCGGCTCCGTGCCGCCGCACAGATAGCGGCCGCCGCGCCCGAGTTCCTCGTGCCGGCC
>Ga0302314_10017697_pt1 | contig 11925 bp, 12 predicted proteins | sample III_Palsa_N2_3_FD_200533 | JGI IMG/M metagenome (GOLD analysis project Ga0302314, IMG submission 200533) | Peat permafrost microbial communities from Stordalen Mire near Abisko, Sweden - III_Palsa_N2_3 | ecosystem: Environmental > Terrestrial > Soil > Palsa > Peat permafrost | place: Sweden...
GTCGATAACGGGCCGGGCATCGCCGATGACCAGATCGAACGCGCCTTCGAGCCGTTCCACCGCTTGGAGACCTCGCGCAACAGAGACACGGGCGGCATTGGCCTTGGCCTGGCCGTGGTGCGGGCCATCGCCCGAGGGCACGGCGGGGATGTGCAGTTGAAGTCTCGCACGGAAGGCGGTCTGCGAGCTCAGGTGCGCCTGCCGCTCGCCCTCGCGGCGACGAGATCCGCAAGTTGAAGGTCCGGAAGATAGTCGGAAAGCCGCCAAATCGTCGGCATTCGGAACCTTAGGCGCAACCGGAGCCCGGGTTGACGGTTAAGGAATAGGACGGGTCCTGCGTCTCACAGTATCACCAAGGAGTAGCATTGATGGATGAACCGAAGGACGCCAAGCGTAAGCCTGCACGACGGGGATTTGCGGCCATGGATCCGGAACGGCGGCGCGAGATCGCCCGTCGCGGCGGGGCCAGCGTGCCCGGAGAAAAGCGCAGCTTCGCCCAGAATCGGGATCTGGCGGCCAACGCCGGCCGCAAGGGCGGCGCAGCCTCTCGGGGCGGAGGACGCCGTCCAACCCCGAACTAAGCGGCCTCGAGCAGATAGATCGAAAACCGCGGGACCGGGCTTTCCCAACGCCGGGCCACCGAGAGGCCAGCGCGGGCGGCCAGGGCCCGGAACTGCGGATCGGTGAACTTGTAAGAGTTCTCAGTGTGGATGGTCTCGCCCTCGACGAAGTCGAAGGCTGCGCCCGCCGCGTTCGCGCGGTGGGTTCTTGTCACCTGCAGGTGCATCTCGACCCGCCCTTCGAACCTGTTCCATATGGCGCGGTGGGCGAAGGCGTCTGGGTCCAGATCTCCGTCCAACTCGCGGTTGATCCGTTCGATCAGGTTGAGATTGAACCGGGCGGTGACGCCGCTGGCGTCGTCGTAGGCGGCGGTCAGGGTCTCGGCGTCCTTGGCCATGTCGACGCCGACGATGAACACGCCATCGTCTTCCAGCAGCCCGCGCACCCTGTGCATCAGGTCGACGGCCTCGTCGGGCGCGAAATTGCCTATCGTTGATCCCGGGAAGAACACAGCGACAGGTCCCGCGCCGGCGTGGAGTTCGCTAAGCTGGGTGAAATCGGCCACGATCGGCGTGACGGCGATGTGCGGATAGTCGCGTTCGATGGCCGCCGCGGCGTCGGCGAGCATGGTCTCGCTCACGTCTATCGGCGCATAGACCGCGATGCTTGACGCGGCGTCGAGGATCTGGCGGGTCTTGAGACTGGCGCCGCTGCCGAGCTCCACGAGGGTGGCGCCCTCGCCGATCCAGGCGCTGATCTCGGGGGCGGCGAGCGCCAGAAGGGCGTTCTCCTGACGGGTGGGGTAATATTCCGGCAGGCGGCAGATGTCCTCGAAGAGCGCCGATCCGCGCGCGTCGTAGAACCATTTGGGCGACAGCCGCTTGCGCGGGGCGGAGAGGCCCTGGATCACATCGGAGCGAAATTCCTCGGCCGGCGTCAGCGCCGGGGCGTCTTCCGCAAGGCGGAGGCCCGCGAACATCCAGCGCTGATGCGGGTAGAAGAAATTCCGATAGCTGACGCGCGTGTGGTCCTTGGGCGTCACACAGGCGCCGCCACGCAGCACCATCTGCCCAACCATGAACTTGGCGTTGTACTCGCCGACCGCGCCGGCGGCGGGCGCGAAGCCCGGATAGGGCGAATAGGCGCTCGACGTCCATTGCCAGACCTCGCCGTCCAGCTGATCGAGGCGCTGGTCCTCACCGCGCGCCGCGTGCTCCCATTCCGCCTCGGTGGGGAGCCGCTTGCCGGCCCAGGCGGCGAAGGCCGCGGCTTCGTAGAAGCTCACATGGCTGACCGGCGCGTCGGGATCTACGTCACGAGGTCCGCTGAGAGTCATGGTCCGCCAGATGTCGCCGGAATCCTGCCAATAGAGCGGCGCGTTCCAGCCCTCGGCGTTGACCAACGCCCAGCCGTCCGAGAGCCAGAACTCCGAACGGCGGTAGCCGCCGTCGGCCATGAAGGCCAGCCATTCGCCGTTGGTCACCAAGCGCGAGGCGATGCGGAAGGGAGTGAGAAACGCAGAGTGGGACGGCGTCTCGTTGTCGAACGAGAAGTTCCCGTGCGCCGCGCCAATCGGCGCGAGGCCGCCTTTGAAGGCGATCCATTCGCAGGGCTCGCCGCAGGCGCGAGGCTCAGGGGCGTGGGCCGCGTAGGCGGGCTTCAGGGGCGACAGTGAGAAGAGATGCAGCACATCCATCAGGATCAATTCCTGATGCTGCTCCTCATGCGCGAGCCCCAGGATGACGAGGTCCTTCGCCTCCCTGGGAACGCGCCCCGCGAGAAGCCGACGCATGCCCTGGTCCACGTGAGCGCGGTAACGGAGGATGTCCACCGCCGACGGCCGAGTCAGCAGGCCGCGCGCGGGTCGCGGGTGCCGCTCGCCCATCGCCTCGTAATAGGAATTGAACAGGTAGCCGTAGCTGGCGTCGAAGATGTGGTAGCCGGCGAGGAAAGGACTGAGGACAAAGGTCTCGAAGAACCAGCTGGTGTGAGCCAGGTGCCACTTCACCGGACTGGCGTCAGGCATGGACTGGGTCTGCTGGTCTTCGGCCGAGAGCGGCGCGGCCAGGGTTTCGCTGGCGGCGCGCATGGCCAGATAACGCTCAGCGAGAGAGCGCGCCGTCCGGGCCTTTGGGCGCGGCAGGGTCTGGACAGCCGGCGCGTCGTCGGACATGGCCCGGATCCCTAATTCAGGTGGACGAAGCGAGACATAGTGTCGCTTGATCTGGCGCGCCAGACCCGCTGCATGAACGCAATCGGGCGCGAGGGGTTGCCGCCGGCCGCTCGTTTCAATCAATCCGACGGGCGACTACGCCTTTCCCAAACGCAGAAGGCTAATGGACCGCTTCGTTGGTTGGGGTCGCTGGCGTCGTGGGGGCCAACATTCCGTGATACCGGCAAGCATTTCCGAGAATCTTCGGCCCGCACTCCCATTCCGCATTGTAGGCGCGCTTACCCCATGGGAGCTGGATGCTGTGCAGATACAGCCCAGCAACCGTCAAAATCGCGACCCCAACGGCTGTCAGTATGAATGGCGCGAGTTGGCGGACATAAAACCCGACTAGCGGAAGGTAGTGAGTTTTCACGCTGGCTTGTTGGCCTTCAGCGTTTTGGGGGCCGTCGCCACCTTCCGCACCTTCGCCTTGAAGGCGTCCCGCTCGTCGATCCAGACCGGTTCATTCATTTCGCCAGGACATGCAGCGTATTGCGATAGCGGCCGATGATGTCTTCGGCCTTGGCCATCTTGCGCTCGAACGTCGGATCGAACGGCGTCAGCCGATACCCTCCCTCTGGGGTTTCCATCAGATAAAGTTGAACGCCGTCCCTGGCGCCGAGGCGAGATGTGACCTCTCTCGGCAACACAACTGCCGATCTTACGGACCTTAAGCGCGACCACGGAGGCTTCCTGACGTTGTCACCAGCGTAATAATGCCGGGCAGGCGAAGCAAGGTCTGGGCGGCTGGCAGGATCTGCGGGATGGCGGTGACGGAGGGATTCGAACCCTCGGTACGGCTTTACACCGTACAACGGTTTAGCAAACCGCCGCCTTCAGCCGCTCGGCCACGTCACCCGAGGGCGGGCCATACCCGTTCCCCCAGGGACTGGCAATCAGGCTCAGCGGGCGTTTTGGCGCAAGCGCTCTTCGCGCGCGACCTCTCGTAGACCTCAATGGGGGCGGCACGCCGCCTCCTATTCCACGCCGAGTTTGGCGCGCAGCAGGGCGTTCACCGAGGCTGGGTTGGCCTTGCCGCCTGTTTCGCGCATCACCTGGCCGACGAACCAGCCCAGCGCCTGAGGCTTGTCCCGAACGGCCTCGGCCTGACCGGGATTGGCCGCAATCAGTCGATCGATCATCGTCTCCAGCGCGCTGGTGTCGCTCACCTGCCTGAGGCCGCGGGCCTCGACGATCGCGGCGGCCGTCCCCTCCCCGGCCCACATATGCTCGAACACCTCCTTGGCGATCTTCGTGGAGATGACGCCCTGTTCCTGCAGGGCGACGAGGCCGGCCACATCCTCCGGGGGCACGGGGCATTCCTCGATCTCGAGACCGTCCTTGGTGAGGTGAGACAGGACGGCGTTTGTCACGGTGTTGGCCACCAGCTTGGCGTCGCGGCCCGCCGCGGCTTTCTCGAAATAGTCGGCCCGGGCTGTGTCGGACGTCAGGACGCCGGCGTCATAGTGCGACAACCCATAACGGGTCTCGAAGCGCGCGCGCCTGGCGTCGGGCAGCTCCGGGAGAGAGGCGCGGATTTCCTCGATCCAGGCCGGGTCGAGTTCGAGCGGCAGCAAGTCCGGGTCGGGAAAATAGCGATAGTCATGCGCCTCTTCCTTCGAGCGCATGGAACGAGTCTCACCCCGCCCGGGATCGAAGAGGCGAGTCTCCTGGCGGATGGCGCCGCCGTCTTCCAGAATCTCAATCTGGCGCCGGGCCTCGTAGGCGATTGCTTGCTGGATGTAACGGTAGGAGTTGACGTTCTTGATCTCGCAACGCGTGCCAAGGGCCTCGCCTGGCCGGCGCACCGAGACGTTCACGTCCGCCCGCAGATTGCCTTTCTCCATGTCGCCATCGCAAGTGCCGAGGCTGCGTAGAATGGCGCGGACCTTCTTGACGTAGGCGGCCGCGTCCTCGGCCGAGCGCATGTCGGGACGCGAGACGATCTCCATCAGCGCCGTGCCGGCCCGGTTGAGATCGACGAAGGTGAAGTTTGGATCGAGATCGTGGATCGATTTGCCGGCGTCCTGTTCCAGGTGCAGGCGCTCGATGCGCACCTTGAAGGTAGAGCCGTCATCGACCTCGATCTCGCCCTCGCCGACGATCGGATCCTTGTACTGGCTGATCTGATAGCCCTGCGGCAGGTCGGGATAGAAATAGTTCTTCCGGTCGAAACGCGACCAGGTGTTGATCTGGGCGTCGAGGCCCAGGCCGGTGCGGATCGCTTGCTCGACGCAATGACGATTGATCACCGGCAGCATGCCGGGCATCGCCGCATCGACCAGACTGACCTGTTCGTTCGGACCGGCGCCGAAACCCACCGCCGCGCCCGAGAACAGTTTGGCCTTGGACGCCACCTGGGCGTGGATCTCCAGCCCCAGGACGATCTCCCAGGGGCCCGTGCGGCCGTCAATCAGCGGGGGCTCGATGCTCACGAGCGCGCCTCGTCACTTGCGCTAGACAAATTCACCAAATTCGGCTCCCCATGGGCTCGACAACATCAAAAGGAATATAGGGATGAGACCTGTAATCGCCGCCCTCTCGGGCCTTTCGATCCTTCTGGCCACCGTTCCAGCCGCCGCCCAGACCAACGCCCCCGCGCCCGCCGACGCGGCCACGCCGACCATCCCCGCCGCCAGCCCCAAGGCCTCGGTGGAGACCACCACCATCGGCGACCTGATCGACAATCCCAAGACCAAGGCCGTTCTGCAGCAGGATATGCCCGCGCTCCTGAGTTACGACGGGCTCGACCAGATCAAGGGCATGACCATGCGCGACATTTCCAAGTTTCCGCAGGCCGACCTCGATCAGGGAAAGCTGGTGAAGCTGCAGAAGGACTTCGACGCCATTCCCAATCCCTGAGGCCGTCACCACCAGCGCTCCGGCCGGGCGGTGAAGGCGGCGGCCTTTTCGACCGCGCCGGCGAGGGAAAACAGCGTGCCCTCGTCGAGCGCCCGGCCGATCAGTTGCAGGCCGAGCGGCAGGCCCTGGGCGTCGAGGCCACCCGGCACGCTGATCCCCGGCAGGCCGGCGAGGTTCACCGTCACGGTGAAGATGTCGTTGAGGTACATGGCGATGGGGTCGGCGGCGTTTTCGCCCAGACCGAAGGCCGCCGACGGCGCGGTGGGGGTGAGGAGCGCGTCGACCTTCTCGAACGCCTGGGTGAAGTCGTCGGCGATCCGGCGGCGGACCTTCAAGGCCTTGAGGTAATAGGCGTCGTAGTAGCCGGCCGAGAGCACATAGGTGCCGATCAGCACCCGTCGCTTGACCTCGTCGCCGAAGCCGGCGGACCGGGTCAGCTGATAGACGTCGGAGAGCGTGGGCCCCTCGACGCGCGCGCCATAGCGCATGCCGTCATAGCGGGCGAGGTTCGACGAGGCTTCCGCCGGGGCGATGATGTAGTAGGCCGGCAGGGCGTATTTGGTGTGCGGCAGCGACACATCGACGATCTCGCAGCCCGCGTCGCGCAGCCACTCAACGCCGCGGGTCCAGAGGGCGTCGATCTCCGCGGGCATGCCTTCGACGCGGTATTCCCGCGGTACGCCGATCCTTAAACCCTTCACCGATTTTCCGACGAAAGACGGGAAATCGGGGGTTTCGACCGGGAGGCTGGTGGAATCCTTAGGATCGTGGCCGCTCATGGATTTGAGCATCAAGGCGGCGTCGGCGACGGACCTCGTGATCGGGCCGGCTTGATCGAGGGATGAGGCGAAGGCGACGACGCCCCAGCGCGAGCAACGCCCGTAGGTCGGCTTCACGCCCACGGTTCCGGTAAGGGAGGCGGGCTGGCGGATCGAGCCGCCGGTGTCGGTCGCGGTCGCCGCCAGCGCCAGATTCGCCGCCACCGCCGCCGCCGAGCCACCCGACGAGCCGCCCGGCGCCAACGGCCGATTGGAAGCCGACGAACGCCAGGGGTTAATCACCGGTCCGAAGGCGCTGGTTTCGTTGGACGAACCCATGGCGAACTCGTCCATGTTGAGCTTGCCGAGCAGGACCGCGCCGTCGCGCCAGAGATTGGCGGTGACCGTCGACTCATAGGTTGGGATGAAGTTGCCGAGGATGCGCGAACCGGCCGTGGACCTCACGCCCTTGGTGCAGAAAAGATCCTTCACGCCCAGCGTTGCGCCTTCCAGCGGCCCGCCCTCGCCGCGTGTCAGGCGCTCGTCGGACGCGGTCGCCATCGCCAGGGCCGTGTCGGGCGTCTCGAGCACGAAAGCGTTGAGCGCGCGCGACTCCGCTATGACCTGAAGGTGCGCTTCCGTCAGCTCGCGCGACGAAAAGGCCCGCGAACGCAGGCCGGCCACGGCGTCTGTCAGGCTAAGGTCAGTGAGCGTGGTCATTCGACCACCTTCGGCACCACGAAGAAATTGTTCCGAGCCTTAGGCGCGTTGGCCAGGATGCCGGCCGCGTCACCACCTTCGGTCACCAGGTCCTCGCGCATCGGCAAGGCGACGGCCACCGCCGAGGTCATGGGTTCGACGCCGTCGGTGTCGACCTCATCGAGCTGCTCGATCCATTTGAGAATGCCCGACAGCTCGCCGGCGAGCGCCTCCAGCCGGGCGTCCGGTTCGCGGATCTGGGCGAGGTTCGCGACCTTGCGCACGGTATCGACATCGATCGCCATTCAGGGCTCCTGCCAGGAAGGCGCCTGCGTTACGCGCGCCCCGGTGCTCTTGACAAGAGCGTGGTGAACGCGGCGTGGCCGCGCCATGGCTGTGGTCGATCTTCTCGAACTTCCGGGCGCGCTGCCTCACGGTAAGGCGCTTGCCGGGATCGATCACGGCGCCAAGACCATCGGCGTGGCGATCTCGGACATCTCGTTGATGATCGCTTCGCCGGCGAAGCTGATCCGCAAGGTCAAGTTTACGCAAGACGCCGAATTGCTCTTTGCCTTGATGAGGGAACGCGGCGCGGGCGGTCTTGTCATCGGGTTGCCGGTCAACATGGACGGAAGCGAGGGGCCAAGCTGCCAGTCGGCCCGCGCTTTCGCCCGCAATCTTCTGCGCCTGCGCGACCTGCCGATCGCCTTCTGGGACGAGCGGCTTTCCACGTCGGCGGTGAGCCGCGTCCTGATCGACGAAGCGGACGTCTCGCGGGCGCGCCGCGCCGAGACGGTCGACAAGATGGCGGCGGCATGGATCCTGCAGGGCGCGCTCGATCGGTTGCGCGCCGAGCGGGCCAAATCTACAATGGCGCTTTGATGAATCGCTCACCGCCCGGCGTTGATGAAATCCGCTCGCGGGCCTTTCCGTTTCCGGCGAAGCATTTCCTGTCCGTGACCGATCTCGACCCGGTCCAGGTCGCTGACCTGCTGGCCCTGGCCGACGGGTTCGTGGCGCTCAACCGCCAGAGGAACAAGAAGCTCGACCTGTTGAAGGGTCGGACGCTGATCAATCTCTTCTTCGAGGCCTCGACCCGGACCCAGAGCTCGTTCGAATTGGCCGGCAAGAGGCTGGGCGCCGACGTCGTCAACATGAGCCCGCGCGCCTCGTCGATCGTCAAAGGCGAGACGTTGGTCGACACGGCGGTCACGCTAAACGCCATGCAGCCGGACATTCTGGTGGTGCGGCACGGCTCCTCGGGGGCGGCTTCGCTGCTGTCGCAGAAGGTGAGTTGTTCGGTGATCAACGCCGGCGATGGCCAACACGAGCATCCCTCGCAAGCCTTGCTCGACGCCCTCTCCATGCGCCGCGCGTTCGGTAGGATCGACGGGCTGAAGGTGGCCATCTGCGGCGATGTGCTGCACAGCCGCGTGGCGCGTTCGAACGTGGCGCTGCTCACCCTGCTAGGAGCTGAGGTGCGCGTCGTCGGGCCGCCGACCCTGATGCCCGCCGACGTCGACCGCTGGGGGGTTGAGGCCCATCACGACATGAAGACCGGCATCGCCGGCGCCGACGTGGTGATGATGCTGCGCCTTCAGCTCGAGCGGATGCAGGGCGCGCTGGTGCCGTCGATGCGAGAGTACTTCCGGTTCTGGGGGCTCGACCGCGAGAAGTTAGCCAGGGCGGCGCCCGGTGTCCGCGTCATGCATCCCGGGCCGATGAACCGCGGCGTCGAGATCGATTCCGACGTGGCGGACGACCTTGATGTCAGCCTCATCCAGGACCAAGTGGAGATGGGCGTCGCGGTGCGCATGGCGGTGCTGGCCTCGATTGCCGCGAGGCTCGACAATCAATGAGCCGTCGACCGGTCCTCATATCCAACGCCCGCCTGGTCGATCCGGAGAGCGGCTACGATGGTCCAGGCGCCTTGCTGGCGATCGACGGACGTATCGCCGAGGTCCGCAGGGGTGAAGGCGCGATCGAGGCGCCTGACGGCGTGCAGTCGATTGACGCCAACGGCGCCATGCTCTGCCCGGGGCTGATCGATCTTCGGGTCAAGACGGGGGAACCGGGGGCCGAGCCCAAGGAGACGTTGAAGTCGGCCGCTCTGGCCGCGGCCGCGGGCGGGGTGACCTCGATTGTCGTGCAGCCGGACACCGATCCGGTCGTCGACGACCCGTCGGTGGTCGACTTCATCCTGCGCCGGGCGCGCGATATCGGCCTCGTCCACGTCTACGCCGCCGGCGCGGCGACCAATGGCCTGGCCGGCGAAGCCATGGCTGAGATCGGCCTGATGCGCGAAGCCGGCTGTGTCTATGTGACCAACGCCGACCGGCCGATCGTGAACTCGAAGGTCATGCGGCGGGTCTTGGCCTACGCCGGCGGACTGGGCGTCCTGGTCGCGCATCGGCCGGCTGACCCATGGCTTACCGCCGGGGCCGCCGCCACCGAAGGCGAATTCGCCGGCCGGATGGGTTTGCCACCCGAGCCGGTCGCCGCCGAAACCATCATGCTCGAGCGCGACCTGACGCTGGCGGAGCTCACCGACGCGAGGTTGATGGTCGATCAGATCAGCGCCGCGCAGCCGATCGAGCGCCTCGCCGCCGCCAAGGCACGGGGCCTGCCGGTGATCGCCACCGCTTCGATCAACCATCTCACCTTCAACGAACTCGACATCGGCGACTATCGCACCTTCTGCAAGCTGACCCCGCCTCTACGGAGCGAGGATGACCGCAAGGCCCTTGTCGAGGCGCTGAGCGACGGCGTGGTCGATATCGTGGTGTCGGCCCACGCGCCGGCGCCGCCGGAAGAAAAACGCCTGCCTTATGACGAGGCCGCGCCCGGGTCGGTGGGCCTGCAGACCCTGCTCCCCGCCCTGCTCACGCTGCATCACGAACGCCGGATCCCGCTGGCCAGGCTGCTGCGCAGCGTAACGCTGGCGCCGGCCGAGGCCATCGGCGTTCCCGCGGGGCGGCTCGCCGCGGGAGCGCCGGCGGACCTCGTCATTTGCGACATCGACGCGCCAATGTTGGTGGATGCTTCACGCCTGATCTCGAAATCCAAGAATTCGGCCTTCGACGGCCGCCGGCTGCAGGGCGAAATCTGGATGACGTTTGTGGATGGCCGGTTGGTGTATGATTGTCACGGGAGGGGGGGACCATGATCGCACACCATGTTTCACCGGCGGCCCTGACCGCCTGCGTGGTGGGGGGCTATCTGCTGGGCTCCATCCCTTTCGGCCTCGTCATCACCCGGCTGGCGGGCGTCGGCGACATCCGCCAGGTCGGCTCGGGTAATATCGGCGCGACCAATGTACTCCGGACGGGCCGCCGCGATCTAGCTCTGTTCACCCTGCTGGGAGACGCCGGCAAGGGCGTCGCGGCGGTTCTCCTCGCCGGACTGGTCTCGCCGCTGGGGGCGGCGCTGGCGGGCGGCGCGGCGTTTCTCGGTCACCTGTTTCCCGCGTGGCTGCAATTTCGGGGCGGCAAGGGCGTGGCGACCTTCTTTGGCGTCATGATCGCGGCGGCGTGGCCGGCCGGCCTTGCAGCGGGCGCCACCTGGATCCTTGTGGCCGCGGTATTTCGCTACTCCTCGCTGGCGGCGCTCGTCGCGGCGGCCCTGGCCCCGGTCTACGTCGGCCTGCTGCAAGGTTGGGGCGGACCGCCGTTCTGGCTCGCGGTCGGCATGGCGATCCTGATCTTCGTGCGCCATGGCGAGAACATCGAGCGGTTGATCGAGGGCAAGGAATCGAAGATCGGCGCCGCGAAGAAGGCGTCCTGACGCGTGACCGAGGGCCGCGAGCGCATCGACTGGCTGCGGCTGGCGCGCGCTGAGTCCGTCGGAGCGGCTACTTTCGCCTTCCTGATTCGGCGCTACGGCTCGGCGAGCGACGCCCTTGCCGCCCTACCGGAACTGGCGCGGCGCGGCGGACGCGATCGGCCGCCGAAAATTCCGACCGCCGACGATGCGGGACGTGAAATCGCCGCCGGCGAAGCGGCCGGCGCGCGCTTGATCCTGGGCAGCGCGGCCGAGTTTCCGCGTCTGTTGTCGGTGTTGGAGTCTCCGCCCCCGTTGATCTGGGTCACGGGAGACGCCGCGCTGCTCAATCGGCGCACGGTGGCGATTGTCGGCGCCCGCGCCGCCTCGTCCGCCGGCCGCCGTTTCGCCCGGACGCTGGCGGCGGATCTCGGCGCGGCCGGCTTCGCGGTGATCTCGGGTCTGGCGCGCGGAATCGACGCCGCGGCTCACGAAGGGGCTCTAGAAACCGGCACGGCGGCGGTGCTCGCCGGTGGCGTCGATGACATCTATCCGCCGGAGAACGCCGATCTCGCCGCGGCCATCCGCGCCAAGGGCTGCCTGGTCTCGGAGCGCCCGCCTGGATATTCCGCCCGGGCCGCCGACTTCCCACGGCGCAACCGAATCATCTCCGGTCTATCTCTGGGCGTGGTGGTGGTCGAGGCGGAGTTGCGATCCGGGTCTTTGATCACCGCCCGGCTGGCTGGCGAACAGGGCCGCGATGTGTTCGCCGTACCAGGTTCGCCCCTCGATCCCAGGGCCCGCGGCGCCAACGATCTCCTGCGGCAGGGCGCCGTCCTTGTCGAAGAAGCCGAAGATGTGCGGCGGGTCCTGGACTCGAACCTCGGCTTCGCTGAACCGCCGCCCGTGTACGGCGACGACGAGATTTCCGAAGGACTCGACGCAGGCACGCTCGAACGTCTGGCGTCCCTGCTCTCATCCACGCCGACCAGCCTTAACGATCTGGCGCGCGATGCGCGGGTGTCGGCGGCGTCGGCCGCCGCGGCCTTGGTCGAACTCGCGCTGGCGGGCCGG
>Ga0302314_10017699_pt1 | contig 11924 bp, 8 predicted proteins | sample III_Palsa_N2_3_FD_200533 | JGI IMG/M metagenome (GOLD analysis project Ga0302314, IMG submission 200533) | Peat permafrost microbial communities from Stordalen Mire near Abisko, Sweden - III_Palsa_N2_3 | ecosystem: Environmental > Terrestrial > Soil > Palsa > Peat permafrost | place: Sweden...
TGCGCGAGGGCGCCTACGCCATCAACCTCGCCCAGTTCGTGGTGGTGACGCGGGACCACGTCTTCTCGCTGAACCTCGACCGCGACGAGGCGTCGCTGCTGGATGAGATGATCGAGGTGATCGAGACCCGTGGCGGCTTCGAGCCCCTGGTGATCAAGGACACCGAGGACGAGATCGGCGTGGTTATCGTTCACGACGGCCCGGCCCTGGGCGCCGGCGAGATCATCGCGCCGCAGGTTGGGAGCGATCCCGCCGATGCGGCGACCTTCCACAACAGCTTCCAGGATCCGGAGAAGTTCCTGCGCGCCGGTGGCCGCAAGGGGCGTCAGCTGCAGGTGCTGGCGGAAGGCACCTATTACATCAACCGGCTGTTCGCGACGGTGGAGCGGATCGAAAAGACCGTGGTCGAGGTCGGCCAGGTCGGTGTGGTGGTCTCCTATACCGGCGACATCGGCGCCGACACCTCGGGCGAGAGCTATCGCCACGGGGAACTGGTGGCCAATGGCCAGCGGGGGGTCTGGAGCGCGCCGCTCTTGCCCGGCAAATACGCCTTCAACACCTATGCCGGCCGCGCGACCATGGTGCCCACCACCAACTTCATCCTGAAGTGGGAGGCCGCCCAGGTGGGCTCGCACGGGTTCGACCAGAACCTGGCGGAGGTCTCGCTGATCACCCGTGACGCCTTCGAGCCGACCCTGCCGGTCTCGGTGGTGGTCCACATCGACTACCGCAAGGCGCCGCTGGTGATCCAACGGTTCGGCGACATCAAGAAGCTGGTGGAGCAGACCCTGGACCCAATGGTCTCGGCCTATTTCAAGAACATCGGCCAGACCCGCACCCTGATCGAGCTGCTGCAGGACCGCAGCGCGATCCAGGCCCAGGCGTCGGAGGAGATGAAGGCCAAGTTCGCCCTCTATAGCCTCGACCTGCAGGAGGTGTTGATCGGCACCCCGCGTCCGATGAAGACCGGCAGCGACGACCAGATCGAACGGATCCTGACCCAGCTGCGTCAGCGCCAGATCGCCGACGAACAGGTCGGCACCTATGAGCGGCAGAAGATCGCCGCCCAGAAGGAGCGGGAACTGCGGGAGGCCGAAGCCTGCGCCAAGCAGCAGACGGCGATCACCGAATCCGAGCTGTCGATCCAGGTGCAGGCCAACGCCGGTAAGGCCAACCTGGCCCGCTCCGAACAGGAGGCCGACCAGACCCGGACCCTGGCCCGCGCCGAATCCGACCGGATCAAGCTGCTGGGCCAGGGCGAGGCCAGCCGGGTGATCTCCCTGGCCGCGGCCGAGGCCGAGCGCACCACCAAGGTGGGCCTGGCCCAGGCGGAGGCGATCCGCAGCCAGGTGGAAGCCTCTGGCGGCGCCCGCTACCAGCTGACCCGTCAGGTGGCCGAACGCTTCGCCGAGGCGCTCGAGAAATCCGGCGTGGATGTGGTGCCGAAGGTGTCGATCACTGGATCGGGCGCGACGGGCGCGGGCGGTGACGCCGCCGGCGGCTCGCTGGTCCAGGGCTTGTTGGCGATGATGCTCGCTGACCAGGCCGACGACCGGCCAGCGCGCAGGCCGGGCAGGACTGTGAGGTCCTGACGGGTTGGGCCCTGGTCTTAAGCCAAGGCGTCAGGCCGGTCCGTTCGCGGGCCGGCCTTTCGCGTGGGTGGATCAGCCCTCCGCCGCCTCGGGCTCGGCCATGCCGATCATGTGGAAGCCGGCGTCGACGTGGACGACTTCGCCGGTGGTGGAGGCGCCGAGGTCGGACAGCAGCCACAGGGCGCAGCCGGCCACGCCTTCCATGGTGGTGTCCTGCTTCAGGGCGCTGAAGGCGCGGCCCTGGCTGACCATGCTGCGGCCGCCGGAAATCCCGGCAAGGGACAGGGTGCGCATGGCGCCGGCGGAGATGGCGTTGACCCGGATGCCCTTCGGCCCCAGGTCCCGGGCGATGTAGCGGGTCGAGGCTTCCAGCGCCGCCTTGGCCACGCCCATGGTGTTGTAGTTGGGGATGGTCCGCTCCGACCCCAGATAGGTCATGGCGATCATCGAGCCGCCATTGGGCATCAGCTTCGACGCCCGCTTTGCCACATCGACGAAGCTGAAGGCCGAGACGTTCATGGCCAGCAGGAAGCCTTCCCGGGTGGTGTTGTCGACGAAGGAACCCTTCATCTCGTCCTTGTTGGCGAAGGCGATGGAGTGGACCACGAAGTCCAGGGTCCCGAAGGCCTTCTCGATTTCGGCGAAGGCTGCATCCATCGAGGCGTCGTCGGTGACGTCAGCCTGGATCAGGGTCTTGGCGCCGATGCTTTCGGCCAGGGGCCGCACCCGGCGTTCCAGGTTCTCGCCCAGATAGGTGAAGGCCAGTTCCGCCCCCTGCGCCGCCAGCTGGCTGGCGATGCCCCAGGCGATGGACTTGTCGTTGGCCACCCCCATGATGAGGCCCTTCTTGCCCCGCATGAGATCGCCCTTGGGCATGTTGAAGTCGTCGGCCATGCTCGTACCTTTTCTAATTGTTTGGACGACCTGTTCGACGTCCTCGTGCTTCGACAAGCTCAGCATGAGGACGAATGATGGTCGGCTGGCAGCCTGCCTTAGTAGAAATCCTCACCCTGAGCTTGTCGAAGGGCGAAGCGTGAGGGTTTCTCGTCACCAGCGTCCGCTTCACCCGTCAAACCGGCTCATCACCAGACAGCCGTTGGTGCCGCCGAAGCCGAAGCTGTTGGACATGACGGTGTTCAGCTGGATGTCTTTGCGCGCGCGCAGGATCGGCAGGTCGGCGAAGGCAGGGTCCAGCTCGGCGATATGGGCGCTCTCGCAGGCAAAGCCGTTCTGCATCATCAGGATGCAATAGATCGCCTCCTGCGCGCCGGCCGCGCCCAGGCTGTGGCCGGTGAGCGACTTGGTGGAGGAGATCAGCGGGGCCTTGTCGCCAAAGACGGTGCGAACAGCCTCCATCTCCTTCAGGTCCCCCACCGGGGTCGAGGTGCCGTGCGGGTTCAGATAGTCGATCGGCGTGTGCACGGTGGCCATGGCCAGCTTCATGCAGCGGGCCGCGCCCTCGCCGGACGGCGCCACCATGTCATAGCCGTCCGAATTGGCCGCATAGCCGGTGATCTCGGCATAGATTTTCGCACCCCGGGCCTTGGCGTGCTCCAACTCCTCGACCACCACAATGGCGCCGCCGCCGGCGATGACGAAGCCGTCGCGATCCTTGTCATAGGCTCGGGAGGCCACGGCCGGGCGGTCGTTGTAGCTGGAGGACATGGCGCCCATGGCGTCGAACATGTCGGACAGGGTCCAGTCCAGTTCCTCGCAGCCGCCGGCGAAGATGATGTCCTGCTTACCCAGCTGGATCTGTTCCATGGCCGCGCCGATACAGTGGCTGGAGGTCGCGCAGGCCGAGGAGATCGAATAGTTGATCCCCTTGATCTTGAACCAGGTCGACAGCACCGCCGACGGGCCGGAGCTCATGGCCTTGGGCACCGCGAACGGGCCGATCCGCTTGGGACCCTTCTCGCGGGTGGTGTCCGCGGCCTGGACGATGGCGCTGGTGGACGGGCCGCCGGACCCGACGATCAGGCCGGTGCGTTCGTGCGAGACCTCGGCCTCGGTCAGGCCGGAATCGGCGATGGCCTGGTCCATGGCGACATGGGCGAAGCCCGTGCCGTCGGCCAGGAAGCGCGCCGCCCTACGGTCGACCAGGGCTTCCCAGTCCACTTTTGGCGGTGCGTGCACCTGGCAGCGGAAGCCGAGTTCCGCATATTTTGGCGATGACACCACACCCGAACGGGCCTCGCGCAGGGAGGCCGTGACCTCCTCGGCGCCGGTTCCGATCGATGAGACGATGCCGAGCCCCGTAATCACCACGCGGCGCATGTTGTCTCCCCGGTCTGTTCTTATGGCCGTTGATAGAGGCCTACGCGCAGGCCTTCAGCGTGATAGATAGGTGTTCCGTCCACCTCCAGCACCCCGTCGCCGATTCCCATAACAAGTCGGCGATTGATCACGCGCTTCATGCTGATCTTGTAGGTCACCAGCTTGTTGGCCGGGGTGACTTCGCCGCCGAAGCGCACGCCGTCACAGCCCAGGGCGCGGCCGCGACCCTTGCCGCCGATCCAGCCCAGGTAGAAGCCGACCAGCTGCCACATGGCGTCCAGGCCGAGGCTGCCCGGCATGACCGGATCGCCGATAAAGTGACAGTTGAAGAACCAGAGGTCGGGATTGATCGCGAACTCGGCCTCGACATAGCCAAGGCCGTACTCGCCGCCATCGCGGGTCATGCTGGTGATGCGATCGAACAACAGCATGGGCGGCGCCGGCAGCTGGGCGTTGCCCGGGCCGTACATTTCGCCGCGCGCGCTGACCAGCAGGTCCTCATAGGAAAACGCCGATTGTTCGGACCAGCTCATTGCGAACTCACGAAAGGCCGCGCGAGGCGCGCGTGCTGAAGGGCGCAGGGTTAGCACGTCGCCCGCGTCAGCCTCAATGGGGCGCCTCAACGCCAGCATCGGCAGGTTAATGCGCGGGCGCCGCCGGCGCCGCGGGGGGCTGAGCGCCACACTGCGGACGCTCGTCAGCGCCCCAGACCTGATCGGCGGGCGCCCAGCCCTTGGTCTGGCCGGCCTGGACCCGGCACCAGCCCTTCTGGCATTTGTCCAACGGGACGACCCCGCGCGGCGCGAGATAGGCGACGATGGCGGCGCTGTCCCGGGGCTGGGCGTGCAGGGATAACGGCGTGGCCTCAAGCCGCATCACCGCGCGGCTGCCAACGACGCCGGGCTTGTGCACCCATGAGGTTGCGCCGTCCGGGTCGCAGATGCGCCGCCAGTCGGCGGTTTCGGCGATGATCTGCACCGGCAGCCCCTTGGCATGATAGACCCAGAGCAGGCGGTGGTCGTCGCCGGGGCCGGCGCGGGCATTCACCGGATCGAACTTGATCGTCACATAGCGCGGCACCGGCAGGCCCGAGGGGGTCACACGCTCAGTCTCACCGGATTTGCGGCCGCAGCCGGCCAGCGCGACAAGGGCCAGCCCGCAGCAGGCCAGCCTGGCGGCCCCTTGGCGTCCGCGATACGCACCCGCTCCCATGCGTCGCTCCGACCCCGTTGCGTCTTATGCCTTCAGCGCGCCTTGGCCCTGCCGGCCCGCTTTGCTAAAAGGCGCCGCCGGACAGGCGCGCCCGTCGTCGCCGACAATGTCCCTCCAGACCTTACCAAGGCCTTTTCGCCGAGGCCTATTCGAAAGCCGCCATGGCCGCCAGCAAGCCGAAAGTCTTTGTCACCCGTAAACTGCCCGCCCCCGTCGAGGCGCGGATGGCGGAACTGTTCGAGGCGACCTTCAATCCCAACGACCGGCCCCTCAGCGGCGCGGAGCTGGCGGCGGGGATCGCCGAGGCCGAGGTGTTCGTACCCACCATTACCGACCGGATCGACAAGGCGCTGATCGATCGGGCGGGGCCGGGCCTGAAGCTGATCGCCAATTTCGGGGCCGGATTCGACCACATCGACGTGGCCGCCGCCAATGCCAAGGGGCTGATCGTCACCAATACCCCCGGGGTGCTCACCGACGACACCGCTGACATGGCCATGGCCCTGATCATGGCCGCCGCCCGCCGCACGGTTGAGGGGGTCGACCTGATCCGCGCCGGCGGCTTCTCCGGCTGGACGCCGACCCTGATGCTGGGCCGCCGCCTGCGCGGCAAGAAGCTGGGGATCATCGGCATGGGCCGGATCGGCCAGGCCCTGGCCCGCCGCGCCAAGGCGTTCGGGCTGGAGATCCACTACCACAACCGCAAGCCGGTCGGCCCGCGGATCGAGGAGGAGCTGGGGGCGACCTGGTGGGAAAGCCTGGACCAGATGCTGGCCCACATGGACATCGTCTCGGTCAACTGCCCTCACACCCCGGCGACCTTCCACCTGCTCTCGGCCCGGCGCCTGGCCCTGCTGCAGCCGCATGTGATCCTGGTCAACACCGCCCGCGGCGAGATCATCGACGAGGCGGTGATGGCCAACATGCTCACCGATGGCCGCATCGGCGCCGCCGGCCTGGACGTTTACGAGCACGAGCCGACCATCAATCCCAAGCTGCTGAAACTACCCAACGCCGTCCTCCTCCCCCACATGGGCTCAGCCACCATCGAGGGCCGGGTGGAGATGGGCGAAAAGGTGCTGATCAACATCCAGACCTTTATGGACGGGCATAAGCCGCCGGACAGGGTGATCCCGTCGATGCTTTAGGGCTCCAGAGGGCTTTTGGGCGGCGACGATCCGTTGATCCTGCGCCCGAACAACGAATTGGCCGCGTCGCGGATCAAACCGGGCCATAGGCCAAAACCAGCTCAGCCCCCACAGCCCTACTTCGTGTTGCTCGCCTGCGCGTCCGGCGACAGCGTCAGAACCATCGGCAACCGTATGTGGGCTCCGTCCACCGGCCGCCCCTGCGTGGTCCAGGGATTGATCGCCAGGGCGCCCGCCACCCGTATGATCGCCTCGCCGAAGCCCTCGTCCGCTGGCTCCTCATCGACGGATTTGCACTGAGTCAGGTGGCCCGCATGGTCGAGAATGCAGTCCACCGTACCCTTGCCGGCCTTTAGGCCCGCCGTAGCCGCCTTTGCGGGGAATAGGCTTTGAACTGTCTTCGGGTCGATCATTCGAGTCCAGACCGGCTTGGTGATCGGATCGATCAGTTCGGCGCCCGGAGCGTACAATAGGATGGGCAATGTCACTTGGCTTATGCCGCCTACCTGTTCGTAGGAGGATGCATCAAGCTTGAACGACGACACAAGGCTCTTCGCCGCCTCGCCAAAGCCACGTCCCGGCGGACTTTCGGTGGCGACCTGGCAGGGCCACAACCCACCTAACGGGGTAACTCCACAACTCAACACCACGCGACCAACTTCGGACCGGGCCGCACCCTTGGGAAAGGCCGCGGCGACCTCTGCCGGTGTAGGCGTCGCTGCAAAAACGGGCGCGGAGACATATTTCGAGGCAGAGGCGCCGAAACCGAGCGGAATAACCACAACGCCGCCCGTGACCGGCTCACCATTGACCATCCGTGGCCGCATCTTGAACAACTTGGCTACGGCCAATGACGCGGCGCCGAACCCGAAGCCTTCCGGCGTTTCAGACACGATACGGCAGCCATCCATCGCCCCGGCCGCTGTGACCAGGCACGCCATCCTGACCTGACCACCCGTATTGGCCCGATGCGCCACGTCCGGGAAGTAGCGCATCAAGGACGCCCCGCTCGGCTTTGATATCCAATCCGGGTTTGTGATGATCCGGTCCGCTGGAGTCGGCTTGCTATTCTGAAGCTCCGCGCCACCATCAAAGGTGACGGGTATGATGACGTCGCCAGATGGGGTCAGCGCATTAGGCGGCGGCAATGGTGCATTGGAGAGCGATGCGGCGACAACCGCCGCGTCGCCGAAACCCATGCCGGCCGGCGTCTCGCTGATGACGCTACAGTGATCGAGCGTCTTATCTGCATGCCGGTGGCACTGCACTACGGCCTCGCCAGAAGGTGGGGGTGTTTGTTTAGCCGCCGCCCCCGGATAGCCGTCGTCCTGGTACGGCGGCCTCGACACCCAATCCGGAAATATCGTCGCCTGCGCGGACCAAGCCGATAGAGGTGTCGCCAAACAGGTCATGGTGCACAGAGCAATCAAACCGACTTGTATTCCGCGCATGTTCATTGCCCCGCCGACGTATGAGACGCCGGACGCGCGAGCGTTATCGGCAGTTCGATGACGGCGTCATCCACGGGGGCGCCGTCCAGGGTCCAGGGGTTCATCGCTATGCCATCCGCAGCCTTGAGTCCGGCTTCGCCAAAACCTAGCCCGACAGGGTCTTCACTGACGACCTGGCAGTCCGCCAGCCGCCCGTCGTGCGTCGCGCGACACCTGACCACCCCGCTTCCGCGCGAGATTCCGGCCGCGGCCGCCTTGCTCGGATATACCGCCGCCAAGGCTGCGGGATCCAGCGTGCGCACCCACTGCGGTGAGGTGAGCTTTGGCGTCGGCTTGCCCGGAGCGACAAAGGCTATGGGAATGTCGACGGAGGCGCCTTTGAGGTCGGCCGGATCGTAGTCGGCGACAGAGAGTTTGAAATCGTCGGCCAACTTCCGCGCCGCCGGCTTGAACGCGCCGTCGTCCGGGCCGTTAACGAAGGTCCTGCAATTGGTCAGGAGACCATCCAGCTTCACTCTGCAGCGCAAGATCGCATAGCCAAAATCGATCTTGCCGACATCTTGCTGTGGGAACGCAGCCGCGACCTGAGCCAATGTCGGCGCTTGTGACCAGATGGGCGCATCGAGTCGACGGCCCGTCACGTCGATGGTGTCCGAACTGGCGGCCGTAATGACCACCGCGTCATATTCGTCGTCCCATCGGCCAAATTCGACCGGAATGACGACAGGAGCATCGCCGACGGCGACGCCGTTCACCGTTTGAGGGCGCCATGAAAAATAGCGCGTCATTGCCATCGCAGCCGCGCCAAATCCCCACCCCGGCGGGGTCTCCGAGATAAGCTCGCATTGTTCGAGCACGTCTTTGATAGAGACCGTGCACCTGATCCTCACCTTTCCGATCGCACCAACCTTCGCTGCCTCGCGCGGATAGAGGCTCACCAGGTCGTCCGCGTTAGGCTTCCGCAGCCAATCGGGCTTTATAACCACATCGCCAGGCGCCGCCTGGGTCGCCGACGCGCTCGCCAGCAGGGCCAAGGCAATGCCCGTCGCCACGACATGTTTCACTGCAGCACCCCACCCATGCATGACCGTGGGTTGAAATCATCCGCGATCCGCCCGACCCACGCAAGCCTGCTGACGCCTCGCCCGCAAACGCTTATCTTGCCCCCATGACCGACACCCTCCCCGATCCCTTGGCCGACGCCACCGCGACCCTCGACGACATCCCGCGCACCCCGACCCAGGATGGGCCGGCGCGGCGGATCTATCTGGTGGATGGGTCGGGCTATATCTTCCGCGCCTACCACGCCCTGCCGCCGCTGACCCGCAAGTCGGACGGGTTGCCGGTGGGGGCGGTGGCCGGGTTCTGCAACATGCTGTGGAAGTTCCTGGCCGATATGCGCGCGGCGCCGGACGCGCCCACCCATCTGGCGGTGATCTTCGACCATTCGGAGAAGACCTTCCGCAACCAGCTCTATGACCAGTACAAGGCCCACCGCCCGCCGGCGCCGGAGGACCTGGTGCCGCAGTTCCCGCTGGTGCGCGAGGCGACGCGGGCCTTCGGCATCCCCTGCCTGGAGCTGGCCGGCTATGAGGCCGACGACCTGATCGCCGCCTATGCCTGCAAGGTCCGCGACGAGGGCGGCGAGGTGGTGATCGTTTCCTCCGACAAGGACCTGATGCAGCTGGTCGGCGACGGCGTATCCATGTTCGACCCCATGAAGAACATCCGCATCGGCCCGGCCGAGGTGGCCGAGAAGTTCGGCGTCGCCCCCGACAAGGTGGTGGACGTTCAGTCCCTGTGCGGCGACAGCGTCGACAATGTGCCGGGCGCGCCGGGGATCGGCATCAAGACCGCCGCCCTGCTGATCAACGAATACGGCGACCTCGACACCCTGCTGGCCCGCGCCGGCGAGATCAAACAGGACAAGCGCCGCCAGACCCTGATCGACTTCGCCGATCAGATCCGACTGTCGCGGGAGCTGGTCCGGCTGGACTGCAACACCCCCCTGCCCGAGCCCATCGACGACCTGGTCGTGCGGGAGCCGGACGCGCCTGCCCTGATCAAATTCCTTGAGGACATGGAGTTTCGCACCCTGACGCGGCGGGTGGCCGAATTCCATGGCCAGGCGGCCCCGGAGCCCCAGGCAAAAGCCAAGGCCGCGCCGGCCGCCGCCGCGCCAATCGACACCTCGCTCTACACCTGCATCCGCGACGTCGAGACCCTGGACCGCTGGGTCGCGCGGGCGACGGAGCTAGGTCTGATCGCCTTCGACACCGAGACCGACGCCCTGTCATCCGCCAACGCCGGCCTGTGCGGGATCTCGCTGGCCCTGGCGCCGGGCGAGGCCTGCTACATCCCGGTGGGGCATGAGCATTCCGAAGGCTTGCAGCTTGAAGCCGCCGCGGCGATGGACCAGATTCCGCTGGATCAAGTGATCGCCCGGCTGAAGCCGATGCTGGAGGACCCCGCGGTCCTGAAGGTGGCCCAGAACGCCAAATACGACATCGCCGTGCTCAGCCGCTACGGCATCGACGTCGCCCCCATCGAAGACACCATGCTGATCTCCTATGTGCTGGAGGCCGGCCTGCACAATCACGGCATGGATGAGCTGTCCAAGCTTTGGCTGGACCATGCGCCGATCAGCTTCAAGACCGTCGCCGGGAGCGGCAAGGCGCAGAAGAGTTTCAAGCATGTGCCGCTGGACCCGGCCACCTGCTACGCCGCCGAAGACGCGGACGTCACCTTGCGGCTCTACAATGTCCTGCGTCCGCGCCTGGCCGCCGAAGGCCTGCTGACGGTCTATGAGACCCTGGAGCGGCCGATGCCGCCGGTTTTGGCGGCGATGGAAAACGCCGGCATCCGCATCGATCCGGACCAGCTGCACCGGCTAAGCCACGACTTCTCCATGCGCATGGTCGAGTTCGAGGCCGAGGCGCAGAAGCTGGTGGGACGGCCTTTCAACCTGGGCTCACCCAAACAGATCGGCGACATCTTGTTCGGCGAGATGAGCCTGCCGGGCGCCAAGAAGACCGCCAGCGGCGCCTGGGGCACCGACGCCAGCATGCTGGAAGAACTGGCCAATCAAGGCCACGCCCTGCCGCGCATCCTGCTGGACTGGCGACAGCTGTCGAAGCTGAAGGGCACCTATACCGACAACCTGATCCAGGCCGTGGCCCCGCGCACCGGCCGGGTGCACACCTCCTACGCCCTGGCCTCGACCACCACGGGCCGGCTGTCGTCCAACGATCCCAACCTGCAGAACATCCCGGTGCGGACGGAAGAGGGCCGCAAGATCCGCAAGGCCTTCATCGCCGACCCGGGCAATGTGCTGATCAGCGCCGACTACAGCCAGATCGAACTCCGTCTGCTGGCCCACATCGGCGATATCCCGCAGCTGAAACAGGCCTTCAAGGAGGGCCTCGACATCCACGCCATGACCGCCTCGGAAATGTTCGGGGTGCCGGTGGAGGGGATGCCGTCGGATGTGCGCCGCCGGGCCAAGGCGATCAACTTCGGCATCATCTACGGGATTTCGGCCTTCGGGCTGTCGAACCAGCTGTCGATCCCCCGCGAGGAGGCCAGCGCCTATATCAACACCTATTTCGAGCGCTTCCCGGGCATCCGCGAATATATGGACAAGACCAAGGCCCTGGTTCGCGAGCAGGCCTATGTGACCACCATCTTCGGCCGGCGGGTGAACATCCCCGATATTCGCGGCGCCACCCCGGCGCACCGGCAGTTCGCCGAGCGGGCGGCGATCAATGCGCCGATCCAGGGCGCCGCGGCCGACATCATCCGCCGGGCGATGATCCGCATGCCGGGGGCGTTGAAAGACGCGGGCCTGTCGGCGCGGATGCTGTTGCAGGTGCACGACGAACTGGTGTTCGAGGCGCCGGCGGAGGAGGCGGAGGCCGTCTGCGCCCTGGCCCGCAGGGTGATGGTGGGGGCGGCCGAACCGGCCGTGGCCCTGACCGTGCCCCTGGAAGTGGAAGCCCGCGCCGCCGCCAACTGGGACGAGGCGCACTGACGGCTTGGGCTATCCGCCCACTTGAGGTAGCTCTCAAGAAAATGGGGAGACGTCGTCATGGCTGAAGGTTTGTCGTCCGGGTTCGCTCAGGACCGCTATGCGCCGGTGCGCGCAACGTTTGAGGGCAACCTCGCCAGCGGCGCGGATCTGGGCGCCTCCTTCTGCGCCACCATCGAGGGCGAGACGGTGGTCGACCTGTGGGGCGGCCATGCCG
>Ga0302314_10017701_pt1 | contig 11924 bp, 9 predicted proteins | sample III_Palsa_N2_3_FD_200533 | JGI IMG/M metagenome (GOLD analysis project Ga0302314, IMG submission 200533) | Peat permafrost microbial communities from Stordalen Mire near Abisko, Sweden - III_Palsa_N2_3 | ecosystem: Environmental > Terrestrial > Soil > Palsa > Peat permafrost | place: Sweden...
TAGCTCAGCTGGATAGAGCATCAGACTACGAATCTGAGGGTCGGGCGTTCGAATCGCTCCGAGCGCGCCAATTTTTCCCACGAAACGAACAAGTTCCATACGAGGACTCCTCACTCCAGATCGTGACCGTTCGGCTGAGGACCCGGTCTGTGCAGCGCGGAGTCGCGGCGCCGATCAGGCGGCCGGTCATGGATCCAGCTCCCGTTGATCCAGGGGCGCCAGTTGGTGTTCACGCCCAGCGCCTTGCACAGGATCCAGACGGCGTCTTGCAGAGGCACGTACTCCCAGTTTGCATAGGTTGCCTCGTCCTCGAGGCGTTCATCGAGGGCCTCGCAGAGCTGCACGAATACCTCTTCGCTCTCGGCCTCGGCATCGATCACCTCGAAGACCCGCTGGCGGAGCGTCTGGATGAATTCCTTCGTGGGGGTGAAGCGCCGGCTATCGGAGGCAGGCTTCTGCTTGGTCTCGCGCCTCATGCCCTCGGCCTCACGCTCCTTAACGATCCCAGCTTTCAGATCGCGCAGCTCCTGATCGGTCTTGGCTTCCAGGGCCAGCGTCAGGCGGATGGCGCGCGAGAGGGGGCCGAAGGCGTCGGCCGGGTCGCGGCCCTTTGCCTTGTCGTCCGTAGCCGCCGGAGCCGCGCCAGGTTTCAACGCCCGGGCCAGCTCCATGCCGATCTCCGCCAGTTCCTCAAGCAGGCGAAGCCGGCGCTCGGCGCGCAGCACGGCCGGATCGGGCGCCTCATCGGCCAAAAGAGCGTCTTGCGGAGATAGAGTGGACTCGAACATCACCATGATAATTGCATAACGCAATTTTTTTGTCAAGGGTCGAATAGGTCGTACGCCTGTACATCACTGAATTTCTTTCGTCCGGAGAGGTAGGCATTTCGCAATGTTTTCAGTCACGGGCAAACTGATCGCGCGGCCGGCTCGCCGCGCTGGGCTCACGAACTGGACCTGCCGGGCCTGCGTAGCCGGGCGCTGAAGCGATACCTCTATCTCGTCTTTTATGTTGAACGCGACGACCACATTGACGTCTGGCGCGTGCTCAATGCCGCGCGGGACATCCCAGCCTGGGTTGGCGACGAGGCCCCGGACGCGGGATAACCATCCCCGGCAGAGACCGCCTCCGCGTATCAACCGGCGCCCCGGCAACCCCCGGCGTTAGGCTGTTCGAGGAACGGCCGAGGCGCGGCGGCGACGCATGACCGCTCCCAGGCCACCGAATCCGACTAGCAAGGTTGTCCAGGTCGCCGGTTCGGGCACACCCTCGGAGATGCCGGGGCTGAGTTCCAGGGAATAGCCCGCCGGAACGGTGATCATGGGGTCGACGGATGCGGTGGCGAACCCCGGATAGTCGCCGAGGGACATCTCGGCGGTCAAGGTCACCTCGTAGGGGTGGTCGGTGATGAGCGCCAAGGGCGCGTCCTGCAGGCTGAAAACACCGCTGAATGTCGATGTCGGGCCCAAATTGACCGTGACGTTCGGGGTGCTCTCATTGTAGGTCTGGCTGCAATCGCTGTCCGACAGCTCGCAACTATAGCCATAATATGCCTGGGCGATTTCATTGAATGTGTAGGCGATCGAAAATTCCGCCGTCACGTTCGCGGAGTTGAGTGAGTCAAAGGTGCTTGGCGGCGAGGTCGTCGATCCCGAAATCTCTCCAAGAGCAGTCACACCGACGGTGACCGGCGTCAGCGCGCCCTGACCCTCATCCGGGATAATCTCGAAATAGTAAGACAGGCTTGAATCGGTGATCGTGCCGCCGACCCCGGTTACGAGTGACGCCGAGGCCGTGACCTTGGGACTGCCGTTCGCGGTCGCTATCGAATATTGATCACTGTCCGGGTCGCCCACGATCAGCTCGCCGGGCGTATTCTGCGTCGTGTAGAAGATCGTTGGATTGTCGCTTTGGTTGACGTTGGTGACTGTATAGTTGTCGCCGAACTGAGACAGCGGCACGTAGCGAGCGCCCGCGCTTAGGGAAAAATCGTTCTGGCAGGGCGTCGTGGTGCAGGCGGCGACCCCCGCGAACACAGTGGGGGCGGGCAGCGGCGTCGCCGCCAGGGCTGAAGCGCCGCCCAAGGCCGAGCCTGACGCCAGAACAGCTATGGCGAACGCATGTTTCATCCGAATTCTCCCCGACCCGTGCAAACCGTCGCGTCAATCGACGGTGTTCGAGCATCCCGCCTGCCGCGGGAGGCCGTCCTTTACGGAGGAATTAATTGTTCTTAATTTTTCTTAGGCAACGGCCCCAACACGCTCAGTGAGCGAGTCGCGGGTTGACACGGGCACGCGGCGCCGGACTGCTGCGGCGACGGGCGTGGGGGTGTCGGCCGACCGGAGGGGGCATGCCAGAGTACCGCTTCAATCGGTTCGTGGTCGAGCCCGAGCGGCGCCGTCTGTTGATCGACGGCGCCCAGGCCAAGGTCGGCGCGCGCGCTTTCGACGTCTTGCTGGCGCTGATCGAGAAACGTAGCCGGCTGGCGAGCAAGCAAGAGCTGTTCGAGCAGGTCTGGCCGAACGTAACGGTGGAGGAAGGCAATCTGCAGGTGCAGATCTTCGCCCTGCGCAAGCTGCTCGGCGCCGAAACCATTGTGACGATACCTGGCCACGGCTACCAGTTCACAGCGTCCATCGAAGGTGAAGACCCATCCTCCGAAAGCGGCCAGCCTCGTCCGCTTGCGCCGGTCATTTCCAGGGCGCCGCGGGGCAACATGCCGTCGCTGCCGCCACCGCTCCACGGCCGGGAAAAAGACGCCGCCGCGCTAAAGGCGCTGATCGCGAAGCACCGGCTTGTAAGCGTCGTGGGACCTGGCGGCATCGGCAAGACTCGCCTGGTCCAACTGGTCGCTCACGACTGGCAGGGCGTGGAACGCGACGGGGTGTGGCTCGTGGAGCTGGCCACGATCGAAATCCCCGAACTGGCCGCCCCGACCGTGGCGCAGGTGCTGGGTCACGTGATCGACCCCAGGGAAAATCCCATTGCCTCCCTCGTCGAGGCCTTGCGCGGCCAGGAACTGTTGCTGGTGCTGGACAGCTGCGAACACGTCATCGGCGCCGTCGCCGAACTGGCGAATACCGTGCTGAGCCAAGCACCGAACGTCAGGATACTGATTACCAGCCAGGAGCCGTCTCGGCTGTCGGAGGAACAGGTCTATCGCCTGGGCCCCCTCTCCGTGCCCACCGAGGCGGACCTAGGCGCCGCCATGGATCACGGCGCGGTGTCGCTGTTCGTCGCCCGCGCACGGTCCGCCGACGCCCGCTTCGCGCTGGACGAGGACAATGTTGGCGCGGTGGTGGAAATCTGCGCGCAATTGGATGGGGTGGCGCTGGCGATCGAGCTAGCGGCGGCGCGGGTGGCGCTGCTCGGCGCGCACGGCGTGCGGCGGATGCTGGACGAGCGGCTGATGCTGCTAGCGGGCGGCTCGAGAGAAGCGCCGGCGCGCCACCGCGCCCTCTCCGCGACCTTGGAGTGGAGCTACGGCCTGTTGTCCGACGATGAACAACACGTGCTGGACCAACTGGGCGTCTTCATCGGCAGCTTTTCGCTGCCCCTGGCTCTGGCGCTGCTGTCCGATCAGCGGATTCACGAATGGGCCGCGCTAGAGCACTTGTCGACTCTGATCGAAAAGTCGCTGGTCATGGTCGAACCGGGCGAGCCGCCACGCTATCGATTGCTGGAGACCACCCGCAGCTTCGCCTTGCGGAGACTGTCGGCGAACGGCCTGACGGCCGCAACGCGGCGCAAACTCGCGCTGGCCTTCGTCGCGGTGATGCGTTTGGGAGCTTTCAAGCGCTCACCTCTGGCTCTGGCGGCGGACTTCACGGCCGACATCGCCCACTTACGAGCCGCCGCCGCGTGGGCCGTCGGCGCCGACGGCGATAGAGTTGTCGCCATCGAACTGGCGGCGGAAACCCCCTTGGTCTGGTTCGCGGTGGGCGCCAATGATGAGGGCGCCAGATTGTTCCGGACGGTCGAACCCTGGGTCGACGGAGCGACGCCCAGGGTGCTGGCGGCGCGGTTCTGGCTGGGAGCAACCGGGCTCTATTCGGCGGCCACACGAATGGTGGGCGAGGAGGCCATGAAGGCCGCGGATACATTCCGCGAGTCGGGTGACCGGGAGCCGCTGTTCAAAGCTCTGATCGGCGGCGCCGCGCACTTCAACCGTTCGGGAAAACCAGAGGCTGCGGCGAAGGCCCTGGCCGAGGCCGAGACGCTCCTCGACCCGGCTTGGCCCCTCTGGACACGTGTGGTCTATGAGTTCTCCGTCGGTAGTCTCCACTATTGGTCCGGTGACCCGGCCCGGGCGCGTGTCCGACTGGCGGCGGCTCAGGAGTTGAACAGCGGCGAGGGCGGCGAGCCGATCCAACGCGAGCAGATCGAACTGTTGCTGCTCGGCTGTGATCTCGCGCTGGGTCGATCCTTTGACGTGGTCCGGTTCGGCCGAGACGTGTTGGAGCGGGAGCGACCGCGCGCCACCGTGTTCAACCGGGCCGTGACTCAGTGCTTCGTGGTCATCGGCCTGGCGCGGATCGGCGAGCTGACCAAGGCCGAGGCGGCCCTTCGCGTGGCCGTGCCACAGATGCGCCGCGCCGTAGGCACGGCGCGCGTCACTCTCTGCTACATCGCCTTCCTGTTGGCCCAGCAGGGGCGGCACGCCGACGCCGCTCGTTTAGTCGGAGCGGCCGACGCCTTGACGCCACCGGGATCGATGATCCTGCCTCCGCCCATCCGCGCCTGCCGCGAGGATGCGGCCGAATTGGCCCTCGCGGCGCTGGGAGAGGCCGAGTTCCGCCGTCTGACCCGGGAGGGGAGCGGATTGAGCGAGGACGAGGCGGTGGCGCTGGGTCTCCCTGAGCGTGCGGCCACTGTCGCGGCCTGAGCGGTCGGGCGTTGAAGCGGCGCCTCTATCTCGTCTTTTATGTTGAACGCGACGACCACATTGACGTCTGGCGCGTGCTCAATGCCGCGCGGGACATCCCAGCCTGGGTTGGCGACGAGGCCCCGGACGCGGGATAATTCCGCAGGCCATTTGGAGCGCCAATCCTGCCTGGAGCCGCCATCATGGGAGCGCGCCGACGGTGGCCAACAGGCGAGCAATTTCACCATTGCGGGCCACCCCCAGACGCTTGTGAACGGCCGCGATGTGATTTCGCGCCGTGGCGGGGGCAAGATTGAGGGCGGCGGAGATTTCCTTGTAGGTCATGCCCTGCGCGCAAAGTTCCGCGACGGTGCGTTCCCGGACCGTCAGATGGTCCACAACCGAACGTTGACGGGCCGTCACCAGCGCGGTGTCCACAGCCAGCTTCGCCTCCACGACGATGCGCTCGCCGATATATCTGGCCTTGGCGGCGCCCGTATTCGCATCGATGAGCGGGTTTGGCAGATAGGGACCAACCCATGTCGGCCATTCCTGGCGCAGCAGCGACAGGAATTCGGGCTCGGCCGCGCTGAAGGCCGATCCTCTGCTCGCCGCTGAAAATAGGGTCGGCCCCGAATTGTGCGGATCCGCGCGCGTCAACTCCGCCACCTGGCAATGGGTCCAGCCGGCGATCAGGTGGGGAAACGCCACTTCGACCAGGCCTCGGTTGGCCTCGCTGAACGGCGCCACCCGCGGGGATCGACATAAAACCAAGCCAACCGCGATGCCGAGAATAGTATCGAACTGCGCGATCGACATGACGTGGCCGACGCCAAGCCCTTCGGTCAGTTCCCGGTAAGGCGCAGGGTCATCCGGACTGATGCTGTACGCGTGAGCGACGCCCTGGTTTTGGAGAACGTGCGGTAAACGAGGATCGGCGGAGGCCGCAAGTTCGACGTCGGCCCGTTCGCTTTCGTCGACGTTGAGGAGCTCCGCGGAGCGCAGAGACAATCCATCGGCAATCACGGCGTCGGCCCAGATCGCCTTATCGAACGGGACGTGATCGCGAAGCTGTTCGAGCGCGCGTCGTCGGAATTCACCCGCTGAAGCCCGATGGCTATTGGTCCGGACCCACTGAAAGAGCGCTCCCAGCGCCACCAACGCGTCAGCGGGCATAAGCATCCCTTACTCAGTCCATGTCCACGACGTACGAGTCACCATCGCGTAACGTTAAGCTTGATACGCGCCCAACGACTGAACGAACCTCCAGAGAGGTCGAGTATATCCTTATGATGCATCTGCATCATTTACAATCTCTAACCCGAACCCTAGGTTTTTCTACTTGAGGCTCGACCGAGAATAAATCCGCGTGAAGCCGCCGATCTTCGGATCGAATTGGGGTGGAGGAAGTGAGTATGGAGGACATTCCGTCGAGTTATATCGCCATATTCATTGTGAATGCGCCCATACATACCGCCTCCGAACGATCTATATATCAATCACAATGAACATCTAAAATTCATCCTTAAATAATTGAAATACCAAATAACTTCGCTTGACTAGATTGTACCTAACAACTCATCGGGATATGATTTGGGCGGCGAGGAGAACAGCAAATGAACTCAACCTCGCTTCGCTGCCCAAGCGCACCATGCAAAGATGGTTCGGAGCTACTTGGAGTCGTTCAAGCTGATGGTACTGTAGATTATCTTCCTCAACGGCTCTCTGTCGACGACGAATTTGTCCGCACTGCATTGCAAGGTCGGTCTCCCGAAAAGAGATTTCGGTTTAGCAACCAGTGTGTAGAGACAAAATGCGGGCAGTGGACGGGAACGCGATGCGGCGTGATAGATACGCTTACGCGCCTTCTACCTGACAAGAAGGCGGCGTCGCCCCCGAAATGCGCAATCAGATCCGCGTGTCGTTGGTTCAACCAATCTGGCGTTTCGGCCTGTTTCGTATGCCCATTTGTTATTACGGATCTTCTTTGATGAATTTGAAACAGTAATACACGGTTCACAGGAGGGTAAATACATGAGAACTTCAAAAAATCCGGAAAGGGCGAAATTCTTTGTAGATTTTGGCCCGGTTGCGATCGAAGGGGCTGTAAGACAAGAGCTGGAAGGAAAAATACAGCAACTGGCGCTGGGCGTTCTAGCCAAGACTGACTATAAAGGCGATATATCGCTGGGCGGCTTACTGCCTCCAGACCTATATGGTCTTACCCTTGGCGACGGGGATGACGACGGCGACGGCGACGGCGAAGAAAATGGCACCGGAGGCGCCGATGCTGTTCGTAGTCTATCGCGTGCAAAGACAGCGGCTCCGCGGGGCGCTAAAATAAGGGCCAGACGGAAAACCGTAACATTCCCATGCAGGCTGGCCTCGAGTAAGGCCGCCGCCGTGAGCGCCATTCGCGTCTCGCACATCAAGCATGACATCCATTACGAACAGCTCGACAACCACAATCAGCCGATAGTGGGCTTCGTGCTCCATCCGGTCGTCGACAAGAGAAACAAGCTGGTAGCCGTAACGATCGCGCGCATGGGCTTGCCAAGCACGGGAGAAACGACGCTCGGGGGCGCCGATCGATCAGCGCTCGCCTCAATAGTAGACGAGCTGTCGCAGTTCCAGCAGTCCAGCTCTACGGGTGGCGGCGCCGCAACGGGTGGGGGTCCTGTAATGGCGCTCAGCTGGGCGGGCGTTATCGGCACTGGCATCTCTTGTGGTTTGGCCGCGATTGAAAGCGGAGGCGATCTCTTGGAAGACGGCGCCTGCGCCGCCGGCATTGTCGCAGTCCTGGAGGACGACGATGATGATGACGATGGCGACGATGACGATTAGGAGGCCATTCGCAAAATCGGGGCGGAGCGGCTGAAATGTGGGTTGGGTGGTCGGGCCAGATATGAATCCGGACAGGTGTCCGGGGCCTCTCTGGAAGAGTTCATGTGGATCCCGACCACCCGCCCACAGAGTCGCCGGAATAGAGTCCGGCGCCCAGGCCCCCATCAGTCCTCCAGATCGACCGACCGATAGGCCGTCTCGAAGCCGTTCTGCGGCGCCCGTGTCCAGTTCTCCTCGGCCAGGCGGTTCTCGGCGTCGAGCCGCTTGTTGCGGCGATCAAAGCCCCGGCGGCCCATGACGGCGATAAACACCGCCAGGCCGACGCCCATCGGCAGGGCATGATCGCTCAGCCATTGCATGCCGGTCATGCGGCTATAGTGCGCCGCCGGGCATGGCGTCGCCAGCCGAAAATCCGCGCGCGCCGCCCCTGACCCCGGACTCGGTGGCTGGCCGCAAAGGTGGCCTTCACACCACGAAGCCGCCACCGTCCACCATCAGCGCCTGGCCGGTCGTGTAGCCGCCCCGCATGCAATAGAGGTAGGCCTGGGCGGCTTCGGCAGGCTCGGCCGCGCGCGGCAGCGGCAGGCGCGCCGTGAACATCTGCCGCATAGCTTCGGGCATGTGCTTCACCTGGTCGGTGAGCACCAGGCCCGGGACAACGGCGTTGACGCGCACAGGCGCCAAATCGACCGCCAGGGCCCGAGCCAGGTGTTCGATCGCGCCCCCCATGGCCGTCGCGATGGGCGCGCCCTTCATGGGCCGGTGCGCCAGCATGCCGCCGGTCAAGGTGATCGAGCCGTCTCCGGCGATGGTCCGGCAGCCGTATTTGACCGCCAACAGCACGCCCCAGAAGCGCACGGCCAGGCCGGCCTGGGTGGCCGTCAAATCGAGCTCGCGCACGGGCGACCCGAAGCCTCCACCCCAGTCGCCGGCGGTGTAGGCCAGGTGGTCGAACGGGCCGAGCTTTTCGAAGAAGGCGGCGACGCTGGCCTCGTCGCGCACGTCCACCACCGAGCCTGTCGCGCCCTCTCCGAGCTGTTTCGCCGCCGCCTGCACCTTGGCCTCCTGGCTGGAGGCGACGACCACCTTGGCGCCTTCGGCGAGCGCCGCCTCGGCGATCGCGAAGCCGATGCCGGAGGCGCCGCCGATGACGACCACGCGTTTCCCTTTGAGTGACGATCCCATGGCGCTTTTCCTCAATTCCTCGGAAGTCTCGCAAGAGTTATCCGCCGGGACACGCGCCGGCAAAAGCCTTGAGATTATCGGGGTATGAAGACTAACACCCTGAGGCCGCCGGTCTCAGTCGCCTTCTTCGGGAACGGCGCGGTGGAAGGCGGCGAAAAGCGCCGCCAGCACGCACCCGGCCACGATGCCGAACGTGAGGTCCTTGACGAGGGTGAGGCCGAACGTGGCCAGGAGGACCGCGGCGGTGCGCCAGTCACGCAGGAGCCGGACGAACTCCGCCTTTTCGGCCATGTTCCAGCACACCACCACCAGCACTCCCGCCAGGGCCGCCAGCGGAACGAACTTGGCCAGGGGCGCGGCGACCAGCATGAACAGCAGGATGAAGCCGGCGTGCATCATGCCGGACATGGGGCTGCGCGCGCCGGCGCGCACATTGGTGGCCGTGCGCGCGATCGTCCCCGTCACGCAGATCCCACCGAACAGGGCCGAGGCCATGTTGGCGACGCCCTGGGCGACTAACTCCATGTTGGAGCGATGCTTGCGGCCTGTCATGCCGTCGGCGACCCTGGCTGAGAGCAGGCTCTCCACCCCGCCCAACAAGGTGAACGAGAGGGCCGCCGGCAGAACCTGCAGCAGAAGGTGAGGCGTCATCGCCGGCAGCCTTGGCATCGGCAGGCCGTTCGGCACGCCGCCGAAGCGGCTGCCGATGGTCTCCACCGGCAGGCGCAACAGAACGGCGGCGAACGAAGCCGCCGTCACGGCGATCAGCATCCCGGGCCACGAGGGACGAAATCGTCTGAGGAGGAAGATGAACGCCGCCGAACCCGCCCCGACGGAGAGCGTGGCTGGGCTGACGGTGGGGAGGGCCTGGGCGAGCGCCGTGAGCTTCGGGATCAGTGCGCCGGGCTCGACGCCGGCCAGTCGCAGGCCGCCGAAATCTTTGAGCTGGCTCGCCAGAATGGTGACGGCGATGCCGCAGGTGAAGCCGACGGTCACTGCGTGAGGGATGTGCCGGATGAGCGAGCCCAGCCTCAAAACGCCTACGAGCGTCAGCATCAGACCGGAGAGCAGCACCGTGAGCAGCAGGCCTTCGATGCCGAACCGCGCGCCGGTGGCCGCCACCAACACGATGAAGGCGCCGGCCGGGCCGCCGATCTGGAACCGGCTGCCGCCGAGCGCTGAAACGAGAAAGCCGCCGACGATCGCGGTGTAGAGCCCGCGAGCCGGTGAAACGCCCGAGGCCACGGCAATGGCCATCGAAAGCGGAAGAGCCACGATGGCGACCGTGAGCGCCGCCAGCGCGTCCTTGCGCAGGGCGCCCAGGCTGTAGCCCTCGCGCAGAACGGTGGCGAGCTTCGGCCGATAGAGATGCGCCGTGGCGCCGCCGTCAGGCATGCAGGTGCGGCGCAGGGTGGCGCCCAATCAATGGAGGGGGGTCACTAGCTTAGACCTCATGAACCGAAAGAGCGCCAACAATCGCGTAGCTGCCCAACGGCGCGGTCGCCGAACCAGGATCTGTGCGGCGGGGCGAAGGCCCGTGATGGCGCAAGGGTGAGTCCATTCATGAGCAGCGATATGACTTCATGCCGATTCCAGCGCCTAATAGATCGACGCCGGGCGGCCTATCTTCCCGCCAGGATCGAACATCCGAGAGATGAGGAGATGGAACGATGAAGACGCGCATACTGGGCAAGAGCGGGCTGGAAGTGTCGGCGATCGGTTTCGGCTGCATGGGCCTGAACTCCAGCTACGGCGAAGCCCTCCCAAAGGACGACGCCGTGCGCCTGGTCCGGGCGGCTGTGGACCGTGGCGTCACCTTCTTCGACACCGCCGAGGTCTATGGCCCCTTCACCAACGAGGAGATCGTCGGCGAGGCGCTGGCCCCGGTGCGCGACAAGGTGGTGATCGCCACCAAGTTCGGCTTCAGGATCGAGCCGGGGGCCAAGCGGCCCGCCGGCCTGGATAGCCGGCCGGAGCACATCCGTGAGGTGGCCGAGGCGTCGCTGAAGCGGCTGGGCTTGGAGGTGATCGACCTCTTCTACCAGCACCGCGTCGACCCTGCCGTACCGATCGAGGAGGTGGCGGGCGCGGTCCGCGACTTGATCCAGGAAGGCAAGGTCAAGCATTTCGGGCTGTCGGAGCCGTCCGCCAAGATCGTCCGCCGCGCCCACGCGGTGCAGCCGGTCACCGCGTTGCAGAACGAATATTCGCTGTGGACGCGCGAGCCGGAAACCAACGGCGTTCTCGAGGTGTGCGAGGAGCTCGGCATCGGCTTCGTGCCCTACAGCCCCCTCGGCCGGGGCTTCCTGACCGGCGCCATGAGCAAGGACACCAAGTTTTCCGAAACCGATTTCCGCGCCATGCTGCCACGCTTCACACCCGAGGCGATGGCGGCGAACATGGCGCTGGTGGACGTTCTCAAGGCCGTTGCCGAACGCAAAGGGGCGACGGTGGCGCAGATCGCCATCGCCTGGCTGCTGGCGCAGAAGCCGTGGATCGCGCCGATACCCGGCACCACCAAGCTGCACCGCCTTGAAGAGAACCTGGGCGCGGCGGACGTGGAGCTGTCCGCGGCCGATCTGGCCGAGATCGAACTCTCAGCCGCCCGGATCAATGTCGAGGGCGAGCGCTACCCGCCTCAGCTCATGGCCACAGTCTTCCGCTGACCGATCCGGCCCGTGCTGAGTCAGGGGTCGCCCCTTCATCGGGGCGAGCTAATGTCTGCTTTGGGTGGAAGGCGGTCGTTCCGCCCAATCCAAGTAGCGGACATGCGAGACCGTGAACTGCCGCGCCAGCCCCGACGCTACTTAGCCTTCCTGTTGACCATCAGCATCACAGATAGCGCGTCCATCGAGATGATCTGGTCGACCTTGGCCTTTCGCGCGACGGGGTCAGTGAAACGAGGGTCGCTCGAAAGCTGAGTGTCGAGCGATGTCGCCCACTCCTTCTTTACCGCCTGGCATTTGGCGAAGGCCCTGTTGGCCTCTGATCTTTTAAAGAAATTCAGCTTTTCGGGTGTGGTTTTCTCCAT
>Ga0302314_10017702_pt1 | contig 11923 bp, 11 predicted proteins | sample III_Palsa_N2_3_FD_200533 | JGI IMG/M metagenome (GOLD analysis project Ga0302314, IMG submission 200533) | Peat permafrost microbial communities from Stordalen Mire near Abisko, Sweden - III_Palsa_N2_3 | ecosystem: Environmental > Terrestrial > Soil > Palsa > Peat permafrost | place: Sweden...
CGGACAGACGCATGTTGTAGGGGATCGAACCCGACGTGTCGGTGTGGCCGACCACGGTGATGTGGCTCGAAACCTGGTCGCCGGTGCCGTATTGCGCGGCTTCCTGCACCACCGACTGCGCGTCCGGTGTCAGCACATACTGATCGAACGGGAAGTAGACGATGAACTCCTTGGTCGCCTTCGCGGGCGGCGCTTCGGGCGGCGGCGGTGGAGGCGGCGGAGGCGGAGGCGGCGGCGGGGGTGGTGGAGGCGGCGGCGCTGGCGCTGGCGGCGCCGACAGCAGATATCTCACGCCCAGGGTCACTGTATGGTCTTCGTACTTGCCGCTGAGCGTCCCAATCTGGACGGCGTTGAACGTCGTTGTGTTCCAGCGATGGTCTGGCGAGTCAAAGAAATGATAGGTGAGGTCGGCGGTCAAGTTGTCGTTGATCCGCATCGCCAGGCCGCCGATCAGCTGATAGGCGAACCGGGTGTCGGAGTCGTCGATGAACAGCGAGCCCGGAGCCGTCGTTCCGACCAAGCGCCCCTGAGCTTGCAGATGGACGTGCGCGGCGCCGGCGCCGGCGCCGATGAACGGGTCGAAGCGGCTCTCGGGCAGGATGTCGAACAGCACGTTGCCCATCGCTGACCAGGTGTCTTCGCCGCCGGACGGGACGTTGCAGTTGGGCGGTATGTCTCCCGGGATTGGCGAGCCGTTGCACACCTGAGTTATGCTGCCTACCGGCCGACCGGTTTGAAACTGATCTACAATCGGTCGGTTCAGGCCGGCAGTGCGCCAGCCACCTTCCAGTTCGACCCGGAAGTGCGGGGAGACCTTGTAGCCGACCCGTGCGAACCCGGCGAAGTTGATCCCTGTCTCAAACCGCGGCGCGGCGGGCGATCCGCCCAGTTCGCTGACTGCGCCGGTCGTCTCGGTGACCTGCTGAGCATGGCCGCCGAGGTCGATCGCGCCGTACCAGCCGTAAGGCGCGGGATCCGCCGAGGCGTTCGCCGCGGCGAGGACGCCAACCAGGGCCACGCTGGCCAGCAGTATGGATTTCATCCGAAGTCCTTCCTTGCCGTCGAAGGCGGCCGAGAGAGGCCAGGCTGCGTTATCACAAGGCGCCCACTGCACGAAAATGACGCACCGGACACGCTGTTGGGCCAAATTGAAGAGCGAGAGCGTTGCAGGGAAATTTCGGGCCGCGCTGGAACCGCGCTGGCAAGGAAACCGCTCATACCATGCCGCCCCCCGGCTTCCGGAACTTCTAAGTCACGGCGCTGCTAGTCCCCAAGGGATAGTTTGGTTCCGGGTGCGGCGAAATTTTGTCCAGTCCGGCCGATCGGGGCAAATTTTACGACGCCTACTGAGCGCTCTTCACCGAGGCCCAGGTGCGCGACCCGCCCGCGCCGGCGGCTTGCTGCTTATCGCTGGCGGCGGCATGCAGATAGGCGAGGTTGTTCGTCACGGTCTCGGGGGGAAGATCCTGGCGCTCAAGCCGCTCGGCCTCGTCGATCCGCCCCGCCAGTCCGAGCACCAGAGCCAGATTCTGCCGCTCCTGAGGGCCGGCCCCCGGCGCTTCGCTCGCCTTGCGCAGCAGCGTCTCGGCCTGGGTCGGATCGCCGTGAGTTGCGTAGTACATGCCGAGGTTGGAGAGCGTCGCCGGGTTGCCGGGCGCCAGGGCCAGAGCCTTCTGGTGCGCCGCCAGCGCTTCGCTGTCGCGTTGAGCCTGTTCGAGCCCGACCGCCAGCAGGCTGACAGGTCGCCAGTCTTTCGGGTCGATCGCCTCGGCGCGCTGCGCCGGATCGATGGCGTAGAAGCCCTGGTTCTGCGCGATCCGGTCTCGGGCGCTTTCGAGCAACGCTTCGTAGTTCTTCGGCTGGACCACCAAAAGCTGGTCGGCGTTCTGGCCTGCCTCTTCGTAGCGGCCGAGCGCACGGAGCGCCTTGGCGAGTTTGAGGCGTGCCTCGGCGTCGGTCTGGTCGGCGTCGAGTTCACGGGCCCAGAACGCCGCCCGGGCCAGCGGCTCGAGCCGTTCGACTTCGGCGCGCTGCTCCGGCGACGCCTTGACCAGCTTCGGCGGCGCCGGCGGCTTGGCCGGCGCTGACGCCTGCGGCGTGGCGGGCGTCGTCGCTGGGGCGCTCGTGGCGATGGCTGTCGCGGCGACGAAGGCGAAGGCGGTGACGATCAGGGCGCGCTGGAAGAGCATGGACGGACCTCGGCGGGAATCTTTCGTCGCCAAGGATCGGGGCGCTAGCGTCAAGGAAGCGTTAAGCATAATCGGGCCGCCTCAACCTTTTATGGTCAGCACCATGTCAGACGCCATAGCCCCCGCCTCCGACGAACCGGCCGTTCCGATCCGCCTGGTGACCAGCGCTGGCGCCGAAGCCGCCATCGCGGCCCTATCGCCATCGCTCAGCGCCCAGGCCAGGCTGGCCAAGTTCGCCGGCAAGGCCGCCGAAGTGGTGGTGCTGACGGACGACACCGGCCCGGCGCAGGTGCTGGCCGGGGTCGGCGACGGGACGGTGGCGATGCCGCTGCGCGCTTTGCCGGCCAAGCTGCCGCCGGGCCTCTACGCCCTGGAGCCGGGCGCCGGCCCCGCCGCCGCTGAAATCGCCCTGGCCTTCGCGCTCGGTCACTATCGCTTCGACCGCTACCGCAAGCAACCTCACGAGGCTGGCGCCAGGCTGGTGGCGCCAGCGGGGGTCGATCTGGAGGAACTGCGGGCCGTGTCCCACGCCTGCAACCTGGCCAGGGACATGGTCAACACCCCGGCCAATGACATGGGTCCGCGGCAGATGGAGACCATCGCCCGCGAGGTCGCCGAACAGTTCGGTGCGAACATCTCAGTCATCACCGGCGATGCGCTGCTGGACGAGAACTACCCTGCGGTCCACGCGGTCGGCCGCGCCGCCGTGCCGGAGCGGGCGCCGCGGATGATCGAGATCAGCTGGGGCGAAGCGGGCCGACCGCTGCTGGCGCTGGTGGGCAAGGGCGTGGTGTTCGACACCGGCGGCCTGGACATCAAGCCCTCGGCGAGCATGCGGCAGATGAAGAAGGACATGGGCGGCGCGGCCCACGCGCTGGCGCTGGGCCGCATGGTGATGGCCGCCAAGCTGCCGGTGCGGCTGGTGGTGCTGTTGCCGGTGGTCGAGAACGCCATCGCCGGCGACGCCATGCGGCCGGGCGACGTGCTGGCGTCCCGCAAAGGGCTGAGCATCGAGGTCGGCAACACCGACGCCGAAGGTCGGCTGATCCTGGCCGACGCCTTGGCCCGCGCCGCCGAACTGGAGCCGGATCTGACCATCGATCTGGCGACGCTCACCGGCGCGGCCCGCGCCGCCCTCGGCCCGGAGCTGCCGCCGTTCTACACCGACGACGACGCCCTCGCCGGGGCGATCGAGGCCGCGGCTAAGGCGGCGTCCGACCCGGTCTGGCGTATGCCGCTCTGGGCCGGCTACGAGGCCGCGATCGAAAGCGATGTCGCCGACCTCCGGAACGACCCCGACGCCTGGGCCCAGGCCGGCTCGGTCACCGCCGCGCTGTTCCTGCGCCGTTTCGCGCCGAAGGGATCGTGGGCCCATTTCGACATATTCGCCTGGAACCCCCGCAGCCGCCCCGGCTGGCCCGCCGGGGCTGAGGCCCAGGCGATCCGCGGCCTCTATGGGATGCTGAAGCAGCGCTACGCATGATCGAGGGCGGCGATCCGCGGCTGATTCTGGCGCGAGCCGATCTGGCGGCGGCGTCGCTGGAGGGTCTGGTCAGGTCGGAGCGCTACGCAGCCGTCCGCACGCTTCAGGTCACGGCCCCAAGCGCGCCGGTGCTGCCGTCCGCCGACCCGCGATCCGGCTGGGTCGATGAGCTGCTCTACGGCGAGTTGTTCGACGTCGTCGGTCCCGAGGGCGACTTCCTCTGGGGCCAGGCCAGGCGCGACGGCTATGTCGGATTCGTCGCCGCGGCTCTGCTGGAGCCGCTTGCTCGGCCGCCGACCCACCGGGTCAGCGCCATCCGCGCCTACGCCTTCGCCGAACCCTCGATCCGTTCGCAGCCGATCGGACCGTTTAGCCTAGGCGCCCTGGTCGCCATCGACAGCGATGACGACGGGTTTCTGAAATCCCGCGACGGCGCATTCTTCTGGGCCGGCTGCCTGGCCCCGATCGGCGGTGGGTTCGAGCGCGATCCCGCGACGGTCGCCGAGCGGTTCCTCGGCGCGCCCTACATCTGGGGCGGCCGCACCAGCTTGGCGCTCGACTGTTCGGGCCTGATCCAGCAGGCGCTTTACGCCTGCGGCAAGGCCTGCCCTCGCGACGCCGATCAGCAGGCGCGGCTTGGCCGCCCTGTCGATCCGGACGACCTTGCCCGCGGCGACCTCGTCTGCTGGACCGGCCACATCGGCATGATGCTGGACGAGACCCGCCTGATCCACGCCAGCTTCCACTGGATGGCGACCAGGGCCGAGGCGTTGGCCGACGTCGTCGCCCGCAACCAAGCCGCCGACCGCGGCGGCCCCACTTCGTTTCGCAGACTCTGACCCGGATGTAGACGAGCGCGCGCCGCAGCCGGGACCTACGTCGCTGCCATTGCGAGGACCTCGCCGCAGCCTACTTCGCGAAGATCATCGCCTCGTCGGCGAACGCCTTGAACTCCAGTGCGTTGCCGGACGGATCGGTCAGGAACATCGTCGCCTGCTCGCCCGGCTGACCGGCGAAGCGCGTCTGCGGCTCGATGATGAAGCGCGTGCCCGCCCCCTTCAGCCGCGCCGCCAGCGTGTTCCAGTCGTCCTGCGACAGGATCAGGCCGAAGTGGCGCACCGGCACGGCCTCGCCATCGACGGCGTTGGTCGCGACCGGCGACGTCTCGGCTGGGGCGAGATGGGCGACGATCTGGTGGCCGTGCAGATCGAAGTCGACCCAGTCGTCCGCCGAGCGGCCCTCCGGGCAGCCGAGCAACTCGCCGTAGAAGGCTCTCGCCTCGGCGAGGCTGTTCACCGGGAAGGCGAGATGGAATCTGGGTCTGTGCATGGGCGCCGTCTTAAGCGACCGTCGGCCCCGCGCAAACCCGGTGGACTTCTCCGGCGCGCGGGGGCCATGTTCGCCGACGCTTTTCGAAGGAGAACCAGCCGATGAACGCCGTAACGATCGATCCCGAAGGCTGGGCCGCCGTTGGCGAGGCGCAACTGCCGGACGCGATCAAACTGCGGCGCGCGATCCACGCCGAGCCAGAGCTGGGCCTCGATCTGCCAAAGACCACGGCAAAGGTGAAGGCGGCCCTGGCGGGCCTGCCGCTCGAGTTGCGCGAGGGGCCCTCGACCAGCGGCATCGTCGCCATCCTGCGCGGGCCGGCCAATGGCCGCACGGTGCTGCTGCGCGGCGATATGGACGCCCTGCCGCTGACCGAAGATACCGGCCTAACGTTCACCTCGCAGCACGAGGGGGCGATGCACGCCTGCGGCCATGACACCCACGTCGCGATGCTGGCCGGCGCCGCCAAGGCGCTCTGCGAGCGCCGCGAGCAGCTTACCGGCTCGGTGATGTTCATGTTCCAGCCAGGCGAGGAAGGCTGGCACGGCGCGCGGCATATGCTGGCCGACGGCCTGCTCGACCCAATGCCCGACGCGGCCTTCGCCCTGCACATCTCGCCTAACATGCCGCAAGGCGTGATCGCCAGCCGCGGCGGGCCGTTGCTCGCCTCGTCCGATAAGATCCGCATCAAGGTGATCGGCAAGGGCGGCCACGCCTCGATGCCGCAGGACGCGGTCGATCCGATTCCTGTGGCCTGCGAAATCGTGATGGCGCTGCAGGCGTTCACCACCCGCCGCATCCCGGTCTCCGACCCGGCGGTGATCACCATCGCCCGGATCGAAGCCGGCACCACCGACAACATCATCCCCGAATTCGCCCGGCTGTGGGGCACCATGCGGACGCTGTCGGAGCGGACTCGCGAGATCGGCCTCGAAGGCATCCGCCGCGTCGCCACCAACATCGCCGCCGCCCACGGCGCCGAGGTCGAGGTCATCATCGACCGCGGCTTTCCGGTCACCGTCAACGACGGCCGGGTGGTCGACCTAGCCGAGGTCACCGCCAAGCGGCTGTTCGGCGACGAGGGCTGGGTGCGCATGACCCATCCGATGATGGGCGCCGAGGACTTCTCCTACGTGCTGCAGAAGACCACCGGCGCCATGGCCTTCCTAGGCGCCGCGCCGGAGGGCGGGGACTTCCGCACCTGCTGCGCCCTGCATTCCAACCGCATGGTGATCGAGGAGAGCGCCATGGCCCGCGGCATCGCCATGCACTGCGCCATGGCCGAGGCGATGCTGGGGAGTGAGCTGGAACTCTGACGCGGGCGCGCCGCGCCGGCTGGTCGGTTCTCGCCGGTCGTACCCGGCGGGCTAGCGATCTTGGGGCTCAGTCATGGATAGCCAGTACGCCTGGATCGTTGTTGCGGCTCTTATCGGCGGAGCGATTTTGCTCGTCGACGTCGGGCGTCGGCGCGTCCAGCGCCGGCGTCAGGTCTCCGACCCGACGGCGCCGCCCGAGGTCAACGACAACTATACGGCGCTCCGCCTGGGCGCTCTCACCGAGACGCTTGCCCACCTCGGGCTTGTGGCGAAGGGCGAAGGCGTCAAGGCGTTCGGACTCGTAGTCGACCTGGGGCTCGGGAACGGGGTCGTGACGCTTTCGACCCTGATCACCGGAGACATCAGCCTCTACGTCAGCGACGGCGGCGGCGCCATGGGAGGCATCGATGAGCCCCAGATCAAGACGGCCGCGGTCGCCGCCATCAAACACGCCGAGGCGGTAATCGCGACGATGGCGCCCACAAAGGCGTTTCCGTTTCCCGCCGCCGGCAGGGCGACATTCTACCTGCTGCTTTCGGATCGCAGCGTCTTCACCGCCGAGGACTCGATGGAGCGGCTCGCGGCTGGCGAGTCGGCGCTGTCGCCGGCCTGGAGTGACGCCCACAAGATCTTCGAACGCCTTGGGATCGCGGCGGCCAAATCGCCGACTTGACGGCGCCGGGGTCGCACGTCTAAACGCCCACCGCCCTCGGCTGGACCGAGCGGCTTGCTCGCCCCGCCGCCGAGTCCCTGTCGAAGGGCGGCTGGGGTCCACCCGGCGGGGTGGAGAGACGTATCCCATGGCCAATGTGACGGTGGTCGGCGCCCAGTGGGGCGACGAGGGCAAGGGCAAGCTGGTCGACTGGCTGTCGGCTAGAGCCGACGTCGTGGTGCGCTTCCAGGGCGGGCACAACGCCGGCCACACCCTGGTGGTCGGCAACCAAGTCTACAAGCTCTCGCTGCTGCCGTCCGGCGTGGTGCAGGGCAAGCTGTCGGTGATCGGCAACGGCGTGGTGGTCGACCCGTGGGCGCTGCTGGCCGAGATCGATCGGGTGCGGGCCCAGGGCATCGCGATCAATCCCGACCTGCTGGTGCTGGCCGACAACGCCGCCCTGATCCTGCCGCTGCACGGCGAACTCGATATCGCCCGCGAAGCCGAGGCGGTGAACAAGATCGGCACCACCGGGCGGGGCATCGGTCCGGCCTATGAGGACAAGGTCGGCCGCCGGGCGATCCGCGTCGCCGATCTCGGGGATCGCGAGGCGATGGAGGCCAAGATCGACCGCCTGCTCGCCCACCACGCGCCGCTGCGCCGCGGGCTCGGGCTGCCCGAGGCCAAGCCCGAGGCGATCCTCGCGTCGCTGGAGGCGATCGCCCCGAAGATTCTGCCCTACGCCAAGCCGGCCTGGCGGTTGCTAAACGACGCGGTGAAGGGTGGCAGCCGGGTGCTGTTCGAGGGCGCCCAGGGCGCGCTGCTCGACGTCGACCACGGCACCTATCCCTACGTCACATCCTCCAACACCGTCGCCGGCCAGGCTGCGGCCGGCTCCGGTCTGGGACCCAAGGGACCGGGCTATGTGCTCGGTATCCTGAAGGCCTACACCACCCGGGTCGGCGAGGGTCCGTTCCCGACCGAGCTGTTCGACGAGGTTGGCAAGCGACTCGGCGAAGTCGGACAGGAGGTCGGCGTCGTCACCGGCCGGCCGCGCCGCTGCGGCTGGTTCGACGCGGTGCTGGCGCGGCAGTCGGTGGCGATCAACGGCATCGACGGCATCGCCCTGACCAAGCTCGATGTGCTCGACGGCTTCCCCATGCTGAAGATCTGCGTCGGCTACCAGAAGGGCGACATCCAGCTCGACCACCTGCCGTCCGGGCTCAAGGCCCAGAGCGGCTTGATGCCGATCTACGAGGAGATCGAGGGTTGGCCCGGCAGCACCCGCGGCGCCCGCAGCTTCCGCGATCTGCCGGCCGAGGCTGTGAAGTATGTGCGCCGGATCGAGGAACTGATCGGCGCCCCGGTCGCCCTGCTCGGCACCAGCCCGGAGCGGGACGACATGATCGTCATGCGCGATCCATTCCAAGACTAATCGGCCAAGTCGAAACGACTTCTACTGTTCTTTTGAAGCCTCGCGTCAAGCCGATGTTTACCATCATGGCGCCTGAATGGCGGGCTATTCGCCTTCGGGAGCCACCTTGGTGTTGAGCGCGGACGCCAAGACCAACCAGCGCATCTTCGCGCTGATGCAGCGCGTGCTGATTGTCGATGCCCAGCCGGCGTCGTCCAAACTGCTGTCCGGCATATTGCGCGACATCTGCAGCTGCCAGATCTGGACTGCCGGCGACACCACGCGGGCGATGACGGTCGCCCAGGGCATCGAACCGCACGTCATCTTCGTCGACCATGGCCCCAGCCTCGACGGAGCCGCCTTCACCCGGGCGATCCGGCGCAGCGAGCTGCAGTGCCGTCGCTCGCCAGTGATCATGATCAGCTTTCAGGCCACCGCCGCTGCGATCATCGGTGCGCGCGATTCCGGCGTGCACGAATTCCTGCGCAAGCCCTTCACCATCAAGGATCTGGTCCGCCGCCTCGAGGCGGTGTCGACCCGTCCGCGCGACTGGATCGAGGGCATCGGCTACATCGGCCCCGACCGGCGTCGGTTCAACTCGGGCGAATATTCCGGCGCCTTGAAGCGCCGCGTCGATCATGCCGCGACCCCGGACGAAGCGCGCTTCGTTCAGGCGTTGAAGATTCTGAAGGCCGCGCTCGCCGCCATGGATACCGACCCGCGCCAAGCGCTGCGCGCCATGGTCGCCCAGGCATCCGACATCCTCGGCTCGGCCAGGGCGCAAGCCGACGCGGAGCTCAGAGACATGGCCGCCGCCCTGGGCCAAAGGCTGGTGTTGGTCGATGTGAAGGCGCTGCCCAAGTCCGAACTCCGGGCCATGGCCGCTCCGCTGCTGGCCTATCTGCCGAGCGACGCCGCCGCCCAGAGCCGCACGGCGGCCTGATCATGGCGCTGAAAGCGCTTGGCCAGACCTTGCCGCCTTACGCCGCCGACATAGCGGCCAATCTTGCCGCGCTGACCACGGAGACCCTTCTCACCGACCAGCAGAAATGGGGCTGCTTCGTCGCCGCCGCCTACGCCGTGGCGACGCCGGCGGCGCTTCAGGCCATCGAGGCCGCCGCCATCGAAGCGGGGCTCGCCGCCGGGGCGCTGTCGGCCGCCAAGGGCGCCGCGGCGATCATGGCCCAGAACAATGTCTATTTCCGCGCCCTGGCGCTGATGAAACGCCAAGACTACCGCGCCCTGCGCTCCAGGCTGCGCATGGGCGTCACCTTCAAGCCCGGCGTGCCGAAGGACGACTTCGACCTCTGGTGCGTCACCGTCTCCGCCATCCACGGCTGCCCCGACTGTCTCGACGCCCACGAACGGGCGCTGCGGGAACGGGGCGTCTCCGCCGAGGCGGTGCAGACCGCGCTGCGGATCGCCGCCGTGGTCCACGCCGTCAGCCGCGTGCTGGCGGGCGAGGCGGCCGCTCAAGCCGGCTTGCCCGTCTCCACATAGCTCTTCAGCCGCGTGATCTGCTGGCCCAGCACGCCGTCGACGGCGGGCGCCAGCTTGTCCAGCCCGCCCGGGAAGTAGCCGCCGACATAGTAGGTCTGGGTCAAGGTGGTCCGGCCATCCTGCTCCGCCAGGCTCCAGACCAGGTGACCCGTAGAGCCGCTATCCATCAGGGGACCCAGCGTCCCGTCGAGGATCGCGGTCTTGCTGGGCGCGACGAAGATCACTGTCATGTGCCGCACCCCGCCGCCATCCGGCAGCCTTTCGCAGAGGCAGCCGCCGGGCTTCAGGTCCAGGCTGAAATTCTTCGCGTCGTGCGACCAGCTGTGCTGCGCGTCCCACCAGCCGTCGAACTGGCCGAGCGCAGCCCAAACCTTGCCCGCCGGCGCTGCGATCTGCACGGTTTGTTTGACTTGGAATCCGCCGGGGTTCGCATCCACCACTTCGGCCCTGGCCCCGCTCGCCAGCGCGAGCCCCGCCATCATCGCCACCACGCCCCAGCCGCGCATGCCCCGCCCTCCCGGCCAAGCGGTCAATCAAGCGCGACTTGAACGATCGATCAAGCGGATTCGAACCGCAGCGGCGCGCCCCAGAACCGCTCGACCAGGCCGTTTTGCGGTCCTGGCTGGCCAGTGGTCAGGAAGCGGCGGGACCCGGCGCCGCCGGCGGCGTATTCCGGGTGACGATCGAGGTAGCGCTGGATCGCCGCCGCGGTGGCGTCCGGCTGGTGGATCAGCGGCGTGCCGGCGGGCAAGGCGGCGCGGAACAGGTCGGCGATGATCTCGTAGTGGGTGCAGCCGAGGATGGCGCGGTCCGGCGGTCGGCCGATGCGGCGGGAAAGGGCGGCGACGTGGGCCTCGACCACGGGCCGCAGCGCCGCGTCGGCTTCGCCGGCCTCGATCTGGCGGGCCAAGGTGGCGCAAGGCTCGGAGAAGACGGCGACGGCGTCGCTGCGCTTGGCGATCTCGATCTCATAGACGCGGCTGGCGGCCGTGGCGGGCGTGGAGAAGATGCCGAGGATGTCGAGCTTCTCGATCTTGTCGTCGCGCTGGTCCAGCGCCTCGTTCCAGGCGACGCCGGTCGCCGCCTCGATGGTCGGGACGATGATGCCAAGCACGTTCACGGGGCGTCCAAGCGCCTGGCGGTAGCCCGGCAGCCAGCTCTGCTGCAGCCGGCGGAGGGCGACGGCGGCGGCGGTGTTACAGGCCAGCACGACGAGGTCGCAACCCTGGTCGAACAGCCGCTCGCAGCCGATGCGCACCAGCTCGACGATCTCCTCGCCAGGCCGCCCGCCGTATGGGCTGTTGGCCTGGTCGGCGAGGTAGACGATGTCGGCTTGAGGCAGGGCCTTGGCGAGGGCGTGCAGCGCCGTCAGCCCGCCAATCCCCGAATCGAACACCCCGATCGCCATGATCAGCCGTTTACTGGCCCGTCAGACGGCCGTCCATTGGGAGCGCGGACTACGGTGCACGCGCGCCGCAGGCGCACTTAAGATTTAACGCAGAGGACGCAGAGCTGGCGCAGAGGACGCGGAGTCGTCTTCTCTGCGATCTCCGCGTCTCCTCCGCGTAAATCTTTCGCCTTCGGCTGCCTAGGACTAAGCGGCGTCCAGGCGGCGTTCGTGGGCGGCGGCGCGCATCGCCTTCTGCAGCTTCTCGAACCCGCGCACCTCGATCTGGCGCACCCGTTCGCGGCTGACGCCGTACTGGCCGGCGAGTTCCTCGAGCGTGGTCGGATCGTCCTTCAGCCGGCGCTCGGTCAGGATGTGACGCTCGCGGTCGGTGAGTTCGGTCATCGCCGCCTCGAGCAGGCTCATGCGGATCGACTTCTCTTCGCTCTCGGCCAGTTGGGTTTCCTGGCTGACGGCGTTGTCGTCGGCCAGCCAGTCCTGCCACTCGTTCTCGGAGTCGGAACGCAGCGGCGCGTTCAGCGAAGCGTCCGGCCCGGAGAGCCGGCGGTTCATCGAGATCACTTCCTCGTCGAGCACGCCGAGCTTGGTGGCGATCAGGCGCACCTGGTCGGGGTGCATGTCGCCCTCTTCCA
>Ga0302314_10017703_pt1 | contig 11923 bp, 10 predicted proteins | sample III_Palsa_N2_3_FD_200533 | JGI IMG/M metagenome (GOLD analysis project Ga0302314, IMG submission 200533) | Peat permafrost microbial communities from Stordalen Mire near Abisko, Sweden - III_Palsa_N2_3 | ecosystem: Environmental > Terrestrial > Soil > Palsa > Peat permafrost | place: Sweden...
GCATGGTGCGCCAGGCCGACGCCGGGGACATCGTCGCGCAGACCGCAATCGAGGTCGGTCCCGACACCGACGCCTTCGCCCTGACCTGCCAGCTGATGGCCATGACCCCGGCCTTCCTCGAGCCGTGTCTGCCGGCGCTGCTCGCCGGGCGCGCCATGCTCACCATCCAGGACCACGCCCAGGCCACGGTCTACCGCGGCCGGCGGCCCGAGGACGGGCTGATCGACTGGACCGCGCCGGCGCGCCGCATCCACGACCTGGTGCGCGCGGTGGCCCCGCCCTGGCCCGGGGCCTTCACCAGCCGCGCCGGCGCTCGCGTCCACATCGACCGCACGCGCGTCGTCGAGGAGCACGGCCAGGCCGGTCCGCCCGGGCTGGTCCTGCCGGGTGGGCGCGTCGCCTGCGGTGCGGGCGTAGTCGAGGTTCTGATGGCCTGCGATGCGCAGCGCCAGAGGATGGACCTCGGTCCGGGCTGGACATTTGAATCACCATCGGCGCCCACGCCGGTCCTGCGGAGTCTGCGTTGAAGATCCTCATCCTTGGCGTCAACGGCTTCATCGGCTCGAACCTCACGAACGCCATCCTGCGCGACACCGACTGGGAGGTCTACGGGATGGACATGGGCTCCGACAAGCTCGGCAGCGCGGTCGAGCACAAGCGCTTCCACTTCCTCGAAGGCGACATCACCATCAACCGCGAGTGGATCTCCTACCACATCAAGAAGTGCGACGTCTGCCTGCCGCTGGTCGCCATCGCCACCCCCGCGACCTACGTCTCCGATCCGCTGCGCGTCTTCAACCTCGATTTCGAGGAGAACATCACCATTGTCCGCCAGTGCGCGAAGTACGACACGCGGGTCATCTTCCCGTCGACCTCCGAAGTCTACGGCATGAGCCCCGACGAGAGCTTCGATCCCGAGACCAGCTCCCTGGTCTACGGCCCGATCCACAAGGAACGCTGGATCTACGCCTGCGCCAAGCAGCTGCTGGATCGCGTCATCTTTGCCATGGGCAAGCATGAGGGCCTGGCCTTCACGTTGTTTCGGCCCTTCAACTGGGTCGGGCCCGGCCTGGACAGCATCCATGCCGAGAAGGAGGGCTCCTCGCGGGTCGCCACCGCCTTCCTCGGGCAGATCCTGCGCGGGGAGGCGATCAGCCTGGTCGACGGCGGCGCGCAGCGCCGCTGCTTCACCTACATCAGCGACGGCATCGACGCTTTGATGCGCATCATCGCCAACCAGGACGGGGTCGCCGACGGCAAGATCTTCAATATCGGCTCGCCCGAGAACGACCTCTCGGTGCGCGAGCTGGCCGAGAAGCTGATCGCGATAGCCGCGACCTATCCCGAGGTCGCCGAGCGCGTGCGCCAGGCGAAACTGATCGAGGTCAGCGCCGGGGACTTCTACGGCAGCGGCTATCAGGACATGGTCAAGCGCAAGCCGAGCATCGTCACGACCAGCCGCGACCTCGGCTGGCAGCCGCGCATCGCCACCGATGAGATGCTGTCGCGCACCGTCGGCTACTACGTGCGCGAATTCCTGTCGCGCGAGCGCTCGGTCTACGACCACCACCTGCGCCAGGCGGCGTCCGCGTCGCCGACCTCCGCGCGCTGATGGCCGGGGACCGTGGACCGGGCTCGACGCTGGCGCGCCCGGTCGTCATCCTGGCCGGGATCGCCGCTGTCCTCTTCCTGCTCGAGGCGTTGCGCCCGGCGGTGGGCTCGGACATGCGCTATGTCGAGGCGAGCTGGGAGATGCAGTCCAGCCATGACTGGCTGATCCCGCACCTGGCCTTCGTCCCGTACTTCGAGAAGCCGATCCTCCTGTATTGGCTGGGCGCGGCCTGCCAGTGGCTGTTCGGCGAATCGGGTCCGGCGACCCAGCTGCCCTCGGTGCTGTGCTCGGTAGGATCGCTCCTGGTCACCTACGCCTGGGGCGTGAGCCTGCGCGGCCCGCGCTTCGGCCTCGCCGGCGCGGGCTTGCTGCTGGGCTCGGGGCTGTTCTTCGCCATGGGCTCGATTTTGACCACCGATCCGCTCCTGGCGCTGTGCGTGACCACGGCCTTCTACTGCGCCTGGCGCCACGAGCAGGGCGCCGGAGGCCGCTGGATCTGGTGCTTCTGGGTCAGCGCCGCACTCGGCGCGCTGGCCAAGGGGCCGCTGGCCTGGGTGCTGATCGGCTGCGGCATCGCGCCCTACCTGGCGCTGTCGCGACCGCTCGTCCAGCTGCCGCGCGCGGTCTGGGCGATGCGGCCGGTGTCGGGCCTGGCGGTCCTGCTCGCGGTGAATGTGCCGTGGTGGTGGGCGGTGTGGCGGGTCGATCCGCGCTTCGTCGAGTTCTTCTTCATCCGCATCAATCTGCAGGGTCTGACCAACGCCAACATCAACCACCCGGGGCCGCCCTGGTACTATGTCGGCATCCTGGCCATGGCCCTGGCGCCGTTCACCCTGCTGGCGGCCGTCCCGCTGCTGGCGCGCATGGGGGCGATCGGCCGCGAGACCTGGCAGGATCTGCGCAGCCGCTGGCGCCAGGATGGCGCGGCCCCGGCGGCCCCGGCGGCGGGTCAGCGCGGGGATCTCTACCTGCTGTGCACCGCGCTCATGCCCTTTCTGTTCCTGAGCGCGAGCGCCTCGAAGCTCCAGACCTACCTGCTGCCGCTCATGCCGTCGTTCATCCTGCTCACCGCCCAGGGCCTGGCCCCGCTGGTCCCGGCCGCGCCGCGCTGGATGGCGCGCGTGGTGCTCGGTGAAATCATCCTGGTGGTCCTGGCGCTGGCCGGGCTGATCGTCGCGGTCGTGCATCTCGGCCTGGGCGCGGTCCTGACGACGCGCGCGCACCTGCTGGTCGCACTCGCCGGCGTGGCGGTGCTGGGCAGCCTGGGTCTGGCCTACCGCGCGCTGGGCCGCGGCGACCTGGTGCGCGCTCTGGTGGCGCTGGGCCTCGGCACGGCGCTGGCCGTCCTGGCCGTGGGCCCGGTGATCCTGGAAGTGCGCCTGCGCTCGAATGCGACCCTCCTGGCGCGCTATGTGCGCGGCGCCCTGCACGACGGCGACGAACTGGTGATCTGCACCGCCCTGGCCCAGAATTACGAGATCGTCAACACCCTGCACCGGCGCTGCGCCTATGCCGGCCCGGTGCGCGAACTCGGCATGGGGCATTTCACCGAGGCGACCACCCACGACCAGGCGCTGCCCGAGCGCCCGGATGAGGTCGGTGGCGCCATGCTGGCCCATGATCCGTGGCTGCTCAGCGAGGAGCACCTGGCGGCGCAGTGGTCCGCTGCGCGGCGCATCTGGCTGTTCGCCGACGACGGCATCGTGGAGCGCCTGCGTGGTGCGCACTGCCAGGTCGTGCTGCTGGCGCAGACGCGCAAGGCCCTGCTGGTCAGCAACCAATCGGGTCCCGATCCGGGACCCGGCCTGCGGCCGGCGCCCGCAGCTGCGCAAGCGACCTCCACCGCGGAGCCGCGGCGGTGACGACCCCGATCAGCCTGAAGATCGACGTCGATACGCACGAGGGCATGGCGCGCGGCGTGCCGCCGCTCTTGGCTGCGCTCGCCGCCGCCAAGCTGAAAGCGACCTTCTTCCTGGCCCTCGGCCCGGACCGCTCGGGGCTGGCGATGGTGCAGATGGCGCGCTCTCCGCGCTTCGCCTTGAAGATGGTCACGACCAGCGCCGCCTCGCTCTATGGCTGGCGCACCGCGCTGTCGGGGACGCTCTTGCCGTCGCGGCGCGTTGCGACCGCCTTCCCGGACCTGGTCAAGCGCATCGAGGCCGAGGGTCACGAGACCGCGGTCCACGCCTGGGACCACCGCAACTGGCAGGACAACCTCCTGGGCTTCAAGCGCGACCGCATCCAGGCGCACCTGCGGCGCGCGGTCGCGGCCTATCACGACCTCACCGGGCGCATGCCGCTGGGCATCGGCGCGCCGAGCTGGACCACCACCCCGGAATCGCTGGCCCTGCAGGAGCAGTACCCCTTCACCTATGCCAGCGACCTGCGCGGCGGGCCGCCCTGCCGGCTGCGCACCGCGCTGGGACTGCTGCGCCTGCCGCAACTGCCCGCGAGCGGGCCATGTCTGGAGGAGCTCCTCGCCCAGGGGGTCAGTGGCGATGCGGCGCTGGCCGATGCGCTGGTCGCGGATGTGGCGGGGCAGCGCACCGCGCTACGCGTCTTCACCCTGCACGCCGAGGTCGAGGGTGGACCCTACCTGCCGATCCTTACGCGCATCCTGCCGCGCCTGGCCGAGCTCGGACCGATCCTGACCATGGCCACGGCGGCGGCCGGGCTGGGCGCGCTGCCGGAGCGCTGGTGGTGCCGCCGGCGCCTGCCCGGACGGGCCTTCCCGGTGACCTCCTCGCGGCGCACGCGCCCGAGCTACGATTCCTGACTCAGGCCGCGGCGAGCGCGTCCCAGCGCAGCGTGGCAATGCCGCGCCGCGCCAGTTCCGCCTTCAGCTGGGCGCTGCGCCCGAGCTGCCAGTCCGCGACGCGTTCCTGGGCGATCACGCCGCTCGGCCCCTGGCCGAGATGCTCCCGCGCGATGGCGGTGCCATGCAGGCTGGGATGCAGCACATGCAGGTAGGTGCCGGGTGCCGAGACCTCGATCTGGCTCAGCAGGCGGCCCTGCAGGGTGCGCGCGACCGGTGGGACCCAGGGCAGGCCCGGCACGGGCAGGCCCGCGGTCCAGAGGATGCCGTTGCGGCGGCACCAGGCGCTAAGCAGCTCACTCATGCGCGTGCCCTGCGGCAGGGGATGCATCCACTCCCAGCCCATGTGCGTGTCGGCATAGATGATCTCCAGGCCATGGGCCCGGGCCCGGTCGAGCTGCGCCTGGCACTCGGCGAGGATCTGCTCCGGCACGATGCCGGCCTGGTGCATCGCCAGCGGATCGCGCTGGAAGCAGCCGTCGGCGCCGACCACGGAGGGAAGTTTGTGCGCCGGCAGGACCGGACGCCAGCGGTTGTGGGTCCACTCGCAGCACATCGTCAGGTGGACGCCCAGGCACAGGCCCGGCGCATCCGTGAGCTGCGCGACGGAATCCTCGAACCAGGGCGTGGGCACCATCAGCGAGGCGTTCCGGATGATGCCATGACGGTGGGCGTCGATGGTCGCGGCGGTGGCGCCGGAGAAGCTGCCGAGATCGTCGGCGCGGGTCACGAGGCGGGTGGCGGTCATGCCGTAAGCATAGGGCGATGGCGCGCGCAGCCATCCTGGCGCGTGCAGCGGGCGGGCGCCTCAGGCGGCGGTGAGCTGGTCCCAGCGCAGCGTGGTCACACCGCGCCGTGCGAGCTCGGCCTTGAGCTGGGCGCTGCGCCCGAGTCGCCAGTCGGCGACGCGGTCCGCGGCGACCACGCCGGGATCCTGCCCGAGGCGCTCCTGGCCGATGCCGGTGCCATGCAGGCTGGGATGGATCACGTACAGGTAGGTGCCGGGGGAGGTGACGTCGAGCTGCGCCAGCAGGCGGCCCTGCAGGGTATGCGCGGTCGCCCCCGCGCGCGGCAGCATCGCCGCCGGCAGGCGCGCGGTCCACAGCACGCCGTTGGCGCGGCACCACTCCGGCAGGATCTCCGACAGGCGCGCGCCGTGCGGCAGCGGATGCATCCACTCCCAGCACATGTGCGTATCGGCGTAGATGATGTCCAGGCCATGGGCGCGCGCGCGATCAAGCTGCGCCTGGCATTCGGCCAGGATCTCGGCGGGCTTGATGCCGGCATGGTGCATGGCCACCGGATCGGAATGGAGGTAGCCGTCGGCGTCGACCAGGCTCGGCACCTGCCGGGCCGGGAGGAGCGGACGCCAGCGGTTCTGGCCCCATTCGCAGCAGATCGTCATATGCAGTCCCAGGCACAGGCCCGGCGCATCGGTGAGCTGGGCGACCGAGTCCTCGAACCAGGGGGTGGGCACCATGACGGAGGCGTTCTGGATGATGCCATGACGATGCGCGTCGACGGCGGCGGCGGTGGCGCCGGAGAAGCTGCCGAGATCATCGGCGCGGGTCACGAGGCGGATGGTGGTCATGGCTCCATCCTAGAGGGCGCGCCGGCGCCTGCATCCCGTTGACCGACTAACCCATGAGCACTGTTGCCGACTGTTGGCGGTTGATGCTTGAGTCCTGCTGGTGGCGGTATGGGATTGGGAGACCGCTGCTGTCCCTGGCCTGCACCGCGCGGCCTGCATCCCGGCAAGGAAACCATGGATCGAGAACCGGAAATCGAGTTCGAGATCGTTCCGCGTCCCGCGGCGATGAAGAAGTTCGCGCTAAGCGAAGAGGAGTGCGTCGACATCGTCGCCGAGGGGCTGGCCATCTATCTCGATGAGCTGGGCAAGTCCCAGGACGCGGTGGTGCCGAAGTACGAGGACCACAAGGTGCTCGTCGCCGGCAAGCGCTGTCGCCTCGGCGATCTCGCCGAGATCGAGATTCTGGGCGACTATGGGGACATTGCGACCAATTGAGCGGACCCAGAGCCAAGCGCCGGTTCCCCGCCTGGCGCTTGGTGCCATACTGCCACGCCAGGTGATCGCATGACCAAGCCCCAGGCCGGACGTGACTGGACGGCGCACGCCCAGTTCTTCGAGTACACCCAGGCCGCCGATCCGCCGGTGCCGGCGGTGCCCTATGACGTCTTCCCGGCCTCCCGGCATGCGCACGGCCCAAGCGCGGTCCTGCCCTGGGACCTGTCCGCGGCGCTGCGCTGCCCGTGGCCCGCGACCTCGCCCGGACTGCTGGCCAATTTCGTGCGCCTGGCTCCGGGCTCGGGCGTGCGCACCAGCCCGCGCGCCAGCTCGCAGATCTTTTATGTCATCAGCGGAGCTGGCCGCAGCCGCATCGACCAGGAGGAGCTCAGCTGGCAGGCCGGGGATCTGTTCACGCTCAGCGCACCCGGTGTTGCCGAGCACGCCGCCAGCCAGGACAGCGTCCTGTACTGGGTGCATGACGAGCCGCTGTTGCGCTACCTCGGCGCCAGTCCGAGCGAGGCGCGCTTCACGCCGACGCTCTATACGCGCGAGCGGCTGCTGGCCGAAGTCGCGAAGGTGCGCGCCCAGCCGGGCGCGCAGCGCCGCAACCGCATGGGTGTGATCATGGGCAACAGCGACACCGCGCAGACCATGACCGTGACGCATACGATGTGGTCGCTGCTGAATGTCCTGCCGCCGGGCGCGGTGCAGAAGCCGCATCGCCACAATTCGGTGGCCCTCGACCTGTGCATCTCGGCGCCGGCTGGAGTCTACACGCTGATCAGCCGCGAGATCGGCGCCGACGGCAGCCTGGTCAATCCGCAGCGCGCGCAGTGGAGCGCCGGCTCGGCCTTCGTCACCCCGCCCGGCTGGTGGCACTCGCACCACAACGAATCCGATGCGGAGGCCTTCGTGCTGCCCATCCAGGATGCGGGCTTCCATACCTGGATGCGCACCCTCGACATCCGCTTCGCCAAGTAGACCCAGGCAGCAGGCAGGACGTGGGTCGAGATGGCTGCCCGCAGCGCGATCCGCTGCGGACACGGCGCTGCGCTACCAGTCGAGCAGAAAGCCGATGTAGCCGCCGGTCGAGAAGTTCGGCACCTGGTAGCGCACCGTCGCGGTGCTTGAGGTCGCGGTCGCCGAGCCGATCGGGAACCAGCGGTCGTAGCCGAACCCGAGACGGATGCGGTCGATGACCAGCAGGTGCGCGGGATCCGTGGAGAAGGTCGTGTTCAGGCGCACGCCGCAGCCGAACTGCACCACCGGACGGGTCGCCTGCTGCGCGGCGAAGGTCGGATCGGTTCCGGATGGCTGCAGGCGTTCGACCCGCACGCCGCCACCGGCATAGCCGTAGGGCGAGATCTTGAGCACGCCGAAGAGCGAGGGCGGGGTGATGGTTTCCGAGGGCCCGAGCAGCAGCTGGTCGCAGTCGGCCGCATCATCGGGCACCGTGAGGTGCGGGATGTTGCCGAAGCGGTAGTCGAGAAAGAGCTCCGAGCGCAGCCAGCGCTCCAGCCACGCAGGACCCGGCGGGATGAGATGCACCGGCCGCCAGCGCACCTGCACGCCGACCACGGCAGCGGAGTAGGAGCCCAGATCGACCTCCACCGCCTGGACCTGGCGGGTGGCGACCGCGGAGGGCGCGAAGAATTCCAGTCCGAAGCGGCCGAAGGCGCCCTCGGTGTGCGGATTGATGCCGGCATCGAGCACGATGCCCGCGGTATGCCATGGCTGCAGCGAGGCGCCGGCCATCAGCCACCAGCCGCGTTCATGGTCGGCCACGGCCTCGGTCGTGGCGCTGGGCAGGTCGCCGCCTTCATCGTGGTAGCGGCCACCGAGCCACAGCGCCCCCTGGCGACCGGCGTAGAGCGCATCGAGCTCGGCCTCGCCTTCGAAATCGCGGCGCGTCGTCGCCAGCCCGGCGGCTGAGAGCATCAGGCCCCAGCGGCCGGGCGGCCCGAACCACGACGCGACATCCGGCGTGTCGGTCAGGTAGACGTAGCGGCTGCTGACGTAGCCGAGCGGATCGAAGCGCTTGGTGTCGTCATAGGGGAAGGCGAGCTGGGTGTAGCCGCCGTAGCGGTGCACCGCGTCCTGGACGTGCTGCCCGCCGAAATCACCCCAGCCGCGCACGCCCACACCGGCGCTGACGTAGCTGCCCGGGTGGGAGGCTGGCGTCCAGGCGTAGCCACCGGTGGCGGTGAACTGGTCGATGCGGCCCTGGGTGGCGCGGTTGGTGAGGATGCTGGTGTTGCCGGCGAGCGCGAAATGATGGCCCATGTAGCCGGCATCGAGGGTCCCGGTGCGGAAATCATCGCGGTTCTCGACCTCGTCGGAGAGGCTGTCATTGCCGGTATCGACATAGAGCACCGGCGCCGGCAGCGGCGCGGCCGGCTGCGGCAGTCCGCTGACCGCGGCGCCGAGCTGGCCGCTGGCGGTCGCCGCCAGGAGGCCGCACAGCGCCAGCCACCACCGACCAGGTCCAGCTGGGCGCGGCGGCGGCCCGAAGCGGTGCGTGGGGATCAGGGACGGCCGCGCCACCAGAACGGGGTGCGGGCGTACGAGAACGACACGGCGAACTCGATGATCACCGGCAGGAAGATCAGGATCCAGTTCCAGTTGATGTTGCCGGTGAGCTTCAGGATGAGGAAGATGACGGTGAGCAGGAGGCCGATGGTCATAAAAACCTTTCAGGAAGGCACGAGGTGGCGAAGGCGGGGCCGGCCAGTCGCAGGAGGTGCGTCCGGCCATCGCCGACGAGCCTGGGGCAGGCACATCTGGCAGCCGTATCCAATTGAGGCCAGCTTAGACGACGCTGCGGACGCCCTGAAGGACGCCCGCCAGCGCGGGAACCCTACGCCGGGACGGTCTGCGCGGACGCGGGCGCTGGCGCAGCGGCGTTCGCCGATGGGCCGGACGCCGGTCTCGAGGCCGACGATGGCGTGCTCGCCAGGCGGATGGTCTCGTGCACGAAGCGCAGCTTTTCGATCGCCGGCGTCGAGAGCGTGAACGGATACCAGTCGGGCAGGCCCATGCCGCGGTTGAGGCTGTTGACCGCATAGGTCAGCGGGATCCAGGCATCGAGCAGCTCGTCGAAGGAGTCGTGCGGGACCACCCCGTCGCGCGAGCGCAGCAGCGTGTCGGGGCCGAGGGACGTGATGTTGATGCCGAACTGCTGGCCGATCTCGACCGTGTCGACGCCATGCTGGTAGTGGGCCCAGGACTCGGCCCAGTCCTCCCAGGGATGCATGGTGGAGTAGGGCGTGATGTGGTGCAGCTGCCAGTCGCTGGGCGGACCATTCTGGTAATGGCGGGCCTGGGCCTGGGCATAGTCGGCGCGTTCATCGCCGAACAGGGCGCGGTACGCCTCCAGCCGTGGCGAATCCTTGATCAGCTGGTCCCAGTAGTAATGGCCGATCTCATGGCGGAAGTGCCCGAGCAGCGTGCGGTAGGATTCGCCCAGGTTCTGCTTCGAACGCTCACGGAAGACGTCGTCGGCCTCGGCGCAATTGATGGTGATGATGCCTTCGTCATGGCCGGTGGCGACGTGCAGCCCGGGCACATCGCTGAGGAAATCGAAGGCCACACCGCGCTGCGGATCCTCGACGCGGCTGCGCAGGCGCAGTCCAAGCGCGGCCAGGCCGTAGTAGCAGCGGCGCTTGGCGGCCTCGAGCTTGACCCACTGCGTGCGCAACGCCGGCACTGCAAGATTGGGCAGGGTCCGGGTCAGGCGGCAGGAGCGGCAGAACTCCGAGTCGTCGCCATCCTCGATCAGCCAATTGCAGGCGGCGTCCCGGTAGTAGTGCGCGCATTTGCGGTACAGGAGGTTGCCGTCGTGGTGCGCGATGCGGCCCTTCCAATGCACATCGTCGACCAGGTCGATGGCGGACATGGACTGGGACTCGGGGATGAAACCGAGTTCATGACCGCAGGTCAGGCACTTGCTGTTGTCGAAGAACACCACCGAACTGCAATTCTGGCATTTGAATATCTTCATGCGCTTGTCGTACGCATGGCGGGTTGCAGCGGCAAGTTGCGAGGACGTAACCTTTGCCTGACTGCTGCCCGCCTCATGCCCGCTCGTGCTTCGCGCGCCGGAGGTGACGGAGCCGAGATGCTGCTGCGCGCAGCAGATCGTGCGCGCAGCATTGGCGACTGCTGCCGCACGTCGGGCTCCTGACTGCTATGTCCCGCTCGGTCAATCCCCTACCGACGTGCGTCCGCCACCAGCTGCCTTTTTATGCATCCGTCTCATTCCCTCTCCTTCCGTCTCGTCCCTCATTTTTTAATTCTGCACACTGCCTCAGCAGAGCATCTCACATCTCAGCACACTACATCAGCATCAGCACGCCACCCTTGGCGCGTTCGCCTGCGCGCGGGCCGTTCCTGCGCGCGGCCCCGTCGGCCCTCGCGACGGTTCTGGCTGCGGCGGCTCGCAAAGTGCCGGAACCGGGGGACGACCGCCGATGCCCGGGCTAGTAGGTCGGCTCAGCTGCGAATGCGCACGTAATTTCATGCGTTGCGCAGGGGGCGTAGAAGGTTTTCCTGCAAAGTGCACGATCGCTCGTGCACACTCCACGGGAGCTTTTTCCGGCCGACCCTCTGCACCGCGTGGAACGCTGGAAAAATAGCCGATTCCGTCTGGATTCAGGAGATTGGCACGACCTGGGCTATATGACTTCCATAACCGCACCGGAGACCCCATGAGCACCGAACCCACGACCTACTCGATCAAACAGACCAGCGAGATGACGGGCCTCACCTCGAGTGTCCTGCGCATCTGGGAGCTGCGGTACGGTTGGCCCTGTCCCCAGCGCAAGTTCAACGGCTACCGCTTCTACTCGCAGCATCAGGTCGACGAGTTGACCCGCATCGCCGCCCTGGTCAAGGAAGGCATGCTGATCAGCTCCCTGATCGAGGATGGCCTGCCGAAGTGGCCGACCGAAGGCGCGACCCGCCGCAATGCGCGCGTCCTGACCTACACCCGCAGCCTGGCCGCTCCCACCGACCGCGCCGAGGCCGCCCTGCACCGCACCCTGGTCGACGCCCTCGAGCAGCACCGCTCGATGGAAGTCCAGCAGATCCTGCAGCGCATCTTCTGGACGGTCCGTCCCCAGGACGAGGCCCGCACCGCCCTGGTCCCGACCCTGATCGCGCTCTCCGAGCTCAACAGCCTCGACCGCCCGATCCCCGACGGCGGCAAGATCGTCGAGATCGTCAAGGACCGCTGTGTCCAGCTGCTGCGCATGCAGCGCATCGCCCATGATGCCCTGTTCGTGGTCCCGGCGCGCGGTGGCGACGACGCCATGGCCGCCCTGGTCGCGGTCATGCTCTGCCATCGCGGCATCCCGGCCCGTCCCTGGACGCAGCCCGGCGTGCCCACGACCGCCTTCATCATCGCCACCGATTCCGACGGCGCGACCTTCAGCCGCAAGAACCAGCTCGGCACCATCACCCTGCGTGG
>Ga0302314_10017704_pt1 | contig 11922 bp, 10 predicted proteins | sample III_Palsa_N2_3_FD_200533 | JGI IMG/M metagenome (GOLD analysis project Ga0302314, IMG submission 200533) | Peat permafrost microbial communities from Stordalen Mire near Abisko, Sweden - III_Palsa_N2_3 | ecosystem: Environmental > Terrestrial > Soil > Palsa > Peat permafrost | place: Sweden...
GCCAAGCTCAACGTCTTCCTCACCGACCTGACGCATTTCCCCAAGGTCAACGAGATCATGAGCGAGTATTTCGTGCAGCCCTTCCCGGCCCGCGCCGCCATCGGCGTGGCCAGCCTGCCGCGCGGCTCGCGCGTCGAGGCGGACGCGATCCTGGTGCTTGAATAAGAAAGAGCAACGCGGCCCGGACCGTGCGCGGTCCGGCGCCAAGCCGCCGACCACGCTCGCCACCGGGGTAACCTACCTCAAGGGCGCGGGCCCCGCCGTGGCCGCCAAGCTGCGCCTGCTCGACATCGAGCGGGTGCAGGATCTGCTGTTCCACCTGCCCAGCCGCTACGAGGACCGGCGCCACATCGTGCCGCTCAACGAGCTCAAGCCGGGCGAGGAAGTGCTGGTGCGCGGCAAGGTGGCGGCGATGGACGTGCGCTTCGGCCCGCGCCGCAGCCTGCGCGTGGCGATCGACGATGGCGGCAGCGGCCTGCTGTTGCGCTTCTTCCATTTCAACGAGCTGCAGAAGCAGAGCTTCGTCGAGGGCCGCTGGGTGCGCGCTTTCGGCACGGTGCGCGCCGGCGCCAGCGGGCTGGAGATGGTCCACCCCGAATACCGCGTCGCCGACGATGCGGCCCTGCTGCCCGCGGAGCCGAAGCTGACCCCGATCTATCCCCTGGTCACCGGCATCACCCAGCAGCGCCTGCGTGGACTCATTCAGCAGGCGCTGGAAGTGGCCGCGCGCGATCCCGAGTTCAACCTCGAGCTGCCCGGCCTGGCGGCGCCGGACACCATGACCGCCTTGCGCGTGCTGCACGAGCCCGGCGGCACCGACCTCGGCGACCTGCTGCTGGAACGGCACCCGGCGCAGCTGCGCCTGCTGCGCGAGGAGCTGCTGGCGCATCAGTTGTGCATGCGCCTGCTGCGCCGGCGCACCCTGGCCCAGCCCGGCGCGCGCATCGACAGCGTGCAGCCGGCTTCCGCCCAGCTGCAGGAAAAGCTGCCCTTCGCCCTGACCGGCGCGCAGCGCCGCGTCATCGGCGAGATCGCCCACGACCTCGCCTCGGGCAAACCGATGCTGCGCCTGCTGCAGGGCGATGTCGGCTGCGGCAAGACCGTGGTCGCCGCCGCCGCCATGCTCGGTTGCGCCCAGGCCGGCCTGCAGGCGGTGCTGATGGCGCCGACCGAGCTGCTGGCCGAGCAGCACGCGCACAATCTGGCCGGCATGCTGGGCGCCCTCGGCGTCGAGGTCGGCGTGCTGTCCGGCCGCATGAAGAAAGCCGAGAAGGAAGAAGCCATGTCGCGCGCCGCGCGCGGCGACGTGAAAGTGTGGGTCGGCACCCACGCCCTGTTCCAGTCGGAAGTGCGTTTCGCCAGGCTCGGCCTGGTGGTGGTTGACGAGCAGCACCGCTTCGGCGTCGGCCAGCGCCTGGCCCTGCGCGACAAGGGTCCGCGCGGCGTCACCCCGCACCAGCTGATCATGTCCGCCACGCCGATCCCGCGCACCCTGGCGCAGACCCTCTATGCAGATCTCGACGTCTCGGTGATCGACGAGCTGCCGCCCGGCCGCACCCCGGTACTGACCGTGGCCCTGTCCAACGAGCGCCGCGGCGAAGTGCTGGAGCGCATCGGCGAAGTCTGCATGGGCGGGCGCCAGGCCTACTGGGTCTGCACCCTGATCGAGGAGTCCGACCAGCTGCAGGCGCAGGCGGCGGAGGAAACCTACCGCCAGCTGCGCGCCGAGCTGCCGCAGCTCCGCGTCGGCCTGGTTCACGGCCGCCTCAAGCCGCAGGAGAAGGATGCGCAGATGCGCGCCTTCCAGAACGGCGCGACGCAGTTGCTGGTGGCCACCACCGTGATCGAGGTCGGCGTCGACGTGCCCAACGCCAGCATCATGATCATCGACAACGCCGAGCGCCTCGGCCTGGCCCAGCTGCACCAGCTGCGCGGCAGAGTCGGCCGCGGCGCCACCGCCAGCCAGTGCGTGCTGATGTACCAGCCGCCGCTGGGCGAGGGCGGCAAGGCGCGCCTGGAAGTGATGCGCACCACGCATGACGGCTTCAAGATCGCCCAGCATGATCTGGAGCTGCGCGGTCCGGGCGAACTGCTCGGGCGCAAGCAGACCGGCCTGATCGGCCTGAAGATCGCCGATCCGGTGCGCGATGCCGCGCAGATTCCGCCCTTGCAGAAGCTGGCGGATCAGTGGCTGAGCAAATCGCCGCAAGAGGCGCGGAAGGTGATTGCGCGCTGGGTGGGGGATGCGGAGAAGTATGCGCAGGTCTGACTTCTGCTCTCCCTCTCCCCATGAACATGGGGAGAGGGCCGGGGTGAGGGGCGCTTTTCACACGACCAGGCACCAAACCCCGTTCGTCCCGAGTGCCCGCCCTGGCGGGCGTATCGAGGGACCAGCGCCAATCTTTCCCCTTGTCATTCTCAGCGCAGCGAAGTATCTGGCCTCACCCTCTCTGAAACAGTGCGGCGTGCGCTGGCGCGCATGCCGGATCCTCCTGACACCCCGACGAAGTTTTTCGCCTCCGGCGAGTTACTTCTTGTCAACAGCGACAAGAAGTAACCAAGAAACGCCGCCCCGATGTCTGCGCCGATCAATCGCTGACGCGATTGATCGGTCCCCTGCGCTTCTCGCCCGCGGCGGGGTTTTCAGACAGGCCATCCCTGGCCTGTCTGAAAACGCTTCGGCATCCCTGCCTCGCCCCGCGCGAAAAACGCGCGGGCCCATGTCGCCGCGGGCTGCGATGCTCGGCGCAGCCAGACGGGGAAGAACGTCCGAAGCAGAATCAAAAACCAATCAAAAGCACCTCGTCATTCCCGCGAAAGCGGGAATCCAGGGGGCCAAGCAGTGCGCTCCGCTACCTACCCCTCACCCTAACCCTCTCCCCCAAGGGGAGAGGGGACTAAAGATAGGGAGTCGCAGGTATTTGACGTTGCTTTGGCTTTGGCTGTTGCTGTGGCTGTCGACGTTCTCCCCGTCTGGCTGCGCCGAGCATCGGAGTCCGCGGCGACCAGGCCCGCGCGCAGACGCGGGGCGAGGCAGGATGCCGAAGATTTCACCCACAGGCCATGGATGGCCTGTGGGTGAAACCCGCCGCGGGCGAGAAGCGCAGGGGACCGAATCATCGCTCAGCGATGATTCGGCGCAGACTCCGGGGCGGCCCTTCTTTGGTTACTTTCTTGTGGCTGTTGACAAGAAAGTAACCCGCCATCAAGGCGGAACCGCACTTTCAATTCGCGCTCTAACAGCCCGCGCGCAAGCGCGCGCAGCAAGGTTTCACGGCGCAATCCAGAACCATCCATACCTGCGCCCGCGCCAAAGCGCGCGGCCAGCGAACGCCCAGTAATGTCCAAGCGCCTCCACGACTATGCCCTGCTGATGCGCCTCAACAAGCGCATCGGCATCTACCTCTTGCTCTGGCCCACGCTATGGGCCTTGTGGCTGGCCTCCGGCGGCCTGCCGCGCTGGGACTTGCTCGCGGTCTTCATTCTCGGCACGGTCCTGATGCGCTCCGCCGGCTGCGTCATCAACGACTTCGCCGACCGCAGGATCGACCCGCACGTCGAGCGCACCAAGGACCGTCCCATCGCTGCGGGCCGTGTATCTCCGCGCGAGGCGCTGGTGCTGTTCGCGGTGTTGTGCCTGATCGCGTTGCTGATCGCCTCGAGGCTCAACGCGGCGGCGCTGTGGCTGGCTCTGCCGGCGGTGATCCTGGCGGCGAGCTATCCCTTCGCCAAGCGTTTCCACAGCCTGCCGCAGGCGCACCTGGGCATCGCTTTTTCCTGGGGCATCCCGATGGCTTACGCCGCGGTGCGCGGCTCGGTGCCCTGGGGCGAGGCGGGATTGCTGATGGCGGCGAACCTGTGCTGGGTCATCGCCTACGACACTTACTATGCGATGAGCGACCGCGAGGACGATCTGAAGATCGGTGTGAAATCCAGCGCCATCCTGTTCGGCCGCCACGACCGGCTCATCGTCGGCCTGCTGCACCTGGCGGCGCTGGCGTTGCTGGCCGTGGTCGGTGTGCTGTCGCGGCGCGGCCTGGTCTACGACCTGGGCCTCCTGGTGGCGGCCGGCATCGCCATCTACGAACAATGGCTGACGCGCACCCGCGAACGCGGCCCCTGCTTCCAGGCCTTCCTCGACAACAACCGCTTCGGCGCGGCGGTGTTCATCGGACTGGCCGGCGACTTCGCCCTGGCGGCCCATGCATCGGGTAACACGCTCAGCCTGGCGGCATTCGGCCTCTCATGATGCAGCGCTGCCGCAATTACTGGCGGCTGATGCGCCTGCATCGGCCGACCGGTTTGTGGCTGGCTTTGTGGCCGACGCTGTGGGCCCTGTGGCTGGCGGTGGCGGGCACCCCGCCGCTGGAGTTGCTGGCGGTATTTGCGCTGGGTACCGTGCTGGTGCGCTGCGCGGGCTGCGTCATCGACGATATCGCCGATCATCTGCTCCATCCGGGGCGGGAGCGCAGCCCTGACCGGCCCATCGCGCAGGGACAGGTCTCGGTGCGCGAAGCACTGCTGCTGCTGGCGGTCTTGAGCGCGCTGACGCTGCTTCTCGCGTCGCGGCTCAATCCCTCGGTCTGGTGGCTGATCCTGCCTGCCTTGATGCTGGTGGCCAGCTACCCCTTCGCCGGCCAGCTCCACTCGCTGCCGCAGGCGCATCTGGGCATGGCCTTTTCCTGGGGCATTCCAATGGCCTATCAGGCGGTGCGTCACAGCGTGCCGTGGATCGAGGCTGGAGAGCTGATGGGTGCGGAGGTGTGCTGGGTACTGGCCTACGACGCCTACTTCGCCATGAGCGGCCGTGGCTTCGACTCCGGTTCCGGCGGTCGGCCCGGTGCCACGCTGTTCGGCGGCCATGATCGCGCCGTCATCGCCTTGCTCCAGGTTGCCGCGCTGGCCTTGCTGGCTGAGGTCGGCCAGCAGACCTGGCGCGGGCCGGCTTATTACATCGGTTTGTTCCTGGCGGCTGCCTTTGCCTTCCGCCAACTCTGGCTGATCCGCGAGCGCAGCCGTGACAGCCGCTTCCGGGCTTTCGTCTACAACAACGGCTTCGGCGCGGCCGTGTTTGCCGGACTGGCCTGGGACTTCACTTTCGAGGCCTATGCCGCCACCAAGTCGGCGGCGCAGGCCAGCGTTGGCGCCGCGGCGCTGCTCACCGCCAACGGCTGCTTCGACCCGCTCCCGGCCAGGATCCGCAGCACCGGCATCGCCGACTACGGCTATTGCGTGCAGCGCGATATCACCTTCACGCCGGCGGATTGGCCGCAGCCTTTGCAGCTGGATGTCTTCACGCCGCGCCGCGATACCTCTTCGCCGGTGATGCTGCTGGTCTATGGCGGCGGTTGGCAGCGCGGTGCGCGCATCAGCATGGAGTTGCCGGCCCGGATACTGGCCAGGCGTGGCTATGTGGTGCTGAACCTGTCGCACCGCTTCGCCCCGGCGTACCGGTTTCCCGCACAGCTCCAGGATCTGCAACAGGCGGTGCACTGGCTATACCGCCGGGCCGGCGATTTCCACGCCGACACCCATCGAGTCGGCGCCTGGGGCTATTCTTCCGGCGCGCATCTCGCCGCCATGCTGGCCTACATCGATCCGCACGATCCCTGGGGTGCGTCCGACATCCGGCTGCGCGCCCTGGTCGGCGACGGCACGCCTTCGGACCTGTCGCGCCTGACCGATGACGAGGCGCAGATATTGCTGGATGCGACGCCGGAGCAGAATCCACAGCTTTACCGGCATGCTTCGCCGCTGTATCAGGTTACCGCGCGGACCCCGCCTACCTTTCTGTACAGCGGCGAAAATGACACCGACGTGCTCCCCGAGCAATCGCTGCTGCTGCAGGATGCCCTGCGCAAGGCCGGTGTGCCGGTGCAGCTGGAGCTGGTGCCGGGTGCCACGCATACCCGCATGTCCGGCCTGGCGATTGCCCATGCCGCGACTTTTCTCGATCCGATCCTGAAGCCCTGAAGAAAGGCCTTATACCGCCCGCGCCGCGGTCCACACCTCGATGCGCGCCGCCCCGGCCTTGCGGCAGGCGCGGGCCAGTTCGGCCAGGGTGCTGCCGGTGGTCATGACATCGTCGACCAGGGCGATATGCCGGCCGTCGAGGCGCGCGGCATCGACGCTGAAGGCGCCTTTCACATTGCGGCGGCGCTCCGCCGCGCTCTTGCCGATCTGGTCGGCGGTGGGACGCAGACGGCTGGCGCTGCGCGTATCCACTTCCAGGCTCAACACCCGGCCCATGGCGCGCGCCAGTTCCAGCGCCTGGTTGTAGCCGCGCCGCCGCAGCCGGCCCGCGTGCAGGGGCACCGGCAGCAGCAGTTGCGGCAGCGGCTGCGGGCGTTGTGCCAACGCCCGCGCCATTTCCAGGCCCAGCCAGTGTGCGCTGCGGAAGCCGGCGTTGTACTTCAGCCCCTGCACCGCCAGGTCGATCGGCGTCTGGTAGCGAAAGGCCGACCAGCCGGCGTCGAAGGGCGGCGGCGTTTCGGCGCAGCTGGCGCACAAATGACCGGGACCACTTTCCTGCGGCCGGGCGCAGGCAGGGCAGGCATGGCGGTTCCAGGGCAGATCCTCGCGGCAGTTGGCGCAGACCGGCCCGGCGGATGCCTGCCGGCACAGGCTGCAGCGCTCCGGCAGCAGCAGGTGGAATAATCCGGACAGGCGACTGTCAACCATGCGCACACCAGATCAGTTGACAGCCACTCCGCCGGCGGCAAAACTGTGCCTGCAATATTCCAGTGGAGTCACCATGTCCGAGGTCCAGGCCCCCCGCCACGACTGGCGCAGCGAGGAAGTGCAGGCGCTGTTCGCCCTGCCGTTCAATGATCTGCTGTTCCGGGCCCAGTCGGTTCATCGCGCCCATTTTGATCCGAACGCGGTGCAGCTCTCCACCTTGCTGTCGATCAAGACCGGTGCCTGTCCGGAAGACTGCGCTTACTGCCCGCAGAGCGTGCGCTTCGAAACCGGCCTCAAGGCCGAGCCGCTGATGCCGCTGCGGGACGTGGTGCGCGCGGCGCAGGAAGCCAAGGACAATGGCGCCACCCGCTTCTGCATGGGCGCGGCCTGGCGCTCGCCCAAGGACCGCGATCTGGCCAAGGTCGAGGAGATGGTGCGCGAGGTCAAGGCCATGGGCCTGGAAACCTGCGTCACCCTGGGCATGCTCAAGCAGCACCAGGCGCAGCGCCTGGCCGATGCCGGGCTCGACTACTACAACCACAATATCGACACCTCGCCCGAGCATTACAGCGAGATCATCACCACCCGCACCTTCGAGGATCGCCTCGAAACCCTGGCCAATGTGCGCGAGGCGGGCATGAAGGTCTGCTGCGGCGGCATCGTCGGCATGGGCGAATCGCCCACCGACCGCGCCGAGATGCTGCGCGTGCTGGCCAACCTGCCGCAGCACCCGGAAAGCGTGCCGATCAACGAGCTGGTGCAGGTGCCGGGCACGCCGCTGGACGGCGCCGCGCCGCTCGATCCCTTCGAATTCGTGCGCACCATCGCCGTCGCCCGCATCATGATGCCGCGGGCCCATGTGCGCCTCTCCGCCGGCCGCACCCAGATGAACGACGAGTTGCAGGCCCTGTGCTTCCTCGCCGGCGCCAACTCCATCTTCTATGGCGAACGCCTGCTCACCACCTCCAATCCGCAGAACGAGAAGGACCGCCAGCTGTTCCAGCGCCTCGGCATCAAGCCGGAGGGGCAGGGCGTGGTTTCCGATGCGGTCCGGGCCGGGCACAGCGAACCCGACTCGCACGGCTGCGGTCACTGCGAGCATGAATCGGCCGCGCTGTCGGCTCCGTCCGCGGCTTGAGCCGACCTAAGGTCCGATCTTGCCGTGGACGATTTCACCCCGCACCTGGGCCTGGAGCAAAGGCTCGCCGCTGAACTGAAGCAGCTGCGCGCCGCCGATCTGTATCGCGTGCGCCGCGCGGTCGAAGGCGGCCACGGCGTCGCGCTGACGGTGCAGGGCAAGCCCTGCATCAACTTCTGCAGCAACGACTACCTCGGCCTCGCCGCCGATCCGCGCCTGGCCGAGGCCGCCAAGCGCGCCCTCGATGCCTCCGGCACCGGCAGCGGCGCCTCCGCCCTGATTTCCGGCTACAACCGTGAGCACGCGCAGCTGGAGGAAGAGCTGGCGGACTTCCTGCAAAAGCCGCGGGTGCTGCTGTTCTCCACCGGCTGGGCGGCGAACCTCGGGGTGTTGCGCGCCCTGCTCAAGCGCGACGACGTGCTGGTCGCCGACGAGCTCAATCACGCCTCGCTGATCGATGGCGGACGCCTGTCGGGCGCCGAATACGTGCGCGTGCCGCACGCCAATCTCGGCGGCTTCGGCCGCGCCCTGCGCCAGGCGCGGGACGCCGGCCGCCAGGCCCTGCTGGTGACGGATGCCGTCTTCAGCATGGACGGGGATCTCGCCGACCTGCCGGCGCTGTCCACCCTGTGCGAAGCCTATGAAGGCAATCTGATGGTCGACGATGCGCACGGCTTCGGTGTGCTCGGCGAGCGCGGGCAGGGCAGCCTTGAGCTGTTGTCGCACCCGGCGGCGCCGCTGCCGCCGCCCCTGGTCCACGTCGCCACCCTGGGCAAGAGCCTTGGCGCCGCCGGTGCCTTCGTCGCCGGCTCCGAAACCCTGATCGAATACCTGATCCAGCGCGCCCGCAGCTGGGTCTTCTCCACCGCGCCGCCGCCGGCCATCGCCGCCGCGGCGCGGGCCGCGCTGCGCATCGTCCGGGCCGAGCCGCAGCGGCGCGCGGCCCTGCACGCCAACATCCGCCGCTTCCGCAGCGGCGCGGCGCAGCTCGGGCTGGCCCTGTCCCCGTCCGAAACGCCGATCCAGCCGCTGGTGCTGGGCGCGGCGGAGCGGGCCCTGTCGCTGTCGCGGAGTCTTTATGACAGCGGCTACTGGGTTGCCGCGATCCGTCCGCCCACCGTGCCGGCCGGCACCTCGCGCCTGCGGATCACGCTGTCCGCCGCGCACAGCGCCGCCCAGATCGACGGCCTGCTGGAAGCCCTGGCGCAAGGCCTGCAGCGGCTGCCCGTCGCCGCGTGAGCCACACCATATTCATCACCGGCACCGATACCGGCGTCGGCAAGACCCGCATCGCCCGCGCCGTGTTGAACCGGCTCCTCGACCAGGGTTATAGCGCCGCCGGCTTCAAACCACTTGCCTCCGGCGCCGAGCGCACCGCCGAGGGCCTGCGCAACGACGATGCCCTGGTGCTGCGGGCCGCCTCCAGCCCGGGCCTGCACTACGAGGAAGTGAATCCCTGGTGTTTCGAGCCGGCCATCGCGCCGCACCTGGCGGCGCGCGAGGCCGGCGTCGAGGTCGGCCTGGCCGATCTCGACGCCGCGCATCGGCGCCTGGCGCTGCGCCACGAGCGGGTGGTGGTGGAAGGCGCGGGCGGCTGGCTGGTGCCGCTCAATGCGCAGCACAGCTACGCCGACTGGGTTGGCAGCCAGGGCTGGCCGGTGATCCTGGTGGTGGCGATGCGCCTGGGCTGCATCAACCACGCCCTGCTCAGCGCCGAGTCGATCCAGCGCCGCACCCGCCTGCTCGGCTGGGTGGCCAATCTGCTGCCGCCGCTGCAGGAGCGGTGGCGCGACAATATCGACACCTTGCAGGCGCGCATGCCGGCGCCGCTGCTCGCCACCGTCCCGCCGGGCGCAACGGCCGCCGAAATCGCCACCCTGCCGGGCTGGGCGGCAATTGATTTGCCGGACCCTGAATAGGGAAAACCCTCAGGTTCTACTGGCTCCGGGCCCCGGCTTGCGCCGGGGCGACCTCCGAAAAGCACCGGGCTCGCTTTACGCCTGCGGATGCAGGCCCCTAAAATAAAGGAGTTAGGCGGCCCGGCGGATTCCGGACGGACGTCGAGCGGCGCGAACATGCATCATTCCGTGAATACGCGACTGGTGATCGGCCCGAACGCTTCGATGAGCGTGCGGCAGGCGATCTGGTTCATGGCCTGGATGTGCGGCGTGTCGCTGGCGATCGGCGGATTCTTTGCTGTGAAGGGCTTCTGGCCGATTCTCCCGTTTGCCGGACTGGAACTGGTCGCGCTGGGTGCGGCCCTGACGGTCAGCCTGCGCCGCAACCGCTACCGCGAGGTGGTGGACTTCGAGGACGAAGCGATTCGGATTGAGGTGGGCGAAGTCGGGCGCGGCGCCGGCCTGCAGGTGCGATTGACGCGTTCGAGTACACGGGTGCTGTTGGAGTCCGGCCCGTACCGCAACAGCCCGACCCGGCTGTTGCTGAGCAGTGCGGGGCAGCAGCTCGAATTGGGGCGCTGCCTGACCGACGAGGAGCGGAACCACCTCGCCGTGCGTATGCGTGAACTGATACACCCCGGCTGGCGGCGCCAGGCGGACGGAAAAACGGAGTCCGCTCCGGGATAAGCTGCAACCATATTGACGATTAGGTGTGGTCTTAATTTGGAGAGGGGAATGCCGAACCTGAGCCCCAGAGTGAATCTGGTCCTCCGCAGCATCGTCGCCGCCCTGCTTGGTCTGGGCAGCAGTTTCGCCGCCAGCGCAGCGGACACGATGGACAATGCCTACTGGAACATGCCCAAGGGCGTGACCGAGATCAGCCACCGCGTCTGGTGGCTGCACATGTACGCCTTCTGGATCTGTGTGGTTATCGGCGTGGTCGTGTTCGGCGTGATGTTCTACTCGCTGTTCGCGCATCGCCGCTCCAAGCATCCGGTGGCGGCCACCTTCCACGAAAGCACCACCGTGGAAATCGCCTGGACCATCGCCCCGTTCCTCATCCTGATCGCCATGGCCGTGCCGGCCGCCAGCACCCTGATCAAGATGTACGACACGCGCGACTCCGATCTGACCATCAAGATCACCGGCTACCAGTGGAAGTGGCAGTACGAATACGTCGACCAGGGCGTCAGCTTCTTCGCCACCCTGGAGCCCAAGGCCAATGCCGCGCGCCAGCTGCATTCCGGCATCGATCCCAGGACCGTCCCGAATTACCTGCACGACGCCGACAACTACCTGGTGCTGCCGGTCGGCAAGAAAGTGCGCTTCCTGCTCACCTCCGACGACGTCATCCACGGCTGGTGGGTGCCTGACCTCGCGGTGAAGAAGGACGCCATCCCGGGTTACATCAACGAGATGTGGGCCAAGATCGACGAGCCCGGCATCTACCGCGGCCAGTGCACCGTGCTCTGCGGCCGCGACCACGGCTTCATGCCGATCGTGGTCAAGGCCGTGTCCGAGCCGGAATACGAGCAGTGGCTGGCGCAGCAGAAGGCGGCCAGCGGTGCCGCCGCTCCGGCCGCCGCCGCGGCTGCCCCTGCTGCAACTGAAGTCGCCGCCGCCGCCCCGGCCGCTGCGCCCGCAGCCGCTCCTGCTGCCGCTGCCCCGGCTGCCGCCGCCGCGCCGGTGAAGCTGAGCCATGACGATCTGGTCAAGAACGGCGAGAAGATCTACTCCTCCACCTGCGCCGCCTGCCACCAGGCCACCGGCCAGGGCATGAAGCCGGCCTTCCCGGCCCTGGTCGGCAGCAAGGTCGTCGCCGGCCCGGTCGAGGGCCACATCACCCAGATCCTGAAAGGCAAGAACGCGATGCCGCCGTTCGGTCCCTCGCTCTCCGACGCCGACGTCGCCGCAGTGGCCACCTACGAGCGCAACTCCTGGGGCAACCACTCCGGCGATGTGCAGCCCGCGCAGGTCGCGGCGCTGCGCGGCAAGTAAGTCAACAGAATTGAGGTAGGAGCTTAGTCATGGCAGAAGCACACGCTCACGACGACCACGGTCACGACCACAGTCACGACGGCCACGATCACGCGCACGGCCCCGACAAGGGCATCATGCGCTGGATCAAGACCACCAATCACAAGGACCTGGGGACCCTGTACCTCTGGTTCAGCGCCACCATGTTCATCATCGGCGGCCTGATGT
>Ga0302314_10017705_pt1 | contig 11922 bp, 8 predicted proteins | sample III_Palsa_N2_3_FD_200533 | JGI IMG/M metagenome (GOLD analysis project Ga0302314, IMG submission 200533) | Peat permafrost microbial communities from Stordalen Mire near Abisko, Sweden - III_Palsa_N2_3 | ecosystem: Environmental > Terrestrial > Soil > Palsa > Peat permafrost | place: Sweden...
AACGGATCGTGGCAACGCGGTTGTTGGACGTTCAGCCTCGCCGATACGCTGGTCGGCCGGACGCGTCCTATAAGAGCGCGCGCGGCACTTTCGTTCCCTTGGGAGATCTCGATCGATGGCGGGATGCCTGCCGAAATCGAGCGCCCCGCCTTATCGCGCGCCGCGCGGCGCCTATATGGTCGCGGTACGCCTCTGGGAGATCGATGATGACTGACGACAGCACGCTCGACATCGCCGCCGCCGGCCACTTCGCGCTCGGCTCCCGCCAGGTGAAGCGGCTGGGCTACGGCGCGATGCAGCTTGCCGGGCCCGGTGTGTTCGGCCCACCCAAAGATCATGACGCCGCGCTTGCCGTGTTGCGCGCGGCGGTGGCGGCCGGCGTCGATCATATCGATACCAGCGATTTCTACGGCCCCCACGTCACCAACCACCTGATCCGCGAGGCGCTCCACCCGTATCGCGACGATCTGGTCATCGTCACCAAGATCGGCGCGCGGCGGGGCGACGACGCGTCGTGGAACCCCGCTTTCTCACCCGACGAACTCGAAGGCGCGGTGCACGACAATCTTCGCAATCTCGGGCTCGAAATGCTCGACGTCGTCAATCTTCGGCTGATGTTCGACGTCCACGGCCCCGCCGAGGGATCACTCGAGGCACCGCTCACCGTGCTCGCCGAACTGCAGCACAAAGGCCTCGTGCGTCATATCGGGTTGAGCAACGCCACCGCTACGCAGATCGCGCAGGGGCGCGGCATCTGCGAGATCGTCTGCGTGCAGAACCAGTATAATCTCGCGCACCGTGAGGACGATGCGCTGATCGACGCGCTGGCCAGGGACGGGATCGCCTATGTGCCGTTCTTCCCGCTCGGCGGCTTCTCGCCGCTCCAGTCCTCGACGCTGACGACGGTGGCCGAGCGGCTCGGGGCGACGCCGATGCAGGTCGCGCTCGCCTGGCTGCTTCACCGTTCACCCAACATCCTGCTCATCCCCGGCACCTCGTCGGTCGGGCATCTGCACGAGAATCTGGCGGCGGCGGAACTGGTGCTGTCGGATGAGGTGCTGGCCGAACTCGATACGATCGCTGCGGCGGGCTGAGCGTCCGGAAACGGACAGGCGGTGTCCGGAACCGGACACCGCCCTCGATCAGAGCGCGGGTTCGAGTGTCTTCGTGGCGTCGATGCGATCGGCGACGCGGATCGCGGGGAGGGCGGGGCTCCAGGGCTGCTGCACGGCGATTGGCGCCTTGGCACGCCAGCGCCGCGTCGCGAGTCGGCTGACGAGAACGACGACGCCCAGCCCGGCATAAGCAGTCAGCGTGATCTCCGGGCTGGCAAGCAGCGCGACCGCAAAGGCGAGGCGCAACAGCAGCGGATTGAAGCCGAAATCCTGGCCGATCGCGTTGCAGACGCCGAAGATATTATCCTTGTGCGCTTCGCCGGCCTTGGGCTGGACGGCGACATTCTGGTCGGCGGGGACGGTGGTGGCGTGCATCGAAAGGCTCCATCGGATCGGACCGTCGCCGGCCCCTGTCGCCCGATCTACTGCAGCGTTCGTGCCAATTTGCTGAACGCCCTTGCCGACGGAAGAATCAATCGCCGTCATCCAAGTCCGCTGGCGGAATCTACAAACTATTGGGGCCTGGTCCCAAGTGAAGCGGTTCAGTCCGCCAATCTGCGATACAGCGCGGCATAATCCGCCGCGGGGCGATGCCATGAGACATCGGCGCGCATCGCCTGGCGCTGCATCGCCTGCCAGCCCGGCGCATCGCGATAGGCGGCGATCGCCCGACGCAGCGCGGCGGCAAACCCCGTACGGTCGATCGGCGCGAAGACGATGCCGGTCGCGCTGCCCGCCCTGATCGCCGCTTCGTTGGCATCGATCACGCTGTCGGCGAGCCCGCCGGTGCGCGCGACGACGGGGATGGCGCCGTAGCGCAGCGCGCACATCTGCGTGAGGCCGCAAGGTTCGAACCGCGAGGGGACGAGCAGCGCGTCGCATCCCGCCTGCAACAGATGCGCGCTCGCCTCGTCATATGCGATCCGGCAGGCGACGCGGCCGGGATAGCGTGCGGCCGCGGCGCGAAAACCATCCTCGAGCCAGCGCTCGCCCGTGCCGATCAGCGCAAGCTGCCCGCCTGCCGCGATCAGTTCGGGCAACGCATCGAGCAGCAGGTCGAGCCCCTTCTGCTCGCTGAGCCGGCTGACCACGCCGAACAACGGCGCGGCGGGATCGAGATCGAGCCCGAACGCCTCCTGTAGCGCCGCCTTGTCGAGCGCGCGCGGATCGAGGTCGTCGGCGGAATAACGGTGCGGGATCAGCGCGTCCGAGGCAGGATCCCAGATCGCGGTGTCGATCCCGTTGAGGATCCCGACGAGATCGGCGCCGCGTCCCGCGATCAATCCGCCGAGCCCCAATCCGCCGCCATCGGTGGCGATCTCCGCGGCGTAGCTGGGCGAGACGGTGGTGATCGCCTGCGCGAACAGGATCCCCGCCTTGAGGAAGCCGATCTCGCCATAATATTCGACACCGTCGAGGGTGAAGGCATGATCGGGCAGGCCGAGCGCGGGCAGCAGAGCGCGCGGGAAGCGGCCCTGGAACGCGAGATTATGGATCGTCAGCACCACCGGCGGCGCTGTCCTGCCCGCATAATGGAGATAGGCGGGGGTCAGCGCGGCCTGCCAGTCGTGCGCGTGGATCAGCGCGGGGCGATAGCGCGGAACGAGCCCGTCGCCGATCGCGGCCGCGACCTGCGCCAGCGCGGCGAACCGCCGGGCATTGTCGGGCCAGTCATGCCCGTCGGGGCCGATATAGGGGTTGCCGGGGCGACCGTAGAGATGCGGCGCGTCGATCACGAGCAGATCGAGCCCCGCCGCGCGGCCCCCCAGGATCGTCGCGGGCGCGCCCATCAGGTCGTCGATCGTCGCGGCGGCGGTCGCGGTTTCGAGCGCGGCGATCACCTGGGGGTAGCCCGGCACCAGCGTCACCATCCTGACGCCATGCGCGGCGAGCGCCGCGGGCAGCGCGCCGGCGACGTCGGCGAGGCCACCGGTCTTGATCAGCGGGAAGATCTCGGCGGTGACCGAGAGAACGTGAAGGCGATTCATCGTGCCAGTTTATCGATCATGTCTTGCGTAATCAGGCACACGCCATTGTCGGTCCGGCGAAAGCGCTGGGCATCGAGCTCTGGATCCTCGCCGACGACGAGACCGCCGGGGATGATGACGCCGCGATCGATGATGACGTTGGTCAGCCGCGCCGAGCGCCCGATCTCCACGCGCGGCATGATCACCGCATTCTCGATCTCCGAGTAACTGTTGACGCGCACGCCGGTGAACAGCAGCGCGCGGCGCAGCTTTGATCCCGAGACGATGCAGTCGCCTGAAATCAGCGACGAGATCGCCTCGCCACGGCGGCCTTCCTCGTCATGGACGAATTTGGCGGGTGCGGTCATCTCGCTGTACGTCCAGATCGGCCAGTCGCGATCGTAGAGATCGAGATCGGGGACGACGCTGGTCAGATCGATGTTCGCGTCGAAATAAGCGTCGAGCGTGCCGACGTCGCGCCAATAGGGTTGCGCGTCGGGGCCGGAGCGCAGCCCCGATCGGCCGAGATGATGCGCCATCGCCTTGCCGCCCTTGACGACGCGCGGGATGATGTCCTTGCCGAAATCGTGCGAGGAATGGGGATCCTCGGCATCCTCGCGCAGCAGCCCGTAGAGGAATTCGGTGTTGAACACGTAGATGCCCATGCTCGCCAGCGCATAATCGGGATTGCCGGGCATCGCGGGCGGATCGCTGGGCTTTTCGAGGAAGTCGACGATGCGGTCATGCTCGTCGATGTGCATCACGCCGAAGCCCGACGCCTCGCTGCGCGGCACCTCGACGCAGCCGACGGTGACGTCGGCGGCGTTGTCGACATGCTCCTCGAGCATGACGCCATAATCCTGCTTGTAGACATGATCGCCCGCCAGGATGACGATATATTTGGGCATGTAGCTCGCGATGATGTCGATATTCTGGAACACCGCGTCGGCCGTGCCCTGATACCACAGATCCTCGCGCGTGCGCTGGCTGGCGGGCAGGATGTCGAAGCTCTCATTGCGTTCGGGGCGAAAGAAATTCCACCCGTGCTGCAGATGCTTGATCAGGCTGTGCGCCTTGTACTGCGTCGCGACCCCGATGCGGGGAATGCCCGAATTGAGTGCGTTGGAGAGCGCGAAATCGATGATCCGCGTCTTGCCCCCGAAAAACACCCCGGGCTTGGCGCGCCGATCGGTCAATTCCATCAGCCGGCTGCCGCGTCCGCCGGCGAGTACGAAGGCCATCGCCTGACGGCTGATCAGCCCGCTAAGTGTCGCGCTTGGCGCCATAATGTCTGAAATCCCCTCTCAGACCGTTAAGCACGCGATCGACAGATCGGTTCCGCACCTGCGAAAAGATTCACCCGGCACCGAATCGCGCTATCATCGTTGGCTGATTAACGATGACACGGGGGTTCAACTTGCACCAGAGATGTAACGATCGCGCGCGCGATCCCAGCGACGGCGGTTCTTAAGCGATGCATCCGCTACCTTCCCGACTCGATCCCGGAACGGCCTATCCGCTGGGCGCGACCTTCACCGGTCTCGGCGTCAACTTCGCGATTTTCTCAGGCCATGCCGAGCGTATCGAGCTGTGCCTCTACGAGCCCGCGGGCAAGCGCGAGATCGCGCGCTTCGATCTGCCCGAGTGCACCGACGAGGTGTGGCACGGCTTCCTGCCCGATGCGCGGCCGGGGCTGCTCTACGGCTATCGCGCGCACGGCCGCTATGCGCCCGAAGAAGGGCACCGCTTCAACCGGCACAAGCTGCTGCTCGACCCCTATGCGCGCCAATTATTTGGTGCGGTGCGGTGGACCGACGCGCTCTACGGCTACCGCGTCGGTTCGTCGCGCGACGATCTGAGCTTCGACCGGCGCGACAGTGCCGCCGCGATGCCCAAGGCGGTGGTGACCGCGGACGCGTTCGACTGGTCGGAGGATCGCCGGCCGCGCACGCCCTGGTCCGAGACGATCATCTACGAAGCGCACGCCAAGGGCCTCACCAAGCTGCTCGACGAGGTCACCCCCAACGAACGCGGCACCTTTGCTGCGCTGTCGCACCCCAAGGTGATCGCGCATCTCCAGCGGATCGGCGTCACCGCGCTCGAGCTGCTTCCCGTCCACGCCTTCGTCCAGGATCGTCGGCTGCAGACCCAGGGGCTCACCAATTATTGGGGCTACAACACGCTCGCCTTCTTCGCGCCCGAGGCGCGCTACATGGCGACGGGCAGCGCCGACGAATTGCGCATGGCGGTGCGCCAGCTGCACGCCGCCGGGATCGAGGTGATCCTCGACGTCGTGTACAACCACACCGCCGAGGGCAGCGAGATGGGGCCGACGCTGTCGTTCCGCGGGCTCGACAACGCGACCTATTATCGTGCGGTCGAGGGCGATCCGCGGCGCTGCGTCAACGATACGGGGACGGGCAACACCGTCGATCTCAGCCATCCGCGCGTGCTGCAGATGGTCGCGGACTCGCTGCGCTACTGGGCGGAAAGTTTCCGCATCGACGGCTTCCGCTTCGATCTCGGCGTGACGCTGGGCCGCGCGGGCAATCACGGCTTCGATCCCAAGAGCGGCTTCTTCGACGTGCTGCGCCAGGATCCCGTGCTCAACCAGCTGAAGCTGATCTCCGAGCCGTGGGACATCGGGCCCGGCGGCTATCAGCTCGGCAATCACCCGCCGGGCTTCGCCGAATGGAACGACAAATATCGCGACGGCACGCGCCGCTTCTGGCGCGGCGACGACGGGCTGCGTCCCGAATTCGCCGCGCGCATCTCGGGCTCGGCCGATCTGTTCGACAGGCGTGCGCGCAGGCCTTGGGCGAGCGTCAACTTCGTCACCGCGCACGACGGCCAGCCCCTTGCCGACGTCGTCAGCTACGAGACCAAGCACAACGAGGCGAACGGCGAGGATAATCGCGACGGATCGGACGACAACAACAGCTGCAACTGGGGTGTCGAAGGCCCGACCGACGATGCCGAAATCCAGGACATCCGCGACCGCGTGACCCGATCGATGCTGGTGACGCTGCTCACGTCGCTCGGCACGCCGATGTTGCTCGGCGGCGACGAGTTCGGGCGCTCGCAAGCGGGCAACAACAACGCCTATTGCCAGGATAGTGCGCTCAGCTGGCTCGACTGGAAGGCGCTCGAAAGCGATCGAGGCCATGGCCTGAGCGATTTCGTCCGCCGGCTGACCGCGATCCGGCGCTTCTATCCGCTGGTGCGTTCGGGGCATTTCCTCCACGGCGAGGTCGAGGTCGCGCCGGGCATTCTGGACATCGAATGGTTCGACGAACGCGGTGTTCACCCCACCGCCGACGACTGGCGCAACGGGCAGGGCAAGGCGCTGCTGATGCGCCGCGTGCGTCGCTGCGCGGACGGCACGCTCGAAACGGTCGCGCTGCTGATGAACGCCTCGCCGATCTCGCTGATCTTCAACCTGCCGGCACCCAGCCACGCGCGCCGTCTGGTCATCGACAGCGCCGACCCGGGAGCGCCCGAGCGCGAAGTCGGCGACACGATCGAGGTCAAGGATCGCGCGGCGATGCTGATCGTTGGCACGCACGCCGGCGTCTGACGGCCGAACCGAAAGCGAGAATGGGCGTATGACGACGATGTGGGGGCCGACGCTGCTCGCGCCCGACGGGACGCGCTTCCGGTTGTGGGCGCCGGGCTGCGACACCGTGACGCTGGAGATCGATGGCGGCGAGGCCATCGCGATGGCGCGCGATGCGGAGGGCTGGTTCGATGCCGAAGCGGGCGTCGGCGCCGGGACACGCTATCGTTTCCGCATCTCCGGCGATCTCACCATCCCCGATCCCGCTGCGCGCGCGCAGGATGGCGACGTTCATGGCTGGAGCGTCGTCGTCGATCCCGCTTCCTATCGCTGGACCACCCAAAACTGGCGCGGCCGGCCGTGGGAGGAAACCGTCCTCTACGAATGCCATGCCGGCACGATGGGTGGCTTTTCCGGCGTTGCCGACGCGCTGCCGGCGCTCGCCGAACTCGGCGTCACCGCGATCGAGCTGATGCCCGTCAACGGCTTCTCGGGTACGCGCAACTGGGGCTATGACGGCGTGCTGCCCTACGCGCCCGCTGCCGCCTATGGCACGCCCGACCAATTGAAGGCGCTGGTCGATCGCGCGCATGCGCTCGGGCTGAGCGTCTTCCTCGACGTCGTCTACAATCATTTCGGCCCCGATGGGAATTACCTGCCCGGGATCGCGCCCGCTTTCTTCGACGAGAAACGCCACACGCCGTGGGGCGCAGCGATCGCGTTCGGACGCGGCGAAGTGGCGCACTATTTCATCGACAATGCGCGGATGTGGATCGAGGAATACCGCTTCGACGGGCTGCGCTTCGATGCGGTGCACGCGATCGGGGACAATGGCTTTCTCGACCGGATGGCCAAGGCGATCAGGGCGGGGGCGGGTGACCGGCACGTTCACCTCGTGCTCGAGAACGAGAGCAACGATGCCGAGCGGCTCGCGCCCGAAAAATATGACGCGCAGTGGAACGACGATTTCCACAACGTCCTCCACGTCCTGCTCACCGGCGAGGACGGCGCCTATTACCAGGATTTCGCCGACCACCCCGCCGAACGACTGGCACGCTGCCTGGGCGAGGGCTTCATCTATCAGGGCGAGGGTTCGCCCAACCATGACGGCAAGCCACGCGGCAAGCCCAGCGCGCACCTGGCGCCGACGCGCTTCGTCTCCTTCCTCCAGAACCACGATCAGGTCGGCAACCGTGCGCTCGGCGAGCGGCTGATCGCGCTGACGTCGCGCGCCAAACTGGAGGCGGCGACCGCGCTGCTGCTGCTGTGCCCGCAGATCCCGCTGCTGTTCATGGGCGAGGAGATGGGCAGCACGTCGCCCTTCCTGTTCTTCACCGATTTTCACGACGAACTCGCCGATGCGGTGCGCGAGGGGCGGCGCAAGGAATTCGCCAAATTCCCCGCCTTCGCCGATCCCGAGCAGCGCGCGAAAATCCCCGATCCGAATGCCCGAGCGACCTTCGAGGCTTCGCGCGTTCTGCCGGGCGACGATGCGGCGGCGTGGCGGGATTTCTACACCCGGTTGCTCGCAATCCGGCGCGAGCGGATCGTGCCCGTATTGGCGGGTGCGAAGGCGATCGGCGCGGAGGCGATCGGCGACAAGACGGTGATCGCGCGCTGGCGGCTGGGCGACGGCGCGACGCTGACGATCGCGCTCAACCTCGGTGACGCTGCGACGCTGGTCGACGCGCCCGGTGCAGTGCCGCTCGCAGAGATCGGCGTGGGGGAGACGCCGCAAGGCCTGGCACCGGCATCGCTGGTCGCATGGCTGGAGCCCGCGGCGTGAGCGACGCCGCGCTGATCGATCTCGCGACCGCCGCGGGGCTGCTGCCGGAATGGGAGGGGGCAGACGGCGTCCGCCAGACCGTCGCGCCCGATACGTTGCGCGCGGCGCTTGTGGCGCTCGACCTCCCGGCCGCGACGGCGGGTGACATCGTCGAAAGCCGCCAGCGGTTGGACCTCGCCGGCGAGCGCAATTTCGTCACGGGCGATGTCGGCGCGCCGATCGGGCGCTGGCCGGGCAAGGCGCGTTTGCTCCTCGAAAGTGGCGAGGCGCGCGATGTCGCCGCGGACGCCGTGCTGGTCGTCGATGAGCCCGGCTATCATCGGCTCGAGCTCGCCGATCGCATCGTGACGATCGCGGTGGCGCCCCGGCGCGCGCCCGGTATCGCGACGCTCACTGGCCGCGCGCGCGCCTGGGGGCTGACGACGCAACTCTACGCGCTGCGCGGTGAGGCGCTCGCCGGGTTCGGCGATTTCGCCGCGCTGGCCGATGGCGTCCGCGTGGCCGGCGCGAACGGCGCCGACGCGTTGGCGATCAGCCCCGTGCACGCGCTGTTTCTCGCCGATCCCGCGCGGTTCAGCCCCTATTCGCCGTCGAGTCGAGACTTCCTCAATCCGCTGTTCGCCGCCCCCGGCGTCGGCCAGGAGACGGATTCGGAAGCGCTGATCGATTGGCCCTCCGCGTCCACCGCACGCGTCGCGCGCCTGCGGACGGCGTATGACGGCTTCGCCGGCGACGCGTCGTTCGACGACTTTGTCGCGAAAGGCGGCGCGCCGCTGCGTGGTCATGCCGTGTTCGAGACGCTGCACGGTCATTTTCATGCGCAGGGGATCGTCGGCGGTTGGCAGGACTGGCCCGCCGCCTTCCGCGATCCTAACGGCGCCGCCGCGACCGCATTCGCCGCCGATCATGACGACGAAGTCCGTTTCCATCTTTATCTGCAATGGCGCGCTGCCTGCGGGCTCGACGCCGCACAAGCGGCGGCGACCGGCGCCGGCATGGCGATCGGGCTGATCGCCGATCTCGCGATCGGGATCGATCCGGGCGGCAGTCACGCCTGGAGCCGACGTGGCGAACTGCTCCACGGCCTCACGCTCGGCGCGCCGCCCGACGGCTATTCGGCGACGGGACAGGGCTGGGGGATCACCGGTCTGTCGCCCACCGCGCTCGCCGCCTCGGGCTACGAACCTTTTTTGCGCACGTTGCGCGCTGCGCTGTCTCACGCGGGCGGACTGCGCGTCGATCATGCGCTGGGGCTCGGGCGATTGTGGGTGATCCCGGAGGGGGCCTCGTCGCTCCACGGCGTCTATCTGCGCCAGCCGATCGACGACCTGCTGCGGCTGCTCGTGCTCGAGGCGCGTCGTGCCGGGGCGCTGGTGATCGGCGAGGATCTGGGTGTCGTTCCTCCCGGCTTCCGCGAGCGGCTTGCGGACCGGCACCTGCTCGGCATGCGTGTGCTGCCTTTCGAGCGGACCAAGACGGGCGGCTTCACCGATCCGTCGCGCTGGACCCCCACCGCCGCCGCGATGACGAGCACGCACGACATGACTCCGATCGCGGGCTGGTGGCGCGGCATCGACATCGGCTGGCGCGAAAACCTCGGCGAGACGGTCGAGCCGCCCGAGCAGCGGCAGGCCGACCGCGAGCGCTTCTGGGATCGCGCCATCGAGACCGGAGGCGTCACCAGCGCCGCGCCGCTCGCCGACAATCCAGCGCGAGCTGTCGACGCCGCGATCGCGCTGGTCGCACGGTCGGATTGCGAGCTGGCGCTGGTCGCGATCGAGGATCTGCTCGGGCTCGAGCAGGCGCCCAATCTGCCGGGCACGATCGACGAGCATCCCAATTGGCGCCGCCGCCTGCCCGCACCACCCGAAACGCTGTTTGCCGATGCCGCGGTCGCCGCGCGCATCGTCACGCTCACCAAGGAACGCCCCGCATGATTCCCCGCGCGACCTATCGGGTCCAGTTCCACGCCGGCTTTCCCTTCGCGGATGCGATTCCGCTCGTGGGCTATTGGGCGAAGCTTGGCATCAGCCATGTCTATGCGTCGCCGATCGCCACCGCGCGGACGCAATCGATGCACGGCTACGACGTCGTCGATCCGACGACGATCAATCCCGAGCTGGGCGGTGAGGAGGGGTTTCGTGCGCTCGCCGCGGCGCTCAAGGCAGAAGGGATCGGGCTGATCGTCGACATCGTCCCCAACCACGTCGCGGTCGGCCACGGCGACAATCGCTGGTGGCTCGACGTGTTGGCGAAGGGCGAGGCGAGCGAGCATGCGCACACTTTCGACATCGATTGGCATCCCGCCGATCCGTCGCTCGACGGCAAGCTGCTCGCGCCTTTCCTGGGCAATCCCTATGGCGAGGTGATCGGATCGGGCGATCTCGAGGTCAAGCGCGTCGACGGGCGGCTCGCGGTCGTCGCCTATGGTGAACATGTCTTCCCGCTACGCGACGAGGATCAGGGCCATGCCGAGGGCAGGCTTGCCGCCGACGCGATGCACGCTTTGTGCGAGCGCCAGCACTGGCGGCTGGCGTCATGGCGCACCGCGAACGACGCGATCAACTGGCGGCGCTTCTTCGACATCACCGAGCTTGCCGGGATCCGCATCGACGAGCCCGCCGTGTTCGACGCGGTGCATGCGCTGCCGTTGCGCCTCTATCGCGAGGGGCTGATCGCGGGCGTCCGCGTCGATCATGTCGACGGGCTCGCCGATCCTGCGGGCTATGGCCGCAAGCTGCGCGCGACGTTCGGCGACGACGCCTATATTGTCGTCGAGAAGATATTGGGCGCGGGCGAGACGCTGGCGACCGACTGGGGCGTCAACGGCACCAGCGGCTATGATTTCCTCAACGAGGTTTCCGCGCTGCTCCACGATCCCGCGGGCGCCGAACCGCTCGCCGCGCTGTGGCACGATCTGAGCGAGCGCCCCGCCGATTTCGCCGACGAGGAGCATCCGGCGCGCCGCGACATGGTCGCGCGCGGATTTGCGGGGCAGCTCGATTCGACCGCGTTGGCGTTTGCGCGGCTCGCGGCATCGGACGTCGCGACGCGCGACCTGCCGTTGCCCGCGCTGCGCCGGGCGATCGCGTGGCTGCTCGAGGTCTTCCCGGTGTACCGCACCTACGGCACCGGCGACGCTGCGCCGGCCGACGATGCGCCGATCCGCGACAGGGCGGTCGCGGCGGCGAAGGCCTTGGCAGGGCCGTCCGAGGCGGGAACGGTCGAGGCGATAGGACGCTGGCTGGCCGGCGAGGGCCCTGGCGATGCCGATCTCGCGCGCGACGCGGTGCGGCGCTTCCAGCAGTTGAGCGCGCCGATCGCCGCCAAGGCGGTCGAGGATACCGCCTTCTATCGCTATGGCCGCCTGCTCTCGCGCAACGACGTCGGCTGCGATCCCGAGCGGCTCGGCGCCGATCCCGCGGCGTTTGGCCGCACGATCGCGGAGCGCTCGGCGCGGCACCCGAACGCGATGCTCGCCACCGCGACGCACGACCA
>Ga0302314_10017707_pt1 | contig 11922 bp, 8 predicted proteins | sample III_Palsa_N2_3_FD_200533 | JGI IMG/M metagenome (GOLD analysis project Ga0302314, IMG submission 200533) | Peat permafrost microbial communities from Stordalen Mire near Abisko, Sweden - III_Palsa_N2_3 | ecosystem: Environmental > Terrestrial > Soil > Palsa > Peat permafrost | place: Sweden...
GACGCCTCGATCGCCGGATAAGCCGGAATGTCATAGATCGGCTTCTCCGGATAAAGGGCCACGCATTGGCCGCCGACCTCGTCCAGCGCGTCGATGAGCAGGCTCCGCATCTTCAGCATGCCGCATTCGAAGACGGCGAAAAGACCAGCCGGTCCAGCGCCCACGATCGCGACATCGGTATCGATGGTGTCAGCCATGCGGCCCTCGTCCCCTTCAAATGAGGCCCGGTAGATAGGGCTTGGCCTTCCGGTCCGTCCAGCCTTGGGGCATGGTCCGCGCCATGAGCGAAACGCAAGCAGGTCCTCTCAGCCTGACCCTACCCAGCCTGGAGGCGACGGAAAGCCTCGCACGCCGCATCGCGGCGCTACTGCGGCGGGGCGATGCAGTGCTGCTCTCCGGCCCGCTCGGCGCCGGCAAAAGCGCGCTGGCCCGCGCCATCCTGCGCACGCTTGCCGAGGATCCGGCGCTCGAGGTGCCAAGCCCGAGCTTCACCCTGATACAAACCTATGAGACGCCGCGCGGTCTCGTGCATCACTACGATCTCTGGCGGATCGAACCCGGCCCTGATCTGCGGGAACTGGGGCTCGACGAGGCTTTCGAGGACATCTCCTTGATCGAATGGCCCGATCGCCTCGGCGATCAGGCGCCCCCCACGGCACTCGCGATCACCCTTCGGCCGCAGGCTGACGGCGCGCGCAATGCCACCCTTGCAGGCTGGCCGGATCGGCTGTCCCAGCTTATGGACCAGACATGACCCAGGCTTCCCCGCTTCCCGCCTCCTCCCCACGCACCGCCATGCTCCTCGCGGCCGGTTTGGGCACGCGCATGCGGCCGCTGACCGCCGATACGGCGAAACCCCTGCTAGCGCTGCGCGGCCGCACGCTGCTCGATCTGGCGCTGGACAGGCTGGTCGAAGCCGGTGTCGAGCGCGTCGTCGTCAACGCCCATTGGCAGGCCGGAAAAGTTTCCGAACATCTGGCCGGGCGCGCGGGTGGGCCGGAGGTCGTGGTCCGGCGGGAGGAATCTCTTCTTGATACCGGGGGCGCCGTCGCCGCCGCACTGGCCGAAGGTCTGCTGGGCGATCAACCCTTCTACGTCGTCAATGGCGACGCCTATTGGCTGGACGGGCCGATCCCGACCCTCACCCGCCTCGCCGGCTCCATGGCGATCGAAGAGGCGGATGCCGTGCTGCTGCTCCAGCCTGTGACACAGGTGAACGGGGAGGCCGGCGCCGGCGATTTCGCGCTCGACCCTGTGGGCGTGCCACGCCGGCCAGAGGAGCATGAGCAGGTCCCCTATCTCTTCACCGGGGTGCAGATCCTCGCACCCGGCCTCTTTGCTGGAGTCTCCAGCGGCGCCTTCAGCATGAACCGGCTTTGGGACGCCGCCATCGTAGCCGGGCGCCTCCGCGGCATCGCCCATGACGGTCTCTGGTTCCACCTCTCGACGCCCGCCGACCTCGCCCGCGCGGAGGTCGAGCTGAGGGAGCGGTTCGCGGGCGAGAAGCGTTGACGTTCAGCCTCTGGAATATTGCCGCCGGCAGTCCGTTTCTTGATGCGCTGGCCGCGCGCTGGCTGAGACTGCACGGGCAGGACGCCTTGGCTGAGGGGCTTATCCTCCTGCCCACCCGCCGCGCGGCGCGCGGCCTTTCCGAAGCCTTCCTGCGCGCGACAGACGGGCGGCCGCTGATCCTGCCCCGCATCGCCGCCATTGGCGCACCGGACGAGGCGCCTCTGGCCCTCGGCGCGGGCGCCCTCGCCTTGCCGCCCGCGATGCCGGAGGCCGAGCGGCTCGCCACCCTCTCCCGCCTGATCATCGCGCTCGAGGAGGCAAGCGGCACCGCCCGTCCCGGACTGGACGCGACCTGGCGCCTTGCCCGCGAACTCGCGTCCCTGATGGACGAAGCGGCCCGCGCCGAAATCGCCCTCAGTGCGGCACTTGCCGCCAGCGTGCCGGAGGAACTCGCCGCCCATTGGCAGAAGACGCTTACCTTCCTCGCCATCGCGACCGATCAATGGCCGCGGATCATGGAGGAGTTTGGCCTGATCGATGCGGTCGGCCGGCAGGTGCAACTGCTCCATGCCCAGGCCGAGGCCTGGGCTGGGATACCGCCGAGCCATCCGGTGTGGATTGCGGGGCTGACTGCCTCACGTCCCTCTCTTGCCCATATCGCCCGGGTGGTGGCGCAACTGCCCCAGGGCGCCGTCATCTTCCAGGGGCTCGACCAGGCGATGCCGGAGGAAGTCTGGCGCCTGCTAACCCCTGGCCACCCCCAGGCCGGCATGCAGCGCCTGCTCGCGGGCATCGGTGCGCGGCGGGAGGAGGTGCAACCCTTTCCGGCAGAGCCCGTGCCGCATGGGCGGGAAGCCTTGCTTGCCCGCGCGCTGCTGCCCGCCGAGGCGCTCAGCCACTGGCGCGAACCGGCCACGCTGGACATCGCCGGTCTCTACCGCCTTTCGGCCGCCGACCAGCAGCAGGAGGCGCTGGCCATCGCGACCATCCTGCGCGACACGCTGGAAACGCCGGCCGCCCGCGCCGTGCTCATCACGCCCGATCGTGTGCTCGCCGCCCGCGTGGCGGCGGAACTTGGTCGTTTCGGGATCATCGCGGATGACAGCGCGGGTGAACCGCTGATCGAAACCCCGGGTGCCACGCTCCTCCGCCTCGCGGCCCGCGCGGTCGCGGACCGGCTAGCGCCCGTCTCTCTGCTCGCCTTGCTTAAGCACCCGATGACGGCGGTCGGTCTCGCGCCCGCGTCCTGCCGCGCCGCGGCGCGCGCCCTGGAACGCCATTGCCTGCGCGGACCACGCCCTTCGGCCGGGCTGCAGGGGCTGCGGCAGGCCGTCGCCATGGCGCGCGAGGAACCGCCCGCCTCCGTCCCCGATCTGCTCGACCGGCTGGAGGCGGCACTCCTCCCCCTGCTGCGCGTGGCCGACGGCACAATCCTGCAATCGCCTGCCACGCTTTTCGATGCCCTGGTGGAAACGGCGGAGGCCCTTGCCGCCACCGCCGAGGATGCCGGCGCCGAACGGCTCTGGTCCGGTGAGGAGGGCGAAGCTCTCGCGACCGCGCTGGCCGAGCTGCGCCCGGCACTCGCCCCCTTGCCGGAGACCCGCCCGGCGGTTCTCCCCGGCCTGCTGGATGCGGTGCTCGAGGGCCGCGTCGTGCGCAGCAGGCGGGCCATCCGGGGTGCCGCGGACGGCATCGAGATGCATCCCCGCATCCTCATCTGGGGTCTTGTCGAGGCACGCCTGCAGAGTGCCGACGTGGTGGTGCTGGGCGGGCTCGTAGAAGGAATCTGGCCACCCGCGCCCGATCCTGGCCCCTGGCTCAGCCGTCGCATGCGGGCCGAGGCCGGTCTGCCCTCGCCCGAGGAGGAGATCGGCCAGGCCGCGCATGATTTCCTGGGCAGCGCCTGCGCCGGTGCCACCGTCATCCTCAGCGCGCCGCGCCGCCTGGGCGGTGCGCCCGCCGTGCCGGCGCGCTGGTTGAAGCGGCTGGAAGCCATGCTCGCGGGCCAGGGGCTGAGCCTGCCCGGCCACCCGGCGCTCGCCTGGGCCGCGGCCATCGATCAGCCGGCATCCCCTCCGGCGCCCGCCCGTCCACCCGTGCCACGTCCGGCACTGGCGCTGCGGCCGCGCCGCCTTTCGATCACCGAGATCGAGACTTGGCTGGCCGATCCCTATGCCATCTATGCCCGCCACGTGCTGCGTCTGAAGGAACTCGACCCGCTCGACCAGGCGACGGATGCGGCGGATTACGGCCGTCTCGTTCATGCCGGCGTGCAGCATTTTCTCAGCGAAGCGGGTGCCGAATGGCGACCCGACGCGCCACGCCGGCTGCGTATCGCCATGGAGCGGGCGCTGGGCGAGGCGCGGCTGCGGCCGGCGCTCGCCAATTGGTGGCGGCCGCGCCTGCTCCGCATCGCGGACTGGATCGCCGAGGTCGAGGCGGCACGACGGGCCGGTCTCTCGCTTCGCGCCATCGGCACCGAGGTTGCGGGCAAATGGCAGCTTTCTGCCCCTGGCGGCCCCTTCCTGCTCACCGGCCGCGCCGACCGGATTGAGCGGCGGGCCGATGGCAGCCTTACCCTTATCGACTACAAGACCGGCACCGTGCCGCAGAAGAGCCGGGTAAAGGATGGGCACGCGCCACAGCTGCCGCTGGAGGCCGCGATGGCGGCGGCGGGCGGTTTTGGTGACGACTACATGGGCCCCACGGTGGAGATGGCCTATTGGCGCCTGCGCGGCGGGGCCGATCCCGGCGAGGTCATCACCCCGATCGAAGATACGGATGAGATCGCCGCTCTCGTCGCCCAATCCGAAACGGCGCTCCGCGCGCTCATTGCTGGTTTCGATAATATAGGAAAACCCTATCTTGCCAGGCCGCATCCGGGCCGCGCCGCGCGAGACAGCGCCTATGGCCGCCTCGCCCGCATGGCGGAATGGGCAGGGGCGGGGGAGGACAGCTGATGACCATCGCTGCCTCCCAGCCTGGCCTTCCCTTGCCGCCCACGCCCTCGGCCGCCGACGCGCGGGTGCGGGCGAGCCAAAGCCAGATGGCGGCCTCCGATCCGCGCGTCTCCACCTTCGTCGCGGCCTCCGCGGGCTCCGGCAAGACCAAGCTGCTCACCGACCGGCTGCTGCGCCTGATGCTCGGCGGCGTCGATCCCGGCCGCATTCTTTGCCTCACCTTCACCCGCAATGCGGCAGCCGAGATGGCGCTGCGGCTGCAGGACCGGCTCGGCCAATGGGTGAGCCTACCGGACATAGCCCTCGACCGCGCGCTGGAAGACCTCTCGGTCCTGCCCTCGGCCGCCCACCGCCTCCGCGCGCGATCCCTGTTCGCCGTCGTGCTCGACCTGCCCGGCGGCATGCGGATCGAGACCATCCATGCCTTCTGCCAGTCGCTGCTGCGCCGCTTTCCCCTCGAAGCCGGCATCTCCCCCCATTTCCGGCTGATCGAGGAACGGGACGCACTCATCGGCCTGCGCGAGGAGCAGGAAGCCCTCCTCTCTCGCATTCATGACGGCGACCCCGCCCTGGGAGAGGCGGTCGATCTGCTGGCGAGCCAGCTGTCCGCCGACGATCTCGACCGGCTGCTCCGCCAGGTGGACGCCGCGCGCGACCGCAGCGAGGCTCTGCTACGCCTCGATCTCGAAACCCTCGCGCAGAGTCAGCGCCGCATCCTGGGCGCTGTGCGGCGGGAGGAGGCCATCTGGCAGGATGCCGTCGCCGCCGGCGCCTGGAACGACCTCCGCGCGACCTTCGGCATCATCGCCACCGACGGGCCGGCAAAGGCCGCCGAGCGCGCCCATGCCCTGCTCGATTGGATGTCCCTGGACGACGCCGCGCGCCGGGAGCGCTGGACCGATTGGGCGTCCAGCTTCTTCGGCAAGACCGGCGATCCTCTGGCCCGCAGCACCCTCGTCGGCAAGAAGCTGGACGGCCAGCGCCCGGAACTCTGGCCCGTCATCGAGCGCGAGCAGCAGCGCATCGAGACCCTCGAGGAGGCTTTCGCGGCCGACCGCCTCGCCCATCTCTCGGCCTCTTTCCTTCGCCTCTGCCTCCCCATCCTCCGCCAGCAGGCGCGCCGGCGTCAGATCGAGGGGTTGATGGACTACGGCGACCTCATCCTGCGCTCGAACGACCTGCTGCGTGATCCGGGCGCGGCCTGGGTGCTGTTCAAGCTAGACCACGGGCTCGACCATCTGCTGCTGGACGAGGTGCAGGACACCGCCCCCGCGCAATGGACCATAGCCGGCAGCCTGACCGAGGAATTTTTTGCCGGCACCGGCACGCGCGGAGAGGAGGGCGCCCTCGGCCGCACCGTCTTCGCGGTCGGTGACCGCAAACAGTCCATCTACGGCTTCCAGGGCGCCGATCTCCGCTCCTTCGACGAATGGCGCGAGCGGCTCCGCAGCCGTGTCGGCGCCGCCCGCCGCGGCTGGCATGACGGCGCGCTCGACGTCTCCTTCCGCTCCGTCTCCCCGGTGCTGCAACTGGTCGACGCTGTCTTCGCCGATCCTGAGGCCGCGCGCGGCGTGGTCGAGGCGGGCAGCCTGCCGCTCGCCCATCTCTCGGCGCGACCGGAGGATGGCGGGCTGGTCGAACTATGGCCGCTGATGCCCAAGGAGGATGTGCCCGCGCCCGAGGCCTGGACCATCCCCGAGACCAATCTCGGCCAAAGTTCCGCGCCCGGCCGGCTCGCCCGTCAGCTCGCGCAATGGATCGCCCGGCTGACGGACGGCACGATGATGCTCGAAAGCCAGGGGCGCCCGGTCTCGCCCGGCGACATCCTGGTGCTGCTGCAGAAGCGCGCCCCCTTCGCGCCCATCCTGGTACGGGAGCTGAAGGCGGCCGGCGTGCCGGTCGCCGGGCTCGACCGGCTGGAGCTCGCGGCCCAGGCGGCGGTGCAGGATCTCATGGCGCTGGCCGACAGCCTGCTGCTGCCGGAAGACGATCTATCCTTTGCCTGCTGGCTGACCAGCCCCTTGGGCGATCTGACGGATGAAAGCCTGATGGATCTGGCGGCTGGCCGCAGCCAGCGCCATCTTGTCGAAGCGCTGCGCGTCCGCGCCCGCGAGCGGCCGGAATGGGCCCGCGCCTGGGCCTTCTTCGAAAGGCTGCAGGGGCGGGTCGACTATGCCTCGCCCCATGCCCTGCTCTCCCTCGCACTCGGCGCGCTCGGCGGGCGGGCGCGGCTCTTCCGCAGGCTCGGTCCCGAGGCGGCGGAACCGGTGGATGAACTCCTGCAGGCGGCGCTGACCTATACCACCGCGCATCCGCCGTCCCTGCAGAGCTTCCTGCACTGGCTGCGGCAGTCGACCGCAGAGGCGAAGCGCGAGCCCGGTGCGGCGGGGGACGCCGTGCGCATCATGACCGTCCATGCCTCCAAAGGCTTGCAGGCGCCGATCGTCATCCTGGCAGACGCCGCCAATCGCCCGACGCCCGACCGCACCTCCCTGCTCTGGATGAGGGACGCGGCAACGGGGCTCGACCTGCCCATCCTCTGCCCGCGCAAGGACAGCCATTGCGAGGCCAGCCGCGCCTATCAGATCGCCATGCAGACACGCAGTGCCGAGGAGCATCACCGGCTTCTTTATGTCGCGATGACCCGGGCGGAAGACCGACTTGTGGTCTGCGGCTGGGAAAGCGGTGCGCCGGGCAGCGCGCCCACTTGGCATGAGCTGATCACCCGCGGATTCGACCGCCTCTCTGCCCCGAATGAGGAAAACCCCGAGGCCTGGCCACCGTCGCGCCGGTTCTTCGTCACCCCACAACGCCGACCGCCGCCCTCCCTGCAGCTGGTCACCGCGGCCGCCGCCGCGCCCGCCCCTGGCTGGCTGACCTCCGGTCCCGGCGGCCGGGCGGAGCCGCCGCCCGTGGAACCCGCCCGCCCGCGGCCTCTGGCGCCAAGCCGACCCGAAGATGCCGCCTTCGGGCCCGTGCCGGCCGCCGATTCGCCGCTGATACGGCGGGCGACGCGGGGCGCTCGCTTCGCCCGCGGCACGCTGATCCATGCGCTGCTGCAGCACCTGCCGGATCTTCCGCCCGAGAGCCGTGCCGCGGCCGCGCTTGGCTTCCTGCAGCGCGGCGCTTCCGCGCTCGAGGCAGAGGAAGCGGCCGAGGTCCTGGCGCAATGCGAGACGGTACTCGCCCATCCCGAACTGGCAGCGGCCTTCGCACCCGGCAGCCGGGCAGAGGTGCCGCTGGCGGGCGAAGTCGCGGGTCTCGTCATCACGGGCATCGTCGACCGGCTGGCGGTGACGGCGGCAGCGGTCGTCGCCATCGATTTCAAGACCAGTCGCCAGCCGCCCGCCTCAGCGGCAGAGGCGCCCGTTCTCTACCTGCGCCAGATGGCGGCCTATCGCGCCCTGCTCGCCACGATCTTTCCCGACCGCCCGATCACCTGCGCCCTGGTCTGGACGGAAACGGCGACCGTCATGCCGCTGCCCGATCCCCTGCTCGACGCTCACGCGCCCGGCGCAGCTATGCCTTCCAGGAACTGATCCACCACCCGGGCCACCCAGGCAAGGTCCGGCCCATCCGGGAACCAGGCCGCGCGCGCGGCCTGAAGATCGGCCTCGTTGCGGGGAAATTCGAGGCTCTCGGGCAAAGCCGGCACGCGCAGATACAGCGGCGTGCAGAGGGGATAATCCCGCACCCGCCATTCCGGGCGATGAGTCGTGAAAAGGGCGAGACAGGGCCGATCGAAAGCATCAGCCAGATGCACCATGGCGGTGTCGGTGGAGATCACGGCGCTGGAACCGGCGACCAGCGCGCAGAGAGCCTGAATGGTGGTGACCGCGGGCGCCTGGACAGTTCCGGGAAGGGCCGCGCCCTGAGTCACGACGGGCGCGCACCCGCGCGCCGCCAGCCGCGACGCGATCGCCGCCTGTACGGGCTCAGGCATGTCGCGCAGCGCGATCGAGGCAGCCGGACAGAGCAGAATATAGTCCGGAGGCAGACCGAGCGGTGGCAGCGCGCCTGCGCAGCTGCGCAGCCAGCGATTGCGCTTAAGCGCCGCAGGTATGGTTTCGGGTTCGATCTCCAGCCGGGTGAGAAAGAAGTCGATCATGGAGACGCGGGCGAAATGCGGATCAAAGGCGAAGTCGCGTATGTCGATTACCCGACCCGCGAGAGGTGCCTCCGCCATGGGCAGAATCTCGGCGAACTCGTCAGCCAGGCGATAGAGCTGCGGCACCAGGGGCTTTGATGGCGGCTCCGTTCGGGCAAGGACCACGCGCCCGGTGAGCGCGCCGGTCTCCCGCGCTGCGGCCAAGGCCTGCAGTCCGATGATCCCGTCGCCGAGGCTGACACCGAAACCATTCAGGATCGTCGTCAGGCGCGATTCCTGCATGCTCCATTCCTGCATTCCGCGAGTGGCTGCCCAGGCGGCACTACTGATACTCGCTTGGTCAAGCTTGCTTGGCGGCGACGAATGTCCCACCTTCCGTTCAACTCAACCATCGCCCGCGCCGCAAGACACGGGCTCAAGACGAGGTTCCCATGGCTGGCAATACCAAGTCTGTCACAGACGCAAGCTTTCAGGCTGACGTTCTTAACGCCTCCGGCCCCGTGGTCGTCGATTTCTGGGCGGAATGGTGCGGCCCCTGCCGCGCCATCTCTCCGGCGCTCGAAGAGATCTCGGCCGAATACGCCGGCAAGCTGACCATCGCGAAGGTCAATATCGACGAGAATCCGCAGACGCCGAGCAATTACGCGGTCCGCGGCATCCCGACGCTGATCCTGTTCAAGGACGGCAAGCCGGCCGCGACTCAGGTGGGCGCCGCACCGAAAAGCGTGCTCAAGGCCTGGATCGAGCGCAGTCTCTAAGGACCTCCGGCCATGGCTGTTCGTGAGCCTCTGATTCGCGTCATCGCCATGCCGGCGGACACTAACCCCTCCGGGGACATCTTCGGCGGCTGGCTGCTGTCGCAGATGGACCTGGCGGCGGGCAATCTCGCCCATCGCCTCGCCAAGGGTCGCTGCGTCACTGTCGCCGTCGACGCAATGGCCTTCCTGGCGCCGGTGCATGTCGGCGACGAGGTCAGCGTCTATGCCGATCTCCTTTCCATGGGCCGGACCTCGATGAAGATCACGGTCGAAGCCGAGCGTCGCACGCGGTACCAGACCGACACCGCCCGCGTGACGACCGCCGTCTTCACCTTCGTCGCGATCGACGAAGACCGGAAGCCGCGCCCCATCCAGCAAGGCGACGAAGGCTGAAAAGCCGCTTTCGCGCTCAGCAGTTCTCGGCGGTGTGCAGGGTGAAGCCGATCTCGGCCTCGACCTTTGGTCCGGCCGTGATCCCCAGCCGGTTCAGCATGAGGTCGATCGCACGACGCGCCTGAAGTTCCGGCGCCTGGTCGATCGTCACCGTCATCTCTCCACAGCGGAGAAGGACCCGCGTCTCCTCCGTCAGCTCATGACCGAGGAAGAGCGTGGCGCCCACGCGGCCGGCATCCCGTATCGCCAGTGCCGCCCCTTGATTGCCGCCGCCGGTATTGTAGACGGCGGCCACGTTCGGCGCGCCACGCAGCGCCTCCGCCACCACGTGATAAGCGCGGCCCTGGTCATCCCCGGTGATGAGGCCGGAGGTGACGGCGATATCCGGATTGTGCAGGGCGATGGCCTCCCGGAAACCGTCGATGCGCTGCCGGTGGGCGCGGAAGCCCTCACTCGTCGAAATCACGATGGCGCGGCCCGGCTGCCGTAGCATGTGCGCGGCGAAGAAACCCGCCGTGCGGCCGGCCTTCGCATGGTCGATGCCGACATAGGCCGCACGCGGCGCCTCCGGTACGTCCGTCACCACACAGATGACGGGCCGGCCTGCTGCCTGTGAGGCCGCGATAGCCGCGACATTCGCTCGATGCTCCTCGCAATAGACGATGATCCCATCGGCCCGGCTGCCGAGAATCCGCGGCGCGACCGAGGCCGGATCGCTCATGTCGAGGCTGGTGCGCTGGATCACGATCGAGCGGTCGAGCGTTTCCGCGACCTGGCCCATGGCAAGCGTCAGCCGCTGCATGAAGGGCGTTATGGCGCGGGCGAGGATGACCTCGATCCGCACCTGCCGCGCATGCGGCGTCGGCAGAATGCGGCGTAGACCGAGCGCCCGCGCCGCATCGATCACCCGCCGCTCGGTGGCGGGGGAGACGCTGCCACGCTCGTTCAGCACACGGTCCACCGTTGCCAACCCGACGCCGGCGCGCCGCGCGACCTCCGCCAATCCCGGGCGTGTCTTCTGCCGCTCCACTGCTTCCTCCGCTCTTTTTCGCAACTCTAGCGGAATGAGGGAAATCCCCCAAAGCAACCCATCCTGCGCCCCGGCGCGCTGGGCTATAGCGGCGGAAAGCTGGCCGCATGGCCGACGCATCCTGCGCCAGACAGGGAGGACGAGAATGAGCGCCACCTTCGCCACCACCGGCCCGCGAAACGCCACCCGGGATTACAGCCTGGTCGGGGAGGAGGCGCGCCGCGCCAGCGAACGCGGCCTCGTCTCCGCCGATTGGTATGCCCATCCCCTGCCCCGCAAGCAGCTCAAGGAGTTGATGCGTCGCAAGGACGGTCCGGCCATCCGCGATACCGCGATCTGGCTCGGCGCGCTGATCCTGGCGGGCGCCGGCGGCGTCTGGTTCTGGGGCAGCTGGGCGGCTGTCCCCTTCTTCATCGTCTATGGCGTGCTCTACGGATCAACCACCGATTCGCGCTGGCATGAATGCGGCCATGGCACCGCCTTCAAGACGCGCTGGATGAACGAGGCCGTCTATCAGCTCGCGTGTTTCATGATCATGCGCGAACCAACCGTCTGGCGGTGGAGCCATACGCGCCATCATACCGATACGATCATCGTCGGTCGGGACCCGGAGATCTCCGTCAAGCGCCCGCCGGACATCCTCGGCATGCTGCTCAATCTTTTCGCACTGAAGTCGAGCGTCACGGCGCTGCGCAAGCTCGCCCTGCATGCGGCCGGCCGCCTGACGGTTGAGGAGGAAACCTTCATCCCCGAGATGGAGCGGTGGAAGGTCTTCGTCGTTGCGCGCATCTATCTCGCGATCCTGCTGGCGGTGGTGGTTCTCTCCGTCGCGCTGCACAGCTGGCTGCCGGCCATGCTGGTGGGTCTCCCCACACTCTATGGCGGGTGGCTCACCGTCGTCTTCGGCGTGACCCAGCACGCCGGACTGTCGGAGGATGTGCTGGACCACCGCCTCAACAGCCGCACCATCTACATGAACCCGATTTCCCGCTTCCTCTATTGGAACATGAACTATCACGTGGAGCACCACATGTTCCCGATGGTGCCCTATCATGCCCTGCCGGCACTGCATGCGGCGATCAAGGACCAGTGCCCACCCGCCTATCCGAATATCATCGCCGCCTATCGGGAGATCATTCCCGCCCTTCTGAAGCAGCGGCG
>Ga0302314_10017711_pt1 | contig 11921 bp, 10 predicted proteins | sample III_Palsa_N2_3_FD_200533 | JGI IMG/M metagenome (GOLD analysis project Ga0302314, IMG submission 200533) | Peat permafrost microbial communities from Stordalen Mire near Abisko, Sweden - III_Palsa_N2_3 | ecosystem: Environmental > Terrestrial > Soil > Palsa > Peat permafrost | place: Sweden...
AGCTGGCGCCTCTGCCGCCGGGGCGTTAGTGCACCTCTCTCGGGACAGAGCAGGAGGCTGTGAGGAGATAGATCATTCGTCATGTCTTCCATCCACGACGCGTTCGACCCCAAGCGTCCCCGCAGGGACCACATCGCCGCCAACAAGAAGGCGTGGCTGCTGCTGCTGGCGTTGCTCGCGGACGAAGCACCCCTTTCTATCCTCCTCGAACTCGAGTTGCGATACCAGATCGAACCACTCACCACCACCACCATCCCTCAACCCGGTCACACCGTGTGGGTCTCCTCCATCAGCTGGAAGAGATGGAGAGAGGTCTGGCAGCTGTGCCAGACCCACGAGGAGCTGGAGCTGCTGTTCATGCCGCGCCCCTGCACTGTCACTCCGTCGCCGTTAACATAGACCATGGGTTGCTCACTTCTCATCCGCCGCCATGGCGTCCGACGTTCCGAAAAGGAAAAACTCGCCCAAGACGTTGGTCGATTACCAACGGGCAGCCGTGGCCATCGGCCGCGAGGCCGACTTCGTGCACCAGCAGCAGAGGGACGCGAAGACGACGTCGCTGTCCGCGGCCAACGGCATCCAGTACTTCACCACCTCGTACCATTACACCATGAACACCCCGCTCAAGATGGAGCTGCACTTGAGAGAGCAGTTGCTTGCTCTGGACATCCCGGTGGTGGTCACTGAGCAGCTCTTTCCAGATCCCCCAACGCGGAAACGCAAACGGGGATCGCAGTGATAGATCGCTTCCTTTTCCATCGTCTATCCCCACGTCTTCCACACACACACGTCGCCACGAGACCCCCCCCCCCCTTCTGGGCCTCCCTTCTCTGGTTAGATCGTTCACGCCGCACCCGTGCTCAACCGCAGCTGCACCGAGCCCATCTTATCCTTCAATCTGCCCTGTGAGCTCCAACCGTCACGTAGACAATTGTCGTACACGTTTGGCCCGAGATACCTACAGGGAGGAGACGGGTGAGACGGTGTGTCGTGAATGCAGAAGGTGGTGTGAAAGAGTGGCGTACCCCGTGTTGGCGATCACCTTGCTGTAGCGCTGGTCGACGGCGTTCCACGACTCTTGGTGGCACTGCGACATGATCACGTTGGTGAACTTCTGCTCGTTCTGCGCCGTGTAGCGTCGTTGCTTGTCCGAGTCGAAGCCGTCCACCCACGTGTCGGTCGTGGCCTCACGCCATCCCCACAGCTCGCACAACACCTCCGCCACCTCGTACTCCGTGCTCGCGTGCTCCGCGCGCAGAATCGGCAGCTCCGACGAGAACGCGCCCAACAGCGACATGTGATTTGCCGCCACTTCGCGATCGATGTGTGTCGGCACCACGAACATCGACTGCGGCCCCGCCAGCGCGCCGTTCGTCTGCACCGTGTCCCTGTCCGCCCGATTCAGCGGGTCCCACGCCATGTGGTTGTACCCACCCAGGATGTTGCGGCAGTACACGAACGGGGCACGCACGAACGCCCGATAATTCAGGACGATGGCCTTGAAGTACATGCTCATGTGGAAGAACACCAGCTTCTGTTGCCCATTCTCGCTCAGCAGGCAGTCCGGCTCGATGTACATCACGTTGCCCAGGTCGCCGTCGCGCACCATGGCCGCGTGACACCCCGTCATGCGGATCCATGGCCAGAAGAACAACAGCCCGATCAGCGGCTCCTCGTTGTGCTGCAGCAGCAGCTCGTGGAAGCGACAGTCCGCCACCGAGATCGTTCCCAGCAGCTCGTCCAGCACCGACTGCTCGTCGTGGAGGGTGGTGGCCACCGACGCCTGCGCCAGAATCGCGCGCGCCTGCTCCGGCGAGGGCAGGAACGACTTGCTGCCCCAGTCGGCCAGTGGCGCCAGGTCTTGGCGCATCGGTATCGTCGTTTGCGTCACGTCGTTCAGCAGGTTGCCTTTGCTCATCAGGTGGTACGCCTGCAGCGCCTCGATGCCGTCCGCCGACGTGTACGTCGGCTTGGCGAGCAAGCCCGCCACGTAGCCGTCCGTCATCCCCACGCCGTTAGGGTACGTCGACACCAGCATCGCCAGTCGCTGGTGCACCTCGTACTCCTGCCCCGGGCCGCTCCACGTGTACCTCGCCGGCTTGCCCGCGTACACCCTCCTGTTGGCACGCCGAGCGGGCTCCTGGTTGGAGCCGTCCTTCTCCAGCCGACGCTCCAGGATGTCCCACTGCTTGAACAGCCCCGCCTGCATCGTGGTCTGCGCCGCCTTGTTGGTGAGGTACGTCTCCAAGATCGACTTGATCTCGCCGCCCTGGTCGAACGGGATCGGCCCGCTGCTCACCGACGACTCCAGCCTTGCGCGGTCCAGCTTCAGTCGCTCCGTGCTCCTGCGCGCCTCGGACTCCGACGCCAGCTCGAACTGAGCCGCCATCAGCGCATCGCACAGCGCCGCCGAGTCCGCGCCCTGCACCGCCTCCGGCTTGCGGCTGAACAGCAGCTGCATGACCTCCAGCAACAGGTGCAGCTGGTCCTTCGCCACCGTGTCCGTCATCCTTAGGTCGTGGACGTAGTGCGCGAACAGGTCCGCAAAGTCGTCGACCGACAGGTCCAGCCGCAGCTTGTCGAAGCCCAGCTGCAGCATCTGGTCGCCCGCCGCCTGCTGCATGAACGTCTTCTCCATCTTGGCCAGCGCCCGCGTCACTCCCGCCAGCGCGTCCTTCACACCCACCGCCACCGCGTTGCGCTGACCGTCCGTCAGCGCGCGCCTCCTCTCTGCTCGCGCACGTCTCACCGCATGCCCCGACGTCCTGGCACCCTTCTCGTCGTCCTCCGAATCGGAGTCCGAATCTGACGAAGACGACGACGACGACGAGCCAGAGTCCTCCCCGTCAGCGCCGTCTCCCGTCAGCGACTTGGGCAGACCCTTCATCACGTCGTGCAGGAACGTCAGCACTGGCTTGTACGCCCTGACGATCGCCGCATCGCTCGCGTCCGGGTGCTCGTACATGTAGCCCACCAGTGAGTTCGACGCCTTAACGGCCCCCGCCAACGCCAACTGCACCGGAGCCACTCCCAGCGACGTGCTGGCCTCCTTGAGTCGCTCGATGTCGCTCCTGTCCACCAGCTTGCGCAGCCGCCCCACCAGGTCCGCCTGGGCCGGCGTCGACGACGCGCTCAGCAGCTCGCGGCCGTGCCTCGCCGACGCCTTGATCGCCGCAAACGCGAACGACAGGTTCACCGAGTGCTGCAGCCTTGCCAGCCGCTCCTTGCTCCTGCTCACCAGCAGGTCCGCACCGCCCGGCACCTGCATCTTGGCCGACGACCCTCCGGCCAGCGCCGCCTCCAGCATCGACGGCGTCACTCGGAACAGCGTCGCATTCGCCGACGACAGCGTCAGCGCCCCCGCCGCCTGCTGTACCGTTCCCCACACCGTCAGGCGCGGGTCCAGCCACAGGCTCACCTCCGGCTCTGCGCCACCCGGAATCCATTGCAGCGAGTGTCTGTCCGCGGCCGTCAGCTCCATCATCTGCTCTTGCGACGCCCCGTTGCTCCATGCGCCCAGTGCCAGCGCCTTCTCCTCCACCGCCGAACGTGGGAACCGCACGTGCCCCTTGGTCTTGATCTTGAGCGCCGACGCGTACAGCTGGCCGTCCACCAGGTCGTTGGCCAGCGCCCTCCACGCCACCGTCGCCAACTCCTGGTTCGCGGGCACCACGCCCTCCACCGTCGCCAGCTTGCGCTTCAGCAGAGAGCGGCTACGATCGCCCGGCTGCTTATCCAGGTACCGACGGAACACCCCGTCCAGCTCCGAGTCCACACGCTGCCGCTTGCGCCGTCCATAATCGTCACCCCCGCGGCGCTTCTTGGACGCCTTCGTGCTATCCACCTCATCCCCCGCCATCCTGGCGTACGTACTACCGTAGCCGGGGGGCAACCCTCCACCCATCGTGACTCCAGGCCTCGGCCCCGAAGAGAAGGGGGTAGCTTTTTCCTCCTTCTCCTTCCGCTCGGGAGGTGGCATGCCCACAAACCCCAGGTTGGGAGTCGTGCGCAGAGCCCTCATCAGATCCTTGTTGGCCACCATGCGTCTGAGACGATTCTGGTATTCCTTCCGGCCGATCTCCGTTGACAGCATCCAGTCCCTCCATGTCTCGCACCCGCCGAACAGCGCCGCCCCGATCTTGCTGAGTGACGACGGGTGTGCCCCATTGCTCTCGACGCACGCCTGGTAGTCGTTCCACACCCCGGTGTAGCGGTGCTGCGTCCCGTAGTCCAGCTCGCTGATGGCGTCGTGGTCCCCATTCAGCGCGTGGATGTTCAAAAACCGAGAGTCGAACTTCCCCGTGTGCCGCAGCTGCGATCGCCACAACGAGCTGTTGACCGACGCGAACGCCCCCGAAGTGACAATGTCGTCGAAAGGATCGTCGTCGGTGTTCCAGTCACCCTGCTTGACTACGACACAGAACAGCAGGGAGGGTGTGTGTCAGTAGCGGCAGCAGACAGCTGGGAGGGCATGGACCAGCACGATCAGACCATCGAAGCTGGAGAGGCACAGCAAGAGATAGGCGTTAGCGATGGAACCAGTATTATGGATGCGAAGAAGGCAAGTCTTGTCACCTCTCGCAGTAGGTCAGGCCCTTCACCTCTGCTTCCAAAGGATTAAAAGCACTACCGTCACGCCAGCCGGTGCGCCAGTATTGATTCTGTGGCGTCGAGTACAGCGTCTGGTAGAAGCTGGAGGCGCCGTTAAAAAAGATCACCCTGGTGGGGGCCACGGAGCCGGAGGAGTTTCGGCGGAAATCCTCCTTCATCTTGTCCACGAGGGTGTGGATCGCGTTGGGGTCTCGGTTGAGGATGAAGCGCCTTTGGATGTCATCGTCAAAGTACTTGTTGACGGAGACGATCGCGGAGCCGTGACGACCCGGTTGCAGCGCCGAGCGACGCTGCTGGGCCTGGCGATCGGGGTTGTCCCGAGCCCAAATGATAGTCGACAGGATGTCATGGATGACTACAGACAGCACGAAGGGTCCGTGAGAACAGGAACACAGAGCTGGTGTCGTCGGGTATGGTGTCAACACCGACTCCTGTAACCAGTCCCGAGGGACACCTGCTCGACCTACACAAAAGAGGATCTGGGTTAGGAAGAGGACTTGTGGCGGCGTTAGATGCCAATGGATGCGGTCCGAACTTGGAGCCAGCTACATCAGACACAATCCAAACGCGAATGAGTCAGTTTGACCACGAGGCCAGCGCTGTGATAGCAGCAGATCCTCGCTATTCCATCGATCGAAAGGGAAATGTGTGGGACAACAGGAAGTCGCGACAGCGCGTCCTCCAAACCAACGAGAACGGCTACCGCTGCTTGCAGCTCAGCAGGCGGCACCACAAGGTTCACTTCCTAGTCGCGTCGGCGTTCATCCTTCGCTCAGATGGATGCACGGATGTCGACCACATCAACCGCGACCGCACCGACAATCGAGTTGAGAATCTCAGGTGGTGCACCCGTTCCATGAACATGGGAAACAGCTTGGGATGGACTACGAAGAGGAAGCATGAGCTTCCGAAGAACGTCAGGAAGAACAAATGGGGTCGCTACTACGTCCGCCTAACGAAAGATGGAATCGAGAGGAGCTTCGGCGGGTACGCAACGGTCGAGGAGGCCGTTGCTGCAGCTGGCCGAGCCCGGCGGGAATTGTTCGGAGAGTTTGCAAGGGATGTGTAGGCTGCTTACAATTCCTTCCGGCCTCTCGGAGTGAGATAGGCACCTCGTTCGGCCTTGGCGCCCTTAGCCCAGCGCACCAGGGTATCTTGATAGGCGTAGAAATGTTTGGTGACGAGCGTGGGCACACCTGTGAAGCAGTGGATCTAGATGAGACGCGGTTTGTTCGTAGTGTTGCTCGTGTGTGTGATGAGCCATTTGCCTTCTTCTGGAATCCTGTCGGGGGATGTGTCGCTGCAGAGTGCACAGAACCACCTTGTGAGCATCCTGAGCATTGTTGGTCTCTTGAGCGCATCTGTGTCGTTACCGACTTGTACACGATCTCCGTGAAGGCGTAGTCCAGGCTGTCGGTGAGACGCATGGGCATGACCTTGAGGGGCCACAGCTCGCGCGCGTCGAGACGGGAGACCCAAGTCTCGGCCAACTCGGGGAGGGAGAACACGTCGGGGAAGTCCATGATCTCGGTGGGGTAGCTGTGGCCCAGCGCCTCGATGGAGCGGGGCTTGTTGAGGTCGTACAACGAGCGGAAGGCGTCATTCTGCGACATGTGCGGGATGCTGTTGCCGGTGGCGGGGTCGTACGACTTGGTCGTCGGGTAGCCGAGGGCCGAAGCCCCCATGTATTCCAGGGGAGCCTGGACGTCGCGGGAGGGCGCACTGGGCTCCATAGGGCCTGCTCATGGCCGTCGAGGCCGTCGGGCCATAAGGCGCGAGTCTCGACATGACGACAAGCAAAGATGGGTCGAACGATACCTCGCTCGGGCGTGTTCCGTGAAGGGCTCCACCATGCCAGGATCAAGCGGCACGGTGTAGCTTTCAAGTACGACGGACAGCGCCTTCGTGGGCTCACGGGGGGTGAGGGGCTGCTCAAGGCACGATTCTATCGATCCTTCTGTCGTGAGAGAGCCACTACCCCCCCTGAGGCCAAGGACAGGGGGGTGCCTCTGAAGTGGAAACCCTCCTCCACCCCTGCTCCCAGGAGAGGGAGTGGTCGAGAAGTCAGCTTCGCGAGGAGGGTGGGGCAGGGCATGGCCAGGGGGAACGCGCTCAACAAGGCTATCAGCATCATGGTCACGATGATTCATCTCTATGGGGTGCCTCTCGAACACTTCACGGTCTCACACAGGGAACGGCGAACACCGAAGACCATGACCGAATCATGGCTCAAGAGGCACTTTCTATCGTTCGTCGACGACGAGGGGGCTGCCAAGAAGTGCGCATCCGCCATGAACTCGGCAAGACCCCATCTAGGATTGTTGGCTCAGAAGTTGTTCGAACTCAAGCTGCACCCCGTGGCCTACGAGTGCCCAGCAGTCCATCCCGGTGTGGGGCTGACGGCCGCCGACCTGGTCTGCGAGCACGGACCCACCGGAGCGCTCGTGGTGATCGAGGTGAAGACGGGGGGCTGTGGCTACCTCCTGGACGTGTGCGGCCGCCTGGCGCCCCCCTTCGAATCGGTGGCGTCCTGCGTCCTCACTCACTGGCAACTTCAATTGGCGTACACGTACGATTGGATGCGCCGGACCTACATTGACCAGGCCGCGTTGATGTGCACGCCATTACTCATTCGGGTCTCCCCCACCGCAGGTGCTCTCCACTACCCACTTCCTCGGTCGTTCCGCGACCCCCCTTCTCTTGCATGACCTGGACCTGGAGTCCAGTCAGTATGAACTTCCTATCAATGCGAGGAAGCACTGGCAAGTCTTTCCACGATCCGCTCACCAACCTACCCCCAACGATATTCGTCTTCACTCCTTGTGGGGATGTCCGCTCCCCCCAGGAGGAATCGTGCTACTGTCGAACGTGTCGCCACGTCGATCCGTCGAGCGTTCCGTCGCCCCGAGAACGCCATAGTCTTTGGTGCATCAATGCGGTCAATTGGTTATGGGACAAACAGGCCGCTGGGTGGAAGAAAGAGTCTATCCCAGACCGACTGTTCATCATCACACTCCTCTTTCAAACTCCGCTGAACCGTTCATACCGCAACTCACCATCGGTCCGACGAGAGATCGAGATCATCCAGGCCCGGGCCTACGTCGAGTTCAGTGTCGAGTGGGCGCGCTTCTTCGCCCCCATCATTCTTCGATAGACCCATCACTTTCCATCGTGTCGTTGCGCCTGGCCGAGCTGAAGGGTCTCTCTCAACGAGACGGATGCGGAGATGCGGGAGGTGAGGCGGGCCTGGAGATTGGCAGACACGTGGTCGGAAGTGCTCGACCTGAACCGTGCGTTCATCCGCGACGAGACCCGGGCCACCACGTACCACAGCGGCCCACTCTTGCCGGACTCGGCCAAGCTGCAGACGAATCTCCTGAATCTACACGACTACGGGCTGCTCACCGTGGACGGCCAGGGGCCCCTCGACGACCGCGGGTGCTATGCGGACACCGACGCTACGGATCTCGCGGAATTCTCGAGCATGTGTCCCGTGGTGCACGAAGCCAGGCCGGGCAACTCGGTGAAACTCAAGGGTTGCTCGCACTGTAACGCCAGACTCGCCAACCGTCTCGAGCGCAGCGCCCACGCGAAGAGGGATTGCAATCACAATTCATCATGACAACTCCGTGGAATTGGAATTCGGCACAACAGGGGCTTAGGGCGTGCGTGCTCGACTGGATCCGTGAGTACTACAACGACCCCGAGGCGACTCTCGACGGGCCGGTGTTGTCTTTCCATGCCGAGGGCAAGGAGTGGGAGGTGGTCATCTCGTCTGTAGTTGAGGTGTTGGATCCAAACGAGTACGACCGCGTCGATGGAGTCGCTCGGATGTCGGAGGAGGTGCAGACCGCGATGATGGTTACACCCAAGGAGGAGTACGGTGAGGTGTTCGAGACGCTGTCGCGGGTCCGTCGGGTAGGAGGGGAGAGGGTCCGCTTCGACCAGGTGGTGTTCAAAGACAGGTAGATGTCATTCTCCATGTGGCTTCGCAAGAAACATTGGAAGGCTCTGCGCGACAAGCCGGGGTCGCTGATGGCGGCCAACGTGCGGCGGCTGGTGGCCTCATCCCTCGACGAGCTGCGGGGGACGGGGTTTGTCCGCCGCAGCTACAAGCGGCGCCGGCTGCTGAGGCGGTGTATGACGGACCCGGGGTTCGAGGTGGTGAGGCTGCCGAAGCCGTTCGACCCCGTGGAGGCAATCTGCTTCTTTCTGGGGACGCGGGGGTCGAGGAGGGTCAGGTGGAAGAAGGACAGCGACGAGTGTGACGAGGCGATGGTGGTGCACAAGAGCGCTGTACCCCTACTGGAAGCGGTACGAGGCCTGTCTCAAGCACCGGTGGGGGTGTCGTTCAGCGAGTTTCGATCGATGATTTGCTTCATAAGGAGGGCTGCTAAGCTCTTTGATAGACTCTGAGTTATACCATAACTCAACCGGTCATGACGGGGTCTTCGGGATCCGGTGGGTCCGCGGCTCCGCTCCCCTCGTTGGAGCTCAGGAACCCTCGAGTAAAGTGTCATCCTTACAACCCGGGGCCGTTGGAGCCCTTTGACCAGATCTTGGAGCTGGAACTCTCGAACGACCCGGTGCTGGGCTGTTTTGCGCCCGGAGCCGAGTCGTGGGGCCGCATGAGATTTATGGACCAGCCCAACCTCAGCGTGGAGGCGTGTGCGCTGCTGGAGAACTTCTTGGCGTTGGCCGAGACCGCCGACACGCTGGCGAAGAACTGTTCGATGTCGCCGCTGAAGAACGTGCGGCTGATGTACATCTCGGTGTTGAGCCCCGAGACGTTCGCCAAGATGAGGGCGACCAAGAAGACGCCACGGACCATGATCGACAAGACGTACTCGTCGCACGTGCTGCGGCTGGTGGTGTCTTCGAGGGACAGGATGGACGAGTGGGACCTGGGACAGCACACGTTCGGCAACCTGCAGAAGGCCATCAACTCGCAGAGCGTGCGCCTCCAAGAAACCAAGGCCGCGCGAGTCAGGCCGCGCAAGACGCCGGAGGAGCGGGCCCGGGACGAGAAGGAGCGACAGCGCAAGCGGGAGAAGAAGGAGAGGGAGAAGCAGGCCGCCAAGCGGCGCAGGGAGCGAGAGCGAACGACGCGCGACCTGGAGCGGCGGCTGAACAAGGCCAAGAGCGACGAGGAGAAGGCGGTGGCGGGGGATGCGCTGGCGGCGTTCATGATGGACCTTGAGGCCGAGGAGGGCGAGCCCGACGCCGAGGAAGTGGTGATGGAGGAGAAGGAGGGTGAGGAGCGGTACCCGGTGGCGGCGGAGGAGCCTCCGTGGGAGAAGTGGAAGCGCGAGGGCCACTTCCGGGGCATCTGGGACACGAGCGCGGTGCCGGTGTTCGAGAACCCCAAGGCCAACTTCCGTGGGCAGGGGCCTCCGCCGCTGTACTCGTACGTGCACCAGGCCACGGCAAACACGTACCGACAGATGGTGGACAAGTACATGCACAGCCGTCCGGTGGTGAACGACCCTCTGGACATCAACGACCCGGACAGCTCGTACAACCCCGTGAACGTGTTCTCGCCGATGGGCAACTTCTTGCGGCGACAGCAGCGGCTGTTGAGCCACAAGCTGTACGCCAAGCTGCCTCAGGCGGTGGAGGCCAAGGATGAGAACGACACCGAGGGTGCGGCCAACCGATTGAGGCTACAGATGGCCAAGGTGCAGCAGGAGATCCGACCGGACAAGTGGCTGGAGACGCAGGGCCCATTGTCGGCGCCGCCGCTGTACGAGGACGACGAAGAGCGCGAGTTTGCACCCGAGGCGGTGTTGGGGTGGCCGACGCCGTACGACGGCGAGACGTGCTGGCTGCTGGACCTGGAGGACTTCCGAGCCGCGACGTTCCGCTACCGACTGTTTCCTTGGGCGGGGCGGGTGGCGTCCAACGACGACACGACGGCGGCGCGCGAGAAGCGTGCGTTTGTGGACGGCACGCCGGGGGTGTCGGCGCTGACGCGGTCGTTCCTGCTGCCGGGTGGCGTGCTTCACGCCGAGGAGTTGCTGGGGCCGGGTGAGCGAGCGCTGATGAGCCGCGTGATGACGCATCGTGACGACGTCGAGGCGCTGTACGACCACCAGGTCAACATGAAGCCGGTGGCGGGCGGTGGCGCGATGACCATGCGGCGATGGGGGTTGGACAACCTGCGTCGATTCGCGGAGATGGAGGCGGCGCTGAAGAAGAAAGATCCCGAGGAGAAGTGGCTCGAGGACACAATCACGGGCGCGCGGTACACGGACAAGGCGCGCGAGATGCGCGCGCGGACACAGCAGGACTGCATCGACGTGTTCCAGACGAACCTGCACACGGCGGAGGCGTCGGCGCCGATGGCGGTCCGTTCCGCGGCCAAGTGGTACAACGACGGCTGTGATCGCGCGCGCGAGAACAAGACGTGGTTCAACATGTCGTTTCCCCACGACCGCAAGCACAACAACCTCTCGGTATTGGGAGACGCGGTGGCGGCCGAGATGGACGAGCTGGAGCAGCTGTTCTTTGTGTCCAAGGGGCACGAGCTGATCATGGCGAAGCTGCTGGGTGGGCTGCAGGTGTTCGTGCCCTTCCACACGGCCAAGGGTGTCAAGACCGCGGGCATCCACCCCAACTTTCTGAACCAGAGCAAGGCGGGGTCGACGGGCAAGTCGTTCTTGGACGAGGTGGTCAAGGCGCACTTCATCCCCAACACGTTCATGATGGCAGGGCGACTCACTCCGCAATTCATGACGGGCAGCGACTACCCGCCCGATGAGGACGGGTACATCCAGTACTACCACCACATGCAATTCTTCTTCGACGAGATGCCCCAAGGGCTGTTGGAGTACGACGACGACGGTGCTGCGCAGTCGAAGTTCTCGTCGGACAACACGTCGTTGTCGGAGACGGTCAAGACCATCCAGACGTTGGGGCTGTGGACGTGGGTGGGTCCGCTAATGGACACCACGGGCAAGAGCGCGGACCGTGGCAGGGGGCAGATCAACGTGCGGTGTGAGGTGGCGTTCCACTGCAACACCAACGCGTCGCTGCTGAACGTGTCGCACGCCAGCATGTCGCGCAACATCGTCAGCTACGCCAAGCAGTTCCGCCAAGAGACCGAGGAGTCGGTGCGACCCAACGTGACGGCCAAGATGACGCAGGAGTCCAACATGTCGCCTGTGGATGTGGAGAAGCGGCACCGGCGTGTGCAGCGCTGGCACCGCAACCAGTTCATCGCCAGCTTGGTTAGCGCGATGATCGAGGGCGCGGTGATCGAGCCCATCGACACGTCGTGCACGGACCGCATCTATCAGTGGGTGCAGCAG
>Ga0302314_10017714_pt1 | contig 11920 bp, 8 predicted proteins | sample III_Palsa_N2_3_FD_200533 | JGI IMG/M metagenome (GOLD analysis project Ga0302314, IMG submission 200533) | Peat permafrost microbial communities from Stordalen Mire near Abisko, Sweden - III_Palsa_N2_3 | ecosystem: Environmental > Terrestrial > Soil > Palsa > Peat permafrost | place: Sweden...
AACGTCCCATTCATAGAGGTCCGGACGACCAGCGGCGCCGTGTTCAACGGACGGGAGTGCCCGGCCTATGTGGGCACGACCAAGTACACGCCGCAACTGCCCAGCCATATCACGGGGTTCTCCACGCAGCCCGACGGCTCGCAGGCCACGTATTTCACCGCCGGCTCGACCCAGAGCGGCGGGCCCGCTTTCCGGGTGCAGGTGACCAAGGGCACCCTCACGGACCTGACGACAGGCGCCGAGCAACGGGTCCTCAGCGTGGTGGCAGAACCCATCGGGGCCACCACCAACACGCTCCACACGCTCCTGCTCATTGAGCTCGCCGTCACAGCCGGCGCGCTCGTCCTGGCCATTGCCGCCGGGTGGTGGCTGGTCCGCCTCGGGCTGCGGCCGCTCGCAGACGTCGAACGCACGGCGGACTCGATCGCGGCGGGCAATCTCGATCAGCGCGTTCCCGGTGCCGACGAGCCGACGGAAGTCGGCCGGTTGGCCCGTGCCCTCAACGTCATGTTGGAACGGATCGAGGCGGCATTCTCGGCCCGGGTGGCCTCCGAGGCCCGGCTGCAGGAGTCCGACCGGCATTTGCGCCAGTTCGTCGCCGATGCCTCGCACGAGCTGCGTACCCCGATCGCCGCGGTTTCGGCCTACGCCGAGCTCTTCGAGCGCGGGGCGGCCCAGCATGCCGACGACCTGCCCCGGGTCTTCTCCGGCATCCGTTCGGAGACGGCCCGCATGGAACGTCTGGTGAACGACCTGCTCACCCTGGCCCGGTTCGACGAGGGCCTGCCGCTACAGATCGTTCCCACCGAACTGGTCGGGTTGACGGCCGATGCGGTGCATACTGCAGTCACGGTCGGGCCGCAGTGGCCGGTGCACTTCACGGCTTCGCATCCGGTCGAGGTCATGGGTGATCCGACCCGTCTTCGCCAGGTGATCGACAACCTCCTGGCCAACGTGCGGGCGCACACGCCCGAAGGCACCGCCACGACGGTCCACGTGGACCAGGTGGGTACCACGGCCGAGATCGTGGTGAAGGATGCCGGACCCGGCATGCCCAGTGACGAGGCCGCCCGGGTGTTCGAGCGCTTCTACCGGGTCGATGCGTCCCGGGCCCGTTCCCACGGAGGAAGTGGCCTCGGCCTCTCGATCGTGGCCGCCATCGTGGCCGCCCACGGCGGGACGGTCTCGGCCGGCGCCGTGCCGGGCCAGGGAATGACGGTCACCGTGCGCATCCCGGTCATCGCCGAGATGGTGGAGCCCGACGAGGGGGTCGGTACGGCCCCGGCAGCCCAGCAGGGCGACGTCGGTGCGTACGACGGGGAAGGCCAGGTCGGTGGGGAAGGCCAGGTCAACGGGGTAAGTGGAGCCAGTGGGGCCGAGGATCGGGATGCGAACCTGACCGAGACGCCCCTCCCATAGGCGAGCTGAACATTCACATCCGATGCACAGCTTGTGCCCACAATCCTATGAAGACGGGGGGACATGATGGCCGACATGACAGTCCTGGCTCTTCCGCAACCTGGCGTCAGCCCGCGCCAGGTTCCGCTCGATGTGGAGATCGTGGTCCCCGTCTACAACGAGGCCCCGCATCTGACAGAACGCATCACGGAGCTGCGCCGTTTCCTCGATCATTCGTTCCCCTTCCGGGCCCTTGTCACGGTCGTCGACAACGCCAGCACCGACACGACATTTGCCCTGGCCACCGAGCTGGCCGACACGACCCCGGGCGTGGCGGCGATGCACCTCCCGCGCAAGGGCCGCGGGTACGCGCTGCGCAGCGCGTGGTCGACCAGCACGGCGCCCGTCGTGGCGTACATGGACGTGGATCTGTCCACCTCCCTCTCGGCGTTGCTCCCCTTGGTGGCACCGCTCCTGTCGGGACAGCGCGACGTGGCTATCGGTACCCGCTTGGCTCGGGGCGCCCACGTCGTCCGCGGGCCGAAGCGCGAGCTCATCTCGCGCGCCTACAACCTGCTGCTCAAGCTCTCCGTGCGCGGCCGGTTCAGTGACGCCCAGTGTGGCTTCAAGGCTCTGCGCCGGGAGGCCGCGCTCCAGCTGCTCCCCTTGGTCAAGGACGACGAGTGGTTCTTCGACACCGAGCTCCTCGTCACAGCGGAACGGCTCGGTCTGCGTATCAGTGAGGTGCCGGTCGACTGGGTCGACGACCCTGACTCACGGGTGCAGATCTTCCGGACCGCCATCAGCGACCTCCGCGGCGTCTGGCGGATCTCCCATGGTCAAGCCCGTCGGCTCACGCATCGAAACGCCGGCGAACCGGGTCCGGCGATCGACCAGGTGGCGGCCGAGCAACTGCTGCGTTTCGCCGGCGTCGGCGCCATCAGCACCTTGGGCTACCTTTTCCTGTTCATCGCCTGGCGGCCGATCGCCGGGAGCTTCGGGGCCAACGCCCTGGCCCTGGCCATCTGCACGCTGTTCAACACCGCAGTGCACCGGGAGCTGGCCCACAACATGCAGGGCTCGACCCACCAGGGTCGGTTCGCCGGGGTGACGGCGGGGCTGTTTCTCATCAGCGTGGCCCTGACCAGCCTGGCGCTCGTGGCCGCCCACGCCATCTCTGCCACGTCGCTGCCCATCGCTCTCGTTGCGGTGACGATGGCCAACGCCGCCGCCGCCGTGCTTCGTTTCGCCATCTTGCGGGCGTGGGTCTTCCGGCCTGTCGCTGCCGTGGCCATCACAGCGCCGGAGAAGTCCTCATGACGACCCTCACCCCACCCGCGGCGGAGCGTGCGGGCGTCGGGCTCCTCGATCCTCCCGTCGACATGGGGCAGCAGGCCGGCCTCGGAACCGGGGCTCCCCCTTCCGAGGGTCCGGCCGGGACGCGGCGTGGGTTCCTGGTCCGGTTCGTCCGGGGTCGCGAGAGTGATGCCCCCTGGGTCCGGCCCGCCCTCCTGACCCTCCTCGTCCTCACCGCCGTCCTCTACCTCTGGGACCTCGGAGCCTCGGGTTGGGCCAACTCCTTCTACTCGGCGGCCGTCCAAGCGGGCAGCAAGAGCTGGAAGGCCTTCTTCTTCGGATCCTCGGATTCCTCGAACTTCATCACGGTCGACAAGCCACCGGCCTCGTTGTGGGTGATGGAGATATCCGCCCGGCTCTTCGGGGTGAACGCATGGAGCATCTTGGTGCCGCAGGCACTCGAGGGGGTGGCCACGGTCGGCCTGGTCTACCTCACCGTCCGGCGCTGGTTCACGGCGCAGGCCGCATTGCTGGCCGGTGTCGTCCTGGCGTTGACACCGGTGGCGGCCTTGATGTTCCGCTTCAACAACCCCGACGCGCTGCTCGCCCTCCTTCTCACCGCATCGATGTACGCGCTGGTGCGCGGATTGGAGAAGGCACAGACCCGATGGCTCGTGCTGGCGGGCACCCTGATCGGTTTCGGATTCCTGACCAAGATGCTCCAGGCCTTTCTCGTCCTCCCCGCCTTGGCCATCGTCTACCTCCTGGCCGCGCCCACCGGGTGGTGGCGACGGGTGTGGCAGGTCGCCGTCATGGGCGTCGCCACGCTGGTGGCCGCGGGATGGTGGGTGGCGGCGGTCGCCCTCACCCCGGCGGCCGACCGACCCTACGTGGGGGGATCGCAGAACAACAGCATCTTCAACTTGATCTTCGGGTACAACGGCTTCGGTCGGTTGACGGGCAATGAGTCAGGCAGCGTCGTGGGCGGTGGCGCGACCGGAAGCGCAGGGCAGTGGGGGCCGACGGGGCTCACTCGCTTGTTCAACACCAGCTTCGGCAACATGGCGTCGTGGCTCATCCCCGGAGCCCTCCTGATGGGTGCCGCGCTCCTCGTGTTCACCATCCGCGCCCGTCGAACCGACCGTGAGCGGGCTGCACTCCTGCTGTGGGGCGGGGCTCTCGTCGGCATCGGACTGACGATCAGCCTCGGGCAGGGCATCATTCACCCCTACTACACCGTTGCGCTGGCGCCGCCCCTGGCCGGTCTCGTGGGTATCGGGACGCTGGGCTTATGGCAGCGTCGCTCCCGCTGGGCGGCTCGATGCGCTCTGGCGGCCGCCCTCTTGGCGACGTCGGTCTGGGGCTTCGTACTCCTGGATCGGTCGCCGGACTGGTTCCCATTCCTGCGCTTCCTCGTCATGGCGGCCGGCATCCTCGGTGCCGTCGTGATACTCGCACTGCCCTGGTTGCGGAAGACGCCGAAGCTGGCCGCCGGACTGGTGGCCGGCCTGGGTCTCGGCGCCGCCCTTGTGGCGCCCTTGTTCTCGACCGTCGCCACGGCGGCGACGCCCCACTCGTCCGCCATCCCTTCGGTGACGCCCACTCCTGTGGGCGGCAGCGGTTTCCCGGGCGGTGGTGGCTTCCCCGGCGGCGGGCGATTCACCGCCGGTGGCGGTCTCCCGCGTTTGGGCAGGACCGGGACCGGGGGTGCCACGGGTACCGGCGGCGGCTTCGGCGGCGGCGCCGTTCCCAGTGGGGGCTTTCCCCGGCGCTTCTCCGGGCGCGGCGGGTTCCCGACCGGCGCCGGCGGAGGCGGAAGCGGCACGTTGCCCACCGGGGGCTTCGGGGGAGGCACGAGGATCGGGGGTGCCGGCGGCGGTTTCCTCAACGCGACCAGCTCGAGCCCCGCACTCACCAAGTTGCTCAAGGCCGACGCCGCTCAGTACACCTGGGTGGCGGCCACGGTGAATTCGAATTCGGCAGCCGGTTACCAGTTGGCCAGCGATGATCCTGTCATGGCCATCGGCGGCTTTAATGGGACGGATCCGGCCCCGACCCTCTCGCAGTTCGAGAAGTACGTATCGGCAGGAAAGATCCACTACTTCATTTCCGGCGGAGGCGCCGGGGGGTTCGGCAGCGGCGGGAGCAGCGACGACTCCACCAAGATCACGACCTGGGTCGAGAGCCACTTCACGGCGAAGACGGTCGACGGCACCACGATCTACGACCTCACGTCGCCCACCACTTCGAGCTGAGCCGATCGGGCCGCCCCCCTGGCCCGATCGCTCAGCCCGGAGGTTGGAGCAAAGGTCTCAGACGCAGAGCAGCTGCTGATACAGGCGCAGGGTCTTCTCATCGAACGCGATGAAGCGCACCGTTTCGACCTTGGTACTCGTCTCCCGGACGGTGGTGACGGCGATTGTCGCGGCAGGAAGTGCCGGGTAGCCGTAGACCCCGGTCGAGATGGCCGGGAGGGCGAGTGACCTCGCCCCGATTTCGTCCGCCACGGCCAAGCAGCTCCGATAGCACGAAGCCAACGTTTCAGCTTCGTGCTGGGTGCCACCGCGCCAGACGGGACCCACCGTATGGATGATCCACTGGGCCGCGAGCGCAAAGCCGTCGGTCGCCACGGCCAGGCCCGGCGCACATCCGCCGAGGGCACGGCACGCCTCCTGCAGTTCCCGCACGCCCGCCGCCCGGTGAATCGATCCGTCGACGCCACCGCCCCCCGCAAGTTGCGCATTGGCTGCGTTGACGACCGCGTCGACGCGCTCGGCCGTGATGTCACCCAGGGCCGTCACGAGTACCGGATGCGGGTACGCGACCATCGTTTTGTCGGGTGCCTGTTCGTCGGGCCTTCAGGCCGCCGGGAGGAGCGGAACCAACGGAGTGGATTTCGTCGGCGCCGTCGGATGGGTCATCTCTCCCCAGTTCGAGAAGATCACCGTTCCCGTGATCGACGAGGATTTCGCATTTGGATTCGTCACCTCTTCGACCGGACGCGGCGTGCCGCTGGCGGTGACATACAGCACGATGGGGACCTTCGTCCCCGATGAAGTGGATGCGGTCCCGTTGATGGCCTGCGTCATGTGCCCGGCGATAACTTTCGTTCCGCCCATGGTGTACGGGCCGGTCATCCGCAGCTCGAGCGCCACGTCGGCGTGGCGCAAACTACTGATGAGTTCGGCCAGTTGCGAGTTGCTGGTGGGGAACGACAGCCATTTGTTCGTATAGGAGCTGGACTGCGCCGCGGTGAGCCCCACCACCTTTTCGAGGGCCGACTCGTTCCCGCGTATGTAACCGGTGGACCCGATCAGGACCACCGCGAGATGTTCGGTGGTCGAACCGTTCTGCACCTCGAGCACCTGCGAACCGGCGGACTTGCCCGCATCGCCGACGACTTCAAGGGAGATACCTTGCTCCGTCGCCTTCGAGACGAAGTGGACGTTCTCGGAACCTGCTGCCTTGAGCGCCGCCTGATACATGGTCTTGGCGCTGTTCGCCGCGCTGGCTGAGCCTGCTACGAGCGTCGTTCCCACCACGGTGGTGGTCAGGCTGGCGGCAACCGCGATGATTCGATGACGACGATGCATCTGCTCTCTCTCCGGCACCCGCCGGGCGGCTGCTCAACGCTTCATTCTCCCACGAAAGCGCAACTTTTCCCGGTCGCGACGGCTGACTTCCTCAGGTCGCGTTGACGGATCCGAGCGTCACGGACGCGTCCGGGGCCTCCGGTCGCACCAATTCGCCCCACCGGGAGAAGACGATGTGCTCGGCCCCGTTCGGCCTTCCCTGGGAGTCGACTGTGTCCTCTTCGACGAGAAGGTGCCGACCGGACGCGCGCACGTACAAGACGGCGCTCATCCTCTTTGCGCCCTGGAGCTTTTGGGTCCCACGCAGCGCGTCCACCCGGTGGCCGTCGAGAGAGCGCGCCGGTCCCAGAGTGTACGGACCCTGCATCGCGACCTCCTGCGCCACATCGTGCGAGCGGACTCCGACGACCACTTGCGCGAATGTCGGATTGTTGCTCGAGAACAACACCCAGTGACCCATGGCGATCGCCGCCTGGGACGCGGAAAGACCGGTCAGATCCTCCATCGCCAATGCGTTCCCGTTTATGTAGGTGAGGTCGCCGATCACGATCAGCGCGGCGCGGTCGAGCGTGGCACCCTTCCCGACGCGAATCGACTGCGTACCCGAGGCCGGTCCGGCGTCACCACTCTCGAGAAAGGGCACCTTCGAGACGGTGCTCGTCGACACGTAGTGGACCGTCCAGCCGCTCGTGGTGGCAATGGCCTCGTGATAGAGCGTGGCCGCGGTGGTCGAGGCGCCAGTGGTTCCCGTGGTCGGCCCGAGCACCAGCGCCAGGACGACCACCACGGCGATGCCGGCGCCAGCCATCATTTTGGTGATCCGCACCACGTCCCCCACTCTTTCAGAGTCGGTACCGCCCTCTGACGGGGATCCGCCACCGCCGCGGCCGCGTGGGCTTGGATGAGAGGCGTCGGTCTTTTTTGGTGCAGGTCGGCCGCTCTGCCGACCGTTTTTCGACGGCGAGGGATCCTCGCATGGCGAACACACGTTCGCTAGTATGAACGCACCAGGCAACGTCGACCGGGGCGATGTCACACCCCGTCCGTAGGGTTGCAGCAGAAGCTTGCGGGCGGATCGGATTGCGGTCCGAGGCCCGACAGGTACAGGTCGCCACACAGGACAAGTCGCCACACAGGACAAGAGGAGAGAGAAGATGGCCGAAGAACGGGAAAAGGCGCTGGACGCGGCGTTGGGCCAGATAGAGAAGCAGTTCGGTAAGGGCTCGGTCATGCGGATGGGCGACAACCTGAGCATGAACATCGAGTCCATTCCGACCGGCGCTCTCTCGCTGGACCTGGCGCTGGGCATCGGTGGGCTGCCACGGGGGCGCATCGTGGAGATCTACGGCCCGGAGTCCTCGGGTAAGTCGACCCTGGCCATGCATGCGGTGGCCGAGGCACAGCGCAACGGCGGGATCTGCGCCTACATCGATGCCGAGCATGCCATGGACCCGGTCTACGCCCGGGCCATCGGGGTCAACGTCGACGACCTGCTCATCTCCCAGCCCGACACCGGGGAGCAGGCCCTCGAGATCGCCGACATGCTGATCCGATCGGGTGCGCTCGACGTCCTGGTGATCGACTCGGTGGCTGCTTTGACGCCGCGGGCGGAGATCGAGGGTGAGATGGGTGACACCCACGTCGGTCTCCAAGCTCGCCTCATGTCCCAGGCTCTCCGCAAGTTGACCGGGACCCTTTCCAAGTCGAGCACGATCGCCATCTTCATCAACCAACTGCGGGAGAAGATCGGCGTGATGTACGGCTCGCCCGAGGTCACCCCCGGTGGGCGTGCACTGAAGTTCTACGCTTCCATCCGGCTCGACATCCGTCGCATCGAGGCCATCAAGGACGGGGCCGAAGTGGTCGGTAACCGCACCCGGGTCAAGGTGGTGAAGAACAAGTGCTCGGCGCCGTTCCGGCAAGCCGAGTTCGACATCATGTACGGCAAGGGCATCAGCCGCGAAGGTTCCCTGCTGGACGTGGCGGTAGAGCTCGGCTTCATCAAGAAGTCCGGGGCCTGGTTCACCTATGAAGGCGAACAGCTCGGTCAGGGCCGGGAGAACGTGAAGACGTTCCTCTCGGAGAACCCGCAACTCATGGCGGAAGTTGACGATCGGGTTCGTGAGTGCCTGGCACCCAAGGTGGAAGAGCCGGAAGAAGGCGCACTCGATCCCGACGACCTTCCGATTTCTATCGACAGTTAACGAACTTCCGAAGGCCTCGGCAACTGCGTCGCCGGGGCCGCCTCTCTCGCAGCATCGAAGTTGCTCCGGGCCGACCCTGCCACTCCCTCAGGTGATCTGCCCGGAGCGCTTCGCGTCAGAATGGCGTCATGGCAACCTCAGAGTGGAAGCAGCGCGTATTCCGGGTGCTCGATCGGGCTCCGACCGTTCCCTTCCGCTTTCTGCCACCCCGGCAGTCCGTCCGTATGGCCTTCAACGTGATCCTCGATCGGGAGCCCGACGTGACGGGTGGGAGCGAGTACGCCGCCAAGCTGGCTAACGGCGAGCTTTCCCGTCACGGCGTGGCGCAGGCACTGGCCCACTCCGAGGAGTTCCGGCGCCAGGTCCCCATAGGAGACGTGCTCCTTTCCATGCACGTGAGCCGGAGTGAGTTCGTGGCCGGCCTGCCCCGGGCGTCGCGCATTTTGGATCTGGGAGGGACGCACCAGGGGATGGCCGACGGCGCCCTGGTCCATATGGGGTATCCCTACCCGTTCACCCGCCTCGTCGTCGTCGATCTGCCGGTCGACCAGCGCCATGAGATCTACCAGCAGGGGTCGCAGGGCGCCACCGTTGCGTCCGAGCTCGGACCGGTTGAGTTCGCCTTCCATTCGATGGTGGACCTGAGCGCGTATGCGGACGGCTCGTTCGACCTGGTCTACAGCGGACAGTCGATCGAGCACGTGAGTGAGTCCGAGGGCGACACGGTGATGCGAGAGGTCTTCCGGGTCCTCGTTCCCGGTGGTTGGTTCTGTCTCGACACGCCCAACGGGCCGGTGTGGCGGCTGCGTTCCGCTGCTCTCATGAACGACGACCACAAGATCGAGTACGGAGCGGCGCAGCTCCAGTCGATGCTGGAGTCCCATGGTTTCGTGGTGGCCGAGGCGAAGGGTTTGAATCTGATGCAGCATGGCGTGGCGGCCCGCAGGTTCGACGAGCAAGAAGCCAGCGCGCACCCCGGCGTGTTCGCGGCGATCGAGGACTGCCTCCTGCTGGCCCTGGTGGCCCGCAAGCCTCTTACGGAGTCGCTGTTGCCGTAATGGTGTTGGGCACCAGTTCGACCCAGGTCTGGCCGGGTTGCAGGGGTATGGGCGCCCCGGCGGCATCGAGGAACCGGGTCGGCGATCCCAACGCCGACCGCTGCCACGTGCCGGTGATCTCGGTCCCGCCGCGGAACACGTCGGCGACGCCGCTGGCATTGGGGTAGAGATCCGCCTGGACCTCGAGGCCGCCTTCGCTGTTCTCCACCCACGGCCCGTAACTGATCTGGACGTACTGGACGATCACATTGGCCGCCGTGTTCTGCACCCCATCGGACAACATGTCGGGTGTCGTGCTGTTGTAGAAACGCGTGAAGGCACTGATGGACGGGTTGTACTTCCACGTGACGTTCGATGTCGCCGAGAAATCGATGTTCACCGAGGACACCGCCGTGCCCTTGGGCGTCTTGGCCGAATACGTGAAGAGCGGTTGCGGCGGCGTGGTCATCGTCGGGTGGATGGCCCACATTTGCGCGGTCGTCGAGTACGTGGCGTAGGGGGCGACGCGGCCGGCGGGGTGGGTCTGGATCGACCCGTAGTTACCGAGGTCGACGTTGACGAGGGGCGAGGCATCGATGTTGGCCAGCACGGGGTCGATGCCGCCGACGTGGACCAAGAGGGGAGTCCCGAGCTGTCCCAGAATCCCGATGTCGATGTTGCGGGCCGAACGGACCGGTCCGACCAGCGGCGCATCTTGGCACTGGAAGACGGCGGCGTACCGGGTGATCCCCCCTTCGACGGGCTCTTCGAAGACGACGTCGGCCTTGTCCATGCCACTCTGGGGCCGCGCCGCGGGATAGTTGTCGATCTTGACGGCCAACGCCGGCCGCTGCGGGACCGCGGCACCCCCGGGAACGGGCGTGCCGGTGAGGGGGCAGGTGGCCACGGCAACCGGCGCCGCGGTGGTGCTCGTTGTCGTCGTCGCGCCAGGGTGCTTCGCGCCCGCCTTGGTGGCGGCGGGAGTGGACGAGCACGCGCTCAGCACCAGGCCGGCCAACCCGACCACGCTGGCCAGGGCCAGAATGCCCCGTCCGGGGCGTCGCCCAGGTGGTGCAGGAGCTGTCGGGAGCAATTCCATGATCGAACAGGTCATCGTAGGGGATGGGCTGCTACCAGGACGTCATGCTGCGTCGGTCGGGACGGCCGACCCACGTTGCGCCGCCGAGCCGGTGTAGACGCCGGCCCAGTTGCCTCCGGCCGGTTCCGTGGCCCCCGCCGGCCCGCTCCCGAAGCATCCGTAGAGGTTCTCCATCGCCCGCAACAGGACGTCGGTCTCGCCGGGAATGGCGCGGGGCAAGATATTGGCGGGCATGGCCGACGAGTCGGCCAGCCGGTAGACGAAGTAGGCCGACCCGCTGGCCAGAACACCGCCACCCTTGCCCGCGGCGGTGAAGTACGTCAGGTCGGACCAGTTGGCCTGGCCCGGGATGGGCGAGTGCGCCAGCACGTCGAGGTTGCGGGGGCCCGGCGACGTGGGCACGTAGCGGTCGTACTCCCCGACGATCATGTTGGGCAGTACCGCCCCGTCCGCCAGATTGCAGCCGTCGAAGAACCAGGAGGAGGCGTCGGTCACCACCATGTCGGCCTGGGCCCCGACGGACTGGTAGGTCGAGCCGATCAGGGTGGACTCGGGTTGGTCGACGGGGGGCTGGCTCCAGTTGACGGTGGTCTGCGACGGGTCGACGCTGACGATCGGGTCCTCCGTCGCACTCTTGTAGCAGACCTGGAGGCGGTTGGGCCCGACGGACGTGGACTGCAGGCGGATCTGGCGGTAGCAGGCGTTCGCCCCCAAGAAGGCGAGATTGCCCCCACCGGCGCTGAAGAACTGGGCCGCGTCGCGCATGGAATTCGACCAGTACTCGTCGTGGCCGAGGCTGAACAGGCAGCGATGGTTGCCCAGCAGCTGCGGGTTGGTGTGCAGGTCGACATCGGTCCAGTACGTGAGATCGAGGCCGAGGCTCTCGAGGTGATAGAGCAGCGGGTACTCATTGCCGACGAAGTCGGCCGCACCCGAGGCCCAGCTCTGCGGGTAGGGACGGTCGAACGACACCGCGCGCGCCCGGTGGGCGAAGTCCTGGCCGCCACGGCCGTTGGGGCCGTAGTACAGGCTGTAACCGCCGTAGAGGTTGTAGGCCTGCCACGTCGTCACGCTGTTCTGGAGCACGTAGGCGGCCGTGCTGGCATCGTCGCGCACGGTGAGCGGCACGAACTGCTGCTGGCCGCCGTCGCCGACCAGCTTCAAGAGGTAGCACCCCGGAGGCCAAGTGGTGTCGACCGTGAAGCTCAGCGTGGGCGACCACGGGCAGCTGACCGTTCCGATGCCGAGGCTGACGGTCGGCGCCGGTTGCGGTCCGGCCGCCACCAGGTCGCT